>Ga0114999_10000555_pt1 | contig 55441 bp, 51 predicted proteins | sample ArcticOcean_MG_C_3_FD_89820 | JGI IMG/M metagenome (GOLD analysis project Ga0114999, IMG submission 89820) | Marine microbial communities from western Arctic Ocean - ArcticOcean_MG_CB8_126 | ecosystem: Environmental > Aquatic > Marine > Oceanic | place: Arctic Ocean: Canada Basin | collected...
AGGAACACCCAATGGATTCAAACAAATATCAACAGGAGTTCCATTTTCAAGAAATGGCATATCCTCTTCAGGAACAATCTTAGCAACTACTCCCTTATTCCCGTGACGGCCTGCCATCTTATCGCCGACTGATAATTTGCGTTTGCTGGCAACATAAACTCTAACAGATTTAATGATACCTGGATCAACCTCGTCACCACTTTCCATGCGATCAAGGGAGCGTTCACGTTCTGAATCAATATCACCAAACTTTGGTGCATAACTAGCAATGATATCCATGATCTTATTCCTTATCGGAGAAGGATCAATCTCAATCGAACTGTGAGCTGCTGCCAGTTTCCGGAGAAGTGTCTTTGTGATTTTGCGGTTAGCTGGAATAATAAGCTCACCAGATTTACTATCCACAACATCTAATGGAATTTTCTCACCCAAAAGAATATCAGAAAGTTTCTCTGTAAGTTGATCGGTTAATTCATCACGTTTTTTCTTATGCTCTGTATCAATGTTCTTAAGCTGTTTTTTGATCTCAACCTCTGACATTTGTTCTTTCTCTGCGACATTACGTGAAGAAACCCTAACATCCATTACAATACCAGTGCACCCTGAAGGGACACGTAATGATGTATCCTTAACGTCTGCTGCTTTTTCACCAAAGATAGCACGTAATAATCGTTCCTCTGGAGCCAACTCCGTTTCACTCTTTGGGGTGATTTTTCCAACAAGAATATCACCAGGTTTAACTTCTGCTCCAATACGAATTACTCCATCAGGTCCAAGATCCGATAAGGCCTCTTCTCCTACATTAGGTATGTCTCTAGTAATCTCTTCTGGTCCCAGCTTAGTATCTCGAGCCCCAACATCAAAGTTAGAAATATGTATTGATGTATAAACATCATCCTTCACGACTCTCTGAGATATAGTAATCGCGTCCTCAAAGTTGTAACCATTCCAAGGCATGAAAGCTACGAGAACATTTTTACCCAATGCAAGTTCACCATTCTCTGTACAAGGTCCATCTGCTAATATATCACCCTCCTTAACTTTTTGACCTTTCGTCACAATTGGCCTCTGATTAATACATGTGCCAGAATTAGAACGCATAAATTTGCGCAAAGGATAAACATAGATCCCTTTATTTGGGTCACTCTTTAACTTACGAGGATCTGACAAAAACTTTTGATCTGAAACATGTAATTCTCCGTCAGAAGTAACTACAATTATTTCAGCTGTTGCCGCAGCAACTTTTCCTGGTCCCTCGGAAACAACAACGGCCCGTGAATCACGCGCAGCCTTCCCTTCCATTCCTGTTCCTATCAATGGCGACTCTGAGCAAAGCAAAGGAACACCTTGGCGTTGCATGTTGGATCCCATCAAAGCCCTGTTAGCATCATCATGCTCAAGAAATGGTATCAAAGATGCCGCGATTGAAACCAATTGTTTAGGCGAAACGTCCATAAGTGAAGCTTCCTTGGGGTCAATTTCAAGAAAATCCCCTCTATACCGTGCAGTGATCTTCTCAGAAGTAAACTTACCTGTATCATCTAATGGATTATTTGCTTGTGCTATAACTTCATTCTCCTCCTGATCTGCTGTTAGATAGGCAATATCCTTTGTTACCTTGTTGTTTTTAATTTTTCGATAAGGCGTTTCTATAAATCCAAATCCATTGATTCGAGCGAAAGTACTCATTGAATTTATCAATCCAATGTTTGGTCCCTCGGGCGTCTCAATAGGACAAATTCTACCATAATGGGATGGGTGAACATCACGGACTTCGAAACCTGCACGATCCCTGTTAAGACCGCCAGGACCTAGCGCTGACAAACGTCTCTTATGAGTCAACTCAGCCAAAGGATTTGTCTGGTCCATAAATTGACTTAATTGAGAACGACCAAAAAAGTCTCTAACAACAGCTGACAAAGCTTTTGGATTAATCAATTTCTGAGGCGTCATGCCATCCAAGTTAACATCAAACAAAGTCATTCGCTCTTTAACCAATCGCTCAGTACGAGCAAGACCTATTCTACATTGATTAGATAGCAATTCCCCAACCGCACGAACTCGGCGAGAACCAAGGTGATCAATGTCATCTGTTATACCTTCTCCTTTTTTCAAATTCAGCAAATATCTCATCGCTACTACAAAGTCCTCTGAAGTAAGAATTCTCTCTCCCTCATCAACTTTGAGTTGTAACTTTTGATTAATTTTATATCTACCAACTCGGGTAAGATCATATTTCTTAGGGTCAAAGAAAAGCCTCTTAAGAAGTGCCTTCGAATTTGCTGTAGTCGGCGGATCTCCAGGCCGCAAACGACGATAAATATCTTTCAGTGCTTCTTCCTCATCATTGGATGGATCCTTTCTCAAGGATTTAATTAAAATGTCATCATCCTTAGTATCAATCACTTCAAGACTCTTATGACCCAACTCCATTAACTGGTGAACTACACCAATAGTAAGGGGCTCGTATGCCTTTGAAATAATCACCTCTCCATCAATAACGTCTTCCATGGGCGTCTTGGTTGAGAGCTCTTCCTCATCCATCTTAGCCGTAAGCTTCAGTTTTTTTACATCATAAAACAGTTTACAGATATCTGAATCTTTCTCAAATCCAAGGGTACGAAGAAATGTCGTAGCAAGGAATTTTCTCCTGCGCCGACGACGATCTAAATAAACGTAAAGCAAATCATTGGTGTCAAATTGGACCTCTAGCCAAGAGCCTCTATCAGGGATTATTCGGAAACTATGCAGGGTCTTGCCATTCAGGTGAAGACTTGTCTCAAAACAAACTCCAGGAGATCGATGCAATTGAGAAACAACTACTCGTTCAGCTCCATTAATGACAAAAGTACCTCGAGCGGTCATTAGAGGCAGTTCACCCATGTAAACTTTTTCCTCTTTCGTTCCAACCTCATCCTTTAGGCGAAAAGTAACGTACAGAGGAGCACTATAAGTTTCGGTATTACGGATAGCCTCAAGAGCTGTCAGTTTAGGTTTACCAACATCATAAGATACAAAATCTAAAGTCACCTTATCATCATATGAATCAATTGGAAAAACCTCTTTGAATACCGCTTGCAAGCCTACTAGCTTACGTTTGCTTGGAGCAAGATCCTGTTGGAGGAAGTTTGCATAAGACTGGATCTGGATTCCAATGAGATTCGGAGCCTCAAGGACTTCGGCAATTTTCCCGAAATGTTTGCGTATTCTTTCAGACATAGTTTTGTTTGGTTTTGCTATGGGCTATGGACTAGGCAGAGTGTTTAGGCAGAAAACCCCATAGACTGCTTCTATGAGGAAAAAATTGTGAGTGCTGTTCTGATCCCTTGTTTACACAAGAAAAGACCGGTCCATCTTTACGGTATTTCCGGTTCTTTAAAATGGTTGAGTATGTTGAGCGGTCAGTTCCGTTCCTTAAGGAATAGTGCAGCAAAATAAATTAGGCTTGGTTTTGAGTCAGGTCCTCGATTTTATATGTAGTAAATTGTTACAAAATAGCACAGCTAAGTACTGTTCAGTACTTAGCTGTGCTATTTGATTAGTTAAAAAGTAAATAATACTAAATCTAATTAAGTAATTATTTGATTTCGACCTCTGCCCCGGCAGCTTCAAGTTTGGCCTTGATTTCTTCAGCTTCTTCCTTGGAACATGCTTCTTTAATTGGAGATGGAGCTGCATCGACAAGTTTCTTGGCATCAGCAAGTCCAAGGCCACTAACAGCACTACGAACTTCTTTAATGACAGCAATCTTACTGCCACCAGCATTAGTCAATATTACATCGAATTCAGTCTTCTCTTCCGCAGCTTCTCCACCACCGGCAGCTACAGGAGCAGCAGCAGCTACAGGAGCAGCAGCACTTACACCCCACTTCTCTTCGAGAGCTTTTACAAGGTCAGCAACTTCAAGGACACTTAGTCCACTTAGGTCTTCAGTTAATTTTTCAATATCAGCCATTTTTTTTTACGGTGTCGTCGCGATTCAGAGCCCTGTAACATTTCAAAGCGGCGGCCGCCACCCCGACAAGGAACCGTGGTTTATATTGTTTTAGTTTTGTTTTAGTTTTGTTTTAGTTTTGTTTACTCCTTGGCATGAACTTCGCATACCAAAGATAATCTTTATTATTATCCCTGCTCCTCCTTTGCCCTAAGTATACGGGCAAGAGATGACGCTGGCTCATTAAGCAGCCTTACAAAAGTGCTAGCAGGTGATTGTAACGTTCCAAGAAGATGGGCTCTCAATACATCCATGGGCGGCAATGATGCTAAAGCATTTAATTCCTCCGGACTGAGCAGATTGCCATCCATGACTCCCGCACGCATTTCAGGCTTCTCATTTTCTTTCTTATAATCCTTTAGGACCTTAGCAACTGCACATATGTCCTGATCACCGGTAACAAGCGCCGTCTGACCGGTCAAAAAATCATTAATCCCTTCAGGATATTCCACAGCTACCGATGCACGCTTAGCATATGAATTCTTTGTTACGTGAGCAGTAGAATTAGTTTCACTGAGTCGCGTACGCAATTCTCCAAGCTGTACTACCGTTAATGCCTTGTAATCAATAACAATCATGAAAGGAGATGCGTTTAGTTTCTCTATAAGATCGTTAATAATATTCTCTTTGATTGCTTTCATTGTAATCCTTAACTTTTTTATTACCGTTTCTTATTTCTCGAACACATCAGTTTCAATCGGTATACCGGGTGAAACAGTAGCCGATAGAGTGGCGCCACAAATATAAATTCCTTTAGTCGAAGCTGGTCTTACTTGCCTAATTGCATTCATTACAGCATTGCCATTATCAGCAAGCTTCTCAGCTGCAAACGAAACTTTTCCAATCGGAGCTGCTACGCCACCGTTTCGGTCCAATTTGAAATCAATGCGTCCAGCCTTCACTGCATTAACAGCTGATGCGGTATCATCAGTAACGGTTCCTGTCTTAGGGTTAGGCATTAATCCGCGAGGCCCAAGAAAGCGCCCAAGTTTCCTGACTTCTGCCATAGCTTCTGGAGTCGCAACAGCAACATCAAAATCTTGAAATCCTCCTTGGATTTTATTTATCAGATCATCAAAACCAACGAACTCAGCTCCAGCATTCTTTGCCGCTGTTGCTGCCTCACCTTGAGCAAAAACCAAGACCCTAACTTTCTTGCCTGACCCATGAGGTAAAGGGCATGTTCCGCGGACCATCTGGTCAGATTGCTTAGCATCGACTCCAAGACGCACAGAAATTGAAACCGTTTCGTCATACTTGGCTGGAGGAAATTTCTTAAGTATATCAATAGCTTTAGCAAGAGTATACTCTTTATCCTCTTCAAATAGTTCCGCAGCTTGGCGGTATCTTTTACTTCTTTTTTTTGCCATTTTTCTTTCGCAGTATTAGCGGATGCATTACACCCTCCTGCAGTGTTTTATTTATATTAATTAAATCTCAATAATTACATTCCTTGAATCTCGATACCCATTTGGCGGGCACTTCCTGCAATAATACGAGCTGCAGCTTCATCATCTTCAGTATTCAAGTCAGGTTTTTTAATTTTCACAATTTCCATCACTTGGGCTTTAGTTATTGTAGCCACTTTCTCTTTGTGAGGCTCACCTGATCCTGACGCAATCTTTGCTGCTTTTTTAAGTAACGCAGATGCCGGTGGTTGCTTACAAACAAAACTGAAACTTTTATCTTTATATATCGTTATAACGACTGGCAGAACATCTCCAGCCTGAGCCTGAGTCTTTGCATTAAAATCTTTGCAAAACTGCATAATATTTAGTCCAGCCTGTCCCAATGCTGGTCCTACAGGAGGTGACGGATTCGCCTGACCCGCAGGGATCTGAAGTTTCAAGGTTCCGGTTACTTCTTTAGCCATAGTATTAAAATGATTAGTTCGGGTATTTATTATTCTTCTTTTTCGATTTGCCAATGCTCTAGCTCAACGGGAGTTGGGCGACCAAAGACAGTAACTGAAACTAGTAAAGTTCCTTTTTCTTGGTCTATTTCCTCTATTACTCCAGGCTGACTTTCAAAAGGACCATCAGAAACTTTAATTGTTTCTCCAACATCAAATGCAATCCTCGGTTTAATGCTTTCTTCGCGTTCTTTTATCTGAAGCAGCATGCTCTCGACTTCGCGAGGGCGCATAGGAATCGGATTATTCTTTGTGCCAGCAAAACCAATTACCCCATGCGTTTCCTGTACAAAGTACCAACTACGGTCGATCAATCCACCCTCATCATTGAGCAAGTGCATATTCATAATAAGATATCCAGGAAAAAACTTTCTCTTTGATTCTGATCGCTTGCCTTTCTTTACTTCTGAAACCCGTTCAGTAGGGAGCAAAACTTCGAAAATTACATCGCTCATTTCTTCCGACTCCATTCGCCGCTCAAAACTATTGCGAACTTTGTTTTCCTGACCAGATAATACGTGAACCACGTACCATTGGTCTTTTGGTGTAGGAATTAAAGGCATCTTTGTTTAATTAATTATTAAGCGTTATCTAAAATAAAATTCCAAGGTGCTATTAATTAGTAAGCAACTTAATGATATTAAATAAAATCAAATCCCAAAGACTCACGAAAGCACCCAAAAGCATCATCGCTATAAATACCACCACAGTAGAATCGGTAAGTTCTTTGAAACGCTTAAACCCCTTCTCTCCCTTATTCTTAGGAATCCAAGGCCAACTAGCTTTTTGAAGCTCAGTTTTAACCTCTCCAAAATATCTTGTTAGATTTTTCATTTCTTCACTTAAGGGATTTTAATTATAGAGGCTCTTGGCAGGGTAGGAGGGATTCGAACCCCCGACACCCGGTTTTGGAGACCGGTGCTCTAACCAGGCTGAGCTACTACCCTCTTGGAGTTTATATAGTTTGTTTTTCTTTATTAAACTCGCTTTTGAGGAGTTCTCTTTTTTACAGCGTAACCGGATTCTATTCGAGCTAAATAATGCCCGACAAGATCAGGCTAAACTAAATTCATTTATTTGAGGTTTAAATCTTAATCAAGAATGTCAGCAACACGGCCAGCTCCAACGGTACGGCCACCTTCACGAATCGCAAAACGAATCGTTTTTTCCATCGCAATCGGAGTGATGAGCTCAACTTCCATAGTCACGTTGTCACCAGGCATAACCATTTCAACACCGTCAGGTAATTTAATGGTGCCAGTCACATCAGTTGTTCGAAAGTAAAATTGCGGTCTATAATTACTAAAGAAAGGGGTATGACGACCACCTTCATCCTTACTCAAAACATAAACTTCCGAAGTGAACTTTTGGTGTGGTGTAATTGAACCTGGTTTTGCAATGACCTGACCACGCTCGATGTCTTCTTTCTTTGTTCCTCTAAGCAGGATACCAACATTGTCACCTGCCTCACCACGATCTAACAACTTACGGAACATTTCAATGTCAGTAACTGTCGTCTTCTGTGTGTCGCGAATTCCAACAATTTCAACTTCTTCCATCTTGTTAACCACTCCTCGCTCTATACGGCCAGTAGCAACAGTTCCCCGACCTTCAATTGAAAAGACGTCCTCAATCGGCATAAGAAAATCCAAATCCACGGGCCGGTCAGGCTTCGGAATGTAATCATCAACTGCATCCATGAGTTTCATAATGTTCTCTTGCTCTTCACCGTCTCCTTCTAGCGCCTTCAATGCAGAACCCTTAACGATTGGAATGTCATCACCAGGGAACTCATAAACACTAAGCAATTCGCGAATCTCCATCTCGACCAGATCAAGCAATTCTGGATCATCAACCTGATCAGTTTTGTTTAAGAATACCACAATCGCAGGGACTCCAACCTGACGAGCCAGCAAAATATGCTCTCTTGTTTGCGGCATTGGACCATCTGCAGCAGAACAAACCAGAATACCTCCGTCCATTTGTGCAGCACCTGTGATCATATTTTTCACATAGTCAGCATGTCCTGGGCAATCAACGTGAGCATAGTGTCTCTTCTCCGTCTCATACTCTACGTGGGCTGTTGAAATTGTAATGCCTCGTTCCTTCTCTTCTGGAGCGGCATCAATTTCATCGTAATCTTTCTTCTCAGCCAAACCTTTTCCCGCCAGCGTGTGGCAGATAGCAGCGGTGAGCGTAGTCTTCCCGTGATCAACGTGTCCGATTGTTCCGATGTTGACGTGGGGCTTGTTTCTTTCGAATGCTTCTTTGGCCATGTCTTTATTAGTAGTAAGTCCTATAAAAATTAAGGACTAGGGTCTTAGTTGATTTTGAATTTTCTTACAAATTATCTGCAAAGTATTTTTGATCTCGCAATTTGTAATTCTTGTTGGTTTCTTTTTAAGTTTAGTTGCCGATTAATCGGCTTGGTATTATTTCTTACTTTCTGCGTGGAGCTCATGACGGGATTCGAACCCGTGACCTCTTCCTTACCAAGGAAGTGCTCTACCCCTGAGCTACATGAGCGCATCTATTATTTAATTACCTTATGAGCATTAAACTCGGCAGGTGACCACACATGAAACACTCACGCAGTCCACAGGAGCCGAAAGATTCCCACCCCAGAAGGCCCTTTATTATGAACCATTCTAGAAAGAAAAAACCTACCACCCCTGCGAAAAAGTGGAGCGAAATCTATCAAATAGGCCGGTACTGTCAAAAAAATTTTAAGATTTTTCGTAAATAAAGCAAAATTTCTTCTTAAGATACTCATTTTGAAGTGATTATGCAAGAATTTGCAATGCTAATAAACCAAGCAAAAGCAGGTCATATTCCTTTATAGGAAGAAAAATCACCTTTAATTATTAAATTTTTCAGCAATACGCTCAATGCCTACAGCTTTTCCGGTGCTGTAATCAATATCCAAAAGGACTCCCCTTATATCCACTTCTCCTTTGGCTACAGGCATTGCTCTAGGCGTTGATGTACGCATACGTTCTAGTATTGGATTTATTTGCCTCCCTAAAATTGATTCTGATGGTCCACACATGCCAGCATCACACAAGAATCCTGTTCCACCCGGAAAAATTTGTTCATCTGCAGTCTGAACATGGGTATGGGTTCCTACCACAGCTGACACTCTTCCATCAAGATAACGGCCAGTCGCTATAGTTTCACTGGTCGCCTCAGCATGAAAATCGACGAAAACCATCCTGACATCTGCTTCCTTACGGATCAGTTCCAACTCAGCATCGATCGCAAGGAATGGATTCTCTAGGGGTGGATTCATGAATGTTCGACCTTGAGCATTTAATATCGCAACAGGCCCCTTCTCCGTTTCAAGTACAACACTGCCTTGACCAGGTGTGCCGTCCGGATAATTAAGGGGTCGTAACAATCGCGGCTCCGTAGGCAAATAATCAATGATCTCTTTCTGATCCCAAATATGATCACCCGTCGTAATGACAGTTGCTCCAGCCCTTAGGAGACCTATTGCAATCTTAGGCGTAATACCTCTTCCGCCAGCCGCATTCTCGCCATTAACTACAATAAAATCGATTCCCCGAGATTCACGAATCTTAGGAAGAAAATCTCCAACCGCTTTACGGCCAGGCTCGCCAACGATATCCCCTAAAAAAAGAAGTCTTAAATTACTAGTGTTTGATAGTGCGTCCAAGTCATTATGCTAATTGGAAATGAGTAAGGCTCAACCACATATTGTCATAAGTGTCAATTTACGTTTAAATTCAGTTCCTATTCTCGATGTCGCAAAAAGAACCATCACCAATCAAATCAGTAAAATTATTCTGGATTAGCATCATAATTATATCAGCCCTCTTAATAATTGTTATCTTAAATCCTAAAAATAAGATTACTGATGAATCTGAAATTAATGCTGACCAGCTCCGCATTCGCACCAACCTCAGCACATTAGCCATTGATCCGGACTGGAGTGAACTAGAAAAATATCAGAAAAGAATTACTAAGAGGCGATTTCTAACAGAACTAGAAACCATTTATTCTGAACAAGACGCTTGGAAATTAGCCGTAAGGATCAAATCAGAATACGCTGAAATCCTCGCAAAAGGTAATCAAATTTTCAAATTGCAATTTGGCTCATCTGATCATGTGCCAAAAAATTTACGTTACTGGAGAAAAGCCGGAGAGCTTCCCATAAATACTAATATTGAAAAAGAACCACTCAAAGACCTTAGGGTAGCAATTGATCCCGGACATATCGGCGGGGAATGGGCAAAAATGGAAGGTCGATGGTATCAATTAGATGGTAAAGGCATCGAAATAAAAGAAGGTGAACTAACTCTGCTTTCAGCAAAATTAATTAAACAAAAACTACAATCGCTCGGAGCAACAGTTGTTCTATTAAGAGACCAACACGAACCCGTAACTAAATTAAGACCGGGACACTTTGAAGAGCTTGCACGAAAGGTTTTGCAATCTCGCGGACAAAATTCCGAAGGCCTAGCACTCAAGAGAGAAAGTGAACTTCTATTTTATAGGAAACACGAAATTCGAAGAAGAGCACATATAATCAACAATACGATTAAACCTGATCTCACAATTTGTGTGCATTTCAATGCAGAGTCTTGGGGAAACCCAAATAAACCAAAACTAATAAACCGCAATCATCTTCACCTTTTAATAAATGGTAATTACAGCTCAACTGAATTTCGTCTTGAAGATAACCGATTCCATTTATTCAAAAGACTCTTACAAAATACTCATAATGAAGAGCTGGCCATAAATATTGCAGTTGCCAGTTCGATGGCTAATGAAACCGAGCTCCCTCCATATAAATATTCCACTTCAAATGCAAAACTCATAAACCACAAACAACCCTACATTTATGCAAGAAACCTTCTCGCTAATAGAATCTACCACTGTCCGGTTATTTTTCTCGAACCTTATGTAATGAACAGTTCTACATTTTATCATAGAGTCATTGCTGGGAATTACTCTGGAGAAAAGATGATATCTGGAAAGAAACGTAAAAGTTTAATCCATGAATATTCCGACGGTGTCGTTGGAGGACTTGTTAATTATTATAGAATAAAACGAAAATCCTAGAAATGGAATGGGCCAATTGAATTATTAAGACCATATAACTCCAGTTATTATGCCTAAGATTCATCAAAGACTAATATTGCAATCTCGAGATCGGAACTTTCTACTCCGCTCATCAATAATTATTGGCATTATTTCAATACTGATCGGCATTGCATTGCCTAGCATTTCGACAAAAAAAAACCAGATCATAGAAAGGTTAGAAATTGCATGCCCTTGGATTAAAACAGAATCTTTACCAATCATAATGAACCGCTTGAACCCTAAGAAGGTTGAGCGCATTATTAATTATAGGAGCGGGAAAGGATTTGAAGAAGCAAGCATTGCTAGGATGGCACGCGAGGGCCTGTACTCAACGGCTTCAATACTTGGAATTCCTCAAAATATCTTAAATCCAGAGACTCAAAAACTCTTTGAAGATTATATATTATCTGCCTTGGACAAAAAAAATGAAGCTCACTTTTTAAAATTAAAGGTACGCATGAAGAGTAGTAGGCCAATTCGTTTCGCTTCTGAATTTTACGCAGATATTCTAAGCGCTAGAGAAAAACATGAAGAAGCTAAGAAATTCTATAAATTCGAGTTAAAAAATTACCCTCAGTCAGATTATGCAAAAAACGGCATCATGCGAGCACTCCTGGCCTTAGATAAGACAAACGAACTTGAAGCGCTATTTTCCAATCAAGAATATAGAAATTCAATGAGCAACCAAACATTTGAAAATGTTGCCTTAAGATTAGGAAAATGGATATCACTCACCCAAAAAAATATAACATTTATTTTTCAAAATCTTAATTTTGTTTGGCTTTCTGTGACCAGCTTTACAGCTACTATTTGGTTCTGCATTATCATCAGTTTGGGGCGCGCAGGTAATCTTCCTCTAAGAAGAATACCACTTTATGGATTTGGATTCATAGCTGGATTCGCATCAACCTTCGTGGTTCTTGGATTAGTTTTCTGGCAAGAAAATGAACTTCAATTCAAGTTAAACGGAGAAATAATTAACGATAGCCTTTATGTAATTTGTGGCATTGGACTTAGAGAAGAACTAATCAAATTGCTTTTTTTTACACCATTCCTTTTCATTCTTCTGAAGAAGAGATGCCCAATGGAAGCTTTAGCAACAGCTGCTTGCATTGGACTCGGATTCGCCTGCTCAGAGAACCTACTTTATTTTGGTCCCGGATCCGAAGCGGATGTTTTTCCTAGATTTTTAACTGCAAATTTTTTCCATGCATCACTGACTGGAATCGCTGGCCTCTCACTATTCTATTTTGGCCTTTGGCCTAAGACAAGATGGGAAGGATTTATTGGGACATTCATTTTAGTGGTGATCGCTCATGGAGCTTACGATGCTTTGGTAGGACTTGTTCCTCAATTAGCAAAACCTTTAAGTATTTTTTCAATTATCATTTTTGCTCTTATCTCAAACTATTATTTGAATTCTGCTAAAGAAGTTAGAAAAGGTAGCTCTGCCGCCATTTCACCTCTGGGTATTTTTGTGATAGGATCAAGCATTCTAATAGGGATAACATGGATTCTTGCATGTCATTTAAATCCAATTCGTGAGGTAATAACTACTATGGGTCATAGCACTCTCTCATTAGGAGCTATGGCTTTTATTTTCATTAATCAATTCCGTAACGAATGACCATTACTTAAACCACGCACACAAACACCTTGACCATATAGCCATTAAAGGCTTTAGCTGAATAGGAAGAGATAATACTGAAAATGAAAATCCAAATAATTGCTCTGGCCTTAGTGATTGTAACATTAGGTTTGTGCTCTTGTAATACCCTTCAATCGATTGGTGTGCCATCAATAGATCTACTCAAAGGCACCCAAAAAAAGAACATTGAAGAATCTGAACCATCTAGTAAGACAACAAAGAAAAAAAATACCGAGGCAAATTTGGAGAAGAAGGCCTCACCTGAAAATTCAAATACGGCTCCACAAATAAATCTTCCTGTATTATCAGAACCCAAAACCAGCGAAGAACCAAAGGAACCCAAAAAACCAGAGATAGCTCCACCATCAAAACCAGAAGAGAAGGAACTCGTTCAAAAAGAGAACTCAAAAAAACAATCGATTCTGAAGCCTAAACTTCCTGCTCGTGAAGGCGTATTACCACCAAGTTAGCAACTGACTATTTAAGAGTATCCTCCTAATCATTCTATCCAAGTGAATTGTCCTGTATAACGAATCTTAGCCTTACTCTTAATACGATTAATTAGTGCTTCGATAGCTCTTTGTCGCTTCTCAACTTCAATAGTAGCAGCGATCTCATCATGCAGTAAATCTAATGAAGCTTTGGCTGAATCCATTCGGCCAATAACGTGAACTATGTGCCAACCAAGAGCGGTCTTGAACGGAGCTCCTGTCTTACCAATATTTATCTTGATAACATTATCATAAAAATCACCAGGAACACGATCTTGGGTAAGCCATCCCAGATTTCCTCCCGCATCTCTGTTCCTAGAATCCTCGGAAAATCTTATTGCCAATTCCTCGAAGCTCTGACCTTCTTTTAATTTCTGAAAAATTCTTTGAGCATTTTCTTTAACCTTCTCAGTATCTTTATCCAAAGTTGAGAAGAAGATGTGCTTCACATTGACTCTATCAGGGATGATGGAAATAACTTTATCACTTTCATATCTTTCTATTATTTCCTTTTCACTAACAATAATATGTTTTCTTATAGTCTTCTCAATCCATGCTCTTTGCATGAATTGGTTCTGAAGGAAAGTATCAATCCGGCTAACTGAAAATCCCTGCGATAAAGCTGCCTGTTCGAATCCTTCGGAACTCTTAAATCCTCGGCGAAACCTTATCAAAGCATCATCAATTTCTCTTTGAGATAGTTCCACAGGATAGTGGTAAGAATGGAACCAGATCAATCGGTCAATTACTAATTGATCAAGTACAAGAAGACGTATCGCATTAATCCTACTTCTTGAAATCTCACTCAATAATATTCCATTTTTACGACAATACTCTTCCGTAGCACGCTCCAAATCATGCCGCCTAATAGGGTGGGCATTCACTGTAGCAACAATTTCTTCTCTACTAGCAAGCTGCCCTGCGTCAATTCGATTGCCTTTCAATGTTTCATCGATCCGTGATTTAAGTGGCCCACCAAACCAATAAATGTCCCCAACCAAATACAAAATGCTCAAACCATAAAAAATATATCTTCGCGGGAATTTAGAAGGCCCTTCAGAACAGTCAGCTTCTTGATTCTCAGGAATCATTTGATTTAGAATTGCGATTCCACACGCTGGCCTGAGCAACGCCTACTTGAAATTTACGTGCATGTTCCAAGATAATAAAAGGCATGTCATGATTGTTCTGGAGAACGAATTTTTCGGACAAATTTGTGCTGATCCAATCTAGTGTCGGTTCTTTAGGCCAATTTTCCATCGGAGTGAATTCTCCAATCCAAGTACAAGGTGTGGTTATAATCAACGCTCCCCCTTCATTCATAATTGCCGGTAATTTCTTTAGTAGATGATCCGGGTTAGACAATCTGCAAAGTAAATTCGCTGCATGTATGACATCAAATTTGCCAATTCCATCAGGCAATTGCAGTGCATCCCCAACCTCAAAGGAAATCCGTTTTGGCCTCGACCCTTCCGGCATCTGAGCAATATAAGAATTAAACTGAGTCCCTTCCTGCAGACGATTGAATTTAACACTACCCTCAACTCTTATCGTTTCAGCGGCACTTATGAACTGATTGGAATAATCTATACCAACTACCTCATCACAAAAACGAGAAAGTTCGAAACATGACCTTCCTACGGAACAGCCTAAATCTAGAGCACGCCGCCTACCCTTGGTAGTATCTAGATTCTCAGTAACACTACGCCCAGCAAAATTCAAAAAGGACTCAGGAAATATTTGAAACGGATCTATTTCAAGAGAATTGCCATAGTGAAATAACAAATACTGATCAAGACAAGATTGGGACTCATAAAAACTCACTGGAAAATTAATTAATTATCTTCTATTGAGATAAAGCATTAATCAGATACTGGCTAGGCTTAAAATGTTCGATAAGAATCTCGAACTGATCGCTTCTTTTCATTCTAACCTGGCTAATATCAAAATTAGGAGTTTTATGTGGTGCAAAAAGAATATCATCATGAGTAGAATTTTGGTGGGTCTTGAACATTTCAGGGATGATGTCACCACCAAGATGATCGTCTCTTCCGGTAGCAAGGTGACAAGTTCCAAGTACCTTCTCGTCTTGAATGTCAGCCCCTGAAACTGGTAACACCTGTGTTCCAAATCCCAGCTCACCTAAGGTTCCAGTGACTGGATCATCGTTTAATCTTTCATTATGCTCATCGATTATTGCCTGATCTCCTTCGATCAAAGTGCTGCAGTAAATGTTACGATCCTTAACATCAAGGAGACCCAGAGTTCCATCATGGTACTTCATAGGAAACTGTCCAACTGCATCGACTGGGACGAAGTAAACTTCGCCTGCGGGTAAGTTCGCAATATCCGGGGCCTTACCCCTGCAAAGACCATGCGATTTCTGTGCTTCTTGGCCATCCAAAAAAAGTTTTGCTGTTAGAGTTTTGCCCTCGTCCAATGTGAAATCAATTTCAATCTCATCGGCACCCGTCATAGCCAACCGCAGTTTCTCAGCATCAGATGAGACCTGGTTATAATCTACAGAAAGACCAGAATTAAGGATGATATCATTCAGCCCATGCATAGTCGCACCACGAAATCCAAAATCTTTGCACTTCGCAGTTAGTGGAGCAGTAGCACTCCAATCTGAAATACACAAAATGATATCATATTCAGGATAAATGTTCTGATCTAAGGACCAGACTGAACCATCCACACCAAAGCATTCATCCTTCATATCAAGATTGGAACCATTAGTCGCATGGTAAGCAAACATTTCACCCCCACTCATACCAAGTTCTTTCATTACCCCATCCTTTAACTTACAAAAAAATTCTTCATATGCTTTTACTTGGACAGCAAATTTTTCAGGAGACTGCAAAAATTCAAAGCCCCTAATCTCTTGTGAAGGTTCTTCAAAATCTGTAATGATACAGATTCTGCATCCTTCAGTTGGATCAAACACTGAATGCAATAATTTGGTTAAGCTAAATTCGGGAAATTTTCTATCTTCCGGATTTAATATAATACTTGATGGAAGGGTTTCAATTGAACTCATTTTCTGATATAACTTTGGCGAACTTAAATTAGATGCAACGGTTGATTTTATTGAACACGTATTAAATAAAAATTAAATGACGGGAACTATTAAACATAAAACAAAACGCATAGTTATCATTTCTGGATCTACAAGTGGTCTCGGAAAAGAAATTGCTCTTGGCCTAGCAAAAAGAGGATGGACTGTAGGTGGATTTGGACAAACAAAAAGCAAAGTTAAGGCACTCGCAGATGAACTAGGAGAAAATCATTATATTTTTCAGGCCAATGTTTCTTGTGACGAATCGATTGCCAGTGCTGCAAAACGGATAATTAACCAATTTGGTTCACCTGATTTACTCATTAATAATGCTGCCATCATAAATAATCCTGCTCCTTTATGGCAAGTGTCGGCTAAAGAGTTTGATGAAATGTCTGCCGTTAACATTAACGGTGTAGCCAATATGATTAGACACTTTGTTCCATCAATGATTCGAAGCCGCAGGGGAATCATAGTGAACTTAAGTTCAGGTTGGGGACGTTCAACCTCTCCCGATGTTGCCCCTTACTGTGCTACAAAATGGGCCATTGAGGGCATGAGCAGTGCATTAGCTCAAGAATTACCGAATGGAATTGCTTGCGTGGCATTAAATCCAGGCATCATCAATACTGAAATGCTCAGAAAATGCTGGGCTGAAGGGGCTGCAGCATATCAAAGTCCAGAGGAATGGGCAAAAATGGCAATTCCTCTAATTGAGAGGATTAATTCCAATGACAATGGAAAGCAAATGACGGTGACCTAAGATCATCCGGTACAATCATATTCTAACGCTCTTCCTCATTGACAACGCAGTGTAGAATCGCCTCGCGAAGTTGTCTTCGTCCAAACATAGTGGTAGCTGATTTACCTCGTGTTTTGCCAGTAAATTTTAAATTCTCTCTCCGTTTGGAAGACCTTCCTGTCCTGAGAATTTCAGATATGTCCTTTACCTCCTCATCTGGAATATTCCCCCTCCTTTTGAACCAAGACAAGCGTGATATGAATGACATTAATGGATGTAAGTAATTATTTATTATTGATTATTAGCAAAAGTTAAGCAATTGCAAGATTATTCTTTGTTAATCATAATCAGTTATCAAAAAGATCGTCCTAACTCTTGGAGTTTATTACGAAGAATTATGAATTTAACGAAAAGGGATTTCTTTAAATAATTCACAAAAGAAAAGACCCAGATTGCTTTTCTAGACTCGGAGCCGACAATAGAAATATCTTAGAGAATCAATCCTTCAAAAACCATCAATATGAAATCTTCTATTTTCTCCTTCATTATAACAATTCTCGCCTGGGACCTTGCTGCGGCGGAGGATAAAAATGAAAAAGAAAATACCAATCAAACCAATAACTCTTCTAGATACGAAGCGGTTGTCAGGATTGAAAATTCTTCTCTTAATCCGGATTATCGTAGCCCTTGGAATACCGGCCGAGACTCTGGCGGCAATGGAACTGGATGGTTAGTGGGTGAAAATAAATTTTTAACCAATGCCCATGTCGTTAGTAACAGCCGCATTATCTATATAAAGAAAGTTGGTGATGCTAAACCCTATCGCGCAAAGATAGTCCATATCGCTCACGATTGTGATCTCGCCATGCTCGAACTTGAAGACCCTTCAGCTTTTGAGGGTGTGCCTCCATTTGATATCGGAAAACTGCCACAATTAGATACTACTGTTAAAGTAATAGGTTATCCGATAGGAGGTGAAAGAATTTCTATAACTTCAGGCGTAGTTTCACGGATCGATTTTCTTAGTTATTCCCATACTAGTGTCGATTTACATCTAACAATACAAATCGACGCAGCTATCAACCCCGGAAATTCCGGAGGACCCGTAATACAAAATGGAAAAGTGGTCGGAGTAGCCTTTCAGGGTTACTCGGGAAACATTGCACAAAACACAGGCTACATGATCCCTACTCCAGTCATTCGTCGATTCCTTAAAGACGTCGAAGACGATAATTATGATCATTATGTTGATCTTAGCATGAGTGATTTCCCTCTAATTAATCCCGCTCAAAGAAAAGCTCTAGGCCTAGCTAATGATGGAATAGGAATCATGGTAGCCGCCGCAGAAGAAGATGGTTCTGCTGGAGGAATACTGAAAACTGGAGATGTTCTTTTAGCAATTGATGGCCGCCCAGTAAAATCAAATGGATTGATCAATTACGAAGGAGAAGACGTTAACATGAATGAAATCGTCGAAAGAAAATTTGCAGGCGACGTCATAAAACTCAAGATCTGGAGACAAAACAAATCAATCGATACCAAAGTCACTCTAAAGAGATTCCTCCCATACTTAATTGCAGCAAAGAAATATGACGAGAAGCCACGTTATATAATGTTCTCAGGACTCGTCTTTCAACCTCTTGACAGAAACCTCATGGCTGCTCATGTAATGAAAAATTTGCAGGTCCGATACCATTTTGATTCATATGTCTCGGCAGACATTTACAAAGATCGACCCGAAGTCATCGTTCTGACTTCAATACTTCCCGATTCAATCAATTCGTACTTCTCTAATTTCAAACATAGCATCGTTGATGAAGTAAACGGTGTAAAAGTTAAGACATTGAAAGACGTTCACAATGCTCTAGCCAAAGATAAAGACGATTACATTATCATCAGTTTATTGGGTAATGGAAGACCCATCGTTATTCAGCGTGCAAAAGTAGAAGCAGCACAAAAGCGCATCCAAGAGAAATATAATGTGATTAAGGACCATTATTTAGGTGATTAGATACACCTATAATCTATCCAAAATATAGAATCATTCCGACACATAATAGACCCTACCCTTTAGCAAAATGACAAAATTCTTTATCCTCCTTTCCGCCTTCGGAATATCAGTTTCACTTTGGTCAGAAAAATTAGAAGCCGCATCAGTTGATAAGTCGGTAATCCGAGTTAACACGACAATGCAGTCCTATAATCTCATACAACCATGGGAAAAAGGCGCATCCTCAACCAGAATCGGACTTGGAGCGGTCCTCCCCGGAGGCAAAGTATTGGTCACCGCACAAATGGTTACAGATGCAACGTACATTGAGCTAGAAAAACCAGACACAGCGGCAAAGACAACAGCACAAGTAATCACTGTTGATTATGAAGCTAATCTGGCACTTCTAAAACCTATTAACGACAATGATTTCTTATCAGATCGTCTACCTTTCGAGTTAGACACGAACCTATCACCAAAAGACAAAGTGGAAGCCTGGCAATTCGAGGCAAGCGGCACTCCTGTCACTACTCAAATCACGGTTTCCAAAGCCGAGGTACGCCAATCCTTCATTGATACAGCTAGATTTTTACAAATACAAGCTAATGGTCCGGTCCAATACCGTTCCGGAAGCTTCACGCTCCCAATTGCCAAAAACAATAAGCTGGCAGGTCTTCTTATCAGTTATTCAAGTAAGGATCAAATATCAAACATCTTACCCGCTTCAATCATTGAACATTTTTTGAAAGACACTGCAGACGGCAAGTATACAGGATTCCCTAATCTTGGAATCATGTATTCACAAACACTCGACGAACAATTCAGAAATTATCTTAAACTCGATCAAGAAAATGGAGGGGTATTTGTCAGCAAAGTAATTGAAGGTGCGTCTGCTGCCGCTGCCAGCATTAAATCAGGTGATGTTATTTTATCTATTAATGGTAAAGGAATCGATTCACGAGGAAATTATAATGATCCTGTCTGGGGTAAGCTCAGTTTCAGCCACCTTGTAAGGGGAAAAGCATTCACAGGAGACTCAATGAAAATAAAAATTCTTCGTGAAGGGCAAAAAAAAGAAATTGATCTGGAGCTAATCCGTCGACCCGCAGAAGACTATTTAATTGATCCTTATATGTTTGATCGCGGCCCTAAGTTTTCTATCATCGGTGGTCTTGTTTTTCAGGAACTTTCCGTTCCTTTCTTAAAACTATTCGGGAACGATTGGCAATCCAGAGCACCAATTAAAATGCTTATGGCGCATGCTAGTCCGGAAATGTATGAAAAGAAAGGAAGACGCAAACTGGTTATCCTGACCCGAACCATTCCAACTCCTGTCACTTTAGGTTATGAGAGACTCAGTACTTTGATAGTAACCAAGATCAACAGTGTTCCTATCAATGACATCCAAGACGTTGATAAAGCTGCCAGTATGCCTGCTAACGGACAGCACCGGATAGAATTCGACTCTTATCCAAAATTAATTTTCCTTGATGCTGTTTTGGCAGCACAAGTTAATGCCGCTCTGGAACAAAGAATAGGCATTACAAAAAGACTAAAATAAAACAATCAATAGAAACAAGTTCAATGAATTCCAATGCAATTGGTGCATTATTCGATTGGGATGGAGTAATCATAGACTCACACAATCAACATGAGGAAAGCTGGTCAAAACTGGCAGAGGAAGAAAATAAAAGACTTCCTGAGAATTTCTTTAAAATGACATTCGGGATGCGTAATGAGAATATTATCCCTAATTTTTTCAGCACTTGGATTGACGTCACAAGTCAGAGAGAAATCACACGCTTAGCTAATAGAAAAGAAGAAATTTATCGCAAACTCATAATTTCTGACGGGATCAAACCATTGCCCGGTGTACGCGATCTTCTACAATCACTCAAATCAGAACAAATATCATGTTCTATAGCTTCCTCCACACCCATTGCCAATATAGAGGCTGTAATGAGCATCATTGAACTCTCAGATTACTTTGACGCTATCACTGCAGCCGAAGATGTGAGTAACGGGAAACCCAGTCCTGAAGTGTTCCTTAAGGCCGCTGAAAAAATCAAAGTAGATCCTAAGAACTGCGTTGTTTTTGAAGATGCTCATGTTGGTATCGAAGCAGGATTAGCAGCAAATATGCATGTCATCGCGGTAGCTACCACTCACCCAATCGAATCTCTGGGAAATGCTCATACGGTTACAGAAAATCTTATAGGTATCGATGCTGAAAAAATAAAGATGCTACTGAGTTAGCAAGTTACTTTAATCCGAGCCCAAGCTTTTCCTTACAATATCGGATACTTCTAGCAATCTCACCTTTCTGGTAATCTTTATCAGCCTTCTTTTTCTCAACCCCTTTAGGAACTTCCCATGCTTTGCGAGGTTCCCCCTTCTTTGCAAGGGCAATGAATTTATCATAACCTACCGGCTTACCTTTTGGCCAAGCTTCCCAGAAAGCTTTATCTTTGATTTTTAGTTCACGATTAAACCCAGAAATGGTTTCTATGTTAACTGCGATATTCGGACAAAGTTTGGAATACAATTCGAAATAAGATTTCAAATCAACGGTACCCTCACCCATTGCTGTCCACTGCGCAGTCACTCCATTTTCGCTTTCCCATAGAGCAGTATCACGCAAACTCGTAGTAATCGCATATTTTCCGAGATTTCTAAGATTCTCTATAGGGTCTTCCAGTGTCCAGATCGCATTTCCCGAATCCATATTAGCACCCACAAAATCACTACCTGCATCTTCAATGAGATTAACTAGTTCAGTTGAATGCATATCCCCAGCATGATTTTCCACTGCTATTTTAATTCCATGATCGACACAATAATTCTTATTTCTCTTTAGAACCGCAACAGTATCCGCAATGCGCGCCTCGATTCCCCCATCGCTCAAACGATCTCCCGAATCCCCTAGAATAACTCTAAAAGCTGGAGACCCAAGTGCCTTCGCCATGCGAACTCCTAACTTTAGATGATCATCCGCACTTCCCCAGTCCTTCTTAAAACGTCTGGCCGTAGGGCATATGGACCATGAACCCAACAAAATATTCACTCCATGATCAGTTGCGTTTTTAGATAGATTCTGTAAATAATTGCGATCATCAAGTTTTTCAAATGGACCAAAATCTGTGATGAATAACGTATCACATTTTAATTTTGCTGCGTAATCGATCAGTTCTTGAGCTTTCCAGCCCATTGCACGAACAGCAAAATTGTCATACCCAAGTGCAATTTTCTTTTTTATTTTCAAATTTCCTCGAGCTACTAAGGAGGGATTAATCAATGCAAACCCAGCGCCAGCAGCAACAGTCGATTTAAGGAATCCTCTTCGATTATTTTTTTGCATAGTAAATAGCATAAGCCCTGCTCAATTAATAAGGCAATAATCTAAATAGCAAAAAAATCTGCATTCGCACCAATCATATTATGAGAAATTTATTGTTGGAAAATAACACCCACTCAACCGAATGAATCCTATTCATTCATGCCCAATTATGCTCTGGGGCCAGTGACTTTGCTTCCTTAATGGATATTTTCTCCAGAAGGAAACGCCTACTGTATCCTCCCCTGTTATACTTTTGGCAACATGGGTAACAAGCAGAATCTCGACTCAGCTTACGAACCCTTGGGACTAAAATACCACAACAACGGCATTGATAAGCTAACTTTCGTTTAATAGCCCTATTCGCAAGAGGAAGGTCATGGCATCGCTTCTCTCCAGGAATCCCAAGTTCTGAACATGCACTTTGCCATTCTGGACCGTGCGGCTGTATTCTTCGATCAGGGGCTCGGAAATGTGCGATCAAATGTGCAAGCTCATGTAAAAGAGTCCTCTCTGGTTCTTCGGGAGCGAATCGCTCTAATCTAGGGTTTAAATCAATTTGAGCATTACTATGATGAGCAAGACCGGCTGTTGAGCTTAACCTTAAATTCCAAAACACTTTGACCTGATCAGCTAATGGATCAAGGCCCAGCATACTTACCATTCGTCTACATTTCTCAGTCAATTCATTATCAAATTTTAATCCTCGTCCACGTGCTATTTTTTTCCTCGGTACCGGTCTAGTTATCTCAAATAAATCGAAGAGCATTCCATTTGATTGAGACCTCCGTAATGAGGGTCGAGAATGCCCCCTTCGGTTCGACGTGCTCTCACCTAAGTTACTTGGAAGACCAAGTCTGAGTTGATGATATTCAGGACCTCTCATCTTTTTCAGCCTCTCGATGAAATTTTTTATTTTTGATGTCGTGCTCGACTTCGGACAAAGCCACCAGAGAGTCTTCCTCAATACTGTTCATTATAAACGCATTAGCACCTATAGTGCTGCGCGCTCCGATCACAGTCTCACCTCCCAGAATAGTCGCTCCCGGATAAATGACGACCTCATCCTCAACGTTAGGATGACGCTTAATACCCTTTATCGGATTACCATCACCATCTTTTGGGAAGCTCCGGGCACCCAATGTGACCCCATGATAAAGCTTAACATGACTGCCTATCACACAAGTTTCGCCAATTACAACTCCGGTCCCATGATCAATAAAAAAATGAGAACCTATCTGTGCCCCTGGATGAATATCAATGCCAGTTTTCGAATGAGCCCACTCCGTCATCATTCTGGGTATGAAAGAAATACTCAGAGAATATAAAACATGTGCCATCCTCTGAATCGCAATTGCTTCAAGGCATGGATAAGCAAGAATAATCTCCTCAAAACTTTTTGCTGCTGGATCGCCCTCGTAAGCAGCCTCCACATCAGTTCGCAATACGCTCCTTAGTCTGGGCAATTCAGATAAAAAACGACACGCTAAATTATCAGGGGATTCTTCTCGAATTTCCTTAGACTCATCAGATCCAAGTCTTAGACTCCTATTTATCTCTTTCGATAAGGTCAAAAGAATTTGCGAAACCATCTGACTGGTTTCCTTCTCAAGATTTTCTGATTCAATTGCATCGTTTTCTAGAAAACCGGGAAAAACGAGCCTGAGTAAATCTTCACAGAGCCCCGCAACGGCTGGCCTTGACGGCAAATTGGCGGTGTCAATGCGGTTAATACCACCCACTTCCTGATAAGAAACGAGTAAATCATCAACTATCTTGCGTTGTAAGCTTTCCATATATTAGCCGATTAATGTGCAAAAAAATTGACCATTAACCGAAATAAAATAATAACTAATACAAATAATAAGGTAAACTTAACTAATTGTCTTGCGATGAATACCACTTTTTTGTACCTCAAAAAAGTAAAAACAATGAATTAACCTAAAATAACTACATCGTTATGCCCCATGCGAATTGACAGAGCGTGGTTGTGAACTTATTAAGAATTGGCCCAAATAATTAACATGCTGACAAATTTATTCCTCAGATTTTGTGCTGTCATCTTAGTGATTTTGCTGAATTCGGGATGCCAATCCCTGACAAGCCAAGCCAAAATCACAAATTCCAAATATTTCCACCTGGACCCTGAAAAAGAAATTAATTCTTCGGATCCTATGGTCCGATTTGAACAACTTCATTTTTTGCATGGAGCGGTCACTGACAAAGAAAAAAAACAGAGAGCAGGGCACTACTACGTCTTTTGGTGGACAGATCCTTCGCATAGGCCAGTAACTATCAGATTTGAATATCTTCAGAAAAAGACAGGATCAAAGATTTATTATCGCGAAGTCAACACTTTGAATCCAAGAGCAAAGAACAAAACTAGGTTTAAAGTCACGGGCAAGGAATACCAAAGTAAAGGGAAAGTGACTGCTTGGCGTGTTTTAATTGTACGCGAGAATCAAATCATTGCCAGCGACCAATCCTACCTCTGGTGAAATCATATTTTCTCTGCACCTTTTCATTAACCAAAAAAAAGCAAACTTAGCATGATTCCCCTTGCCTATTTTGTTGCATAGGCTTTTCTTTGAATTGGTTTTCTAATCTTCACGTGAATCCGGTTGCCCCTATCTATGTTGGACAGCTCCAGAACGGGGTAGCGTGGATTCGTGTCGAAGGCAAAGGATCATTTCAAAACAGTCGCGGAGTCAAAGAATTTGCAGATTTAATGATAAATCGAGGCTCAAAAGAATTCGTCATTGATTTGGAAAATTGCCCAGTCATGGACTCTACATTCATGGGAACGCTTGTCGGAATAAAGAAGTCATTAGGGCCAGAGAACCAAAGAAATCTTGAAATCATTAATGCCAATTCTCGTAACACACAGCTTCTTGTAAGTCTGGGCATTAATCTCTTATTAAAATTAGACACTGAAGGTACTTCCTGGCCGGAAATTAGAAATAAAATATCAAACCATATCCAAAACGGCCAATACTTGGATATTGCCGAGATAAGCAAAGAAGAAAACATTCAACAGTCGCTTGAAGCTCATCAGAATCTTTCAAATGCAAATAAGGATAACATACCAAGGTTCAAGGACGTAATTCATTTTCTCGAACAAGAACTGGGGCAGCAATCTGCCTCATAATTATGTAATAAGCCCTTGCGATCATGACTACAACCATCGTAACGCTATTAGCCTCCCTCACCATTGCGATTGTTTGTTTTATCTATATCTGCCGATATCAGAAGATTATAAATGAGCTCAAGCGTCAACGAAACGACATTGAAAAAGAAGAACTCCGAATGTTCGATTTTCTCAAGAGTCTAGGGGAAACTCTCACTCAGGAAGGAGGCACTAATCCGGGAACTTTGCACCGCACCATTGTTCGTGGTGCAGCAATGGTAGTTGATGCTCACGGCGCTGCTTTATATTTACTTGATAAAAGCAAAGATAATTTAGTTTCTGAATACCAAAGTGAAGCTTGTCCCATGCTCATTCCTGTTCCATCTCACATAGCAGAGCAATCAGAAAAAATACCAAATACAATTAATAGTTACCGCCGACTCACAAGTATTGGAAAAGATTGGGGGCCCTTTGGTGAGGCTTTAAGAGCAAGGAAATTATTAAAAATTCAGAACATTGGTACTAATCCACACTTTAAAAATGCAGACAAAAAAATCCATCAAGGCGTTTCAACCATCATCGCCCCTCTATGCTATGGAGAAAAAGAACTCGGAATATTAGCAGTGGCGAATGAAGCCGGCGGAGAAAATTTCACAGAAAACGATTATGAAGTTTTTCAATCCATTGCGGAACAGTCAGCATTCGCATTAGGCAATTCAATCGTTCATCTTGAAGCAGTAGAAAAAAAGAATCTAGAAAAGGAACTGAACACAGCTAGCGAAGTCCAACGCATCCTGTTACCCTCAGAATCACCAAAACTCGAAGGCTACAAAATCATGGGCCTCAATGTCCCCGCAAAAATAGTTAGCGGAGACTATTTTGATTTCTTTGAAATCAATGATAACCACTTGGCTGTAGTCATAGCTGATGTGTCAGGAAAAGGCGTGCCAGCATCCTTAATAACTGCCATGTGCAGGAGCGTTGTTCGGGCCAATGCAATAAATACTCTCTGCCCCGCAGAGGTTCTGCGCCGCGTAAATGAACAGCTATTCCCTGATATCCGCGAAGATATGTTCATCAGTCTAGCATTTCTCATCTTGGAAAAGGGAACCGGTAAAATTGCCATTGCGAGAGCAGGACACGATGCACCCCTGCACTTTAGAGCCGATGCTAAAATTGCTGATCCTGTTCAAAGCCCCGGAATAGCTATCGGTATTGATTCGGGAAATGTTTTCAATAATGCTATTAAAAAGCATGTAATTCACCTGAAAAAAGGAGATATTCTTCTCCTGTACACTGACGGAGTAAATGAAGCCTCCGATATCCGAGGAGAAGAATTCGGAATTCAAAGACTACACAAAACGCTAATAAGTGCCTCCCCAAAAGGAGCGCGAAATGTAATTACCGAAATACAGGAATCCGTTAACGTGTTTGCTAGTAATGTCGCGCAAAATGATGACATCACTCTTATCGCAATAGAAAAAACATAAAGTCTTTGCATAAAGAAATACCTTTTTTAGATATTCTGGAATTATCGGGTATAATGCGCGCCCAATAACTAATGAGCAAAGAATCAAAAAAGAAAAAAAAACAGACCAAAGAGAACCTTACAGAGGAAGAGGAATTTTCTATTGATGTAGATAAAGCTGAAAACCTCAAAGAGGAGTTAGATGATTCCAATGAACAAAAATCAAAAAAAGAAGAAGAGTCCACAGATCCTTTACAAGAAGCACTGAAGCAAGCAGAGCACTGGAAGGACATCGCAGCCAGGAATCAGGCAGAACTGGACAATTATCGCAAACGCATGGCAAGAGATAAAACAGATGCCATTAAATTTGCTAATGGCGGATTACTTTGTGAATTATTACCAGTCATTGACAGTTTCCAAATGGGTCTCGATGCAGCTAAATTAGAAGACTCTGAATCCATAATTGCTAAGGGCATGGAAATGGTTCAAAAGCAGTTGGAAGAATTTATTTCAACACAAGGAGCCACAGAGATCTCTGCCATTGGTCAGCCATTTGATCCTAATATACATGAAGCAATTTCACAGGAAGCAAATGATGATATACCTGAAGATAATATTATAACTCAAATACGAAAAGGGTATAAACTTCATGATAGACTGTTGCGCGCAGCAAACGTTATAGTTTCAAAAGGACCAGAAAAAGATTCTGAATCAAGTGAGGAAGAAGACGCATAGCCGCATTCGTTACCTTAATCTATATCTAACAATAAAATAAATCTTGGATGTCTAAACGTGATTACTACGAAGTCCTTGGAGTTAACAAGAATGCAAGTGCTTCTGAAATCAAAAAAGCTTATAGGAAAGCCGCTGTAGAACATCATCCTGATAAAAATCCAGATGACCCGTCAGCAGAAGAACGTTTCAAGGAAGTAAGTGAAGCCTATGAAATATTAAGTGCTGAGGACAAGAGAAGCACTTATGACCAGTACGGGCACTCTGCTTTTTCTGGTCCTGGCAGATCGAGGGGAGGAGATCCATTTGATATATTCAAAGAAGTCTTTGGCGGAGGCGGAGGCGGAGGCGGAGGCGGTATATTCGAAGAACTCTTCGGAAATAGTAGAAGACGTAGCAGAACAAGTAATAATAGGGGTTCAGATCTAAGATATGACCTGCAAATAACTCTTGAAGATGCAGCAATTGGCACAGTCAAAGAACTCGAACTAGCAAAACCTATAGCCTGTAAAAAATGCAAGGGTTCTGGATCATCGAGTGGTTCAGGAACAAGTTCATGCAACACGTGTGATGGGCACGGACAAGTCATATCATCGCGAGGATTTTTTCAAGTCCAACAGGCCTGCCCAGATTGTGGCGGGACCGGACAAATTATTAAAGACCCATGCACTAAATGCAGAGGAGAAGGAAGATCAGAAGAACTGACTAGAATCAAATTAAAAGTTCCAGCAGGAATTGCCCATGGATCTCGTATTCGTTCATCAGGAAACGGAGAAGCAGGTTTGCGTGGGGGGCCTTCTGGAGACCTCTACGTCGTCATACATATACGTGAGCACGACATCTTTGAACGTGAAGACAATGACCTTTACTGTGAAGTGCCGGTGCCCTTTACGATCGCTGCACTGGGTGGAGAACTTGAGGTGCCCACCTTAGAGGGAAAAGCATCGATAAAAATTCCTCCAGGAACACAAAATTCTACTGTGTTCCGAATGAAAAACCGTGGAGTCCAATTTCTTAATTCCTCTCAAAGAGGAGACCTTCATGTTCAGCTGCAGGTAGAAATACCCATAAAGTTGAATAAGGACCAGAAAGATCTTCTCAATCAATTTGCCAATTCTATAGGAACAAAAAATTCTCCTATCCGAGAAAGCTTCTTTGAAAAAGCGAAGCGATTCTTCAAATGATCTGATTCATTCCGAATAGTTTTCAATGCCTAGATTTTATATAAGACCAGAATTCTGGGACCCTAATAATTTGATGTTATGTGAATCAGAATCACATCATTGCCTCAATGTCTTACGCTTGAAAGAAGGAGACAAGATCAACGCTTTTAATGGGCAAGGGGAAGAAGTCCATACAGAAATAAAAATCGCCACTAAGAGCCAAGTTCAACTCAAAAAATCCCAACCTACCCAGTCCATTAAATCAAAGACACAGATTGTACTTGGTCAGGCAATTCCAAAAGGGAAAAATATGGATCTTATCATTGAAAAAGCCACCGAATTGGGAATAAGCGAAATCTATCCAATTATTTCAGACCGAAGCATTGTCCGCATCAGTTCTAATGAATTGGTAAAAAAACAAGAGAAATGGCAACGAGTTGCCATAGAAGCATGCAAACAATCCGGGCAAAACTGGTTGCCTAAGGTGCATATACCTAAAAAACCCGAAGAATTAATTCAATCTGATCAGTTGAAATATGATCTGCTGCTCATTGCATCACTCCAAAAAGAATCCAACCACTTCAAGAAAATCTTATCGGAATATCAAATTTCCCATCAAAATATAAAGCCTAGATCAGTATTAATACTGATTGGGCCAGAAGGAGATTTTACTCCATCAGAAATTAATGTTGCTCTGAATTTTGGATGCGCTCCCATGACCTTAGGCCCGATCGTTCTTCGATCAGAAACAGCAGCACTCTACTCTCTGAGTGTACTCAGTTACGAGCTATCATAAAAAATCATACCCGAATTTATTGATCATAGCTCCGGGTATGCTTTGATAATTAATCTTACTTCTTATCGACGACCCAAATGTTGCGATATCTGACAGGATTTCCATGATTCTGGAAGAAGACCGGGCCAGGCTCAGGGCCTTCTCTCATTGGCGAAGCAGTCGTTGCATGATCACATACAGTCTTATCATGGGTCAATACGCCATTATGCCTAACTGTCATTGTTGCATTGGCTACTTTTTTTCCATCTTTAAACTTTGCAGCTATAAAATCGATGTCATAAGTTTGCCAAGTAAGAGGTGGAAAGCACATGTTCACGAGAGGAGCCTTGGTAGAGTAAATTCCTCCACACTCGTTGTGATGACCTTCTAGTGCGAAAGAGTCAAGCACCTGCACCTCATAACGACCGTGCGCGTAAAAACCGCTATTTCCTCTTCCCTGACCCCGTGCTTTGGGCTTGTAAGGAGTACGAAATTCAATATGGATCTTGAAGTCACTGAAAGTCTGCTTACTGGTACATCCCTGCATCAGCAAACCGTCCTCACTCGCTCTGCCATCTTTCCAGAGATCTGCTCCGTGTTTTTTTCCATCAAAGAGAATCACAGCACCTTCCGGGGCCTTGGCACCTAAGGTTGGACTCTCACGTGCTATTCGTTTCAAGCTTCCGATTTTCTCTCCATCCTTCATGACGGTAATCACACCATCCTTAATTGAAGCTTTACTTCCAACCTCACCACTCTTTGTAACCATCGTAAAACTAGTGACACCATCCTTAGTCTCTCCCTTCCCTCTGATCCTGTTCTCCTTATTGCCATCCCATCCATCGCCAGGAAGGCCGCCTGGATATCCGACCACATCAAATTTTCCATCTCCGAGAGCAATTATCTGAGCACCTGTATCCCCACCTTCCACTTCACCACGATACTCACCTTGGATCGCATAATCCGCATCCACATTGGCAGGGTCAGTATAAGTACCGTTTTTACTCGGCGCAGAAATGAGGGAATGGTTGAAAATAGTAATGAGAGATAAAATAATGAAAGTCTTTCTTTTCATAATATAGGAATTTAGTTTTAATTGTTGAGTAAATATATTCAAGATCTTAATCTATAGTTGCAATGCAAAAATTCTATCATTTCGTAAAAATATTCGCTCTTAGCCTTATTCTAGCAATAAGCGCAAACGGAGCCCCTAAAATTAAATTCGAAGTCGCTTATCCTAAGTTAAAAATTAAAAAGCCTGTCTGGGCCACTTTACTTCCCGGAACTGAACAGGAATTGATCGTTTCTCAAAGTGGGACAATTCATGAACTTCCAAAGGATCGGGCAGCGGGAAGCGCAAAGATTTGGTTTGATTTAACTTCTAGGGTACAAATCGATAAGGACTTCGAAGAAGGTCTGCTCGGGCTTGTATTCCACCCAGACCACAAATCAAACGGTAAGTTTTATGTTTATTATTCTCGCCAGAACCCCAAACGTTCAGTGCTTTCTGAATTTGTAACTAAGAATGGAAACCCAGACCCTGCTAGTGAACGAATTCTTTTTGAGATCAATCAACCGTTCTGGAATCACGATTCAGGACAACCTGCCTTTGGCCCTGACGGATACCTTTATATTTCGACCGGAGATGGAGGCAAAGGAAATGATCCACTATTAACGTCTCAAAATCTTTTTTCTTTACTGGGAAAAATTCTTAGAATCGATGTAAACAATCGTTCAGGTGACTTACAATACGGAATCCCTGAAGATAATCCTTTCGTTGACCAGCCAGGAGCGCGCCCAGAAATATGGACATACGGAATGCGTAATCCTTGGGGACTTCACTTTGATAAAAGTGGACGCTTGTGGTGTGCAGATGTGGGGCAGGCCCTTTGGGAGGAAATTAACATCATAACCAAAGGTGGCAATTATGGTTGGAGTTATCGTGAAGGAGCTCATTCATTCCCACTGAACCGTAACCCAAAGATCATAACAGAAAAAGGAAAGAAACCAGTGAGGCTCATTGATCCTGTTCATGAATACAGTCATGCCGACGGAATAAGTATTACGGGAGGCGTTGTCTATGAAGGCACAGCCTTTCCTGAATTGAAGGGCCATTACATTTATGGTGACTGGGGATCAGGTTACGTCTGGGGACTAACAGTTAACAAGGCAGGAAAAAAAGCGAGTAATCTCGTTTTAAAAAAACGCACCCCGCCAAAGGGGAGCTTCAAACCAACTGCATTTGTGAATCGTCCTGACGGAGAGCTATGGATTCTTTCGTGGGACGGAAAGATATACGAAATCACAAAATAATTATTTCACAGAGTTTGGATCTAATAACCAGGTCTTGAAAGCGACCAATGCATTAGCTCGATGGCTTATGGTGTTCTTGGTATGAGAAGGTAATTCCGCAAAAGTTTTGTCATGATCTTGTGGAATAAAAATTGAATCATACCCAAAACCACCCTCACCCTTTTCCTTATCAGCAATCTTGCCTTCAACAACACCATTAAAAACAGCCAATTTCTGATCTCCCCTCGCAAGCACCATGACGCAACGAAAGCGCGCTACTCTAAGCTCACCATGGGCGCCAATCCCCTCAAGCTCATCCAACAATTTCTTCCGATTACTCGCATCGTTGACATTTTTCCCTGAAAATCGAGCTGAACGAACTCCAGGAGCGCCATTCAGAGCATCCACTTCGAGCCCAGAATCATCTGACAAAATAATTGCAGAATTTCCCAATAATTTTCCTACTTCTATGGCTTTCAATTCTGCATTTTCTTCAAAAGTGCTGCCAATTTCATCAATTTCGCCAATTTCTGGGTAAGATTGTAAATCTTCAATGGACTCAAAAATAGACCCCAAGAGCTTGCGAATCTCCTCCGTTTTGTGCGTATTACCTGTTGCAATAATCAGGCGATTCATTTCATTCATAATTTACGTGCCGCTATAGGAATTCTGGTCTACAGAAAACAATACCCCTAACCTCATGCCCGAACGTCGCAAGCAATACCCTTTCGATAAAATTGAAACCAAGTGGCAATCTCACTGGGATCAGCAAGAAACTTTCAAATCACTTAATCCCGGTGATGAAGGGTTCGATCCTGAGATGCCTAAATTTTATGCATTGGACATGTTCCCCTACCCAAGTGGTCAGGGCCTGCATGTTGGTCATCCGGAAGGTTACACAGCTACTGACATTATTTCGCGCTACAAAAGAATGCTCGGTTTCAATGTTCTACATCCTATGGGGTGGGACGCGTTTGGTTTACCAGCAGAGCAATACGCTATTGAACATGGAATCCACCCGAGGGATACGACAGCCAAGAACATTGCATATTTCAAACAACAGCTAAAGAGTATAGGGTTCTCTTATGATTGGGACCGTGAAATTAACACGACCGATCCCGCCTACTACCGTTGGACACAGTGGATATTCCTGAAGCTATACAACAGCTACTATGATGAAGGAAATCAGGCAGCAACGCCAGTAGTAGAGCTCATAGAGAAGCGAAAAGAAGAATACCCTGACGAAAATGCAGCTGAACGTAGATCATTCATTGATAAACACAGGCTCGCTTACATCGATGAAGTGGCGGTGAACTGGTGCCAAGCATTAGGGACTGTCTTAGCAAATGAAGAGGTCGTTGATGGAAAATCAGAGCGTGGAAGTCATCCAGTCGAACGTAAACCCATGCGTCAATGGATGTTAAGAATCACTGCTTATGGGGATCGACTCATTGAAGAACTTGAAGATCTCGACTGGCCCGAAGGGATCAAATCCTTGCAGCGCAATTGGATTGGACGAAGCGAAGGGGCTGACGTTCATTTTGAATTACCTGGAACAGGAAATAAAGTTACTGTATTCACCACAAGACCTGACACTCTGTTTGGTGCGACTTATATGGTACTGGCACCTGAGCACCCGTTAGTAGATGAAGTGGCTGGAGCCGAGCATTCGGAAAGCATTGATAATTATCGCAATGAAATTGCAACCAAGTCTGATCTTGAACGAACAGATCTCGCAAAATCAAAGACTGGTGTTTTCACTGGTGGCTATGCAGTTAATCCGATTAATGGAGAAGAAATTCCTATATGGATAGCCGACTACGTATTGATGACATACGGTACAGGCGCAATAATGGCTGTCCCCGCACATGATGATCGAGACAATGAATTTGCAAAACAATTCAACATTGAGATCAGAACAGTCGTTCAACCAAAGGAAGAAGAAAATGACGAGGCGAGTTGCTTCACAGGTGAAGGAATAGCAATTAATTCGCCTCTCATCGATGGGTTGCAAACTACAGAAGCAAAAGAAGTAGTGACTGATTGGCTGGTAAATAATGGGTTCGGAAAAAGGGCAGTCAACTTCAAGCTTAGGGACTGGCTCTTCAGTCGACAAAGGTACTGGGGAGAACCGTTCCCAATAAGTTGGGATAATGAAGGAAGTCATCACGCAATTCCGGAAAATGCGCTTCCGATTCAAGCTCCTGAGATGGAAGATTTTAAACCTACAGGTGATGCAAGACCTCCTCTATCCAAAGCAAAGGAATGGGTCAATCATGAGGAAGGTTACAAACGCGAAACAAACACAATGCCCCAATGGGCAGGATCATGTTGGTATTACTTGCGATACTGTGATCCAAATAATGCAGAAAGATTCATCTCAACTGAAGCCGAAAAATACTGGATGAATGTCGATCTCTACGTCGGCGGAACAGAACATGCCGTACTGCATCTGTTATACTCGAGATTCTGGCACAAGGTCCTTTATGATCTGGGGTATGTGAAGACTAAGGAACCTTTCCAGAAATTAATTAATCAGGGAATGATACTTGGTGAAGACGGTCAAAAAATGTCAAAGAGCCGCGGCAATGTCATTAATCCAGATACCGTCATAGAGGAATACGGCGCGGACTCCTTGAGACTCTATGAAATGTTCATGGGACCACTCGAACAAGTCAAACCATGGAGCAATAAAGGCGTGGAAGGTGTGCACAGATTTTTGGCTAGGGTATGGAGATTATTCATGGAAAACTCACAGGAAGGAGAATGGGTCTTATCCTCAAAGATTAAAGAAGTAGAACCAAGCAAACAACAGCTCAAAGTGCTTCACGAAACAATCAAAAAAGTGACCCATGATATCGAGTCCTTGGACTTCAATACTGCGATCGCACAAATGATGGTGTTTACAAATGCATTCACAGGAGCAGAAGAACGTCCCATCAAAGAACTCACAATTTTTCTACAGCTCCTAAACCCATTTGCACCCCATATAACTGAAGAATTATTCGCTATAATCGCAGAAACTTTCCCCCAGATAATCGAAAAAAACGAAATCTCCAAAATGCCGTGGCCTGAATATGACGAAAACTATCTGATCGAGAATGAGGTCGGAATCGTTGTACAGGTTAATGGAAAATTGCGAGATAAAATGACTATCTGCAAAGATGATTCAGAGGAAGAAATAAAATTTCAATGCCAAGAACTGGAAAAAATAAAACCATTTCTTGAAGGAGTCACGGTCCGAAAAATTATCGTAGTGCCTGGAAAATTAGTCAATATTGTCGCGAACTAAAAGCATATTATCGAACAATCGTAAATCCACGAACCTCATTCAGTTCAGATGAGGGGGTTGTTTCCTCTGCATATTCCAAAATATGAGGAGCTAGGTTCGATTCGATTCGAATATCAGAAATAAAATCATCGACTTCTAATTCCTCCCCCATAACACATAGCTCAACTCTGCCGTCCTCAAGATTACTAACAGTCCCTACCACTTCATATCCCATGGCAATTCTTTTCGTTTCATAACGAAACCCTACACCCTGAACACGGCCGCTAAAAAAAACTCTTTTAGCAATCATTTTATGAAGATGGAGGCTCAAATTTGTCTAATAATTTTTCCGCAAATGCTTTATTACCAACATCAAGAACCCTGATCTGATTATCATCGAGCTTCTTCACTGAAATGTAACGGTCTCGAGGACCATTAAATGTATATTCGCCTTCCTTATCAGAGAGTTTAATCTTTCGTCTAAATTCTATGGACTTAACGATCGCGTGAAAGAACTCTTCAGCCTCTTTTTCTGATATCCATTGGCTTCGCCAATAAACATGATCGGTGCCATCCTTGCCATTGCCATTTGCATATACAAGGTAACGATCACCATTCCATCCGGCAGCGGCTTTTGATCCATCCCTATTAGAAAAATGTTCAATGCCCTTCGAGACCAGATCCGGCATATTCAAAATATCAGGCTGTCCCAACTCAGTCATTCTTTGTAAAAAATCACTCTGATTGAGAAGAAGGGCAATACCGAGCTCGCCCGCCACATTATTCCAAATGGGACCCTCTTCACCAATTTCCAAAGCATTAATGTTCCATCTAAAACGTTCCGGCTCTTCACTATCATCTTTGAAATACCGATCCGGATGCAATATCTCAGCTGTGCTTAGAGGAGGACGAGCGATACCCTCATTTACTGAATTCCAACGATCTTCATCATAAAGATTCTGGCAAAAATGATCACCTAATGAAAAAGGAAAGAGGTAATACTCACGTACAAAGGATGGGATCCTTTCGAATTGTTCTCGCGACATTTTGGTCGGACCTTGTGTTGTAACTGAAGCTGAAACATTACTTTGCAATTGAAACCGTATCTTGAATAAATTTGTATCTCCAGCAGCTACTGCCCACAGTGCCAATTTTGCATCATCATTATATAACCAATCATCAAGAGAAGCCATGAGCCCAAAGTGCTGGTCCTGAAGGGATCGAGCAATTTCTAAGGCCAGTGATGTGCGATCTGAAGAACTCTTTATCGTAGCTTCTTTATTGATTAATATTTCATCCTCTCCACTATAAATAGCTGCACCGAGCTGGCCTTGCAGTAAGTCCAAAGTTCTGGCTCTGACATCTATTTCTGGAGTCACAAATCCCATTGATGAATAGGCACGGGATTGCCTTTCAGAGTCTTCCTCAGAAACAACACCTGGCATTTTTGATAATGTAGAAATCATCTCATCCCAATCCGTTAATCGATACCTGAGATTTCTCTTCAATGGCAAATCCCTAATGGTAGAAGTGAGCTCCTGAATTTCTTTGCGTATTTTCAGCTCTTCGTCAGTCCATTCTCTTGCATCTTTTTGCGCCCCCCCTGAATCACGATAATTGGCCAACCTAAGCTCGAGCCTTTCTGTTTCCTTAATTAATCCTGACGCATTATCACGCTCAATGCTCAGCTGATGTCTAAGATTATTATTCTCATCCTTGAGTCTGGTTGATTCTAATCTGAAATCCTCAACTTCCTTTTCAAGTTTGCTAATATCGACATGAGTAGACCGCTTAACGTAAGAAGTATTCATTTCTTTGATGTTCCATAAGAGCAAACCTATCGGTATTGCAGCAAAAATAACAAAGCCAAGGGCCGTGGTAGACTTCATCTCTTAATTTAACATTCTAGCTCCGAGGTTTAAAAATCCGGAGCTTACGTTTCGGTTTTGATGTTTTTCCAGAAGCCGAATCCGGTAGGCCTGGCTTTGGTCGATCCCCAGGATATTGCACAGCTCCCTGCGGAAGAGGAGCAATCTTACCATCCTTGGAACGAACAGATCCATTCGCTCGGGCCCCAACACTTTTCTTTGAGGAATGAGCATTACGAGATGTCGTGCTAAAAACACCAGGATCATCCAAGGCAACCAAGTCCCCTATTGGCTTCCCATTCTGATAGGATATTAATGCTGGCCTTGAACGCCCATCAAGTTTGCTCACAACTTTTACCTTATATAATAATCGCCTAACAACCTTGCCCTTTGAGTCAAAGACTCTCTCTTCAATCAGTTCATCATTGTCGTATACAAATTCACTGATAAAGAGAAGATTATTTTGTCCATCATAAACGCGCCCCTTTCGTTCTCTTCCTTTCTCATCAAGTGCAAATTCACTCCTCATTATCAAAGTATTATTACGTTTTTTTGTTTCCCTTACGAGTATCCTGGTGTCTCGGTCTCTTTGAGTAGTGGTATATGTTCCATCCTTGTGAACTACCGTTCTTGAAATTTGGTCGGCCCCATCATAAGAATATACTTCGGACTGAATTGCCTGTGATAAGATCAAAATAACCGTTAATAAAACAGCTGGTGCGGATATTTTTTTCATCGTTTGAGGGATCGGGAATTCATATAAGATTATAACATGCAACTTTACCCGGCAAGTTCCAATACTCCAGAAAAGCCAGATCCCTGGTCTATCAGAGAAAAAAGCTATGATCTCAGCAAACGGGGAATGATCATGGGTATCATTAACACAACTCCTGACTCTTTTTCAGATGGTGGACTGTTTGAATCTAGTGAAGCTGCTATTCAACGAGCTATTGAGCTCGAAAATGAAGGGGCCTCCATTATTGATTTCGGGGGAGAATCTACAAGGCCAGGCGCAGAAAAGGTATCCGTTAAGGAAGAACTCAATAGAATTCTGCCAGCCGTAGAGAAATTTGTGGAGATCCGTTCTCCAAAAACATTAATTTCGATTGATACTTCAAAAGTCGAAGTAGCAGAAGCTGGGCTCGCAGCAGGAGCAGACATTATAAATGATGTGACTGGCTTCTCCGATCCAGCAATGCGTGAGGTCGCCGCAGAATCGAAATGTGGCATTGTAATAATGCACATGGCAGGAAATCCTCGCACAATGCAAATTTCACCAAATTATAGTAATGTAACTGCCGAAGTAATCACATTTTTAAATGAGCAGATCGCCCTTTGTGAATCTGACGGTATTAGTCGAGAACGCATCATCGTTGATCCAGGGATCGGATTTGGCAAGAGTCTGGAACACAATCTGGAGCTGATCAGGTCAATTCCTCAAATCACTGAAATTAAAAGACCTCTACTTATTGGCGCATCACGTAAGACATTCATAGGTAAAATCCTAGAAAATAATGATATCAATGAAAGAGAATGGCCAACAGTCGCGTTAACTTCATACTGTCGAGAACAGGGCGCTACCCTCTTTAGGGTTCATTCTGTAAAGCAAAACTTCGATGCCATGCTAATGACAGAGGCAATTATTAATTAATCGATCTCCGTGCAACGCATCATTTCTTGATATATAATATTACAATTACGTGGAGATCTTAAAAAACATATCCGAAAATTTGAGGGTCGTTGTCGAACTGATCATTATCATTGCGATAATGTATTTCATTCTGCGTCGGCACGGATCACAGAAGTGGAACCGTTTCTTCGTTGTCTTGAGTTTTTTGCTGATAATTATTACAGGAACCTCAGTATTTTTACACTTAAAGCTAATTCCTTTGTTTGTTTTAGTGGGCACTTTCTTTTTTACAATGTCCATGATTGTCGTCTTTCAACCAGAACTGCGCAGAAAATTAGCAGAACTAGGCAGCCGAAGCTTCTTCTTCTTCTCTGAAGGCAAAAATAAAGAATTCCTGGACAGTCTGACCGAGACTATCAGACAGCTAGGTGCTAAAAGGTATGGAGCATTGTTTGCAATCGAGCGCAGGATTGAGCTCAAACCTCACTTAGAAACAGGCATCTTCCTTGATGCGCAATTCTCCTCAGAACTTATACTAACAATATTCAGCCCAAAAACGGAACTACATGATGGCGGAATCATATTAAGGGAAGGGAAAGTGATAGGAGCAGGTTGTCTGTTCCCTGTTAGTCAAAGAGAAATTTCAGATCGGAGCATCGGGCTAAGGCATCGAGCGGGAATTGGAATCACCGAAGAATCTGATGCAATTGCTGTCATTGTTTCAGAAGAGAATGGAGGAGTATCAATCGCTCATTCTGGAGAACTTGAACATGATCTTGATCTGGAGACATTTAGTCAGCGCCTCTTGGATCTATTAGAGGTTGAGATGACAGGGAATAATGATAAAAAACCTTCAGCAACTGCTTCAGATCCCCCAAAACCAAAATCCATATCAAGCTCCTCAGTCGAAAAATAGAATACATTCATTTGATCATTTTTCTTTTCTGAAACAACCAATCAAAAACTCATACCCATTTTTATTAGATGGCTCAAAAAAATAAAATTTTCGGAACTGATGGAATTAGGGGTATCGCTAACGAAGGACATTTAACACCAGAGACAGCGCTCCGACTCGGTCAAATCGCAGCAGAAGAACTGATTCTTTGCCATAATAATAAAAACGACCAAAGACCAGTTGCTATCATTGGAAGAGATACACGCCGGAGCGGAGACATGTTGGAATCAGCCTTATCTGCGGGACTAAACTCTGCCGGCATCGATGTGAAAACTGGAGGGGTAATTCCAACACCTGCAGTTGCACTGTTGGTTAAAGAGATGAACGCAGACCTGGGTGTCGTTATATCAGCCTCTCACAACGCGCCATCCGATAACGGGATCAAGTTCTTTTTTAATGACGGATACAAACTCTCATCAGAACAGGAAGAAAGACTCGAACAAAAAATACTCTCGGAGCAACTAATGGCTGCACGTGTCACAGGAGAAAAAATAGGCAGGACGACTCCATTGGTAGATGCTGTTGAGTCCTACGTTTCAAGAATAACTGAATTATTTATCAAAGAAACTTCAGATAAACCACTCTCGGGAATGCGCATTACTCTGGACGCAGCAAACGGAGCGTCATACGAAACGAGCCAGAGAATTCTTGAAAGCCTAGGGGCGGATCTAGCCTGTCATTTTAATGCACCTGATGGAGATAACATTAATTTGGACTGCGGATGCACTCATCCCAAGGTTCTTTCCAACTTAACAAGAGAGGACCAATCGTTCATCGGCATTTCCCATGACGGAGATGCCGACAGAATATTAATGTGCGATGAGAACGCAGATCCAATCGACGGTGATGAGCTCATGGCAATTATTGGATGCCATATGCTAACAAAAAATGAGCTGTCAGCAAATACGGTAGTAGGAACAAAAATGAGCAATTATGGCCTTGATGAATGCATTAAAGATCACAAAGGGACATTGGAAAGAGCCGAAATCGGTGACCGCAATGTAATGGAAAAAATGCGGAGCATAGGATCCAACTTTGGAGGAGAGCCGAGCGGCCACATCATCTATCGAAACCATAATACAACGGGTGACGGGATCATTGCTGCGTTGGCCGCTATGAAAGTGATATTACAAACAGAAAAACCATTATCTGAACTAAGAAAAGTAATCAATAAGTTCCCTCAAAAACTCGTGAACCTTTCTGTTTCCAAAAAGACACAAATTGAAGAATTAAAAGCGAATGATCTGATAGAGGAAACTCAAGCTAAGTTGGGTCAACAAGGAAGGATCCTTATAAGGTATTCGGGCACTGAACCAAAAATCAGAATCCTAGTAGAGGGAAAGGATGAAGAATATGTGATTTCTCAGGCAACAAAAATTGCAGAATCCATACATAACGAAATCGGGTCGTGAATCTCTTTATCACTGGAACAGATACTGGTGTGGGCAAGACCTATATCACTAAATTGTTGCTATCTGCTCTCACTCGTACAGGACAATCTGCTGTCGGATTCAAACCTATTGCTTGCGGCAACCGTGAAGATGCTGAAATTATCAGCAGCGCTAGTAACCCTTCACCTACATCAGTAGACACCGTTAATCCAATCTTTCTCAAAACGCCAGCCGCTCCGATGGCAGCCGCATCCATTGAAGGAATTACTATCGATATTAATAAAATTAAATCCACGCACCTCGAACTTACAAAATCCTACAACCATGTACTCACCGAAGGCGCAGGAGGTTGGGCAGTACCGATAGACTCAGAATATTCAATGGGACATCTGGCAGCAGATCTTGGAGGCCCTGTCCTAATCGTAGTTAATAATAAGTTAGGAGCACTGAACCAAACAATTCTCACAGCAAACGCGGTGCGGAGCATGGGGCTCGAACTGATGGGGATTATATTAAATCACATTAACGACGAGAGGGACACGGCGAGCATCACGAATCGGGCAGTCCTAGAAGACATCATCAATCCTCCGGTCATTCTTGATATCCTACATGAAGAAACGGAAATCGCTTGGCCCTTCTAAAAAACAAAAGGACTCATACTTTAATTATCTTTTGTAATACTCGCCGGTAAGGACTTGGCATTGGCAGATTTTCTACTTCGTCGATGCTAAACCACTGCTCATTTTCGAGAGCACTTTCCTTTTTTGCCTCGTAAACATTCATTGTGACCCGGTAGCGAGTTATACCGTATTTTTGAACAGTCAGTAAGTTCAACCCACTCAATGATTCTGCTGCCCTTTCCGGCAACTTCCACATTCCTTTCCTTCGTCTGCCTGTCTCTTTTTCAAGTAATACCCTCTTCCCTTCAAAAGCAAAAACGACATGCTCTTGTATCTCAGTAATTTCAGGGCTCGGTTTTTTTACAGGTAATTCCAAAGGATTCTCGCTCAGACACCATGAAACAGCAGGACATTTCTGGCATTGAACCGACTTTGCTTTACATAGTGTTTGCCCAAGTTCCATAAGCGCAGAATTCCACAACCTTGCCCCAGACTGAGGCACCAGCCCGCTTGCCCATTTCCAGAGCTGCTTTTGACCACCGCTTGTATCAATTCTTTCTGTAAATTCAAAGAGCCTAGCAAGGACGCGAGCGATATTCGCATCTACTGCAGGGACTGCCGCATTAAACGCAAAACTTGCTACTGCACCCGCTGTATATTGTCCAATACCAGGAAGACCCTCAATTAGGCTAAGATCAGACGGGAAAACCCCCTCAAAATCTTTCATCACCGCAATCGCTACCTTATGAAGGTTCCTCGCTCTTGAATAATAACCTAGTCCTTCCCAGGCCCTAAGCACTTCCTCTTCCACAGCAGAAGATAGCGCTTCAAAATCCGGGAACCGTTCTAACCACTTTCTATAATAACCTCGCTTCAGGACCGTCGAGACCTGCGTCTGTTGCAACATCATCTCAGAGACTAGAATCTCATAAGGATCATTGGTCGAACGCCAAGGATAATCCTTACCAAACTCTTCAAACCAACTTATAAGAGCACTATTTAATCGCTCTGACTGATTCAGAGGGAGCGGATCTTCACATTTTAGAGCTTTCAACTGTTGTGCCATGTCCAGCTTGTGTTTAAATCATTAAGTGGCAAAACCAATCAATTCATACACTCATCCATTAAACTTGGACCAAGTTAACGAATTGCGTGAAATCTTGGAACATGAAAATTTCGAATTCAAAACGAAAGAATATACGATTTTCTCTGCGAGCAAGGATCACCTAAACATTAGTGTTTATCAAAAAGGGCCTAAAGTATTAATACAAGGCAAAAAAACTGAAGAATTCGTTCGTTTCACTCTTGAGCCCAGAATACTGGGCGAAGCCAAGCTAGGTTACGAAGAAGAACTTAATCCGGAAATGTTTGAGCCTCATTTTGGAATTGATGAGAGTGGCAAAGGAGATTTTTTTGGGCCTTTAGTTATAGCGGGCGCTTATACCGATAAAAATCTAACCCGTTCACTTCTTGATGAGGGGATAGCGGACTCAAAAAAAATAACTGATGCTAAAATCAAAAAACTATCAAAAATCATTCGCGATAGTCCAGGAATCGAACATGAAATCATTATAATCGGCCCAAAGAAATATAATGAGCTTTACAGTAAAATTGGAAACCTAAATAAACTACTGGCTTGGGGGCATGCTACATGTATAGAAAGACTTTGTGAAAAACGTCCTGATTGCAACAGAGCGCTAAGCGATCAATTTGCCAGATCCTCGGTCCTCACATCATCACTGGGCGAGCGAGGGAAAAACATTAAAATTCAGCAACGGACTAAGGCAGAATCAGATACAGCAGTCGCGACTGCCTCTATATTAGCCCGTGATGCATTTGTAACATGGATTGACAAGGCAACCGAACAGTTCGGCTTTCCAATCCCAAAAGGAGCATCAAATAAGGTCCAAGAAGCCGGAGAAAAATTAGTTGCCCAGCATGGCACCCAAATCCTTCAGGAGGTATCAAAGACTCATTTTAAAACAGCTCAAAATTGGTTATAAGGGCATTTAGACTGCATTAACATTACAATAACATTAAAGTGTAAATGAGCATCATTTTTCCGTTGCCAAATCAGTTCAGATCGCTATTTGTTTCTGCCTCCTCATTACCCTAGATTTTTGAGTAATTTGGAAGAATAAATTAAATATCCTGATATTAATTGGGGAATAAATCACTTAAATAATTTAATGAAAACAGCCACCAAGCGTGACCTCGTAATAAAGATCAGTAATGAAACAGGAATGACCCAGCAACAGGTCTTTGACGTTATTCAGAAAACATTAGATACGATCACACAAACACTTGCAGCTGGAGACGAAGTGGTATTAAGAAATTTTGGTTCATTTCAGGTAAAGGAAACAAAACAAAAAATTGGCCGCAATCCAAACAAGCCAGGCACCGATGTCATTATACCACCAAGGGCAATAGTTAAGTTCAAGCCCGGCAAAGAAATGAAAGAGCGTGTTGCGACCGTTTTACCTCACATACAAGAGTCAAAGGGTGCTCAGCCGAGCACAGAACTAACCGCATCATAATTTGATCTTTAAGAAATTTCCTCGGCCAATAGGTTCCGCGTAATTACTTGCCTGTTTTTCATTCCTTTCTTATTTGATCGGCAATTGATGTTACCGCTTCAATTCCTGGACTCCCTTTAAAATCAGATAACGAATTGGATAAAATTTCCAAAGCCGATTCTTTATCTCCTCCTGCTAACTTACCTTGAGCGCGAAGCAACTGAATCCTCAATTGATCTTCGGAATTAACATATAAAGTTGCGGCCCTTTTGAAAACCTCATCCGCATCTTTATATTTTTTTTCAGACATCATATAGAGGCCAGTCGATTCCAAAATTTTCCCGCTCTTTAATGAGACGGCAGCTTTATTTAAATTAGAGATCAATTGCTTCGGTTTAGATGCCCACCTTAAAACAGCAATACGGAATGCTTTGAAATCATCGTCCTGACCGGCTTCTATTTCGCTCTTAATGATGAAGGGTTGGTAGAGAGGATCTCCGATCATCACCTGCATCCACGAAAATACCGGAGTCGCTATCCAGCCTGCCTCCGCAAAGGTAAAACCAGCCAAAAAACGTGCATTAAACAGGTCAAGGTGCGTAGACATTTGCAAAAAAGGCTCATAAACATTCCCCAGAACGGCGCATGCTCCGCGAGAAAGTAATGGTCCTGACCAATTCTTTAGGGTCGTGCGAAGTGTACTGGCAGAATATGAATGGATGTGTGCTGCTACTGCCCCTCTTTTAAATTGAAAGTCCTGATCAATGAACGGTCCCTGTGCATTTTGCGTGTACCACCCAAAATATAAAATAATATCTTTGCCAAGTGGATAACCTTTTGGAACACGGGTAGAAAACCGATCAATTAATGTAGGAATGCCCGCCTTCCTATAAAATCCACTGCAAGTCTCAAGCCAATCATCACCCATCTTATAGGCTGCTCCTTTCTCTTTAGCCAAATTAGCAATGTCGATCAGAGCCATGCCCCACAATCCAGATCCCTCAACAGCTATGGCGTCATCTATGAGCCGTTTAGCTGTGGCGTAATTGGGCCCGTCAATCCTAGAAGCCAGAAGAATGTCTGGGGTTCCTCCCCTATCAGTTGACCTGAAGTAAGGGTTACCTACTGCTCCACTAAGCTTCGTCAAATCCATGCTCAAGCAGGCAATCTCAGAATCAATACTAGCAGCATCATTGTTTCCCGGTCCAAGATTAGTTGAGGACTTTTGCTTTGAATCCCTCGATACGGAACTTTCCACCTTAAGAGGCATCCCAAACATAATTGCTGCAAACTTCATTTTTGTATGAACGACTCGCAGTTTTCCTTGGGCATCTTTTTTTCTTTTCCACCAACCATTGGTATCAAATTGTTTGCGGAGTGGTTCCAGGATCGTCTTTTTATATTCGGACCGAGTAATGATTTCCTCGGTCGAACACTTCAGCCCAATTAAATTCTCAAACGGAATATTTCTCTTACCGGCATAATACGCAGCCAATTTCCGAGAATCGGCCACATTCTGATTGTAGATCACAAGTGTAGCAGACGCGTACTGACTATTTTTAACGGACTCCTGAGCAGAGGCAGAAGAAAATAAGTAAACAAAGAGAAAAATTGAAATCCAGTGGAAATCAATAATTCTCTGATCAAATCCCATCATGATAATAATTTTCGACTAAATAAAAATACACACTCCTCATAGATTCGAATACAAATTAAAATGAAATGTTTGCAATCTTGAACTTAATTTCCATGTATTAAGAACTAAAATCAATGCTTCATCGTATACACTTAATTGATTCTCATTGAATCCGAAGAAGCCTTCAATATGGTTTACATTGTCCAATAAAATACATTTTTGTTCATGAAATCCCTCAAACTCTTTGCCCTACTGATTTTTTCTATGATTTGTTTGTGCAATTGTTCGCAAAATCTTGTCCGGGTACAGCCCTATGATCGTGGCAACTTATCAGAATTAGGCATGTCTGGTGAACTGCATGCTCTGATCACTACAATGACCGAGCATGGATACTTCTCAAGAGAAGGAAGCTTTGGAGGTGGATTAATTGGCGGCGGGGGATGCGGATGCAACTAGATCAGAACTAGCTTTTGTGAAAATGAGTCGATCCATTTTAATACACAAGTATGGATCCGTCTTTTCAAAGGCGGGTCTGGCAACATTAGTTTTAACTAAAGGTACTGCCTCGCAATTTATTTTATTTGAAACGAGGCATCTAAGCTCTGCCGCATTAACTAAAGTCATTAAATGGACCGCTGTAAATGTTGTCGGGTTAGGCGCCTTTGATGCCGTTAGCGGTGCAACGCAAATTACACAGATTGCCCCTTCTGCCGGATCATCAACGGTACCAGCCAAGGCAGGTGAACTATTGAATCTAGTCTACCAAATAACGGGAGCTCCACACCAAGCAAGGAGTTGGGCCGTCATCGGAGAACTTCCTCCGGGTCTCAATCATCTTAACTCAACCAACAGCAACACGGACGGCATCACCGGAATTCCAACCGAATCAGGTGATTACAGAATAATGATCCGGGCCTACAAGGAAGCCAACAACAGCGGTTCAAAGTACTTCACAAAAACTTTTATGATAGAGATAGCTCCTGATACACAATCCCCCGCGATTTCTACTCATCCTTTGAGCCTCACTACCACTTCAGTCAGAGAAAAAACCCTTCAAGTCATCGCCACCGGGAACGGACTCAAATATCAATGGTACAAAGGTAATTCGGGTGATACCTCAGCACCCATTTCTGGAGCGAACACCGAATCGCTGATAATTGGACCACTGGATGAAGATACCAGTTACTGGGTGAGAATTTCCAACGACTCAGGATTCATTGATTCAGAGACAGCACAATTACACGTATTAGATAACTATGATAGCTGGGCATCAAATATTTTTGGTGATGTAAATATTAATCCTGAAATGACAGTACCAGATGCAGATGCAGACGGTGATGGGTTAACGAACGAAATGGAATACATCTTAGGAAATTCTTCAATCGAACAGAACATAGATTCAGAAACTACTCTGAGATTACAGAACTCCAAGATTGAGATCTCATTTCAGACAGAGCCCACAACTGGCAAAGGTTATATCGGTTTAGAGCGTGTATACAGTCTCGAGGAATCCAGTGATATTTCCAAAGGATCCTGGATATCAGTGCAAGGATATCAAAACATTATCGGTAAGGGCCAGAAAATCACAATTTCCGAAGCCGTGAGTGACGGATTAAACTATTACCGCTTAAACGTTAAGCTTAGAGAAAAACCTTGAATGATTAGCAATTATCATCGGCCGATCATCCTGACCTGTCTCTTGCCTTGGGTAAGTTCAAGGGCCAATGAATTGGGCCAGGAATATGATTATGGATTTCAAATATACGATGAGGGCAATGAGAGGATCAGGGTCGAAGCCAATTACTTCAGGGGAAAGATTGACCTTAGCGATGAATCGACATTCAAGTTCCAGCTCCTGAATGACGCTATCACAGGATCATCACCTACGGGCGCGCTTCCGGGAGGAAATCAGCCATTCACCTCAGACCTAGAAGACGTCAGGACAGGCATCCTGGCCGCACTAGGACACAGTCTGGGAGATCAGAGGTTGGAACTTGAACTCTCAAAGAGCGAAGAATCTGATTATTTCTCGAGCGGTATTTCAATCAACTACGAAAAGGATTATAATCTGGGTAACACGACCCTAGCATTTGGATTCAATTATCTTGATGATGTTCTCAAAGTTCCTCTCCTAGATGATGAGAAAAAAGACAGCTATGACATATTTGCCGGAGTGACTCAACTTCTAGGTAAAAACACAGTTGTTTCTGCAGACCTCACTCTCGGATACGCAGAAGGTTATCTTAACGATCCTTATAAGGTAGTTCAAAGAAACGAAGACTTTGTGATTGCCCCGGGAATCAGTGTCCCCATCGTTAATATTTATAGAGAGAACAGACCCGATAGCCGATTCAGACAAGTCCTTCATCAGGAAACTAAGCATTACTTTGAATCACTCAAAGGAACACTCAAAGCCGCCTTTCGCCTATCCAACGATGACTATGGAATCTTCTCACAAACCGTGGAAGTAGAATGGCGCCAAGAAATTAATGGTAAACTCCTCATATCGCCTTTTTATAGGTTCTACAATCAGAACAGTGCCGACTTTTTCGTAAAAAGTCTAAACCAACTCAATATTGATACTCCGGCAGATGAACCTAACGGCAGTGGTCCCAACTACTCAGCGGACTACCGTTTATCATCCCTCCACGCAACAAGTATAGGCTTTAAGATCAATTATAAAGTCAATGAGAACCTCTCTGTTTCCGGAGCCTACGAGCATTACGCAATGGAAGGTGTTGGAACTGATTCAGCACCTTCACAAGCGTATCCTACAGCCAACACTTTTAGCATCACTGCTCAAATCAAATTTTAGAAACGACTCATGAGTGCTCCGGACCTGAGCAAATTTCTAACACCTAATCCTCTAGGAGTACGGGAACTCCATTTTCGCGCACTCGGAACAGAGTGCCATGTCAAGATACGGTTAGAATCAGAAGGAGAAGCGCTTCAATTTGCTGCCGATACTTTGGATTGGATTAAAAATTTTGAAGAAAAATATTCCCGCTACCTAGACACTTCTCTTATCTCAAAAATCAATGACGCTGCCGGTCAATCCTGGATTGAAACCGATGACGATGCGGAGCGACTACTTAACGTGGCGGATGAGGTATTTAGGAAAAGTGATGGTATCTTGGATGCCACAATGTTGCCTCTCGCCAAGGTCTGGGACTGGAAGAAAATTCATCAACAACTACCAACTGAAGAGAACATCCAAGAAGCTCTTAGACTGACAGGCTGGGATAAGGTCGAGCGGCGAGAAGGTGCAATCTTCTTACCCGAGAAAGGCATGGGCCTTGATTTTGGAGGATTTGGAAAGGAGCTCGCAGTCGATGCCCTCATCGAGATCTCCCGACGCCATAACATTAAAGATGTTCTTATCGATCTTGGAAGAGACGTCTATGCAAGCGGCGGCAACGGAAAGCACAAATTCTGGCACATCGGAATTGAGGACGGGAAGAACCCAGGGAATTGTCTCGCTAGCCTCGCTATCAATGATCGAGCCGTCTCATCATCAGGCACTTATGCTCGGCATTTCATGCACGATAACAAGAGGTACGGTCATATCATTGATCCTCGTTCAGGATGGCCGACCAGTAACGGCGTTAATTCAGTCACAATAATCGCCAAGAGCTGCCTTGAAGCGGGAATCCATAGCACCATTTGTTATATTCTTGGAGTCGAGGAGGGTCTGGACTTCTCTTCAAAGGCCCATGAAATCGATGTCTGCATTCAGTCCGATCAGGGCATGGAAGGGAATCCTCAATTTGAAAGATGGTTAATCAAAGAGAGCTAGACCGAACAAAAATGATATCTTGATTGTGGCCCATCATGCCATTGAGCTTACACAGCAGATCAGAAATACAAACTCTTCCATTAAGGCAACTCCGCGCGAAGAATATCAAGGTAAAGGGATCCGTAATCATAGTAGAGGTTATCTTCTGTAAAGTAATTACCTGAATCCGAATCGTCCTTTGAAACCGGATCGAAAGCCTTACCTTCCGTCGCTTCAATTTGGGTATCCTCGTACCATTCGTTGAAGGATGTGACCATAATCATGCTCTTAGCTTTCGGGTCCGCCAGTGGTATCGCAACGTCCTGGATCATCGCACGAAAAAGATCCCCTCCTTTTGATCCTTCAACGTCAGTAAAGAACCGTGAGCGTCCAGGATTCCCTTTGCGCACAGCCCGATCGTTGTAACCGGGTGCAATGGCAGGCACAAACCCGGCGCCAACCTTGTTGGCTTTGCGCTTGGCCGCCGAATAGTTTTTTTTCAAGCGCTCTATACCAGCCTTTGTCCCTCCAGTGATTTTAGTCGATTGGCCATAGACATCGTATGCAGTTATAGCGTTCCATTGACTCGCCGCACTAGCAGGATAGTTGGGACCAAAGACGTCATCTCCGACAATGTACAGGTTCGGATATTTACGGCGCAGTGACTTTAAGGCCTCCTTACCGGGATTAGCTCGAAAATAAACGCGGGTCAAGTATATAAACACTACCGGCTTCCCGTCAATTTTAAGATAATGAGGATGATCAAAATACTGCTCATTAAAGTAATCAAAATCCGGCACTAAATTTTTATAGTTCGGGCTCTTCATCGGACCTAAGCGTCCCGTTGATTCATAGAGGACAGCGTATTTTAGCTTAGCGGCATCAGAATGCTTTATAATGTGGTCCTTAAATGTTTCATCCTGTCGGTTTTTTCCCCACCAGCTCACTGACCAAAAATCAATTCCGGCATACTTGGATTGTTTAATATGATCCTCGATAACTTTCGGATCACGGCTATCATAAACACCCAGTTTTGGAAGTTGCGTCGACTTTAACCTTCCGCGCAAAGCCCTTTTCATCCACCCAATATCATTTTCATTTTTTGGTGCTTCATACCAAGGATAGTAATAAGCACCCACCATAAATTCCTTCTTTTGATTAGCCCCATCGTCCTGCCCTTGGGAAAGGGTCGAAAATATAAAAATAGCCACAGTAGTTACGATTTTTGTTGTCGGTATTTTTTTCATTTTACACCGATATAGATTCTTGATCATATATTTAATAACACAAAGAGGGAATCAATGATCATCCTTAAATGTATAAATTCCATTCTTGTGACCAACATGTGGAGGAATTTTTTTTGATTCAAACCAATCATAACCTTGTTTTAAATTTTCCCAGAAAATACTCCATTTATAGTTAGAAAATTCTGCCATTTTAGTTTCTGACATTTTAAACGGAAAGCAATGAACATTAAAAAAACGATTTCCTGAGTTCAAAGAATCTTCAGCAAGAAAGTATATCTCTTCGATCAATTGGTTCGTCATGGCAAAACAGCCTGTTGAAACACAACCTCCATGGATCATTAGGAAAGAACCTGTTCGACCAAGGTCCCTTTCAAGAGAATTTGGAAACCCCAAATTAAAAGATAAATGAAATTTACTGCTCGGATTCATTCTGGTTTTATCTACAGAATAAAAACCTTCAGGTGCCTGTAAATCTCCCTCTTTCAATTTAGGACCTAGGTCACCTGAATATTTACATATTGGATAACTCTTAAACAACTTGAATGTTTTTTTGTCCTTCTCTTGTAGCCATAATTCCAATATTTCTTCTTCTTTAAATATTCGAATAAAAACCTTTGATCCAATTTCTAAGCCATTTCCTTCAAGTTCCCCTTTGATTTTAGAAAGCACTTGTTTTCTGATCATAAGCAAATCCTTAGAATATAAATCTCTACCCTTAAAAATAGCTATCGTGCTGAAGTAGCAAATAACAACAACTAAACAAGCGAGAAAAATTTTCATCAATTCTTACCTAATTAAACGTTATTAAAAGTAGCAATTTATCATCCTAAACAGATATTTCGAATTTATTCTAATTTTACTATAAGTATGTTTTACAAGAATAAAGACTAATAGCAATCGGTCTGCTAAACCTAACAGCAAGTAATCATACACAGCAGGATCATTCGATTAGTTCTTACAAACTTAATTGCAATCCATCATAGGCTATACGAACACTCTCAGGGAGTTTTGACTCATCTCTTTCGTGCATGATCTCATGAGAAATATGAGTCAGCCAGGTCTGCTTTGCATTCAATTCTTGGGATAATTCCACTGCTTCAGAAACAGTAATATGAGTAGGATGGGGAGTATGTCGAAGCCCATCGATAATAAGACACTCAACGTTTTTTAATGCATTCATTCCCTCCTCATGAATTTTTTTACAGTCCGGCAAATAACCTAGAAGGGGGGAATTGTTCCTATAGAACACAAAACCAATACACTCCACCTTGCCATGTTCAACTGGAACAGGAATCACCTTCATTTCAAATAAATCAAAGGATCCTTCAACCGGTATAGCATCTGGCTTGAAGTAACCAGGATAACGGTTCTCGCCATTAAAAATATAAAAGAAGCACTTACTGAGAGCTTCAATGCAACTGGGCTGAGCATAGATGGGAAGGGTATCATCGGCACGAGGGGTGAAACGCCTCAAGTCATCTAGGCCCATGATGTGATCAGCATGAGGATGAGTAATCAATACAGCGTCCAAACTGGCTATGTCCTCCCTCAGGCATTGCTGCCTAAGATCGGGTCCACAATCAACGAGCACACTCTTCTCGTTCGTTTTGATAAGAATGGAGGACCTGAGCCGTTTATCTTTAGAATCTGGGGATTCACACACTTCGCAGGTACAGCCAACCATTGGCACACCGACCGAAGTGCCTGACCCTAAAAATATGACCTCAAGTTCTTTCATAAAATGCCTTAGAATACAAAATTCAGCTTATTACGTAAGTATATAAAGGGCTAAAATGCTGTTTTCTTTAATATAAAGTTATATTGTTCACTTGAACACTTGTGTATTTGTACATACTGTGTGGACAAATTTCAGACAATGCTTACATTACTTAAAATCAATAATTTGGCACTGATCGAAGAGGTCGTGTGGGAAATGGGATCTGGGCTGATCGGTATCACGGGCGAAACGGGATCGGGAAAATCCATGGTCATTGGAGCACTAAAACTGATCGTGGGCCAGAGAGCTGACACCGAACTAATAAGAACCGGAGAAAATACCTGTACTGTTGAGGCCATATTTGACCTAAAAGATTGCCGTGAAATTAACTCGATACTGGAGACGGCAGGCCTCGAGCCGTGTTCCGAGAATCAATTAGTCATAAGAAGAGTCCTTGATAGGAAGGCCACAAATAAACAGTTCATTAATTGCTCGCCCGTGACTCTGAACACACTCAAGAAGGTAGGTAAATTACTCGTTGATCTTCACGGACCCCATGACCACCACTCATTATTTTCAAGCGAAAGGCAACTTTCATTACTCGATGCTTATGCAGGATTAACAGAAATTACAAATCAGCATTCTTTGGCCTATAAAAAATTCAAATCCCTTCAGAATGAATATGATGAACTCATTAATTCGGAAAGAAGTAACGAACAAGCTATTGACCTTTTAAAGCACCAGATCAATGAGATCGATGAAGCGGACATTAAAGAAGACGAAGAGGAGAAATTGTATAAAAGGTATCAGGTGAGCAGAAATTCCAAGAGCTTACTGGAAGCCTCAAGCAAAATCATCAGTGAGCTTCATGGCGAAGAACATTCAGTCATTGATCAACTCATGCAACTCATGCGCTCATTCAAAGAATTAGAAAAGTTTGATTCATCAGCTACCGAATACACTGAAAAGTTTGAGAATGCACTAGTTGAAATTCAGGAATTACAAAATCAATTAGAAACCTATGCTGGTAGTATTGAGATGGAACCTTCAAAGATTGAGGAAATCGAATGTCGGGTCGATCTCATTGAAACGCTAAAGAGAAAATACGGTAACAGCCTTGGCGAGGTTCTCGGTTTCAGGAAGTCAGCTCATGAAAAATTAAATAAAAACGAAAATAGGCATGAAGAATTAAAGCGGCTAGAGACAGAAATCGAGGAAGCTCAGTCAGAAATGCTCAAAATATCTGAAAAAATTACTAAAAAACGTATCATTGCTTCACCAAAGCTCGCCAACTTAGTCACAAACGAACTAAAAGACTTAGGATTTAAGAAATCAATTTTTGAGATTTCTCTGGAGAAAAAAAAGAAGCCCACTTCAATGGGCACCGAAAGTATAGAGTTCCTTTTTGCTCCTAATCCGGGAGAACCATCCAAAGCATTACGATCAATTGCATCGAGCGGTGAAATGTCTCGGGTGATGCTTGCATTAAAGAGCACTTTAGCGGGTCAAGATGCAATCCCCGTACTGGTATTTGATGAAATAGACGCCAATGTCGGAGGAGCAATTGCCCAATCAGTTGGAATTAAAATGGCTTCACTAGGAAAGAGTCATCAAGTCATATCTATCTCCCATCTACCCCAGGTAGCTTCCCTATCGAAGTCTCACTATGTAGTGAAGAAAGAATTCACGGACGGAGGACGCACACGATCAGAAATCATGAAAGTGGATGGCAAAGAACGGGTCGCTGAGATTGCACGAATGCTTGGTGGAGAAAAAGAATCGGCCCAACAGCATGCGCACAGCTTAATGCAGACTGCTGCTTAAATCGTAGCCATCAGCAAAGATAACCATAGATCATCTACCGACACCAGGAGTCTTCATTTGACGTCGGTAAATGGATCCTCCGCTCGCGACATAGAGATAACGAAGTCCCTGACCTGAAAATGCCAAGCTCACTACAGAATTGTTCGGGTCAGGACCCAAAATTACACCTCCGAGCCTTGCTGTAGGGTCAAACATCTGGATGCCCAAATCTGAGCACACATAATAACGGCCCAATGAGTCCACGTCACAACCGTCCCCTTTACTTTGAGCATTCTTGCCGCGTATCCGAAGAGATCCATAAGGAGCCTTAAAACTTAGTGAATTATCTTTATCTATTCTGAAAAACCAAACCTCTCTTTCGAGGTGATCGGAAACAAATAGCGTTCCTCCTTTCGGAGTCAATGCGATCCCGTTCGGTTTGAGGATGCCACTGTCAACAATCTTCAAGACCTTCTGTTCCTTGCTCAGATCGATGTGGTAAACTCTCTGCGAAAAAGTTTCGGTGAAATACAAGTGCTTGTCCTTAGTCACTACCAAATCGTTGGGTCGGACATTATCCACAATCACTTCTAGGTCCTTCCCTCCTCGGAGTGCACAGATGCGCCGTGCGCTGCCCTGACAAATATAGAGCAAAGAATCCTCACCAAATTGGAGTCCGCTCACGCCTTGTAAAGGAGGGCCAAAATCAGAGACTTTTCCATCCAATCCGATGCTCTTGATTGGAGCCATGCTACCTGCATCTGCAAAATAAAAATTTCCCTTCTTGTCAGTGCAGCAAGCATCACAAAATTTCATTCCACTTGCCATCTTTTCCCATCCTTGCCCAGGAACGAGCACCATTGTCAGCGGCGTATCCTGTGACCGGCATGAAAGGACCATGCCCAAGGTCATCAATAACCATATAATAATACAGCGGTTCATTAGTGTTTTGGATAATCTCTCCAGAGCCATCTGAGCATGTCAGGAAAAATTGATCCTCCATGCTTGCCGTTATGTGCACCATCACCCATGACAAACTTATAATCATAACCTGAAAACTTTAGCGCCGCTGCCATTTGACGGTTCGCAAGGGGCCAGTTCCCATGAAGGTTATCAAGATCATTGTCTCCTTCCTGAAGAAAGACTCGTATCGGTTTTTTCTCTGTCTTCCGAATAATCG
>Ga0114999_10000558_pt1 | contig 55153 bp, 54 predicted proteins | sample ArcticOcean_MG_C_3_FD_89820 | JGI IMG/M metagenome (GOLD analysis project Ga0114999, IMG submission 89820) | Marine microbial communities from western Arctic Ocean - ArcticOcean_MG_CB8_126 | ecosystem: Environmental > Aquatic > Marine > Oceanic | place: Arctic Ocean: Canada Basin | collected...
AGATGACCCCGGATCAGTTCTACAACAAAGCGCTGCCGACACCCGCGGCGGCCTAAAGCATGATGCAGTGATTCCACTTATAAAACCGGATAGCGCTGTTCAGACAAACGGAACCACCTCAAATCTCGCACATTTAGGACAGGGGCAAGTTCCGTCGCACCGTTTGCCATAGCATTAATAATTTGAGCATCGTTCTGTACCTGAGCAGTGATATTGGCGAGCCGCACTAGGAGAGAATCTGGGCCATTATTTTCTGTCTCATCAGCCCAATCAGCCTCCGAGTCCACACCTTGAACAACAATAATTTTTCGAACCGACGTCGGGACAGCCGTACTGGTTGGCACGGCAGTCGAGGTTTGTGCCGGCGGCAATTGTGTTGCGCTAGGAACCGGTGTCACTGAGGGTTCGACGACTAGAACCGCAGTAGGTGATGGAACCTGAGTGACAACCGGAGTAGCAGTGAGTGCAACAACTACAGTTGGGACGGGCGGAGCTGTAGACGTTGGTGACGAGGTGGCGGCAGATGCCTTGGCAGGTTCAACCGATTCCACTTGACTCTGAAACTGTTGGGTATCGAGATCTCCGCCTGTAGTGCACGCTCCAAATATAGCGACTGCAAACAGCGCAATTCCCATGCCATTCAACAGTCGAAGAACACCCATTTTCGAAATAATCAGCAACGTGACTCCCCGTCGTCAATAACCCTGAGTCAATCAGCCTTGACTATACGATCTTATCGCATGCTGAATATGCGCATTCTGAGTCGGTGCGATCACAAGAATCAGAGCTTAGAAGGCTCTTGCTCGCGTCCTAGTCCCGGCTCCAGGTCGTTTCGCTGCCGGTGTCGGAAATTGAAATGCCTGCGGCATCGAGCTGGTCTCTTACGGAGTCAGCATCGCCCCATCGCTTCTCAGCACGGGCGTCTTTGCGTTGTTGAACCAGAGCGTTAATCTGTTCGTCGCCAAGGCCTTTTTTCTGAGGAGGAGCAGCGAGCGTGAAACCAAGCACACCCGTAAGCTCGCGCACCAGTTCAGCGGCTGCCGATACGTTGATTCCGTTGTCACGGCTCTGGTTCATCTTGCGGCACAGATCAAATATCGCAGCAAGCGCCTGGGGCGAGTTGAGATCATCGTCCATCGCCTCAGTAAAGCGCCTCTTGTAAGACGAAGCGTCGAGCGATTCGTCAGACTCAACAGCTTCGGCTTCAGCGGCGTTTCGAATGCGTCGCATCGAGCGTTCTGCATCACCGATCAGTTTCTTGTCGAGAAGTGGATTCGTGCGGTAGTGACTCTGCAAAATCCAGAGCCGAATAGCGTCCGAACTGAACTCTTCGAGCGCAGAGTTTACGTTGAACGCGTTGCCCAGCGACTTGCTCATTTCCTGGCCATCGGCGATACGCAACATCCCGTTGTGCATCCAAACCCCAGCAAACGGCGTTCGTCCTGAAGCCGACTCGCTTTGTGCGATTTCGTTTTCATGATGCGGGAAGATCAGATCCAGTCCGCCACCGTGAATATCGATCTGCTCACCCAAATGCTTGAACGCCATCGCCGAGCATTCGATGTGCCAGCCGGGTCGACCAGCCCCCCAAGCGCTGTCCCAACTCGGCTCGTCGGGCTTGACCGCTTTCCAAAGAGCGAAGTCTGCCGGGTCTTCCTTGCCACCGAGTGCCTCTGTTCTCGAAGCTTCCTGCATCTCGTCGATGTTCTGACCGCTCAGCTTTCCGTAATCGGACTTACTTCGAACTCGGTAATAAACCGAACCGTCGAGTTCGTACGCAGCTCCACCATCGATCAACCGCTGGATCAATGCAATGATCTCAGGCATGTCCTCGGATACTCTCGGCTCGATCGACGCTCGGCGAACATTTAATCCATCGATCGATTCGTAAAACGAGGCGATGTATTTCTCGGTAATTTCTTCCCACGGAACACCGTCGGCGTTGGCTCTATTGATGATCTTGTCATCGACATCGGTGAAGTTCTGAACCTTCTTCACCTTGAATTCTCGGTACTCCAGATAACGTGTTAGTACATCGAAGACGATGCTGCTCAGGGCATGCCCGATATGAGAATCGTCGTAAACGGTCACCCCGCAAACGTACATTTTGACCTCGTCGCCCATGGGGACGAAATCTTCTTTGGTGCGGGTAAGTGAGTTGTAGAGCTGAATCATTCGTTTAGATACGTTGTCGCTGAGTTACGGAGTTGCGGGAGTGAGAGTTACGACTGCCTGCGCTGCGATGCCTTCGCCCGAGCCGATGGAACCAACTTCGTCAGTCGACGTTACTTTTACATTAATACTGGTGTTTTCGAGACCGCTGATTGCGCCGATATTAGTCACCATTTCTGGCGTGTCGGATGCGAGTCGTGGTCGCTGCGCAATGATCGTAGCATCGACATGATTGACCAGCCATCCGCCTTCATGCGCTAAACGGGCCGACTCCGCTATAAATTTCGCCGAGTCGTAGTCGGCGTATCGTGCGTCGGACGAAGGGAACTGCCCTCCCAGATCACCGAGTCCTGCCGCGCCGAGAATGGCACTGGCGATAGCGTGGAGCAGTACGTCGCCGTCGGAATGGCCGTCGAGATGTTGATCAAACTCGATATCAACTCCACCGAGTCGCAGCGGACCTCCATCAACAAGCTTGTGCCCGTCGAATCCGATCCCGGCTCTTGGATCAGCACCTGCAGTTTCGAGCACAAAGCCGTTTTGACGTTCGTGTATCAACTTCGCCAATTCAAGATCCTCCGGAGTTGTGATCTTGATGTTGTCGTTCGAGCCTTCGAATATGGCGACAAGCCCGCCTACCGACTCGACCATAGAGGCGTCGTCAGTTACGTCCTCAGTCGTCATTTCGTGGGCGGTGTTCAGCACATCGAATCGGAATATTTGAGGGGTTTGAACGGCCCACATTCCCGACCTATCTGGCGTTTCGGTCACTACCCTGTGCGGAGCAATTTTAATCGTGTCTTTCACCGGAATCGCCGCAATAGCAGCACCGATTTTCTGTGCCGTCGACAAACCACGATCGATCATTGCCTGGTCGATAAACGGTCTTGCGCCGTCATGCACGGCAACGAACTCAGGACGCCCCGATGGTAGCGCTGCGAGTACGTCGAGGCCGATTTTCACCGAGTCTTGCCGACGTTCGCCGCCAGCGACAACATCAACGACCTTTTCGTAGTTCTCAAGTTTGACAATATCTCGCCCGGATTCGAGATTGTCTGCCGACATGACCAGTACGATCGAGCCAACATTTTCTGACTCTTCGAAGACCTTCAGACAGTGAGTAATAACCGGATGGCCGCTGAGCAGCGCGACCTGCTTGTCGATATCACCCATGCGAGAGCTTGTTCCGGCGGCGACAACGACGACGCCCATTCGACCTGTACTTTCACTCATCCGACAAATCCCTGAATCCAGTCGATGCCCCAGAAGCACGCGTATGCGATGCCCGTAGATTTGATGGCTTCAGCGACGAATACGACAGCTAAGAACCGCTTGATCGGGTAGCCGATACTTCCTGCTGCGATCCCAATGACGTCAAACAAGGGATTCGGGATTATCGCCCCGAAAAACAGAATGATCCCACCTCGTCGTTGCACCAACCTATGCACTTTCGGGTAGTACTTGTTGCGTTCGAACAGTGAACGCCCAGATAGTCCAGCGATGTATCCGGTCATTTCACCGAGCGCCTCTGCCGATGCGGAAATCAAACCGATAAATAACGGGTTCAAACCAAGATCAGGGGCAGCAGCCAGACACACCGCTGCAGGGCCAGGTATCGGAAGAATGATCGATCCAGCGGCAATGAAGCTGACGAGCCACACACCGCCGTAACCGATGTTCTCCGGGTTCAGGCTATCGGTCAGCCACAGCACGGTTCCGACGATCACAAACCCAATAACGAAAATAATCAGCGCTAGCCGAAAAACCCGGTCACGATTCGCCGACAGCCAAAGTTGAATACCCTTTAAATCGGCACCCGAATTCGTAGCGCCGGCGTCTGTCGCGCCAGCGTTTGTCGCGACGGTTTCAGACGCGTCGGCTATATCCGATTGTGAAGAGTCGGGCATTTATAGATCTCTGGGGCAGTCCAAAAATTACCAAAAATCAAACGAGGTCAACGAGCCACGAAATCGACTGGCGACAAGCGTACGCAACGATCAAAAACTTGATCACCTTGCCGAGTCCTACCCAGAGAAAGAATTTCGATATTGGGTAGCCGAGCGAACCAGCTGCAATCCCGCCGATATCAAATAGTGGGTTTGGTATGACAGCGAGGATAAACAATGCAAACCCACCGCGTCGTACGACCCAACTACGTATACGAGAATAGTACCGCGATTTTTGGACGACACCCTGACTGCCATATCCAGCGAGATAACCCGTGATCTCACCGATCGTCGACCCTGCTGCGCCCGCAATAGCGAGGAGCACGAAGTTCAAGCCGATTTCAGAAGTCGCCCCTGCACACACAGCGGCAAGCCCGGGAACCGGAATAACAACGGCAGCCGAACCAACGAGGTTTACGAGGAACGCTCCCCAGTACCCGGCATCTTGAACATCGAACCAATCGGCCAACCAGGCGATCGTTCCGCCCAGAATCGAAACGACTACGATCGTCCAGATAATCGTCTGATAGGCGCGGTTGTGTCTCGCTATAAATTCAGCGAATTTGCTGGCAGGGGGGCGTTCGCCAGGGGAATTGGTACCGGCTTCAGGTCCTGCCGTTTGAGGTGGGTCTGACACCTCAGCATCTTACGGTAGTAGACGCGAATAGACCTCCCATATTCATCAGAGTTTGATGAAGAGGGAGGTCTATTCTGCTGAGTTATCGTCGTTTACCGAGTTGCGGTTTCTTTTGTGGACTTCTCAGATGTATCGACAGAGTCTCCGTCGTTATCCGATTTTGCATTCTCGGTTTCCGCAGCGGAGCCCAGACGGAAAGTTACCTCACCGTCTTTTTCGTCAATGACGATCGCTGAGCCTTCAGGGAACTCGCCAGCGAGAAGTTTCTTTGAGAGCGGGCTCTCGACGTAGCGTTGGATCGCTCTCTTTAGCGGTCTTGCACCGTACATCCGGTCAAAGCCCGTCTTCGCAAGCCAGTTTCGAGCGTCGTCGGTCAGCGTAAGCGATACCTTGAGGTCGGTGACCCGCTGGCAGACTTCTGCCATGAACTTATCGACGATGAGTTCGATGTCTTCATGTGTAAGCGAATCGAACACGATGAACTCGTCCAGCCTGTTTAAGAACTCGGGTCTGAACTGCGCTTCAAGGGCGTCTGTAACGCTCGTGCGCACGCGAGCACTCTCAGCCTCTTCTCGACTCTTCTTCTGGAATCCGAATGCTTCCTGATTTATGCCCTCAGATCCGAGGTTGCTGGTCATGATGATGATCGTGTTTCGGAAATCGACCGTCCGGCCATGACTGTCCGTTAGGCGACCATCATCTAGTACCTGTAGCAACGTGTTGAATACATCTGGGTGTGCCTTTTCAATCTCATCGAAAAGAACCACCGAAAATGGTCGGCGGCGTACAGCGTCCGTAAGATGCCCGCCATCGTCGTATCCGATGTAGGCGGGAGGAGCACCGATAAGTTTCGTGATGTCCCCAGGCAATTGGAACTCCGACATGTCGACCCGGATCATGTTGTCTTCGTCGTCGAACATGAACTCGGCAAGTGCTCTGGCGAGTTCTGTTTTTCCGACTCCGGTTGGTCCGAGGAAAATGAAACTTCCAATGGGGCGATGCGGATCAGAAAGACCGGCTCTTCCACGACGAACAGCGTCTGCCAGAACTTCAACAGCGCGATCCTGTCCGATAACGCGGGCGTGTAACCGCTCTTCAAGGTGGAGCAGTTGTTCGCCTTCGCCCTCAACAAGCCGAGCGACAGGGATACCGGTGTGTTCCGCAATCAATGACGCAATATCTTCGGCGGTCACAACATTGTCGTCTTCGTGTTCGTTGTCCCACTCACGTTTCTTGTCGTCGTATTCCTCGTTGAGTCGAATAATTTCTGCTTTCAGATTTGCTGCGTGCTCGTTCTGACCGGCAGCGGAAGCCGACTCCTCCTGTTCGTTGAGTTCCTGTCGCTTTTGCTGAATTTCAGTCAGCTCAATCGGGAACGTCGGACTCTCGATCCTTTTCTTGGCCGCCGCCTCATCGATCAAGTCGACCGCCTTATCAGGGAGCAATCGATCGGAAACATATCTCGCCGACAGTTTCACAGCGGCTTCCAGCGCCGCATCCTCGATTTTGTAATTGTGGTGCTTCTCGTATCGCGGTCGAAGTGTCTCCATCATCTCGATAGCCGAATCGATCTCCGGCTCTTCAACCCATACCGGGGAGAATCGTCTTTCGAGGGCTGCGTCTGCTTCGATATAGCGTCGATATTCGTTCGGCGTTGTGGCACCAATTGTCTGGAGTTCGCCACGGGACAGCGCGGGTTTCATCATGTTCGACGCATCGATCGCACCACCACCGCCGCCAGCTCCAACTACGGTGTGGATTTCATCGATGAACAGAACTATCTCGCCCGCCGCCTGACGAATCTCGTCCATCACGGCTTTGAGTCGCTCTTCGAACTCCCCTCTCATACTGGCCCCTGCTACCAGAGAACCCATTTCGAGAGATAGCACGCGGCGTCCCTGCAGGCTTTCCGGAACTTTTCCGTCGACGATAAGCTGGGCGAGACCGTTTGCGATCGCAGTCTTGCCGACTCCCGCGTCACCAATAAGCACCGGGTTGTTCTTGGTACGACGAGTGAGAGCCTGCATAACTCGTCGAATCTCGAGATCACGACCCACCACCGGGTCGAGCTTCCCCTCGCGGGCGAGCTCCGTTAGATCGACGCTGTACTTGGGCAGAGCCTGATACTTGCTCTCGGCGTGCGAGTCGGTGACTCTCGCCGATCCTCTAACAGCAAGCAGTGCCTGATATACCCGCTCGTCGGTGATATCTCGGTCTTTGAACAATTTCGCAATATCGCCGTCGGAATTTTTGGTGATGGCCACCAGCAAGTGCTCCGCACCAATGAACTCGTCTCGGAGTCTGACAGCTTCTTGTTTCGCAGTTTCCAGAATTTCTTTGACGCGTTCCGTCATGAACATCTGAACTTGCCCGACATTGCTGCCCACGGTTGGAGATTCGGCTAATTTGCTTTCGAGCGCAGATACCAGCTCCTCAACGTCGACGTTCAGTTCTTCAAGAATTTTCGAGGCGAGAGAATCTTCGACACGCAGCAGACCGATGAGGATGTGTTCCGCGTCCCACTGATTCTGGCGCATCTGAACGACAAGCTCCTGCGAGCCGCGTAGTGCGGCCTGTGCTTGCTCAGTTAGTTTTTCTCGTTGTGGATCAAATACCATTTCTAAATCCCTTTCTCTCCTCGTTAGTCGAATTTGCCAATTGGCACCCTGTCCCGATATTTCGGGTAATCAGGAATAACGCTGGAGAGTTGTTAGCCCGGCAACCTCGACTGAGAGTTGCCTTCCCGTAGCCTGACTATCTCGACCGTCAGGTCTTGAACATGTTCTTCCAACCGGTCTATCCGCTTCAGCAGTTTCGACATAACTTCGATGCCAGCGAGATTCAGACCGAGATCATCTTTCCATCGCAGTATCTGTTGGATTAACTCCACGTCCTCGTTCGAGTAGAGCCTTGTGCCGCCACTCGACCGCTGCGGAATTACCAATTCCCATCGTTCGTAATTGCGGAGAGTCTGCTGATGAACTCCACACATTTGAGCAACGATTCCTATCGCGAAGACCGGATCGTTGTGTCCCATCGTCATCCGGCAGCCTCCTCGTTCTGTGGCTCTGATTCTGGGCTGTCTGGAGATTCAGTAGCCTGTGATTCGCTCGTCCTTGCTTCACGCATCTGCTTGAAGAACGCCTGCTCCTCATCTGTAAGGTTCTCAGGAAGCTGAATTCTGATTGTGGCAAAAAGATCGCCATGAGAATCCGAATCCAACTTCGGCAACCCCCTACCCTTGATCTTGAACGACCGGCCGTTCTGCGTTCCGGCTGGGATGTTCAGAGCGATACGACCCGTCATGGTCGGAACTTCTGCCTCGCCACCAAGAATCGCATCAACCAACGGCACGGAAATATCAGCACGTAAATCAGATCCGTCGCGGGTGAACCGCCTGTCCGAACGAACGTTAACGGTTAACGTCAGTTCGGATTTGCTGTCGGGGCGAAGTCGAATCTTCCGTCCGTCGGGTACACCTTTGGGCACCTCGACTTCGAGGTTCCGCTGACCGTTGCTCGCCGTTCCGATCGTTATTCGCCGAGTCGTACCGGTGTAGACCTCATCAAGCGATACATCGATCGTTCCTTTGTGCTTCATGGTCTGGGGCTGCTGCTGCTGAGCATGACCGCCCATACCGCCAAACATGCTCTCGAATCCACCTGAGGATGATCGAGCGCCGGCGTTTCGGGCTGCGCCTGCGCCACCAAACAGATCGCCCAGATCGAAGCCCATGCCACCGGCTCCGGGACCTCTGCCTCTGGCACCTCTGGAACCCATGTTTCGCATCTGGTCGGCGTGTTTCCAATTGTCGCCGAACTGGTCGTAATCCTTACGACTCGCAGGATCACCAATAACCTCGTACGCCTCGTTGACCTTTTTGAACTGGTCCTGGGCGCGTTCATCGTCCGGATTTACGTCAGGATGAAGCTTTCGAGCCATCCTGCGATAAGCCGATTTGATGTCTTTTTCCGAGGCGCTTTTGTTCACCCCGAGCGTGTCGTAGTAGTTTTGTGCCATTGCTGTTTTATAGATATGAGATGCCGGGATTGGTCAGACCGGTGCAGGTTTTCCAGTTCAATATCGTCGAATACTAACATATCTTACTGGTTGCCGGACATATGATATGATAAGATGCTTATTAGATTTCATAATCGAGTCGTGCAAGTTTTAGCAGCGAATCAGTCAATAACGGCCGGCGCACCTGCAAAAAGCAGGCCGGCACACTCAACAAGGAATACAAATATGGCAATCGAGAAATGGCAACCGTTCGGAAGCGTCCGAGACTTTGATGATCTGTTCAACAGGTTTTTAGGAACTCGTTCTAGCGCAGTACGAAACACCGAGCCCGAGGCGTGGAGCATCCCGCTCGACGTGGTGCAGGACGGCGATTCGTTAGTCGTAACAGCGTCCGTCCCCGGAACGACCAAAGACGGTATCGACGTTTCGGTCGATGACAACGTGCTCACAATCAAAGCTGAGTCGACCAACTCGTCCAAGAGCGACACTGGCAAGGGCGACACCGACGGCTACCTCCTACGTGAGCGACGAACGGGCTCGTATTACCGAGCGCTACGCCTACCCGAGACTGTCGACTACGAGAACGCAGAGTCGACCTTCAAGGACGGTGTACTAACGATCAAGCTCCCGAAGCTTGAGTCGAAGAAGGCTCGCAAGCTCGAAATCTCAGCGGTGTAACACCACTGAGCGACGAAGCTTATTCAGACCGTCAGCCCGTTGGCTGGCGGTCTTTTTTTGCCACTCACCACACCTACCCCACAAGGCTGGTGACGCTATATCCTGAACGCCTTATAAACATTTGTCCTCAGGCCTCTGGCTATCTTCGTCCAACGCTATTGAACTCGTCCCCGCCAAACTCGGCTCAGCCATCATCAACTCCGCCTGCAAAGAAGCAGGCGCCGTCGCTTCCTGATTTCTTTTCTCGCTACCAGAACCGAATCGACAACGCCCTACGAGCCGAGTTGGTTGGCCTTGAGCCGGCCATCTACGACATCCACCGCTACTACATGGGGTGGCAGGAGATCGATGGATCCGACTCCAATTCGATGGGCGGAAAACGAATGCGCCCCACGCTCGCAATGCTCGCGGCTGACGCAGTCGGGGGTGATCTCGAGCGAGCTACACCGATCGCAGTGGCTCTTGAATACGTTCATAATTTCTCGTTGATCCATGACGATCTCGAAGACATGGATCGCGTGCGCCACCATCGTCCCACCGTCTGGGCAGTCTGGGGCGAACCTGCGGCGATCGTATCCGGCAACGCAATGCTGAAAATCGCCGACGCCGCAGCGTGGAAACTCAGGGAAGTCGGGGTCGAAGAGGATGTGGCGCTCGAAGCGGAATCCGTTCTCACCAACCATTACTTGAAGATGATGGAAGGCCAGTACCTCGACATTTCATTTGAAACCGAAGTGTCGGTGTCGGTCGATCAATACCTCGACATGATCGAGCGCAAGACCGGTGCCCTGATCGAAGCATCGATCTATCTGGGCGGACTCGTCGCACCTCGCTCCGGACCCGACCGCGCAAAAGCGACCGCCCTCAAAGCTATCGGCTACGATCTCGGCAGAATATTCCAGATACGAGACGACGTTCTAGGAGTTTGGGGCGGCGAAGAGACTGGCAAGCCCGTGGGTGCCGATATCAAGCGCAAGAAGAAGGCACTCCCAGCCGTCCACGCCCTCAGCACGTCGACCGGAGCAACCGCCGACCGCATCCAGGAAATCTTCCGTAGCGAGGGAGATCTGGACGAGGAAGATGTCCATGTCGTACTCGAAGTCATGGATGATCTCGGCACTCAGGACTACTGCCAGACCATGGCTGAACAGCGCTGGGTCGAGTGCAAACGAATGATAGAGTCGCTCGAACTCTCCGGGCGCACTGCGTCCGAATTCACCGAACTAGGTGAGTTCCTGCTGATTCGAGAATCCTGATCCACCAATATCCCAGAGCCAGAGCCCGAACGTCTAACTGCCCATGATTGTCGCAATCGGATCGCTACTGCGTGAAGCAAACGGAATTATTCGTTCACATAACTACGGCCCGGTCCATGCTCCAGAGGATTTCATAGTCCAGCAGCCCAGCTCCGACGAATTCCCGGTAATTGTCCTCAGCGGTTCGGGTACCGAGCGTGCTGCCCGCGCCACAAAATGGGCGATCGAGAAGTTCGAACCCGACGCGATAATTTCGTTCGGATTTTGCAGTGCAACAAAAGACCACGCACGCTCAGGCGATATCGTGATCGCAGCCCGAGTAGTCCATCTACCCGGCACGCCATTCGAGTGGTCGAACACAGCTGACACCAACTCTCTTGGCCCTGACCGAACCAGCCTTCTTGCGGCGCGGACTGCCGTTGAGGTTTCCGGTCTAGATTTCCACCATGGAACGCTGGTGACTCTTACTAAACCTGCAACGACCTCGGGAACCAAACACTGGCTCGGAGAGACTGTCGACGCTACCGCAGTCGACACAGAAGCGCACGCCGTAGCATCGGTCGCCTCGGAAGTAGGGGTTCCGTGGGCGGCAGTAGCGAGTGTTTTAGACGATCGGGATTTCGAAACACCGAAAGTCGTCGACAGGATCGGGTCTGGACCGAACGAACGGGGCATTACCGCTTACATCAAGCACGTTTCCAAAAAACCGCTAGATCTTCCGGCACTGATGCGGCTCGGACGATCTTCGACCCGCGCGAGCGCTTCTCTCACCACGTTTATGGCCGCGTTCATGGAGGCTTATGCAGCGCTCACGCGTATCGAGCAGACCACCGATCCCGAGTAGCCCGATATTAGCGGGGAACTCGCTTTCACCTTCCAAAATCGATAATTGGTGTTCTGACACCTAAATTGAACCATTTCTCGACCGGGTAATCTTCGTCAAACACTATAATAAATCGGCTGATATTCGGTTATATTTACTGACTCAGCTCGGACTGATATAGCGAATTCTCGACATAGAAATGACAGATGCTCAAAAGCATATGTTGAAGTAACATGTTTTACAGGCGTGATCGCAGTCGCCGAAAAATCGGGCCATTCGCTGGAAATCGACGGCGTTAGAGCGCGTATCTACAGTGGGGCTTCTGATAGGTTGACTCCGCTACGATTTGTTCCTCAGGGAGAAATAAGTTTGCTTTCGGATAAGACACGTAAGATGTCGGCTGTTGAAGCCGGACGAATTAGCGTGTTGAACGGTGCCTCACCCGGCGGTCTCGCTACCGGCACCGAATACAAGGTATTTAGCAAGATCGTTGAAGTCGAATCGACCGACGCTCCTGAAATCATCGATTTCACCGACACGGTGCGACAGTTGGTTGCTGAATCTGGCGTGAAAAACGGTCAGGTTACGATTTACAGCACCCACACCACGTTCTCGGTAATGATCAACGAGAACGAACCTCTCCTCCTTCAGGACATGGAGCATTTTCTCGAGCGAAGTGCCCCGAAAGACGCCTACTACGGCCACAACGATTTCGAACTGCGAACCGTTAGCATGCGACCTAACGAATGCCCCAACGGTCACGCACACTGCCAGCACATGATCCTCGGTACATCGGAAATTGTTCCGGTAATCGATGGCAACCCATTGCTCGGTGAATTCCAACGTGTACTCCTGGTTGAACTCGACGAGCCAAAGCCCCGCCAGGTAGCAGTACAGGTGATGGGGCTCTAGCTCACTACCCGGCACCGGAAACGGTGTTGCAACAGGCGGCCCATGAACCAGTCAGCTACATCGGCTGTCGAGCTTCCAGTTCCATACATGGAAGTCAGTTCCGACTCCCCTGACTATCTCCACGCCACGTTTGCAGCTTGCGAACAGCTCGCAAAAACTCACTACGAAAATTTCAGTGTCGGCTCGCGCCTGCTCCCAAAACATCTTCGCCCCCACTTCTTTTCGATCTACGCATTTTCTAGAGGAGTTGATGACCTCGGTGACGAAGCCGAAGGCGATCGGCTAGCACTGCTCGACATGTGGGAAAGTGAACTCGACGCGTGCTACGCGCCGGGTGGACCAACTCACCCGTATTTCGTCGCACTGGCCGAAACGATTCGAATATTCGATATTCCCGCCGAGCCATTCAAGCGACTCGTCGAGGCAAACCGTCGTGATCAGGAAATAATCAGGCACCAGACTTACGACGACGTGCTCGAATACTGCTCCTACTCCGCCAATCCGGTTGGTCATCTGGTTCTCTATCTGGGGAGCATCCGTGATCCAGAACTTCACGAGCTGGCAAATAACACCTGCACAGGATTGCAGCTGGCTAACTTCTGGCAGGACGTGAAGCGCGACTCCGAGATCGGTCGCATCTATATTCCGACTGAAGACCTCGTAAAGTTTGGTGTTACCGAGGATCAAATATCGGCAGGGAAGTTCGACGACAACTTTGCGGCGCTCATGCAGTTCGAGGTCGACCGTGCAAGGCAGCTTTTCATCGATGGCTATCCGCTGGCGAATCACCTGGATAAATCACTCAAAGCTGATTTCGGCCTGTTCACCCGTGGCGGTCTATCAATCTTGCAGGCCATCGAGCGCCAGAACTACAACGTCCTTGAATCTCGGCCAACACTCTCAAAATTCGAAAAAGGCAAAATTCTTGTCTCGACGTGGATACGGACCAAACTGGGCTTGAGCCTGATTCCTGCAGGTGCCTTCAAGTCGGCAAAAAGGCATACTGGCTGAGATGCCCGAAACAAGCGAAGCGCCAACCCCACAGCAGATAGCGAACGCCTACGAAACCGTAGCGGCAGCGACCAAAGCTGCGTCGTCCAATTTCTACTACGCCTTCATTACGCTTCCGCCCGAGAAACGAAATGCCGTATATGCCGGGTATTCGTTTTGCCGTCTTGCCGACGACATCGTTGATGATGGCGAATATGGCGATCTAACCGGTGAGGCTCTCGACTCGCTTCAATCGCACTTGGCAGCAGCTTACGCCGGTGACAGATCGCGCAATGGCGATGGCCCTGCAATCAAAGAAGCAACGCCCGACCTGTGGCTCGCACTGGGCGACACGCTCCACAATTACCCCATCGACCAGCAGCACCTTCTCGACGTGGTTGAGGGCTGCCGGATGGATCTCAATGGTGCGCAGTACGAGACCCTCGACGATCTCGTCAAATACTGCAAACTGGTCGCCAGCGCCACCGGGCTCGCCCTGATCGAAGTGTTCGGCTACGAAGATGAGCGAGCGGTCGAATACGCGATTGATCTTGGCATAGCGCTCCAGCTCACCAACATTCTTCGAGACATCACCGAGGACCTCGAAATCGGGCGGGTATATCTTCCTTCAGACGAGCTGGCTGAATTCGGCGTTTCGGTAGACGATCTTCGCAACAAACGGGTCACTCCCGAATTCACTCGATTCATGAAATTCCAGGTTGACCGTGCCAGGAAATATCTGGAGTCCGGCATCCGGTTATTTCCGCTGCTCGACAAGCAATCCCGGCAATGTCCCGAGACCATGACTCAGGTCTACGAAATACTGCTCGACCAGATCGAGAAACACAACTACGACGTTTTGAACAACCGTGCCAGCCTGTCGAAGTTCCAGAAGATAAAGCTGCTGTCAGTAATCTGGCTCAGGCGCCTCGGAATCAGGTTCGTCTAGCCCATGCCAACACGAACCGTAGTCATCGTTGGCGGCGGTATCGCCGGGCTCGCCACAGCTGTACGACTGATCCAACTGGGCCTCAAACCTATCGTGCTCGAAAAACGACCGTTTCTCGGTGGCCGAGCCTACTCGTTCACGGATAGCGATACCGGAGTCGAAATAGATAACGGGCAGCACGTGTTCATCGGAGCGTGCGACGAGTTCCAGCAGTACATCGCCGATATCGGGGCGTCGGATCAAATCAGGCTCGATAAGCTCATCGGGTTCCCCGTGCTTAAGCGTGGTAAAACGAGCTGGATTAGAGCCCGCAGGCTACCCGGCATACTCGCCAACCTATCTGCCTTACTCGGCTACCGACACGTCGGCGTTATTGGCAAACTCCGAATTCTCCGGGGTCTGCTCAGCATCAAGCTCACTCGACTCAAACCTACGGCGTTTGGGGCCGGCCTGATCTCTCAACATGATCAGATCACCTTCGATGATTGGTTACGAGACCATGGGCAAAATAATGAGACGATTCAGAATTTCTGGAACCTGATAATTCTGCCCTCTCTTAACGACGACATTGCGGCGGTCAGCGCGCACACCGGAATCCAGTTGTTCAAAGTAGCGCTGCTCGGGCCAGCAAGAAACCCTGCAATGGGCATACCGCTCGCCGGGCTATCGACTCTCGTCGGCGATAACGCGCGAGCATTCATCGAATCCCATGGTGGTGAGATACGAACCGGTGTTGACGTCGAATCGCTTCACATCGCAGGCGGTGGAATAAAGGGAGTGCGCACAACCAACGATGAGCTGATCGAAGGCGAGGCTGTCGTATCCGCCGTTCCAGCAGCGGCGATGACCTCGCTAATACCGGGCGAACCGGACGGTCCATATGATTTTTTCACACCAGCCAATTCGGTCAGTACGGCGCCCATCGTCGCCGTCCACATCTGGTACGACCGCCCGGTCATGAACGAAAATTTTGTTGCAGTCCTCGATAGTCCGCTGCAGTGGGTGTTCAACGACACCGACTTGAAATCGCGAAACGAACCCGGCCAACACATAGTTATTTCGTTGAGCGGAGCATGGCGCTGGCAGGATCGTTCGAAGCAGGAATTACGGGATATATTCACTCTAGAAATGGAAAACGCATTCCCCGAAGTTCGAAACGCAAGTATCGAAAAATTCACGATCGTAAAAATGCTCGAAGCAACTTTCCGTGTTGGCCCAAGATCACAAGGATCCAGGCTCTCGCAGCGAACACCCCTGCCCGGTTTCTATCTCGCTGGTGACTGGACCGATACCGGCTGGCCATCGACGATGGAATCTGCGGTGCGAAGCGGGAATCTAGCGGCGAAATTTATAGTCGAAGATATCGGTACGGGTGTTGTCGATATGCCACTCGAATCTTCCAGTGAGCGAGCAACCGAATGACAACTGCCACACGCTCGACCTACTACATGGCGATCAATTTCGGCTCAAGCCAGATCAGCGTCACAATCGGTGCTCCGGCCGGCGATCCGCTTGCCACGATCAAAGAGCCTATCGAATACTTCAGGCCCGAAGGCGCTCCCGAGAAAGCCCTCGAGTTCGACCCTGCCAAAACGCTCAAGCTGATTATCACAACCGCCCAGCGAGCTATCGGCGCATCAAACCTTACCCCTGCCGAAATATCGGGGATCGGAGTCACCTCGCAGCGCCAGGGTCTCGTCCTGCTCAACCTCGAAGGGCAGGCAATTTACGGCGGACCCGACCGCGATCTTCGCGCCATTAATGAAGGCAAGGAAATCGACGCAAACGCGCTCGTCGACGTATGGGAACTCACAGGTCACGGCCCCGGTATGCGAACTGCGTGGGCGCGGCTGAAGTGGTTCGCAGCCAACTCCCCGGAAATTTACGATCGCACACGAACGATGTGCGGAATCGCCGACTGGGTGATCCTTGAGCTCACGGGCGAGTTGATGATGGAAGAAACGCTGGCTGTGGAGGCGGGACTCGGGCTTGTGGCAAGCGGTGAGCCCGCTCGAGCGCTCGCCCCGGCGTTCAATCTCGGCGATATCCAGCTACCCGCTACCTGCCCGCCCGGAACTATCGTTGGCAATCTCAAAAAGAACATATCCGATCCGTTAGGCCTACCAGATAAGACACCAGTCGTTGCCTGTGGGCCCGACGCTCAATCGGGACTCGTGGGCTTCGGAGCGCAGCTTCCAAACGCCGTCGGAATCGACTCCGGCTGGAGCACGTCCTGCCTGCGTGTCACCGAACGACCCGTTTTCGACGATACCCGCGCCATGTCTACCGGCCGTCACGTGTTCGACAATCGCTGGATTCTCGAAGGCAGCGCCGGTGAAACCGGTGGGACCTATCAATGGTTGCTTTCGCTGCTCTACGGATCGCTCAACAACGTCGAAGTGATGGAGTCGCTCGACGAGCCTCTGGGCAATATCGAACCCGGTGCAAACGCGGTAACCACATTTCTTGGCCCGACGTTCACGCACATGGCGAACGCTAGTTCACGAACCGGTGGTCTGATGTTCCCGGTTCCGGTATCGCTTGAACCTCCCGATCGCTTCGATATCGCCCGCGGTGCGCTCGACAATTTCGCCTTTGCGATTCGTTACAACATAGAACGACTAAACAGCTTCCGTGGCCCAGCGCTTAACATCGCAGTTGGCGGAGGTATGACTAAGACGAAGACGTTCCGTCAGATTCTTACCAACGTGCTTGACTGCGAAATTGGGATCGCCGAGTCGGGAGACGCAACAGCACTCGGTACGCTTTCGCATGTGGCTGCTAGCGTTGGCAAAGGCCCGTCCCTGGCAGAGTTCGCTGCGATACGTGCTACCGAGCTGACGAGCTACGAGCCCGACCCGACGCACGCGAGCATCTACGAAAATCTTTACACCGAGTGGCGACACAAAGAACGCCTGCTCGATAGCTTCGAGGTCTAGCCTAAACTGTTAGCAGCAGGATCCACAGGAGACAAAATATGCCCGGTGTGCCAGCGTTCATCCTCCGCCGTCTCTACGTCAAGGGAAGCCTCGAAAACACTAGTGCCGGCTGGCGATTCATCCTAAGAAACTCTCTGGGATCGGGTCATGCCAACGGTCTCGTACCTATTAGAGTCGATGAGACGATCGAGATTCCGATGCGCCTCACGTCGTTCGATAGTGAAGGAACGCTTGTTACTTTCGATCAGGTATCTGAAGACAACACTTTCGGTCTCAAGATGAACAAAGAGATCGTCATCCACATCACCGGCGATCAACTTACAACTGGCGAACACAGCGTCTATTTCGGGTGCATCGTCCCGGGTCTCGGTCAAATCGGGTTCGATTTCGTCGACGAAATATCGGGAAACTAATCACGCGTGCCAGTACGATTCGCAACTTAAAACGGTTGTTTGCTGTTTTTGCATGGTAGTAAGCACGCAGCAAACGAGAGATACTTTCCTCACACAGTTCCGTGATTCGATCAGGTGCAGATTCACCAATCTCTGAGCTACAATCTGTACTTAGAACATCGATAAATGCAAGTCTCACCACCCATCGAGAAGTGCACCGGCCATAGAGCAGTTAAGCAGCGAATTAATATGCCTTTCGACGAGTTTGATCCCATAGATCGCGAAATAATGAATACGATTCAAGCAGCCTTCCCATTGGTTGCGGAACCGTATAAAGCAATTGCCGATTCTCTCGGCACGACCGAGCAAGATGTAATCGATCGCATCGGCGCGCTTCGCCAGAAGAACGTCGTCCGACAGATCGGTGCAATCTTTGACACCCGTAAGCTGAAGTACCAGTCGATGCTGGTGGCTATGCGCTTCCCTGAAGAAAAACTCGACCGAGCAGCGCGCTTCCTTAATCGCCACCCCGGCATCAGCCACAACTACGAACGAGACGGTTTTTTCAACCTCTGGTTCACAATCGCTGTGCCACCCGATCACTCACTCGAAGGCGATATCGAAAATCTCGGCAGGCTTACGGGTGCACTAACGACCCGGCTGCTCCCAACGATCAAGTTCTTCAAGATCGGCGTCAACTTCGACATGGTCAAAGGGAAGTCCAACGCCACTAAAGGCTACCGTCCCGACGACCAGGGCATGACGAGCACAACCGCAGCCGATGTTCCTCAAGACGTCATCGATTATGTGAAGGTGATGCAAGAGGACCTCGATCCGGTATCACGACCGTTCGACTCGATGGCCGAACAGCTCGGCATGACTGTCGATGAACTATTTGCAAAAGCCGACGACCTCGTAGAGAAAAAGCTTATGCGTCGATACAGTGCAGTTCTGCACCACCGTCGTGCCGGTTTCTCGTCAAACGCCATGATCGTCTGGAAAGTTCCAGAAGAACGCTCCGAGGAAATCGGAACCATCATGGCAGAGCATCCAGCAGTTACACACTGCTACCAGAGGCCGACCTACGAAGACTGGCCGTACTCTCACTTCACGATGGTCCACGGAACATCGGCGGAAGAATGCGAACGTTTCGGAAACGAAATCGCCGAATCGACAGGCATGGACGAACGTCAGCTTGTCTACAGCCTGCGAGAGTACAAAAAGACTCGCGTCCGCTATTTCGTTGAAGACGAATTCGTAGTTGAAGAACTACAACCGATCAGCTGACCTAAGTAGCTAATTCACCACCCACCCGGCCACCGTTCACGCTTGGCCTACTCAGTACTGGAGGCCACTGTGCCGCGCTATTACGGAATGTACCTCGATGTGAAGGAACGCCTCGGAATCGTCTTTGGCGGAGATGCTCACGAAGGTCAGCGAAAAGTAAATTACCTCCTCGAATGCGGAGCGACGGTAAAGCTGTTCAGCCCCGACGACGAAATCTCACCGGCTCTGCGCACCAAAGCAGACGCTGGCGAAATCGAATGGGTCAACCGTAAATACCAGCCGGGCGACATCGCCGGTGCATGGATCGTTATCGTTGCCGACACCTCATCGATGGAAACCAATGAGGCAATCTCCAAGGAAGCAACCGAGCGCAATATTCTGCTCAATGTCATGGACGTAACCCCACTTTGCACATGGATCGCGCCGTCGCTAATCCAGCGCAACGATGTAACCGTTGCCGTTTCGACCGCCGGATCAAGTCCTGCACTTGCTCGACGGCTTCGTGAGCGAATGAGCGACGAGAAAAACTGCCAGTGCCTCAGATGGGCAGACATGGGACCGCTACTGGCCGACGTACGAGTCGAGCAGCGAGCACGCGATCTCAAGGTCACTCCGAACGAGTGGGCAGAGTCGATCACCGACCAGATGCTCGAAATCTTCGAAGGCGGCGACGCCGATAAAGCACGTGCGATGTTGGTCGACGCGCTGGAAGTTTACGACGCAGCGAGTAAAGCTTAGGGCTTAGTAGCCAGGTTGGGTCCGCTTGGGCTTCAACAAGGCAAGAACTATCAACGATGACACGACAACCGGCAGGTCGGGCATGACAGATACGATCAAAATAGGCACTCGCGGCAGCAAGCTCGCGCTGACCCAGACCGGTCACGTTGTAGATGATCTCAAAGTAGCCAATCCTGACGTTGAGTTCGAAATCGTCGTAGTCAAAACTACCGGCGACAAGGACCAGCGTCAGGATTTGGCTTCCCTCGGTGTTGGCGTGTTCGTTAGAGAGCTGGAGGCAGCGCTTCTCGACGGACGTGTCGACCTCGCTGTCCACAGCCTTAAAGACATGCCGTCATCCCTGCCTCCCGAGTTCGCACTCGCGGCCGTGCCCTATCGAGAAGACCCGCGTGACGCTTTTATAAGTCGCAACGGCGAAACTCTTGAGGAGATTCCTGCCGGTTCAAGAATCGCCACGGGAAGCGCACGGCGGCAGGCACTTATCAAAAACCTTCGGCCCGATCTCATCGTCGAATCGCAACGCGGTAATGTGCCGACTCGGCTTGCAGCACTGGACGAACCCGATGGACCCGATGCGCTAATCCTGGCGACCGCTGGACTAAACCGACTGGGCCTTCAGGATCGGGTAACACAGCATCTTTCATGCTCCAGCTTCGTGTCAGCCGTCGGACAGGGCGCACTCGCTCTCGAAACAAGAGCGGATGATTCAGCGACTATCGCTCTCGCGGCAAAGTTGAATCATGAAGGAACTTGGCAAGAGGTTTCGGCCGAACGCGCGTTCCTCGATGTGATCGGTGGTGGGTGCTCGGCTTCGGTCTCTGCACACGCCAAAATCCGACACGGCAAAATTACTTTCTCCGCATTCGCCTCAACACCAGACGGCACCACGATCATTAGGGAAGATCTGGTCGATGATGCGGACGACGCCGTGAATATCGGTAGAAAAATGGGCGAGCTTTTTGTGGAACGTGGGGCCAGACAGCTCGTAGCAGGGGATGTGAATTAGCCGATGGCGAACAACGAACCGACCCTGGGCAAAGTAATGCTCGTTGGCGCCGGTCCCGGCGATCCCGGGCTCATAACGGTCAAAGGGCTCGAAAGCCTGCGCACCGCCGACGCAGTCGTTTACGACCGTCTTGCATCTCCTCGACTCCTCGCAGAAGCACGCCCTGACGCCGAACTCTACGACGCAGGCAAGGGACGCGACGACCACCGTATGACCCAGACCGAAATTAACGAACTTCTCGTTGAACTCGGACTGCGTGGCCTGAACGTCTGCCGACTCAAAGGTGGTGACCCGTTCGTATTTGGTCGAGGTGGCGAAGAAGCCCTCGATCTCGCTGCAGCGGGCGTTCCGTGGGAAGTTGTCCCCGGTATTTCATCAACGATCGCAGCGCCCGCCTACGCCGGAATACCGGTCACACAGCGCGGCATGTCGACTTCGCTCACAATCGTTACCGGCAGCGAAGATCCAAACAAGCCCGATTCGACAATTAATTGGGACGCCCTCGCTGGTCTTTCTGGGACCCTCGTATTTGTAATGGGTTGGAAGGGCATGAACGACATCGTTGCTGCCCTAACCTCTCGTGGTGTTTCTGACGAACGACCAGCCGCTCTTGTGCAGTGGGGAACCACGCCGAAGCAGAAAGTTGTCACAGGCCCAATCGGCGAGATCGTTGCACGTGGAGTCGAAGCGGGCATCGGTGCACCGGTCGCCCTCGTAATCGGCGAAGTGGCAGGTCTACGCGACGCCATGGCATGGTTCGATACCCGCCCGCTGTTTGGGAAGCGAGTACTCGTCACCCGGGCACGATCGCAGGCAAGCAAGCTCGTGAAACAGCTCGAAGATCTCGGCGCAGAAGTACTCGAATACCCAACCATAGAAATTGTCCCGGTACGTGATCCAGCGCCGCTCGACGAAGCGCTCCGCAATATCGAGAAGTACGACTGGATGATGTTCACGAGTTCAAACGCCGTGCGAGGAATTGCTGCACGAATGCAGGTGATAGGCATCGACTCTCGTGCGCTCGCGCATCTCAAGTTCGGCGTGAACGGTCCTTCAACGGCAAGGGCACTTGCTGAAATCGGTATTACCGCCGACGTCATTCCCGACCAGTACCTCGCCAGCGCAATGGTCGAGTTGCTGAGAGACCAGAACATCACCCCGACAAACGTGCTGTTCCCTCGATCGGAAATCGGTAGGGAGACGCTAGCGAACGGACTAAAAGAACTCGGGTCAAACGTCGACGAAGTGGTCGCCTACTCGACCGAATCGCCCAGCGACACCGGTGATCTTGCCCGTGCTGCCTACGAAGAGGGCATCGATTTCACGACCTTCACGAGTTCGTCGACCGTACGCAATCTGGTCGATCTTGTTGGCGGCAGTCCCGATTTAATCAACACCAGCAAGACGGTCGTCATAGGCCCGATCACGGCCGACACAGCGAAAGAACTAAACGTAAATATCGACATTCAAGCCGAAGAGCAGTCGATAGCCGGCATCGTCGAAGCGATCACCGCCTACGTCAGCACTGAGTCAAAACAGGGATAATAGGCATATGAACAGCGACCAATATCCTCACCTCAGGCGACTCCGACACAACGCTACGTTGCGCGACATGCTTAATGAAAACCGGCTGTCGGCATCCGAGTTCATCTACCCGATGTTCGTTGTCAATGGCTCCGGAGTTCGCACCCCGATCGAGCCCATGCCCGGCATCGATCAGATCTCTGTCGATGTCGCGGTCGAAGAGGCGCAGCGTGCGATGGAGGCCGGAGTAAAGTCCGTTCTTCTCTTTGGAATCCCTGACGAAAAAGACGCAACGGGCTCAGGCGCAAGCTCGCCCGATGAAGCTGTCCAACGGGCCGTCGCCGCCATCAAAAAGGCATCGCCTGAAACATTTGTAATCACCGACGTCTGCCTCTGCGAGTACACCGATCACGGCCACTGCGGAATCGTGAAAGGCAACGATGTCGACAACGAGGCAACTCTCCCCTTGCTGGCATCGACCGCCGTCTCGCATGCACAGGCGGGGGCCGACATGGTTGCCCCATCGGCAATGATGGACGGCCAGGTTGCCGCTATTCGCGAAGGTCTCAACGGCAGCGGCTTCTCCGACACGCCTGTCATGGGCTATTCAGCGAAATACTCATCAGCGTTCTATGGCCCCTTCCGGATAGCGGCCGACTCCGCACCGCAGTTCGGTGATCGACGGGCTTACCAGATGGCTCCCAATCAGGGACGTGAGGCGATGCGTGAAATCGAGGCTGATCTCGAAGAGGGTGCCGACATCATCATGGTGAAACCTGCCCTCGCCTATCTTGATGTAATCAAAGAGGCGTCGATGCGCTTCGACACACCGCTCGCCGCCTACAACGTCAGCGGTGAGTATTCGATGATCGCAGCAGCAGGTCAGGCCGGCTGGATCGATCAGGAACGGGCCATGATGGAAGTACTTACTTCTATCAAGCGAGCAGGCGCCGATCTGATCATCACCTACTCGGCGATCACCGCAGCGAACATTCTCGCTAAGGGCTAGCACCAGCCCGTTTCGGCAATGGCACTCACACTGCTTTGCGCGAATTGCATGAATTATTAACGCCTTTTTATGCATTTTTGCGCGAAAATATAGATTCACTCTCATATATGACGTGCACCAGCACCTCATATCGGTAATTGCGACCATTATTGTTCCCGCTATATCAGAGCAGGAGGCCCCACATGAACGAGCTATTTTCAACCAACAACCTCAGGGGCTCACTTGCGGAACTGATCGCAACTTTCACCTTCGTATTCATGGGTGTTGGAGCGGTTGGAGCGGTCGTTTCAGCCGTTGAACCTCTCGACAGTGCTGGACTCGTGATCATTGCCCTTGGACACGGACTTGGCATCTTTCTGGGCATTGTTGTGATTGGACGGATCACCGGGGCTCACTTGAACCCGGCTGTAACGATCGCCGCAATGGTTTCCGGGAATATCGGAGTCGTTCGCGGACTGTCGTTCATCGTCGGGCAGCTTGGTGGCGCTGTACTAGCCTCATACCTGCTCGACAAGTTCGTGTGGGGCATAAGTGGACTCGGCGTCCACGTCGTGAGCATTCCAACCGGTGACGGTCTCGTGCTCGAAGTCATACTCACGTTCTTCCTTGTTTTTACGATCTTCGCTACCGCCATCGATAAGCGTGGAAACGCCGCCTCGGCTCCGCTCGCCATTGGCCTCGTCGTATTCGTCGACCATCTGATCGCTGTACCGCTTACGGGGGCATCAATGAACCCGGCACGAAGTTTTGGACCCGCACTGATTCACGGACAGTGGGCCGACCACTAGGTCTACTGGGCAGGACCAATTCTTGGTGGTATCTCGGCAGCAGTGATCTACGTGCTCGTGTTTGGCGAAAAGGCCGAACAGGAAAAGCTTGGTTCGCTTACCCTCGATACCAAGTAGGTCTGTTGGGATTTGGAGAAGGAATGAGCATGCCCCGTTCCTTCTCCCTGAGGGAGAAGGCTAGGTTGAGGGGGAACGCCGACTCAGCCGGCACCATCCAACCGCCGACCTCTGATTTCGTAAACTGGCAAATCCTTAGCCCCGTCGAAGGGTCACCGGAGCCGAGGGATCTGGGGCTCGAGCGCGCTCCCTGTCATTGCGAGGAGTCCGGCAGGACGACGTGGCAATCAACGCACGTCACGCACCAGTCTTGCGAATCAGGAACGCGCTTATTTTTCGTCCAGCATCAGGTATCGGCTAAGTCGTCAGGTCAATACAAGTGGACGTGATTGCCACGTCCTTCGTCCTCGCAATGACGGGTAACTCGCTTAGTCCAAAAACTCAGAGTCTGAACGCGCCTAGCCTCTAACTCGCCCGCGAAAGCTCGAACGATTCACGGGGCCGAACTTCCGGCTATCCGTAGAAGCCATTCGATTATCACCAAGCACCACGTACTCGTCGTCCCGTGGCCACCACTCGTGATTGTCTTCCACCGGGTCGGGACAGTAGCCAAACGGGTCCGTTACCGCCTCTCCACCCACGAATAGCTCGCCACTGCGCAATGCCACTTCCTCTCCCGGAAGCCCGACTATCCGCTTCATGATCCAGTGTCCTGACGAACGAGGATCCTCCAGTCGAATAACATCGAACCGCGCTGGTTCTCGACGGCGAAACCCGGCTTTGAGCGCTACCACCCACGATCCCTCGCTGATCGCGGGCTCCATACTGCGGCCTCTCACCCGTATGAGTTGAGCTGACAATATCTCAATTAGTACGTTAATTATGAAATTCAACTGAGAATCGCGTTTCTACGTGTTAGATTTGTCGGGCTAATCGACAGCGGAGAGTGTGGCACGACCTGTGGCAGCCTATATTTTTCCGCCAGAGCTGCACACAAACAAGTGCTTATTTCGAGGAGAAAACTAATGTTCCGAACAATTTCACGAATTGCCGATCGGGTACTTCCCATCGGAATCGCAGATGCCCATTGTGACATCCCTTGCGGTATTTACGACCCACGCGACGCCATCCAGGCAGCACAGACAGTCATCCGAATGACCGAGCTGATTCAGGCCATGGGTGCACCGTCTAGCGTCGACGACCACAATTCGTTCAACCGATACGTTGCAGTCAAAGAAGAGCACGCAACCAAGGCCAAGAACGACATTGTGATCATCTGGACCGACTACTTCAAGCCCGAGCACCTCGCTGCTCACCCCGACCTTCACACCAAGGTATGGGAAGCTTGCAAGCTCGGCTCGCAGGTCAAGCAGCACATCGACATGGACGCCGCTGTTGCATTCAAGGCAGCGCTCGAAGAAATCGGCGAAGCCTTCGCACAGACCAAGCTGTAAGAAGTACGTTCGTACAAATGAAACGGGACCAAGCGTAATGCTTGGTCCCGTTTTTTTATTGAAGGCGATCGTTTCAGCTGATATCGAATCTGCTGAATATAGGCGCATTCGAGATCCTGAATCTAGTTCAGGATGACGGAACAGCGCCGTCGTTCCATTGGCCGTCAGCCCACTATATGCCGGGGAGTGCCATCGCTTCGTGGACTTCGATTTCGCACCCGGCGGCCCAGCCCAGATGCGGGTGACCCTGCAGCATCGCCTCTGCAGCGGCTATATTCTCGGCCTGAAGAATCGAATAACCAGTTACTTCTTTATCGCTCGCCGAGCTTCCCGAAGAAGACAGCTTGCGTCCTCCTCCAAGGGGGTGTGCCCATGTCGATCAGACCGTCACCGCACGCTTCTGCCCACGTCATCCACGGCTTCATTCCCTCCGCCATCTCCTCAGGAGTGGCGCTCTGCATTCCCGCAACGGCTTCTGCCGTAGCGTGGTATATCACGATGTACTTGTTCATATCTCCCAGCCTCCCTGCAATCTCGTGTGGATGAACGAGACTAGGCGGTACGCGCGGGGGTAGTCAACTCGCATATGGCATAGCCACGGCGATGCGCGTCGACACGCCGACGTCAGTTGCCAGCTTGCGCCTAAATGCCGTCGATGATCGCGTTTAGCGTCTCGCTCGGGCACATTGCGGCGGTCATGAGTCCGATGTCGGCTTTGTAGTAGCCGCCGAGATCCTGCGCTTCACCCTGTGCCTCGATCAGCTCCGAAACGATCTTGTCTTCGTTTGCAACTAGAGCAGCCGCAACAGGCTCGAAACGCTTTGCCAGATCGACGTCAACCGTCTGCTCAGCAAGAGCCTGCGCCCAGTAGAAGGTCAGGTAGAACGTGCTACCACGGTTATCGGTCTCGTTTACCTTCCTGGAGGGAATTCGATTGTTTCCAAGATAGCGACCAGTAGCCGCATCAAGGGCATCGGCGAGAATCTTCGCTCCCGGGTTGTCGAACTGCTCGCTCAGGTGCTCCAGAGAAGCCCCCAGCGCCATGTACTCGCCAAGTGAGTCCCATCGGAGGTGACCCTCCTGCTCGAACTGCTCTACGTGCTTGGGAGCCGATCCTCCGGCACCGGTCTCAAACAATCCACCACCGTTCAAAAGAGGAACGACAGAAAGCATGCGGGCGCTCGTACCAATTTCGAGAATCGGGAACAGGTCGGTCAGATAGTCCCGCAGAACATTTCCGGTAACGGAAATCGTGTCTTCGCCACGGCGAATGCGCTCAAGAGAAAAATCCATCGCCTTGATTGGCGACAGCACCTGAATATCGAGACCATCGGTATCGATATCTGCAAGATATTTTTCGACTTTCAGAATCACTTCGGCATCGTGTGCACGTGAACTGTCCAGCCAGAAAATCGCAGGGACTCCGGTTGCACGTGCGCGCCTCACAGCGAGCTTTACCCAGTCGGCGATCGGAATATCTTTCGTCTGGCAGGCTCGCCAGATATCGCCCTGCTCAACAGCGTGCTCGATGAGCGTGTTGTCATTGGCATCGACAATTCGCACGACGCCAGCGGAAGCAACCTCGAAGGTCTTGTTGTGAGATCCGTACTCTTCGGCAGCCTGCGCCATAAGACCCACGTTGGGCACAGTGCCCATGACTGCCGGGTCGAGCTGACCGTGTGCCTGACAGTCTCTGACGATCGCATCGTAGATAACGGCGTAAGACGAGTCGGGGATGACTGCCTTGACGTCCTGAAGCTCACCGTCGGCGTTCCACATCTTCCCTGAATCGCGGATCATCGGTGGCATCGAGGCGTCGATGATGACGTCGCTCGGCACGTGCAGATTATTGATGCCCTTGCCCGAGTCGACCATCGCAATGCCGGGACCGTTTGCGTAGTCGCTCTCCATATCGCTCACGATCGTACCGTTGGGATCGGTCATCAATCCCTTGAGCTTCGTCAGCACATCGCCAAGTCCGTTGTTCGGGTTGGCGCCCAGTTCGTTGATTTCTGGTTCGTGGTTTGCGAAGAGATTCGTGAAGTACGTGCGCACGCCGTGACCAAAAATGATCGGGTCGGAAACCTTCATCATGGTCGCCTTCAGGTGAAGCGAGTAGAGCACGTCTTTTTCTTTGGCGTCCTGGATCTGCGCACGATAGAAATCAACGAGAGCCCGCTTGCTCATGAACGTGCTGTCGAGCACTTCGTCCGCCAGTAGCGGCAGAGTCTCCATCAGCACAGTTACGGTTCCGTTCGAAGACACGTGCTCGATGCGGGTGGTTGTATCGGCTTCGATGGTTACCGACTTTTCGTTGTGGAAGAAATCGCCAACTGACATCGTCGAAACGTGAGTCTTTGAGTCGGCAGGCCATGGGCTCATACGAGGCGGGTTAGCCTGCGCGAAATCTTTCACTGCCTTTGGAGCGCGCCGGTCTGAGTTGCCCTGTCGCAACACCGGGTTCACAGCGCTACCCATCGCTTTATCGTAGCGGCCTCGGGCGTCTCGCTCGGCGTCGGTTCCCGGGTCATCCGGGTACTCGGGAACGGCGTAGCCAAGTGTCTGCAATTCTTTGATGCACTCTTTCATCTGCGGCGTTGAGGCGCTGATATTTGGGAGCTTGATGATGTTCGCTTCGGGAAGTTCAACAAGTCGACCCAACTCGGCGAGATCGTCATCAACCACCTGATCGTCGCTCAGCAAGTCCGGGAACTGCGCCAGAATCCGTGCAGCAAGTGAAATGTCACGTGTTTCTATCTCAACGCCAGCAGTGCCGGCGAATGCCCGGATTGCCCGAAGGAATGCGTGTGTCGCAAGTGCCGGAGCCTCGTCGGTCCACGTGTAGATGATAGAAGGTGATTGGGGCATATTTATCGATTTTGTACGGGCCACTACGTGGCTGAATATTAGGCGTCGAGCGACCGACAAGTATATGAGATAAATCAGTTCACGAACGGGTGCTGCGCCCGGCTACACAACCATCCTCAGACTCTCAACGGACGGCACATCGATCGACAGGGCTGCCCGGCTCGAATGAGTGCCGTCCTGAGCCGCCTGCCCTGAGCACAGCCAAATCGGTCGACGGACGGCAGGTCAACGATTCGCGGGATCCGCTAGACAACGTCAATGCACACCGGCTTGACGCCGTTAATGCTGTACCCGAGAGGATTCCACCTGTTCTCAATCGGCTGCAAATTTCCGCCTTCGTCGACGGCCCTGACGACGAAGGTATAGTGGCCCGTACTCTCAGGCGTCCAATCTATATGCCATTCCTGCCACGAATATCCGAGTGATGATTCGTCCATGTGAGCGTCCTGCCACGTCTCGCCACCATCTACACTCACATCCACTCGTCGAACCGGTCCCGTACCCGACCATGCCATGCCACTAACCGCCACGGCCTGTCCGACAGGTAGAGATGTGTCCTGTTCAGGCCAACTGACGAATGACTTGACTTGCATCAGCGCGATCTGCTGTGCGATTCCTGCCTCGTCTTCGATCACGTACCGTTCCGTCTGGAAAAATCCAACGAACGGCGTTTCGAGTACCCGGATTGACGTAACCCACTTTACCGATGCCATGCCGTACCAGCGAGGAACGATAAGGCGGACGGGGTAGCCGTGTTCGGGAGTCAGGGTTTCGCCGTTCATTTCATAGACGAGCATCGTGTCGGGATGGAGTGCGACCTGCAGAGGAAGACTCCGCTGGTAACGCATGGTTTTGCTGCCAGGAAACGGCTCGCCGTGATCGATACCTTCGAACAAAACCTCAACGGCGTTCGGGTTAATACCAGCCTGCTGTAGAAACGGTTTCAGCGGCGCACCGCCCCAGATCGCATTGCTGACTGCACCGTCCTGGAACGGATTCCCCGGCACGGTGGGATCGAGATCGGAGCGATTATTCCCCGCGCACTCCAAAAGGGCGGGAACTGTTTTTTTGGGCAGACGAACTAACGTCGAATAGTCCAGTTCAACAGGATTGGTCACGGCGCCATCGATCTTCAGTGACCAGTCATCGACTTCAAGTTCTGGAACCTCGAAGTGATTGCGAACATAAAATAGTGGAGTGGGAGTGAGCCAGGTGCGGAGCGCTGGGAGAGGGGTTTCGGAAACTACGGGCTCAAGGTCTATGGTGCGTAGCTTGAAGTTGTCGGGCGGGTTTGAATTGGGTCAGCAGCAACCCGTGTGGGACCGGCCTTGGTACATGTACAGAGTGTCATCTCATTCTCCTTGAGTTTCGTACGATAATTGATCGTGGCGTTTACAAATAACCGAGGTTCGAGCGGAGCCTAACAAAATAAAACCGGCACCGCTTGGAGGGTCGACACAGCCCCGAACAACTCCGTTGTAACGGCGATGGCAAAACTACCGGTACGAACCGTCCTTGCGGCTGGGAAAAAGGCCATACCGATAGCCTCGAAATGTCGGCACACCAAATATCAGGACTGACGCCCCCTACACGCGTCTACTCAGCCTTAAAGAAGCCCACATCGTCTTTGATGTAGTCCTCACGAATCGGCGACCATATGTCGAGCGCGACGCAGCCATTTTCGGTCGCTACTACTCGGTGTTCTACGTCGCCCGGGATGACGTAGTGGTCGCCAGCGACTAGAAGTTGCTCGTCGTCGCCGACGTAGAACCAAGCGGCGCCCTCAAGCACCCGACCGCACTGCTCGTGCGGGTGCGAATGCTTCGGGACCTCGGTGTCGGGATTGATATCGATAATCCCCATCATGATTTTCTCGCCCCAGATCAGACGAGCGAACACACCCGGAAGAAGCTCTCGCTTTTCGACTGAGTTTTCACCGTGGAAGTACTGGTCAGGAATCATTTCATTTCCTCTTTTGGTCTTTTGGCTATCCGTGCGAACCGGTCTTGCGGCTAATTGCAGCCTCGGCGACCGGGCTAATGATCTTGTCGATATCGATGTTGAGCAGTGCTGGTCCGTTGTGATCGAACGCCTGTTTCATCGCGCCTTCGAGATCTTCAGCCTTCGTGACGTGCTCGCCGTATGCCCCAAGACCCTGCGCCATGACGTCGTAGCGAGTCGGCAGCAGGTCGGTCCAAACCGGTCGACCGTAAAGTCCTTTTTGAATCTGCCAGTCGATGCCCCATATGGCGTTATTTCCGACGAACATCTTCACCGGCAGGTTGTGGCGAACCATGGTGTCGATCTCCATACCGTTGAATCCCAGTGAGCCGTCACCGTTTGCCAGCACGACCTTCTTACCGGGCAGCGCAACCTGCGCTCCAAGTGCGTACGGCAGTCCGACTCCGATCATCCCAAAGCTCGAAACATTGTGGAATCGGTACGGCTCGTCACGCTTTATTGAAGCACGGAGGAAGTGGCAGTAGTCGCCGCCGTCGAACGTTACGTGCGTGTCGTGATCGATAAATTTCTGCAGCGTGTTCGAAACGTGCATCGGGTGCATCGGGTCTTCGTTTTTGCCAAGCTCGGCGAGACTGGCGTGCCAGTTTTCAAATGCCGATCTGAGTACACCTACCCATTCGGTACGTTCTTCCCAGTTGCGTTTGGCTGCAGCATCGGCAAGTTGAGTAACGATCGGACCAACATCTCCAACGATCCCTGCAGCGGCGGTACGGGCACGGTTTATCTGCGCAGGTGAAGGATCGACAACAATAAATTTCACGTCGTCTGCAAACGGCGGATTTCCTCCGAAGCCGTTTGTGTAGTCAAGCTTCTTGCCAAGCATCAGCACGACGTCGGCGTCTCCGACGTTGCGAACGGTGAGGTTTAGTGGCTGGTAACCGAGTCCCATCGAGTACTCGTGCGAATCGGGGATCAATGCTCGTGCAGAGTCTTCTGAGAAGATCGGAATTCGCATCGTCTCAACAAGTCGCTGCACCTCCGAAGGAATTGCAGTGGCACCGGCCGATGATCCGGCGAAGATCACCGGTCGCTGGGCGGCGTTCAATATGTCGATAGCGCGCTCGACCTGGGCAGGATCGCCAAGTACCTGCATTGGAGTGCCGTACTCGTTGGGGGCGTATCGGGCAGCTTCGGCGTCATCGACTTCGGCCATCTGGAAGTCGTGCGGGATGGTCAGATGCACCGGACCCTGTCGTCCACTTAAAGCGGTGCGGAACGCAAGGGCAACATACTCGGGAATTCGGGCTGCACTCGGCACGTTCCATGCGCCTTTCGTGATTGGTGTGGCCGCCCCAACCTGGTCAAACTCCTGCATCGCTCCACGGCCCATGTTTGGCGATTCGGCAGATCCAGCGATGTTGATGAGCGGTGCTTCTGAGTGCATCGCATTGGCGAGCGCGGGGAGTGCGTTGGCATGGCCGGGCGTGGTCGAAAGCATGACGCCGCCCTTTTTCAAAATCCTCGAATAGGAGTCGGCGGCGTGCGCTGCGCCTGACTCGTGACGGAAGTCGATCATCCTGAGTGAGGAGTCGAACATCGTGTCGAGCATGTGCAGCATGTGATCCCCGGCGATTCCGAAGACGGTGTCAACGCCTTCGGCCTGGAGAGCACGTACGAGAAGTTCACTACCGGTAGTTTTAGCCATTTTTATACGAGTCTTTTGTTACTTGAGGACGAGCGCAAGAGGGTGAATATGCTTCGATTACCGCACTGAATATCTGTGCTGTAAAACGGAGGTTGCAAACAGTAGGAAAGATTAGCACCGGAACGCGGTGTGTTGGTGCGGGTGTTGGATCGCCGTTGCCGTTGAACGCGCCACACACCCCCTCAATCGATTTCCCGAGCGGAGTCAGCGGAGTCGAAGGATCTGGGGTGGGGACGCGCTGAACGTTGGCAGGAATGTGCGTTGTATCCGCTGAGGTCCCTCTACTGCGCTTCGCTGCGATCGGGAAATCGAATGTTGGCGATGCGGGATTTCCGCGAATGCGGGAACGAAACACCTAGCCTGCGTCCGGCACCAGCAGGTCCATAAGATCATCAATCGCCATCGTTTCGAGGGCATATTGATCGGCGAACAACTCGGCCAGCTGATCGACCCGGGCGTCATCAAGCTGCGTGCCGACGTTCGCCCGGAACTTGTCGACAAGCAAAGGCTTCGCATCTTCACGACGACGACGGTGTCCGATCGGATACTCGACCGTAACGTTTTCAGTTGACGAGCCATCCGTGAATCGCACCTGAATGGCGTTGGCGATTGAACGCTTGTCGGCATCGAGATACTCGTCCGTGAATCGCTGGTCGTGCTTCATGACCATCTTGTCGCGCAACCGGTCGACCCTCGGGTCGGCCGCTGCTTCATCTTCGTAATCGTCCGCCGAAAGCTCGCCCTTCAGCAGGCCAATCGCAGTCATGTACTGGATGCAATGATCGCGATCAGCGGGGTTGTTGAGAGGACCGCTCTTGTCGATGATCCTGAGCGCCGACTCTTGTGATGTGATCACAATCTCTTCGATTTCGTCCAGCCGTGGGGCAACCTCAGCATGAAGTTCGAATGCCGCTTCAACAGCAGTCTGAGCGTGGAACTCAGCGGGGAACGAAACCTTGAACAGGATGTTCTCCATCACGTAGGCGTCGAGTTTTCGCTCGAGGGTGATCTCTTCGCCCTTGAACCAAACGTCCTGAAATCCCCAATCGGGAGCCGTGAGTGCCGATGGGTAACCCATCTCGCCCGCCATTGCGTTAGTCGCAAATCTCACCGACCTTGCAAGCGCATCACCTGCCGCCCACGACTTTCGTGAACCGGTGTTGGGGGCGTGACGGTAGGTTCGCAGAGTGGCGTCGAGCCACGCGTTTGAAACAGCGTTCTCGACTTGCTTCACGTCCCCGCCAAGCATCGCTGTCACGACCGCAGTCGAAGCAACCTTCACCAACAATACGTGATCTATACCAACGCGATTAAAAGAATTCTGAAGCGCCAGAACCCCTTGAATTTCATAAGCTTTAACCGCGTATTTAAGGACTTCAGATACGCCAATCTGTCGCGTCGATTCTGATCTCGACTTACGACTCAAGTGATCGGCTATAGCCAGAATTGCACCGAAGTTATCGGACGGATGCCCCCACTCAGCAGCCAGCCAGGTGTCGTTGAAATCGAGCCACCTGATCGCCGCTCCCGTGTCGAACGCAGCCTTCACTGGATCGAGCATATAACGAGTACCTGGAACGCGTGATCCGTTTGGCACAACCGTACCTTCTACCTCGGGACCCAGCAGCTTCGTGCATGCCGGGTAGTCCATCGCAAGCAATGCACATCCGATCGAGTCCATCAGGCACAGGCGCGCCGTATCGAGAGCAAGTTCCGAGGTTGGATCGTAATTAACCGCGTAGTCTGCGATCTGCGCTATTACGTCATCTGTTTCCAAGCTGGTCATGTCACTGACAGACTCCTGATCTCATCATGGATTCTCTGAACCTCGCGGGCGAGCTCCTCATATCCACGCCTCCACGCACCATCAGTGTCTGTGGACATCGCTAGAAATACCCAAGCAGCGTAGATAGCAGGATCTAAAGTTCGGGCCATTAGGAGCGCCTGCATTAACGGGCCTCGGAATCCACCGATAAAAACGTCAGAGCCGACAATGCCGCTCAAAACTGGCGCTACACTTTCATCGACCGATCTCCCGTTGTGATCACCTGGGGTCCGAAACCAGAACGACTCAAGATTCGCGTGCCCACGTTCAGACTGTTCTTTGTATTTTCTGTGTAATTCTTCTAAGAAAGGTAAATCTGATTCAGCATCGTTCTTAATAAATAATTTTGTCAATCGCTTAATGACATAGGCTGGACGCACCTGTTTACCGCTGAGAAATCTGTTCGCAGCTGTCTCATCTGAGCGAAAAAGATACGCACGAGTAGCCCTGTCGTTCACCTCTCTCAACATGAACTCGGACTCGGTCAAATATCCACGTATTAATAGTTGTCTAGCTGCGAGAAGATGGTTGACCGCGGCACCGAGCATTGCCACTGACGCTCTGAATCCATTCGAATCGATCCATTGATCTCGAATTGATTCAACACCCTTCAGGTTCTCGATCAAAAAACTGATTATTTTCTCGAACAGTTCTGGGACTTCTGCAACGATCTGCTCGGGATCAATGAGGCTATCGTCATCCGCTTGAACAATGCCTCTAGTGATGTCGGCCGATGCGATGTCCGTCATCTTTGATAGCTGGGCAGTTGTTCCATTCCAATCAAACACCATTTTGATCCTCCATCTAAATCAGCTTTCGAGTTAGCCACGCTCGCCGATTCCCACGTACGGGCGTGGCTCGGGTCCGGTGTAGTCAGAAAGCGGACGAATCAACTTGTTGTCGGCCCGCTGTTCGATCACGTGTGCGATCCATCCTGAGGTACGTGCAATCACGAAAACTGGCGTGAACATCGCCGTCGGAATCCCGCACATGTGGTAGGCGGTCGCAGCGTAGAAATCGAGATTCGGGAACATGCCCTTCTCGCGCATCATCACGTCTTCGATTCGTTCCGAAATGTCGTAGTACGAGGTGTTGCCTGCGGCGTCAGAAAGTTGCTTTGCCAGTCCTTTTACGATCGGAGAGCGGGGGTCACCGTTCTTGTAAACGCGGTGACCGAATCCCATTATCAAGCGGCGAGCTTCCAGCATGTGGAGCAACGATTTCTCGGCGTCCTGAGGAGAATCAAACGACGAAACGAGTTCCATCGCTGCCTCGTTCGCACCGCCATGAAGCGGGCCTCGCAGCGCTCCGATCGCACCCGCAATTGCCGAGTACGTGTCTGAGAGCGTCGATGTGATCACCCGTGCTGTGAACGTCGAGGCATTGAACTCGTGCTCCGCGTACAAGACCAACGTCGTATCGAGCGCGTCTCGCTTCAGCGGGTCGGCTGGCTTGCCCGACATCAGATTCAGGAAGTGTCCAGCAACCGTATCCTCATCGGATTCGGTTTCAATACGCTCGTTTCGTGAGTGAAATCGGTACCAGTAGGCGAGCATCGATCCGAAGCTGGCGGTCATACGATCTCCGACCGACGCAGCGGTCAGACCACCCTCCCCTTCAGGTTCAAGCGTGCCGAGAAGCGAAGTACCAGTCCGCAGCACGTCCATGGGGTGCGTCGAAGCAGGCAGTACTTCGAGCAGGGATTTTAGGGCGTCGGGAATCGAACGCATCCCAACAAGTTTTTTCTTGTAAGCATCTAGCTGGCTCTGGTTGGGTAGTTTGCCGTAAATAAGCAGGTACGCCACTTCTTCGAAGGTCGAGCCTGCGGCGAGATCTTTGATCGAGTAACCCCTGTACGTCAGTCCAACGTCTTCCTGACCAACCGTGGAAATCCCCGATGATCCTGCCGTTACACCCATGAGACCTGACGAAGTCATATCGCTAATTCCTGTTGTCTGTTCTATTCGCTCGCACTAGTCGGACGTTTGTCCGCTGGATTCGGCTTCGAAAAGCTCGTCCAGTTTGCTTTCGTAGTTGTGATACTCGAGATACTCGTAGAGTTCGTCGCGTGTTTGAAGCGCTGGAATCACAGCTTTCTGTGTCCCAGCTCCGCGGATGATTTTGAATACGCTTTCGGCCGCTTTGTTCGCTGCCCTGAAAGCTGTGAGTGGGTAGAGAGCAATATCAACGCCAACACCCGAAAGTTCATCGACTGTAAACGCTGGTGTTTTTCCGAATTCGGTGAGATTAGCGAGGATCGGAACGCCGCAGGCTTCTTTGAATCGCCTGTAATCGGAGAGATCCGTGACTGCTTCAGCGAAGATCATGTCGGCTCCCGCCTGGACGTACGCAACCGACCGTTCTATCGCCGCGTCGACACCTTCGTTAGCAATAGCGTCGGTTCGCGCCATGAGTACGAAATCGTCGTACTCTTTGGAATCGGCAGCAGCTTTCAGGCGATCGCACATCTCGGTTGACGAGACGATTTGCTTGCCGGGACGATGCCCGCATCGTTTTGCCTGCACCTGATCTTCGATGTGCACCCCTGCGGCTCCTGATCGTGCCATCTCTTTCATCGTTCTCGCGATCATGAATGCTCCACCCCAGCCGGTATCGACGTCAACCAGCAGTGGCAGGTCGACGGCAGAGGTGATGCGTCGCACATCTTCAAGAACGTTGTCGAGGGTCGTCATCCCCAGATCGGGAAGCCCGTACGAGGCGGTCGCAACCCCGGATCCAGATAGATACACAGCTTGGAACCCCGCTGATTTTGCCATTACGGCGTGGTACGCATTGGTGGCGCCAACCAACTGAAGCGGCGACTCGGCCTGCATCGCAGCGAGAAGCGTTGTTCGTGAATGCTCGGGGAGAGTTGTCATGGTGAGCGGATTATAGGTGCGCTCGACGCATTTACGCGGTCGCAGAAGCTAAAACTAGCCGAAGAATGCGTCGAAGAACACCAGTGGCGAAACTGCCAGCAGCACGATGCCAACCACAAGACGCAGTTTCGCGGGGTCGACATTGCCGCCCATTTTCGAGCCTGCAAACATGCCGATCATAGCCGGCACCCCTATGGCCGCCACTAGTAGCCAATCGAGTCGACCACGGAGTAGATGGCCGGCGAATCCGGATGACCCAACCAGAATCGTGAGCGCCAGATTTGTTCCAGCGGCCAGAGACGGTTTCATCTTCAGCACGTGTATGAGTGCTGGCATTCGAAGTACGCCAAGTGCGAGACCGACGGCACCTCCGATTAGGCCGATGGCGAAGCCGAGAAAGCTCTCCCGGGTGACTGTCTTCGAGTTGAGGTCGCCACGTCCGGCGTTAGGGTCAGTATCTTCGGTTGATTTGACTGTTCCGCGCACTTCCGACAGTGCCCGCATGATCATCATTAGTGATGACCAGACAAGCAGCACTGCGACCAGCGTTAGAAGAACGGTTCGCGAAACGAGGTCGGCGTAAAGACCGCCAATAAACGATCCCGCGATGGCGGGGATTCCGATGACGATTACAACTCGGAAGACAATTCTGTTTTGAAGAATTGCGGGCCACGAGCCTGCGAACGATCCAAGTACGCTGACGAAGAGGTTTGTGCTTGCAGCAATGAGCGGGTCGATGCCGATTGCCGTCATGATCGGGAGCCGAACGACTCCGAGTGCTATACCAACGATTCCTCCAACGATTCCCACTATCAGCGACATGACGGCAAGGCCAGTCAGCTGTATGCCCGAAAGCTCGGCACCGGCTAGAGCCAGTGTGGAAACTGCTTCGGGCATCTACGCCGCCGCCCTACAACAGCATGCGCCAAACGCAGCCGTTCGCCTGTTACAACAACGTACAGGCGGACAATCTATTGGATCGAGATCTAGTTGGGACACTGGTATTTCTTCGAAAATTTGTGTGCAGAGACGCCGATTCTAACCGCGCCCAGACTTACTTGCCGACCAGATCCAAACTCTCGAGGATGCTGTCGATTTCTTTGAGGTGTTCTGCATCGGGCCTCAGCGCTGGGTGCTTTGCAAATTCCGATCCGGGGGAGAAGACTCCTCGACGCACCATGATGTGCTTGTAGATCCAGTTGGCAAAGCCCTGACCTTGAGCCAGCATGCCGATGATCGCTGCGTGCTTTCGCATCTCGTCGTTAGCTGCTGCTTCGTCGCCAGCCTGGAAGTGATCCCAGACTTTTACGAACATATCGGGGAGGGTCGATCCCGGCATGGTGCCAACGGATCCTCGCTTAAATTCTTCAACTGCGAATGCGCCACCAGCGCCGCCGAATAGAACTAGTCCAGTGCCTTCAGCGAGCTTCTGCGTTTCGCCCATCCTCGGAATCGTCGGTGGGGTTTCGACCTTGATGTAGCAAAGGTTCTCGTGGCGCTTTGCACACTCGACGGCCATCCCCGGAGGGATCGGAGCCGTGTTTTGATCTTGCAGGAAAATCGGAACCGAAACCGATTCTGCGATTCGACCGAAGTATTCGATGTTTTCAGATGCGGGTACAGGAATGAAAGATGTCGGACGAATCATGAGTGCGTCTGCACCGAGTTCTTCTGCCCGCTTCGACAGGAATATCGCAACATCGGTGCTTTCGCCTCCGGTGTTCATCACGACCTTCACTCGACCGTTGGTAACACGCACGACCGTGCTGAGGATCAGGTCTCGCTCTTCCTCGGTGAACTTGTAGATCTCGGTTGCAACAGCAATTCCGATTCCATGGACCCCTTTGCCAATCATCCACTCGACCTGATTTTCGAGATCCTCGACAACCAGTTGCCCTTTTTCGTTTATCGGGGCTGAGAGGATCGGGTAGACACCCTTCATTGAGCGGTCTGGCATGTTGAGATTTCTCCGGGTTAATCGAGCGGGCGACGATAAGAGGTCAATGGTTCAATATTGATTGGTGAGGCGGATATTCGCGCCTGAGTGGCTGCAGCGCAACAGAATTAATCGCCCTGTGGAAGTGGATCAGGGCTAAAGAAGATTTGGTACGACGGCCAGCAGAACTCCAGCGACCGTTGCGGTTCCGATCACTCCAGCTACGTTCGGCCCCATGGCGTGCATCAGCAGGTAGTTATCGGGATCTTCTTTCTGGCCCATGTCCTGCACGACTCTCGCCGCCATTGGCACAGCCGAAACGCCTGCTGCTCCGATCATCGGATTGATCTTTGTTTTCGATACAAGATTCATCAGCTTCGCAAGAAAAATTCCCGCGACGGTGGCGGTCATGAATGCGAAGAGACCCAGCAGGAATATTCCGATTGTTTCGGGTTGCAGGAATACGGCCGCAGGCATAGTCGCACCGACTGCGAGACCGAGAAGAATGATTACTGCATTCATCAGTGCATTCTCGCTTACGTCGGCGAGCCTCGGCACCACTCCTGACGCTTTGATCAGGTTTCCGAGCATCAACATTCCGATCAATGGCGAAGCCGATGGGACGAGCACGCTGATGATGATGGTGGTGAGAATAGGGAATAGCACCTGAGTTCTTTTGGAAACCGGTTTTGCGGCATATTCCATCCGAATTAGTCGCTCTTTTTTCGTGGTGAGCAGCTTGATGATAGGCGGCTGGATAATCGGAACGAGCGCCATGTAAGAGTATGCGGCTACGGCGGTTGCTCCGACGATATCGCGCACCTCGACGTTCGGTAATGATTCGCCGAGTTCACGCATGCGGGTTGCTATGAAAATGGTGGTCGGACCATCTGCTCCACCGATGATTCCAATAGAAGCTGCTTCGAGTAAGCCAAAATCAAATAGATCGGTCATTCCGAGCAGTAATGCTCCCAGCAGTGCAACGAAAACACCGGCTTGAGCACCTGCGCCGAGCAGCAGCGTTTTCGGATTTGAGAGCATTGGAGTGAAGTCGGTTGCAGCTCCCACTCCAAGAAATATCAACAGCGGGAATATGTCGGATTCCATTCCGACGGACTGGAACGTTTTCAGCAACCCTGCAGGTTCGCCATTGCCACCTTCTCGAACCAGTTCGCCCAGAGGCAGGTTGGCGAAGAGGATTCCCATCGAGATCGGAACGAGTAGAAGCGGTTCTTTTTTCTTGGAGATTCCAACCCATAGCAGCGCTCCGGCGATGGCCCACATGATGACCATGCGAGGTTCGTCGCCTATGGCCGTGAAGCCTTCCCAGAGCGCGCTTAGATCGTTGCCCATGCCTGCTAAGCCTGTGCAATCTCGGCCAGGGTTTGGCCGTGCTGGACTGAGTCGTTGGCGGCTACGTGGACCGCAGAAACCGTTCCGTCGATCGGGGAGGAAATGGTGTTTTCCATCTTCATCGATTCTAGGACGAGGAGCGGCTGGCCTTTAGTCACGGTGGCGCCGACAGATACGGCGACGCTCAAAATTTTGCCCGGCATGGGTGATCTGACCACGCCGTCCCCACCGGTTGTCGGAACAGACGTTCGAGCCACAGAAGGCGCGGGCGTTACCGCTTTTGGCGTAGATATAGCAGGCGTTGCGGAAGATGCTGGGGCGGTCGATTCAGGCAGCTCTACGTGGTATGTCGTTCCGTCTACTGAAACTTCAACGGGGGATGACGAGAGATCACCGACCTCAACGTCGTAGGTTTGGCCGGAAATAGTGATTTTGTAGTTCTTGATTGCCATTAGCTACGTTTTGTCCTGGAGATCGACGAACCCGAACCGAGGACGCGCATTCGACCGCTCTGAAGCCACGAGCCAGCGGTAGATCCGGCTTTTGAAATCGAAGCCGGGATCATCGATGTCCTGGGCTCAGAGAGTGCCATTGCAACAGCGATTGCCGCGACCTGCTGGCCAGTGATTGCACCGCCTGATTCAGCGACAGCCGCGGTGGCGGGTGTTTCGGCGGATTGCGTGCTGGTCGAAGATTCTCGATCGAGCAGGCTGAGGACTTTAATCGAGATGGCGAGTAGTGCCAGCACGGCGAAAACGATGCCCATGCCGACGAGGCTCACAGTTAGCCCATCGTTTAGCAAATTCTGATCGAACGTGTCAGTGCTCCTTTAACTGCTTAAGGCCAATAGGTGCTTAAGACCAATAGGTGCTTCATCCTCTTAGGCGATATGGCAATCAAACCGTAACCAGCGCAGTCAACATCGAAAAATACGTTCGTAATCCTAACAAAGCAGGACTATTCAGCGGGGGTATATTCGTCGATAGAAACCGGATAAACAGCGTCATTTATTTTGGCCAAATGAACGGCGGTATTTCCAGTGACGCCAACTGATATTTCTTCACCCTCAATTCGCATGGCGATCTGATTCACGACGTTACCCAGCTCTGCTGCGGCGAATCGTTCGTTACGATCGATCAACAGTTGCTGCGCTTCCGTGACCGAAATGGCTGTAAATGAGATCGTCGCACCGGGCGACGCCTGACCGAGTTTTGGAAGATCAACCGACGCCACGGTAGCGATCTTGGCATAGCCTCCTGTGGTCTGGCGGTCAGCGAGAAGTATTATCGGTTTTCCATCGCCGGGAACCTGAACTGAGCCGTTTACAACAGGATCAGAAACGATGTCGTAGCGTCCGGTCTTAGATTCGATTTCGGGACCGTCGAGTCGTAGACCCTGCCGGTTTGATTGATCGGTCACGCTGTAGGTTGAGCCAAGCAGGGTGTCGATGCCCGTTTTGGAGAACTCGTCGTCTTGCGGTCCAAGAATTATTCTTATGGTGAGGTTCTGAACGGTAGACGAGAATTCGTCATCTGCGAAAACCATGCCTGACAGTCCGTCAGGGGCGGGATCACCAAGGCTCAGCACATCACCCTCGGCTAGTTGGCGACCATCAACACCACCGATCTTCGACGCAATGTGGGTAGCTCGTGATCCAAGGACGCTGGAATTATTCAGTCCGCCAGCGACCGCTACATACGCCCTGAGTCCTTCATTTACCATTCCTAATACGAGATGAGAACCGGCGTGGGCAGTGTATGAAATGTTCGTTGATACGGGCACGCCATCCAAATCCGCATCGATATCAGCACCGGTAATAGCGAACACGGTTTGTTTCGAAAACTCGATCTCAAGACCACCCAGAAGAGCTTCAAGCCCGGCTGCGTTCGGGTCGTTACCGACAAGTCGGTTTCCGATGTTCAACGCGTCGAAATCTATTGCTCCGCTGACTGAAACTCCCAGTTTCTGGAACCCGGTTCTGCCTTGATCCTGAACGAGGGTCAACGGCCCGGGCTGGATGATGCGGATGGTGTTATTACCAGATTCAAGCATGAGACTGCACCTGAACGAATCTGACTCTGTCACCGGCGGTAACCAGCGAGGGCGACGGCTTATTTACATCGAATATCGGCGTTGCCGTACGCCCGATTAGTTGCCACCCTCCGGGGCTGGCGTTCGGGTAAACGCCGGTTTGCGACTCGGCAATAGCGACCGACCCGGCGGGGACGCGGACACGAGGCGTCTTGAGCCTGGGCATGGCGATACGCTTGTCGAGGCCGCCGAGATACGGAAATCCGGGGGAGAATCCGAGCCCATAGACCGGGTAATCGGTTCCGGAGTGTATGTCGATTACCTCCTGTATCGATATTCCGGCATACTCGGCGACGTTTTCGAGGTCGGGGCCGTCTTCCCCGCCATACACGACCGGTAGTTCAACTATCGTCTGGGTGGCTGAATCGAGTGCGGAATAGTCTGCTCGATCAAGTGTTTCGTTCAGCAATCCAAGCATTTCGTCATAACCCGTTTCGAGCGGGTTGTAGCTCACGAGCAACGAGCGGTAGGTTGGGACCAGTTCGATGACTGCGGCTATCTCAGCAGTCTCGATAAATTCGGCGAGAGCTATTATTCGGGAGTTGATTACAGGATCAATTTCAGATCCTAGCTCTATGAGGATTCCTGAGTCGCCCGCGGGCAGAAGTCGCGGGTATGCGCGGACGTCCTCTTCTCTGGGCTGTGAGCTACCCACGGCCTGTGCTGATGTCGTTGATCAATTTATTCATCGGGGTAATTTCGACGCCTGCACCCTCGAGAGAACTACGAACCGCCGAGGCGAGTTCAACAGCGCCCGCGGTGTCGCCATGGAGGCAGATCGAATCGGCAGCGAAGTCGATTTCGGTGCCATCGACAGCTGTCACCTTGCCTTCGGTCACAAGCTTCAGCGAGCGGGCTACGACCTCTTCAGGATCATGAATAACGGCTCCCGGTTGTGATCGCGGGACCATCGTTCCTTCTGGGGTAACTGCTCGATCTGCGTAGCATTCACGGGCAACTCTAACCCCCTGGGCGCGGGCTATCGATTCCCATTGCGAGCCGGCCAGAACAACGTGAATGAGGTCGGGATCGAACGCCTTTACCGCCGTCACAATTGCCTCGGCGATAGCGGTGTCCCGCACCGCAGTGTTGTAGAGCGCGCCATGCGGCTTTACATGCTGAAGTTTTCTATCAGGTGCAAAGGCAGCGAGTGCTCCGACCTGATAGGTAACGGCGTTGTGGACTTCGTCGGGTGTTAGATCCATGTTACGGCGTCCGAATCCGGCGAGATCGGGGTAGGCAGGGTGTGCCCCGATGCCGACTCCATTTTCTACGACCATCGAGACTGTTTTAGCCATCCAGTCAGGATCGCCAGCATGGAAGCCTGTGGCGATGTTGGCGGAGGTTATGTATTTCACGATCTCGCTGTCGAGACCAAGTTCATACCCGGCAAACGATTCACCGATATCAGCGTTGAAATCTATTTTTACGGTCGTACCGTTGGTCAACAAGAAACTCCAGAATTTTTCAGCCTGTGAACCCGAGACGGGGAGCGATGGGTGATCAGAATACAGAATATTCCCCGCAATTCACCGACAGTTGGAGCGTAGCACAGTAGAGGGCTATTTCAGCATCCATCTAAACTGAGGAAATGCTCCAACAAGTATTGCGTTCGATTCTCCAACGGCTGGCTGCCGTTTGGCGCGTATTCGGCTCACCGCGAATCGTCGGCGATGAAAAAGCCGCGTCCGCGGTTAAATCTGCATTGAGCGACGTGAGTCGTGCAGGCGAAGTCGGTTCTAGTTGGAGCACACGAACTCGTGGCGCCGCTATCGCTTCTTCGGGGGTATTGATTGCAGTGTTGGTTATCTGGGCGCTCCTGGCATCGAGGGGCGGTGGTGACGAATCTGAAGGAACGTCGGCGCTTGCGCCTCCGACACCGTTCTCGGGACCACGGTTCATCACTGAGATTAGATCACTGGGTATTGCTCTGGCAGCAGCACGTGAAAGCGGATTGATGAGCGAGGAAGTTTCGCACGTTTCTCGGCGAATTCAGTTTGGCGAATATGCTCAAGCTATTGGCGAACAGGACCGTGCGGAGAGAGGGCTACTTGAAACGTCTTCTGACACGGAAATTTGGGCGGTGGCGTTTTCAGGGGACGTTGAAATTCAGCTTGGTAGCGGCGATCATGTCGAGTACGACAACCTAACCGTGGTTCTTGATGCTCTTACTGGCACCGTATATCGGGTGGAGGCATTCTTCGGAGATTACGAATCTGAAGCTCGTGCTCCGGCTTGGTTACGACCACCTACGCCGACCCCGGTACCAACGCCCACAGCTACCGCCACTAACTAAAGCCGAGTTTCTTTTCTCGCATCGACACGTACTTGCCCTGCCCGATCACGAGATGATCGACGACCTCGATATCGAGAAGTTTCCCTGCCTCTACGAGCGTTTTGGTGATCGCTACATCCTCTTTACTCGGAGTCGGATCGCCTGACGGATGGTTGTGGACGATGGCGATCTGAGGGGCGTTGCGTCTGATGGCGGTGGCAAATACTTCGGCGGGTCTGATCAGGGCTGCATTTACGCTGCCTGAGTAGAGATCCTCTATGCCAAGCACTTGATTACGGGTCGATAACGTGGCGACTCTGAGGTGCTCGCGATCCAGTGAAGACATCTCGGCCATGAACAGGGTCGCAATATCCGACGGCGAGGTGATGGTGACGCGGTCTTCTGGCGTTAGTGAAGCGACGCGTCGACCAAGTTCGATACCGGCGAGAATCTGGCACGTCTTTGCACTTGAGACGCCTCGTGAATCGCACATCTCATCAAAGGTGATTCGTGATAGTCCGGAAAGTCCGCCGAACTCTGCCAGCAGTCTGCTCGCCATGACGAGGACGTTCTCGCCTTCGAGGCCGGTGCGTAAAAGAATTGCCAGTAGTTCAGAGTTCGAAAGATGGCCGGCTCCGTATGAGGCGAGCCGTTCTCGAGGTCGTTCGCCCGAAGGAAAATCTCTAATCGCCGGGTGAATTATTTTTTGCGAAGTTTCGCCGGGCGATGAATCGCCGGGTGACGAATCGGTTATTGCAGAAGTTAAAGTCATAGCCCCGGCAGTCTATTCCGAGGCTATGTCGATGTTTAATTCGAGATGTCACAACGCTTTGTGAGATACGCCTTTGCCATAGACAGCGAACCTGCGTTTGAATGGATAAATAGCCTGTACCCGAACTTGGAGATACTGCAGAAATGAAAACGCCTCAGCCGAAGCCGAGGCGCATGTTGCGAAATGTGGGAGCTTAACCAGACGGTTACTCGCCCTCTTGAACTTCTGTGATCTCGTCAGCCATCATTCCGTGGGCTTCTCGAGGAACAGCTTCGCCGGCTTCCTTGTTTGGGGCTTCAAACAGGCAGTGCACAGTGCCTTCAGCTGCGCTGAACCAGTATTTCAGGTATTTGACGCCGTGTTTCGCTTGAGTCTCCACATCTTTCATGTGAACACCAGCTGCGGCCTCGGCTGTCAGGCCATCCATCCCCTTGTGAGTATCCAGAAACAATGGCATGTTGTCCCATTCTTTCTGATTCAGTTGATTTCCGGTCTCGCGCACGCTTCGGAGCGCGGAGGCTACCACAGCTATTTCGATGCGGATGCATCAACTGACGCAATAGTCTGTGCCTGCCAAAGTGTTGCCTGCAGGCCTGAGTGCCCTGCACACGATCGAACTGGGCAGAACGTGACGTGAGTTATGGGCTTACGAATGCGGCAGGTGAACCCGCTTGCCTGATTGCCACGATTCCTGAATGGCGTCGGTGAACTCCATGTATTTCACCGAGTCGACGAAGTTAGATCGTGTGATCGGTTCTGTTCCGCGAATGGCGTTGATGAACTCTTCCTCAACCCGCCAGCTTCCCCGCTTGTCGTCGGGGACGGTGATTTCGGACATGCTGTCGTCGCCTTTGCGACCGCCGGTGACTACGGGGTCGTTGCCGAGCCCGCTGGTCTGGATGCGAAGCGTGCCTTCTGTTCCATAAATCCAGATTTCTGTTCGCGGTACGAACGGCCCTGAAACGGTTGTGACCGTGAGGTTCACCGACCCTCCACCCGAGAGCGAATAAATGACGTCGATCTGGTCGGGGATGGTCATCTGCTGGCGGCTTCCGTCCCAGCCTCGGCGATGCGGCACGATGATCTGTGCGTTGGCGGAAACCGAGCTGGCGGTGCCGACGAGTCGCATTAGGTTTTCGTACCAGATGCCGGTGGTCATTACGTTGTTGCCCGAAAGCTCACGAAGGTGCCGCCAGTGGGCGTCCTGATCGGAATCAGGGAATGCGCTGCCGTCGGTGACTCGTGCGTTCACATTCACGATATCTCCAACGTAGCCGTCAGTGATCAGGTCGATCAGGTGTTGCTCACATGCCATCAGATGTGGGGGTGGGACGACCTGGGCGATCAGGTCGGGGTTGGCGATTGACGCCGCCAGCATGTCGCGTGCCTCGGCTCCGCTCATCGCCATACGGGATTCGCACATCACGTGCTTGCCGTTGTCGAGGGCGGTGAGGGTGACAGTCGAGTGCATGTATGGCCACGTGCCGATGCAAACAGCGTCGATATCGGGATCTTCTACGAGGTCGAGCCATGTTGGGTACGCCTCGCCTATCTCATATTTATCGGCGGCAATCTGGCTCGATTCAATCGACCGGTTCGCCACACCTACAAGCTCAACCCCTTGCTGTGCCCGTAGACCCGGAATGTGTCGTTTGCCAGTGTTGGCACCAGCCCCGATGAAACCGACTTTGATCGTTTCGTTTGCCATCTGGCGATAATCCTCTACTGTGAATCTATTGAATGTGCAAAGTCGCTTGTTCGCTAGATAGCTAAACCCTGCCAAGAACCGAGGCTGGAAGTTTACGTCATGGGGCGGCGGACACAATCCTGTTTCTTCAATTAACCTGTCAAAACTGAACGAAAGCACGAATAAACTATGTCGCCTATGAACAGCGAATACTCAGGAGACCCGGTGGCGGTACCAACGCAAGTAGATATGACTGGAATCGGCGTGCAGATAGCATGGGATGACGGGCGGACTTGCACGTATCCGTACAGGTATCTGCGATTGCAGTGCGCATGTGCGGCGTGTGTCGAAGAAATGACGGGTCGACCTCTGCTCAATGTTTCGGCGGTTCCCGATGACATCATCGCTGCTGATCACCTGATAGTTGGAAAGTACGCTATTCAGTTTTTGTGGACCGATGGCCACGATTCAGGAATTTACCCGTACCAGATGCTGCTTCGGTTGGCTGAGAACGACGCAGCGGTTATCTGCGAGGGGCAGTAATGGTCGAGTTGGACAGACGACCGGATCATCGTGATGTAACGCTGCAGGCGATTGACGACTATGGTCAGCAACTGAGGCGGGTGCTTGAGGGGTTATCCCTTGAGGAAGCTCGGTGGATGCCAACGCCGGATTCGAATCACATTCTGTGGATTCTCTGGCACATGGGGCGCATGGAGGATATGTGGGCCTGGTACTTGCGTGGCGAAGGACCAAGCGCGTGGATCGAGGGTGGCTGGGCTGATCGACTTGGGATCGACGCGGAGCGAAATGGTAGCGGCGACACGATCGAGCAGGTGCGGGACTTTCCTGATGTTTCGATCGAAGAAGTAACGGGCTACTGGCAGGCATCTCGTGAATTGCTGATTCCGGCGGTAGAGAGTGTGACCGCGGATATGCTCGGCATCAAACGGCCTGAGCTTTGGCCGGGAGCGCCGGACAAGGCACCGGATTTGTTATTCGCCCTTGGCAGAATTCCAGTTGAGAACGGTCAACACACGGGGCAGATTGCGTACGTCCGTGGGCTGTATTCGGCGAAGTTTGGGTAACTGTCCCCCTGAATTCATTTTCAGGGTCAATCGAGTGCTTGCCACGGCGACCTGAACCGACGAGAACCGCGCGACCCCGCACCAGGTCCCTCGACTCCGATGACTTCGCTCGGGAAATCTAATGTGACTGTTGCGGTGCCTCTTCGACGGGGCTCAGGATGCACTTCGCTTTGGACGCGATGCCGTCCGCTTCAGGCTAAAACGCTGGCTTACTTGCGCCGTAGGCCTGGGTTGCGTTTGCGAGGAATGATGAGCGGAGTTGGACGCCCCATCGATCGTCGATCTTGGTGAAAACCCAGAGTGTGTCGAAGCCGTTGTATTCCGTGCCGTCGGCTCGTTGGCGTGACTGACGGATTATCAAGTGCACTTTTTCGGGGCCGGTCTGAGCTGCCGTAACCGACTTGGTAATCGTGGTGTGCCAACCTTCAGCTTCAAGGGCTTTGGTCATTTGATCTTGAGGAGCTCGGAATTCCTCGCTCGTTGACCACGTTTGAAACTCAGTTCCAGCGAGTCTCATGTGGGGGAAGTGCATTTCGGCGATCATGGCGTCGGCGTCACGGTCGTTGAATGCCTGTGCCCAGCGTGTGAACGTATCGATCGCTTCTTGTCCTGGATTACTCAATTTCGGCTCCTCTACAAATCTGCGCAGTGAACCCGAATCACCCACGATGAAAAGTTTGTACGTAGGTGGATGTATGCAACCGGGTGCTGGCTCGAATAAGATAGCGCAGCTTGACCAAAATCCGGCAATGAAAATATCAGGAGTTCAGTGAAAAAGATGGCAAAACGAATCAATCGAGTTATCGAGCTTATAGAAGCGGGCGAGCCGGTTTATTACACCGGTGTTGGCGAGCTGACCTACGAGAACGGCCTCAAACAGGCGAGCACGTGGGCTGACTTCCTGATTACCGATTTCGAGCACGGTGCTTTTGACGTTGCTGGTCTTACAGCATTCATGAAGGGACTCGTTGATGGCGGTCCGACCAAAGCAGGACACCGGACTCCTGCGGTAATTTCAACGTTGCCATCCAACTGCCGAACTATCGAAGAAGTTCGTGCGAACGCATGGCAGATTCGGCAGGTTCTATCGGCAGGTGTTCACGGAATTTTGCACACTCACGCTCGACAGGCCGACGCCGTTCGGGCGTTCATCGAGGAGTGCCGATACCCGTTCCACAAAGAGGGACGTGAAGGTCTTGGTGAGGGTCAGCGTGGAGCCGGAGGACAGCAGTACCCTTCCGAAATTTGGGGTGTTTCTCCACAGCGATATACAGAGATCGCAGACCCGTGGCCGTTGAACCCAGAGGGTGAACTGTTTTTGGGTCTGAAGCTCGAAAATCAGGAGTCGGCAGCCAATTCAGATGCTATTTGCCGAGTACCGGGTCTCGCGTTCGTCGAGTGGGGTCCTGGTGACATGGGAATGTCGTTCGGGAACCCGGATGCGCACGATCCTCCGTACCCGGCTGAGATGGATGCGGTTCGAAACAAGATCAAGGATGCAGCCGATCGAAACGGTCTGGCTTTCCTCTGTTCGTGGAGCGACCCATCTCTCGATGACGCAGGCAACCTGCAGGTGCTTCTCGATATGGGTGCAAAGATCTTCTCTGGCGGTCAGGAAGAGCGTGCAACGATTGGTCGCAAGATGACCAAGCGCGAAATACCCGTGGGGTGACATAGTCACGTTTTCTACGAATGCGGGCGGTGTGGGCTGATTCGTTGGCTCACACCGCTTTTTTTGTTTCTCGAAGCACGTCACGCGTTGGTTTGTTTTTTAACTAAGTTGAACGTTGGTTACTTAGATCGTGATTGCCACGTCGTCGGACTCCTCGCAATAACAGGGGGTTTCGATATCCCGACTCCGGCGGAGGGATCTTCGGTGGATGGGTGGTGAAGGGCGATGTGTTGCGTAGGCGCGACCCCGCCCCAAATCCTTCGACTCCGATGACCCTTCGACTGAGCTCAGGATGCACTTCGCTCGGGACATGTGAATAAAAAAGTGGCTAGCTCGAATGAGCTAGCCACTTTTCATTAAATTCTTACTCGGTCGTGAACTGCTAATCCCGGCCGAGTAGGTTCTTTACTGTGCCGACAACGTCTGCAGGTTGGGGCATGAACGCATGCTCAAGACCACTGTTGTACGGAACCGGTGAGTGAGGTGCAGTTACTCGTTTTACGGGGGCATCGAGATGATCGAATGCTTTGTCGGCGATCACTGCTGCAAACTCGGAAGCCATCGAAGCACGAGGGGTGTCCTCATCGACGATCACTACGTTGTTTGTCTTTGCAACCGACTCGATGAGGATGTCTTCATCGAACGGTGAAAGCGACATCATGTCGATCACTTCAGCGTCGATTCCAATCTCGGCGAGCTGCTCAGCCGCCTTCTGACATACGACGGATGTGTACGACATCCCAACCAGAGTTACGTCGGTTCCACGCCGCGTGTAACGGCCTTTTCCGAGCTCAATGATGTATTCCTCATCGGGAACAAATCCGGTGAGGTTGATTAGCTTCTTGTCGTTCACCAGGAAGACAGGGTCATCGTCACGAATGGCGGCCGCTAGCAGGCCTTTTACTGAGTATGGATCTGACGGTACTACGACCTTGAGACCGGGGATGTGTGCCAGCATCGAGTAGAAACTCTCAGAGTGCTGAGCGGCGTGACCTGTGCCTGCACCTGAACGTGCGAACAGGGTCAACGGCACTTTGGTTTGACCGCCGAACATGTAGCGACTCTTGGCTGCGTTTGATAGCAACTGGTCGAACGCTACGGTTACAAAGTCGAAGTACATGAGGTCGACAACTGGGCGCATGCCAGTTAGTGCTGCGCCTACCGCTGCACCAACGAATCCAGCTTCCGAAATCGGTGTATCACGAATGCGCTCAACACCAAATTCCTGAACCAATCCTTTGGTGGCGGCGAACGGTCCGCCCCACGCATCGAGTGGTTCTTTGGTGTCCTTGTCGAAGCCACCTGAGATGTCTTCGCCCATCAGGAACACATCTTCGTCTCGGCGCAATTCAGCCTGTAGCGTGTCACGGAAAATGTCTCGGAATCGCATCTCCGAGCCCGCAACACCGTCGTATCCGGGTCCTAGCGGGTTATTTGCTTTTGATGTCGTCATATCTGTTTCTACGTTTGAATTTCTTGGTACTAACTAATTAGGAAGGGAGATTAAGTGGTTATCGCAAACCCTCAATTGGGTTCGAGTAATTGACGTAAACATCGTCATACAGGGTTGAGATATCTGGCATCGGGCTGTTCAGAGCGAATTCAACGGCGTCGAGCATCTCTTGTTCTATGGAATCACGAATGCTCTTAAGCTTCTTTTCCGTCATCAGTTTTTGCTTAGATACAGTTCGTTCAAAATGCTTAATGGCGTCGAGCTTCTTGTAATACTCTTCTTCTTCTGGCTTGCGGTACTTGCTCGTATCGTCGGCGTGGAAGTGACCGTGGTACCGGTAAGTCTTCATCTCTAAGAACGTTGGACCTTCACCCGAACGTGCTCGGGCAATTGCTTCGCCGGCGGCGTCGTAAACAGCGAACACATCCATGCCATCAACCACAACACCGGGTATTCCGTAGCCTTCAGCTCTCGCAGAAATATCTTCTGCAGAAACGGCGTACCAGGAAGGTGTCGCCTCGGCATAGCCGTTGTTTTCGCAAGCAAAAATTACGGGAAGTTTCCAAACAGATGCGAGGTTCATCGATTCGTGGAGAACACCCTGGGATGAAGCTCCATCACCGAAGAACGAAACACCAACTGACTCGTTCTCGATGCCCTTAAGTTTTGCGGTCAATGCTGCACCAACGGCCAACGGAATCGAGGCTCCAACGATGCCGTTCGCTCCGAGCATCCCTTTCGAGAAGTCGGAAATATGCATCGAGCCACCCTTACCACCGCACTGACCGGTCGCTTTGCCGAAGACTTCAGCCATCATCTTGTCGGTTTCGAGACCCTTAGAGATGCAGTGTCCGTGGCCACGGTGAGTCGAGCCGATCCAGTCCTTATCAGTGAGATGTGCACAGATACCGGTGGGAGGTGCTTCCTGCCCGTCCGATGTGTGTGCCACGCCCATCGAGTTACCTTTCAAGGTCTGCTCGAGCATCGTCTCCTCGAAGCGGCGGATTCGGTACATCGTGGTGTAAATCCACTCCAGCTTCTCTTTGGAGATATCCATCTTTAAGTGCCTCCGGCGTGCGTTTGACTTCAGCGGACAATCAGCCCTACTCAAGCGCATATTTCAGATCAAGACGTATGTTGAATTCGAACGACCAAGTATCGACCTGTAAAACAACAGTGAAACTTTAGCATTGGGAAGACGCTCGCGCGTGATCAAATTTGCAGCTCAGCTAGATTCGTCGATCGCTAGACTCGAGCGAACAGCCATCACAAATTCCTCGGGCAAGTTGACGGTTACGTTGATAATTCGAGTAGGTGAGCCGCGTTTTAGTAATCCACGAGGGCGAATTTTAGATTTTAGGACGATAGTGACGTCTGCCTGACCAGCTGACGTTATCCAAGCTTCCATACCGCCAGATTCACCAACCTCGGAGCGAAGTCCGTCGCCACCTTTGGCCGACCTAGTGACCTTCGCAGAAATGCTGGCAATATTGTTCTTCTCAATAATCACCTCAGCCAGAATTCCGTAGTGCAGAGTGAGACCGTCGCCGTTGATTGAATGCGGCATAGTACGAATCGACGCGTACATTCCGCCGACCCAGAAGAGACCGTAGACGCTAAATGCAGTCACCACCCAAGCCACAGTCTCGGACGGAATTAATACGTGAACCAAAAGAAGTTCGACCGGCCCGGTGACCATCGCAAATATCACCATGTAGCCAAAGATTGACCGGTTGGCCGGATAGAATTTGCCCGACTCGCTCCGAGAAAACAGATACCGCCAAACAGCTTTCCATATTTCGAATTCGACAGATACAAAACGAAGTACTGGCATCGGAATAACGCTAGTACTTGAGTCGGATGTACCCGACCGTTTCCGTCGTATGATCACGATCACAACTGCGAGAACTACGAATATTTCAACTGCAACAGCGAGCTCTGCCATAAAATCTGGCACTGTCCGTTAACCCCGCCCGACAAATCGTCCAAGCGATTTTTTGAGTGATGCCTCTGCGGGCTTCTCATCGTGCATAACACCGTCGAGTAGCGGATCGTAGGGAGATGATTCGGTATTAACAGCAGGTGTAACCGTGAACAAAATGGTGTCTTCATCGCCTGTTGTTTTGCATCGCAGCGCCTGATCGATTACTTCCTTTACGGTGTACATGGCGTGTGGTGAGAGGACTATTCCCTCGGACCGGGTAAACATCAATCCAGCGCTGTACGACTCGATCTGCCCGTGGGCTACGGCCTCGATGTATTTTTCTCGATAAAGCGATGAGACGATGGGTGCTACTCCGTGATACCGCATCGCACCAGCTAGCACGCCCGGCGGCGAGTACTCACGTCCCAGCGTATACATCGGCACTTGCGGCATGAGCCCGGCCGCGTCTGCGGATTCTTCGGTGTACACGCCACGGGTGAGGCTGGGCGTGGAGGATTCTTCTACCGCAATGAATCGAGTGTTCCGTCCTTGAATTCTGGCTGGAACGAACGGGGCGATGAGACCGCCGAAGTGCGAGCCAGCTCCGATCGAGCCGATGATGTGATCAGGAGCTTCGTTTACGGCAGCAAGCTGACGTTGCGCTTCAAGACCGACGATCGTCTGGTGGATCAGCGTGTTGCCCATAAGGGTTGGAATAGCGAATTTTACATCGGGGTTGATCGTTGCTTCCTCGTATGCCTCAGCGAGTGCCGTGGCGATCGAGCCAGATTCCGCACCTTCTTTTTTAAGTCGGAATTTTCCGGTCCGGGTGTTTTCCGATGGACTGGCCTGTACATCGACTCCCCAGACTCGTCCGTACGCATCGCCCCACGCCAGATCGGTACCCGGTTTGCGAACGCTGTAGATTCGACTTTTCAACCCGAATAGTGATGCGGCGTGCCCGATGGCGCTGATCCACACTCCTCCAGCGCCGCCGGTAACAATCCCCTCGGCTCCTGTTTTCTTCGTATAGAAGGCCTGCGGGATTGCAGTGTTCGATTCATACGAGCCGCTGGGACTTCCGCCTTCAAATTTGTAATAGAGCTTTGCCGGGGTTCCGAGTTCTTTTTCGAGTGCGGTTGCCCTGAACATGGGGGTCGGGCGCCACTGCTGATATGCCTCTTTCACTTCTTTTGGAATATTGAAGGTTCGGCTTTTAGCGTTGAGTTCCTGCTCGATGATCTGGCGAGGGAAGAGGGGTTCGAGTTCACGAGGAGTGATCGGGAAGCCGGATGGCGACATCATCGGAGGTACACGGAACGGCAGGTCGGCCTCGACGTTATACCAGCGAGACGGCATTTCTCTTGGACTGAGTGTTATGCGATTGCCTGTAACCGTTGCCATCCGCGTGATCGTCCTTTTAGAAAATGTTCAGCACCGAACCGAAAGTCGTGACCAGCATGAGCGTGCGCGTTGCAGCTGCTCCGATGCTAGACGAAGGGTATCGCTAACGACTCGACCTGATGCGGATCGAACTGGGCAGATCGCAAAGAACAGATTTGAGCGACGAGTATTTCCCAGACTCTGGAAGCAGGGGCGTCGAGTTTCTAAGTTGTGTTTGTACTGCGAGGGATTTCTGGACTGCAGTTGGGCTGCAGTACAATTCGACCGGCTTTAATGCCTATCGAGTCAGCGATTTCAAACTACCTGTTTAGCGTGGAAATTCATGAGCCGTCGAGTTCCAGAAATATTGGCCCCGAAATTGGGATTAGTAGTACTCGCCATTTCGGTGATCGCTTTGGTGATCAGCGCATGCAGCGGTGATCAAGGGGAGATCGGACCTCCTGGTCCAAATGGCGTTCCGGGCAAACAGGGTGAGGAAGGGCTTGCGGGTTCTACCGGGCTGCAGGGCTTCCCCGGACCAGCGGGTCCTGAGGCTGAAAAAGGTGCTACCGGGGCAAAGGGTTCGACCGGAGCCACAGGCGATGACGGGAAGTCTGGCGTTCTCGCTGCTGGCCCGGGTCTGACTACGTACGGGTCAATTGAAGGCGATGTCGCATCTGTCGATTTTGCCGGGACTGGCGAC
>Ga0114999_10000559_pt1 | contig 55113 bp, 53 predicted proteins | sample ArcticOcean_MG_C_3_FD_89820 | JGI IMG/M metagenome (GOLD analysis project Ga0114999, IMG submission 89820) | Marine microbial communities from western Arctic Ocean - ArcticOcean_MG_CB8_126 | ecosystem: Environmental > Aquatic > Marine > Oceanic | place: Arctic Ocean: Canada Basin | collected...
AAGCTAAAGCGTTATTGCACAATCGTTTAGATGAATCAGACCAGAAAGGATTCAAAATCCTGTGTTCGCAAGAGCGTGAGGGTTCGAGTCCCTCCTTCGGCACCATATTACAGCACAAATAGTTATGGAGAGGGCGGCCAGTGATGGTCGCCCTTTTTTATTATTTCCATCCGACCCACTTTCCATAATCTCTCCATCGAAGTCGTCCTATAGGCTGCCGAGGACATGCTATGCTCAGAAATCATTGGCAATCGGGACCATGGGCCGCTTGTTTATAGATTGGCCTGCCTTAGGAAGCGACTTTCCAATCGGGTCAACCGAGAGTAGCGACAAGAATAGTCAGCCCGATGGAAAGCTCCATCGGCGAATGGGAGCACCAAACATGAACACAGCGACGACTTGTCGGTTCACATCTGCATGATTGTGGTTCCTCGCTCTCTGCGCCGGCCTGGTTAGCTTTGCAGGCTGTTCCGACAACGCAGCCCAGATAGGGTCGACTTCTTGACACTGTCCGCTCATTGCCGGCATGTCGAACCTTGGACCCAACATCAAATAACACCCGGATGAACCTGTGAAACAGCCCTACCGCGCGGTCGTCCTATGTCTGTCGGCAATGATGGCCAGCGCCATTCTGGCCGAAGAAATCGTCATCGATTCAGCGGATGAGCGCATGCAGCACTGGCTCTCCCACCCACAGCGTACTGCCCACGCGGTACGTGCAACTCAGCCGCCCGTTCTCGATGGGCGTGTCGAGGTAGAGGAATGGGCAGCTACACTCTTGCAGACTGGTTTCACCCAAGGTGATCCCGATCAGGGCGAGCCGGCAACGCAAAAGACGACTTTCCAGATCCTTTACGACGACGAGGCGATTTACATCGGCGCGATCTGCTACGACACAGAGCCCGATAGCATCACCTCGGTGCTATCCCGGCGCGATGAGTGGCGTGAGCGAGACGTTTTTGCGATCAATCTCGATCCACATCACGACCACCAGACTGGCAGATTCTTCGTCGTAGGTCCATCGGGGTGGATTCGTGATGGCATCATCTTCAACGACGATGACGATGATCTTACATGGGATGGCGTGTGGGAGGCAAAGACCGCTATGCGCCCTGATGGTTGGAGTGTGGAGATGCGCATCCCTTATCACGTGTTGCGCTTCGGTGAAAAACCTGTCTATACCTGGGGGCTCAATGCCTTCCGCCATATCTCCCGCAACCAGGAGTGGGTGCACTGGAATTTCCTTCCCCGCGGCGTCAGTGGCTGGACATCCCGCTTCGGACATCTGGAGGGGATCGAGGGGATTGAGCCGAAGCAGAGCCTCGAGATTTTCCCCTTCAGCCTCGGACGCGCGACCTTGTCTCGTGCCGAGGACGATGGCAAGGATGAGACGGATCTGTTCGGCACAGCCGGTATCGATGTGCGCTATGGGCTGACATCCAATATCAGTCTCAATGGCACGATCAATCCTGACTTCGGTCAGGTCGAAGCGGACCCCGCCGTCCTCAATCTGGGTGTCTTTGAGACCTTCCTGCGTGAGCGGCGCCCCTTCTTTCTTGAAGGCAACCAGATTTTTGAGAGCCCGGGTCCGGATATCAATGGTATCCAGGAACCGACACGACTGTATCACTCACGTCGAATCGGCAGACAGCCCTCACGCTTCGATCTGCCCGACGACAGCGATCTCGTCGACCGTCCTGACAATACGACGATTCTTGGTGCTGTGAAGATTTCGGGGAAGACGGAGAATCGAACGGCCTTCGGTCTGTTGAATGCGGTCACAGGCAGCGAGGAAGCAGTCATCGATCAGCGTCTCACCGACGCCCAGACAGGTCTCGTCGATACAGTTCGACGCCGCGTTGAGGTGGAGCCCGTGACGAACTATTTCGTCGGTCGGGTGCAGCAAGACCTGTTGGATAACTCGACGGTGGGGGCGCAACTGACAGCCGTCAATGGCGCAGGATTCGATCCAGCCTATGTCGGTGCAGGTGATGTGCATGTGAAGTGGAAGGAAAACGCGTATCGCGTCTACAGCCGGCTTGCGGTCAGCCGTGCAGGTCAGGATGAAGACCGCGATACCGGTTGGGAGAGTGCCCTCTACTTCTCCAAATTCGCAGGACGTTTCGGAGGACAGGCCTACGTTGATGCATGCTCGCGCGGTTTCAATGCCAACGACCTGGGTTTCATGCGTCGCAACGATCGTACCCAGGCTGGTGCCCACGTGTTCTACAAGTTCCTGGAGCCCTATTGGTTCGCCCGGCGCTCGGGGTTTAATGCCAATGTTTGGCAGCATGGTAACTTCGACGGCGACAACCTGTCGGGTGGCATCAACTTCAACATGTGGCACGAACTGCATAATTACTGGGGTTTCTGGATGGGTTTCGACCACAATCGAGACGCCTGGGATGATCTGGTGACTCGCGGTGGCCCGGTCATGCGCAGCCCCGGATCCAATCGCTGGGCGATGGACCTGTGGACGGATGACCGCAATGCGATCAGCGGCAGGATGAGTGCGAGTGTCCGCTGGGGTCTGGGGGGCGATAATCTGTCGACGTGGAATGGTTTCGAGATTGAGTTGAAGCCGGCTTCGAATTTTGAGATTGAAATCGAACCGGGCTACCGTTTCTCCAGGAGGGACGCGCAATGGCTGGAGAATATCGACAGTGACGGGGATGATGAAGACGATCGCTTCGTCTTTGGTGAACTGACGAACAAGACCTTGGAAATCGGTGTGCGCAGCACACTGGCTTTCACATCTTTTTTGAGCACGCAGCTCTTTCTACAGCCCTTTGTGACGACCGGTGACTACGGCAAGATCAAGGAGTTGGCTCGGGAGCGATCATACGATTTCGTTTCTTACGACGACCTGGAAGACAATCCGGATTTCCATAGTCGGTCTTTGCGCTTCAATCTCGTGATGCGCTGGGAATACGCGCCGGGGAGTACGATTTTCGTTGTCTGGCAGCAGAATCGAGATCGGGACTTCGACGACACGAGAGATCCCGACTTTGATCCTCTCGGCGACGTGAGCCGCTCCTTTGGTGACGAGGGCGACAACATCTTCCTCATCAAGATCAATCGCTGGATGGGATTTTAGCGACTTTCCGGCGTTAGGATTGGAGCGTTAGGATTCGGGCGTCGCCCACTTTCGTCGAGGGCACTACGGCGGTCCAACATGACCCGCTCAAACTGATACGCCTCCTCGTCGAAGTCTTCACCTTCTTCGCTGCGACGCCTATCCGCCTCCGCCTCAAACTCTGCACGTATCTCTGCTGGATTGGGGATTGAGTCATCTTCAGGCTGCTGCGATGAAGCAGTAATTGGGGCCCATGCGAGAGTCACCCAAAAAGGAGAGCTATAAATTTAAGTTTGAGCATGACAACCTTTCATAAACGAAACGATCTCGCCCGGCGGACCACGGTATGCCCCGTCGAATTCCGAGTAGGATGGGGCAATGATGGGAAACTTACAGGAAAGGCGAAAAAATCCAATAGATCGTCTTTCTCGGTATAGCTTTTACGAATGGTTCGATCAGTTCCTCCGGCATGTTCGCTTAGGCTCAACCTGTCTTGCTCGTTGCCTTGATCATGAACGAAACTTGCCCGTTGTACATGCACTATAATTGAATTATCCGTCGTTACAGGACGGAAAATAATAGGCAAAACACCATCAAATTCTGTGACATATGGTCACCTGCCGAGTCGTTCCCCTTCTTTCCCTCTTAGGGGCTTAGGGTACATGGAAGAGGTAGGAAGAGGGATAAAGGCTTGGATCTGCCCAAGTAGTCCTTTTCGTATCAGATTTGGGTGTGCGATAGGGGGCCCCATCCCTCGCATTGCCGTTTCGGGTTCGAGTCGGGCCGGTGTCCATATAGTGACCATCTTGGTCACTATGGGTGTGACGGGGTGTGATTTCCACTTCCCGTTTCTCTCGAGTAGATGGCTAAGTCATTGCTGCACAAACGGATAGTGGAAAAGGCCCTGGAGCGACTCTTAATCAGTTGGTCCGGGGTTCGAGTCCCTGTGGGCGCACCATATATAATCAAGGGGTTACGGCGATCGCGTCGTGACCCCTTAGTTTATTGTACTGGCTATCGTTGTACGAATTGCTGTTGTGCTGGACCGCCGTTGCCCACAGACACGCCCTGCTGCTACCTTACGGTGGTCAACCTGACGGGTGCTGAGTCTTTCGGGTGCTGAGTCTTTCCAACATGCATCAAGAGTCTACCCAAATACTGGTCGTCGAAGACGAACCGATCGTTGCCCTCGATCTCCAACAGAGATTGGAGCGTATGGGATACCGTGTGCCCCATGTTGTGGCCACGGGCGAGGCCGCCATTGCCACGGCCTCTCGAGAGCGTCCACAGCTTGTGCTGATGGATATCAGTCTCAAAGGAGCGATGGACGGCGTCGAGGCGGCGGAACAGATCATCACCCAACTGCGCATCCCCGTCGTTTATCTCACCGCCTTCTCCGATGACCATACCCTCGAGCGGGCAAAGGTGACTGAGCCCTATGGCTACCTGCTCAAGCCATTCGAGGAGCGCGAGTTACACACGACCATCGAAGTTGCTCTCTACAAACATCAGGCAGAACGTGCCCTGCGCGAAGCACATGGCGAGCTCGAATTACGTGTCGAGGAAAGAACGGCTGAGCTACAGCAGGCAAATGAAGCTCTGCAGAAGGAAATCGACGGACGCGTCCGTCGTGATGTGCGTCGTGCGGCGCTTGCTCGCGTTCGTGAGCAAGTCTGGCGGATGCAGACCAGCACGGACATCGAAAATGTCGTTACCAGCATTTGGGAGGGGCTCGATCGACTCGGGGTGCCATTTCAGAATTGTGTGATCCAGGTTGTCGATACCCAGACCGTCTATCGGAGAGACCTGCGTGGGCAGAATCCACAGTCTGAATTTGGCCGAATGCAGGACGTCAATCGAGAGATCCGCAGCGTTCTCGACGTGCCTTTCTCGCATGGTACTCTGGCCGTTAATAGCAGCGAACCAGATGCCTTCAGCGACGAACATGTGGTCATGCTGGAGGAGCTGGCCGACCCCCTGACAGAAGGGTTTCGCCGTCTTGAGGATTTGCATGAACTGGCGGCCGAGCGCGAACGTCTCGCCGTGATTCTACGCAGCATCGCCGACAGCGTCGTTGCAACCGATTCAGAGGGACAGATCGTGCTCATGAATCGCGTGGCAGAATCGTTGACGGGGTGGCAACAAGCAGTTGCTGTCGGACGATCCTTTCCTGAGATCTTCGAGATCCTCGACGAGGACACACGACAAGCGAAACAGAATCCCGTAACGCGCGTCTTGCAATCTGGGTCAGCGATCGATCTGGATCTCCACACTGTTCTGATCGCACGTGACGGCAGTGAACGACTCATCTCCACAAGCACTGCCCCCATCCGCCACGACGAGGGCAAGACCATCGGCGTCGTGCTCGTCTCGCGAGATGTCGCGGCGCACAGCAAGACGGAAGAAGATCTGCTCAAGTCGGAGAAACTCGAATCGTTGGGTGCTCTTGCCGGCGGGATTGCCCACGACTTCAACAATATTCTGACAACGATCGTCGGCTACCTGTCACTGGCCAAGGGGAAAATCGAACCGAACAGTGATCTTTTCGAGGACGTGTTGGAAGTCGAGGCTGCGGCGGATCGAGCGACGGATCTGACCCATCAACTCTTGGCCTTTGCCAAGGCGGGCGCCCCTGTCAAACAAGTGGCATCCATGGTCGATCTGCTGCGCGATTCAGCGACTTTTACGACCCGCGGGTCCCATGTCGCATGTGAATTTGACATCGATGAAGTGTTGTGGGCGGCGGAGGTGGATCGTGGTCAGATCAGCCAGGTTATCCAGAATCTGGTGATCAATGCGGATCAGGCGATGCCCGATGGCGGGCGGTTGTACCTGCGGGCTCACAATCGCGACCTGCTCGAGTCCCACGGACTCCCTTTGCCTGCCGGACGCTATCTCCACATCGTCGTCAGTGACAATGGCGAAGGCGTTTCAGATGAGCATTTGCAGCGTATTTTCGATCCATACTTCACAACCAATAGCGAGGGGAGCGGCCTCGGCCTGGCGACGGCTTATGCGATTGTAAAAAACCACGGAGGGCACGTGACCGTCGCATCGCGAGTCGGTGAGGGGACAACGTTCGAGATCTATCTGCCGGCGACGACCGTCCCCGCCTGGGAGGAAGTGGACGATGATCTCGGTCTGATTCCAGGTGAGGGCCCGTATTGGTAGTGGATGACGAGGAACCCATTCGCCGCCTCGCGGGGGAGATGCTGCTGCGATTGGGTTATGTTGCCGATTTTGCCGCCGAGGGCAGGGAAGCGATCGAGAAATACCGCTCGGCCCTCGAAGAAGGCGAAGAATTCGACATTGTCATTATGGATCTGACCATCCCGGGAGGGATGGGCGGCCGAGAAGCACTCGGGCACTTGCTGGACATCGATGCGGGCACATGTGCCATTGTGTCCAGCGGTTACTCAGACGATCCCGTCATGGCAGACTCGCAAATCATGGGTTCGTCGACGTCGTGGCCAAGCCATACGACATCGTCGTGCTGAGCCACGTATTGGATCGCGTGATGACGGGTCGCGGGCCGTCATCACGCGTCCGCCACAACTGACTAGTTTGTTGCCGGGTCAGCCTCAAGCGAACTGAGATCTGCGTTCTTCAAGTAATCCTGCAGCGCCGCCCCATCAGCGGGTAGATCGAGGACATCTGAAAAGGGCCACATATCACCCTGTAGGAACTCAGCGGCCGTCTCCTTATCTTGATGAGAAGGCCCTGACGAAACATCTTTGATTGCTTGAAGAATGACGGCAGCCGCGAGGCGGCGGTGACCGTCGAACTGCGCGCGGTAGGCGGACTTGCGTGCTTTGGCCATCGGGAGTTTCTGTAGCCGCTTTCTAGCGTTTTTGAGGGTCGCAGAGAGATAATCTAAGCACATGTCAGACGATCCGACAGACTGAATCGATCCCGGTCGTATTACTGACAGTGACGATGCGCCCCCAAGCGGTTTGTTCCCAACGGCTTAGGCCCAAGTCCTTTTTTTCAAAGGCTTGCGCTCATGGGCCTTTAGACGAAGAGTCCAACGATGCAACCCGTCAGCATTGTGGCCAATGTGCCCGCGACGATCGAGCGAAATCCGAGGCGAGCCAGGTCGCCTCGTCGCTGGGGGGCAATCCCTCCAATTCCGCCGATCATAATGGCCACGGAGCCAAAATTCGCGAACCCGCACATGGCATAGGTGCAGATCAGAAAACTTCGGGGGCTCAGCGGAGCCGGCTGTTGGGACATCAAATTCGACAACTCCACATATGCTACGAACTCGTTAAGGACGGTCTTTATCCCCATCAGGGATCCCACTGTGACCGCTTCTGACCAGGTGATTCCCATCAGCCACACGGGGAGTCGAAAGATCCAGCCAGCGATGGCCTGCAACGTCCACCCCACAGCAACGCCCGAGTGTACCTGAGTATCAATCCAGGCGATCGTTGAGTTTGCCAACGCGACGAGCCCGATGAAGGCGATGAGAATGGCGAGGATATTGATAAAGAGTTGCATGCCCTCCGTCGCCCCTCGTGCGGCGGCATCCAGCCCATTGAGGGTGTCGTCCGACGGCAGTTCGATGGGCTGGCCAGCCGTTGCCGGGGTCTGTGTTTCGGGCAACATGAGTTTGGCTACCGCGATTGCCGCCGGGGCACTGATGAGGGAAGCTGTGAACAGATGTCCAGCGATTTCGGGGTGTGCGCCGGCAAGCATGGATGCGTATACGACCATGACCGTACCTGCGATGGTTGCCATTCCAGCCACCATCATGCAGAACAGCTCGCTATCTGTGAGTCGCTGCACGTAAGGCCTGACCAACAGAGGTGCCTCCGTCATGCCAAGCAGGACATTGGCGGCAACGGCGACTGATTCTGCACCACTGATTCCCATGAGCCGCTGCATGGCCCCACTGAGTCGACCGATCAGCCAGGGAACTACGCGATAGTGATAGAGGATCCGTGACAGGGAGGCGACGAATATGATGACCGAGGCGATCTCAAGAGCGATGATCGGTCCATAGGTGCTGGAAAATTCAGGATTACTTACGCCAATAAATAGCAGCGATTCGCCCGCCTTCTGCGACGTGCTCTTCAGCAACTCGGTGAGCGCTCCCACGGCACCGAATACGTGTAGGCGCAGGCCCGTCAGCAACAGCAGGGCCGCCAGTCCCACCTGCAGAGCAGAGGCGACGGCGATCGTTCGCCAGGGGGGTGTACCCGTTCGCCGACCCAATAGCCAGGCCATCGCGAGAAGGGCGACATAGCCAAAGGCACTGTGGAGAGTTTCCATACGTCAGACTCCCTATGTGTGGGTCGAACGGCTGCATTCGCTTCACGGATGGGTTTGGATTGCTGCGATGGCGGCCTGCAAAATGGCGTGTGGTGGGCCATCGCTTGCGAGTCGATGGGCACCAGGCCACACGGAGTGGAAGGTTACGACCTCCGCGAATTTTCCGAACCAAGGCAGATCACTGCGGGATCCACGTTCTGCCATTCGCTGCCGCCAAATCTCCACGCTCGGCGCATCGAGATGCAATACGACAAGCTTCGTCGGCGCCAGACGCCGTTGAAGTCCCGTCCACAACTCGTCAATGGCCAACTCCGGCCCCCAACCGCCGGTCAATGTCACCGTTCGTCGGCCGACCAGATTCGCGCAGGCAGTGGTCATGGCTCCCGCATACTCGAGCGGGCGAAGCCGCTGCCAGTAGCGCGGGCCGTCATAGGCGGCGCCCTGGCCATTTCCTGCTTGAGCGGAAGCCTCGAGGATGAAGCCGCCTGCACTCCAGTCTTTGTCTATGGATGTGGTTCCACGCGTCTTGCACAGGCCACTGGCCAGAAGACTCTTGCCCACACCCGGGGGGCCTGCGATCACTACCAGCTGGGCTTCACGATCGCCAGGCCGGGCGGCATCAAGGACGGCGGCAACCGTTGGCGCTGCATTTGGCTCAGAGTCGCCATAGCCGCCGCCCAGGCCGGCAACATCTGTCACGGAGAGGGCGAACCCCGATCTTGTGGCTTCCAGCCGACCAGCTGCTTGGCATTGCTCAGATCCCACTTCAGATCGGCTCCCTGGGAAACGGCGTAGAAGATCCCAAATTGTGGATGGGGAGCCTCAAGGCAGCAGTGGACGAGTTCAGAGCAGTCACGCGACGACAGCCATCGATTCTTCCCGGCCTCGTATTCTCGATTGACTTCGTCCGTATTCGGGAAATTCGCGATGCGAAGACAATAACATGACATACCGAAGGCGTCGTGATAGTGGCGAGCGAGGGCTTCGCCGTAGGCCTTGCTGACGCCGTACATGCTATCAGGGCGAACCATCACATCCGCTCCGGTACGTATCCCTTCGTTTTCGTAGAAGCCGGTCACGTGGTTCGTGCTCGCGAACACCACCTTGGGGACGCCGTGGATTCTGGCTGCCTCGAATACGTTGTAGGTCCCCTGGATGTTCGTTTCCATGATCATCTGGTTGTAGCGAGTACGCGGCGTGCCCTTCCCAGAGATGGCAATACCCAGATGAATGACCGCATCAACCCCTTCGCAGGCTTCGACCATATTCTCATAGTTGGCCACGTCAGACACGATGATTTCGTCGTCCGGTTCAGTCTCAGGAATCGTACGATGAAAGAGCAGGCGAAAGTCATAACGGTCGCGTAGGTAGCGGCGCAATGCACTGCCGACGAGGCCAGCGGCACCGGTGATAAACAGTTTCTTTCTACGACTCATAGCGGCGTCTCGGCGGGGTGGTAGGTTGTGGGCCGCGCAGTATATCTGGCGGCCACGAGGGTTGTCAAGCAGTGCCTGGTCCGCTCTTAGGCAGCGCGGATCGAGTGAAGATGTCGAGTAAACCGATGCATAGGATGCTGCCGACGATGGCACCGATAGACCACGCAACCAACGTCGGACGCACAAAGGCGACGACGACGACGGCGCAGGTCAATGCTGTGGCGAGGAAGATCACGACCACGGCGTCGACGTGACTGAGTCCTCGCTGCACGAGTCGGTGGCTGATGTGATTGGTGTCGCCCTGCCATGGTGGCAGACGCCGATGCAGTCTCAATATCACGACACTGACCAGGTCGTAACAGGGGATGCTCAGGCATAGCAGGGGAAGTAGGCCTGGCGTTGTGAATCCAGTGGAACCGGCCAGTTCGTTCAAACGGTTGGATATGAGCAGGGCGAGAGCGCCACTGACAAAGCCAAGAAACAATCCCCCCGCATCACCCATGAAGATCGATGCACGGGGAAAGTTGTACCGCAGAAAACCACCGGTGGCGCCGACGACGAGCAGCCCGAGTGCTGCCGCAGGCAGGTGGGCACTGGCAAGTGCCAACGATGAGAGGGCGGCGATCGCGATCGCTCCGACACCGGCGGACAAGCCATTCATGTTGTCGAGAAAATTGAAGGCATTGGTCAAAGCCACGAGCCAGACGATCGCTATCATCGCGTCAACAAGAACGATCCGGGTGATTTCGGGGCGAAAGCCCGGGACGTATGCGATCAGCAGCAAGGCAGCACAGCCCTGCAGAAAAAGACGGATGCCAGCCGACAGGCGACGCCAATCATCAGCCAGACCCACACAGAAAACGACGAAGGCCGCCAGCAGCAGGGCGACCGTCTGGCTCAGTTGCTCGATCGTCGGGCTGAGTGGTTCAAGAGGAAAAAGCGTCTGCCCGGACCACGGAGTGAGTAAATGGCCGCCGTCCCATAGGAGAAATGGGCGAACCGCAATGATCCACCACAGAGCGGCGATGGATGGCAGCATTACGCCGATGGCGATGCAGATTCCGCCCCCGTACGGTGTCGCCTGGGAATGTGTCTTGTACTCACCAGCGCGCGGATCGTCTACCAATCCCGTGTTAGTCGCAAGCCGCCGAATGAAGGGCACTGTCCCGGCGCTGAGCACCAGGGCAACGATGGCGAGCAATGGAAGCAACAGGGGGATCGTCATGGATGGATCCGGGTGGTGAACATGTTCACCTTTCACGCTTTCTCGACAGAGGCTATCCTACAGATGCGGCGCGAATATACCACAGGTGTCCCGTGGGTGCCGGTTTCTCACACAAATTCCCCCGGCAGTTCGGGGGCACGCAGAGGGAGTAGGCAAGATGCTGGCAGTTGATGGTGGCACACCGGTGAGGACAACGCCCTTTCCAAAGCGCGCTCTGTTCGGAGCACAAGAGCGCGATGCGGCAGTTGCCCTCTTCGATCAGGCGATGCAGACAGGGGACGCGATCGGCTACAATGGTCCCGAAGAGACAGCCTACGAACAGGAGTTTTCCGAGTGGCATGGGGGCGGCATGACCGATCTGGTAAATTCCGGCACCAGTGCACTCTATGTTGCCCTCGGTGGCCTTGAGTTAGCCCCGGCGGGCGAGGTTGTTGTCCCGCCGATCACAGATCCTGGTGGTGTGATGCCCGTGGCGCTGCACAATCTCGTGCCCGTGCCCGCCGACGCGTCACCGGGCACTTTCAATGCAGGTGCGTTACAGATCGCTGCTGTGCTTACGCCGCACACCCGAGCAATCCTCGTCGCCCACATTGCCGGTGAGCCTGCCGATATGGGGCCGATTCTTGCTTTGGCAAAGGAGAAGGATCTCCCTGTCGTCGAGGACTGTGCCCAGGCTCACGGCGCTCGCTACCATGGACGGCTGGTCGGTACGATGGGTGATGTCGCTGCGTATTCTACCATGGGTGGTAAGCACCACGCTACGGGACCTCAGGGTGGTGTCGTGTTCACGACTCACGAGGACCTGGGCTGGCGCTGTCGTCGATTCTCCGATCGCGGAAAACCATTCGGCCTGCAGGGCAGGACGAATGTCCGCGCCGGGCTCAATCTCAACGGTAGCGACCTGGCCGCCACCGTAGGCCGAGTACAGCTGCGCAAGTTAGACTCCATCATTGCCGGTCGTCGCCGGGTCGCTGCGCAGATCGCCTCAGGCCTGGCCCCTTGCGAAGGTTTGCAATTGGGACACGAACCTGAGGGAGCCGAGAGTGTTTACTGGTTTCTGCGTATCCATTTTGACGATCCTCGGTTTTCGTGCGACAAGAACGAATTCGCAGCAGCACTGGCTGCTGAGGGGATTCCTGTTAGCGCGTCGTATCGTCATTTGCCCGCTGAGGCCGAATGGTTTCGTGAGCGCAAGGTGTTTCCGCCCAGCGACTATCCCTGGGGACTGCCTGCCTATGGTGGAGATCGAGAGGCGACCTTCGAATGTGCAAATGCTGTTGCCGCTGTGGAGAGCCACTTCACTCTACCGATCCATGAACAGTGGACGAAGGACGATGGCGACGACGTGATCAGTGCACTCATCAAGGTCGCAGGTGCGTTTCGCATCTGAGATGGAAGGCATCTGAGATGAAACAAGGAACCCTCACGCGATGTACGCGTCCCATACTTCTTCAGGAGAAATTTTCGTGAAGGTTGCCGTATTCGGCGCTGCCGGCTGGCTCGGTCGCGCCGTCTTGACACATCTGGAAGATCATGGTCATCAGGTTCGTGCCATCGATTATGGTGAGGCCGCATGGAAGACCTGGGAGGATGTAGATGGCAAATACGATGGCGACATCGTACACGCCGATATTGCCGACTACGACCAGGTCATCGCTGCCCTTGAAGGGCAAGAAGCGATTGTACATACCGCGGTCTTCTTCCCTTCGGGAGATCCAGTAGAAGCGCGAATCGACAATAGACCTTTTCTCATCAACCTAAAGGGGCTGTGGAATGTCCTGGAGGGTGCGCGTCTTGCTGCGATGCAGCGTGTCGTGCATATCGGCTCCTGTCAGACCGTGCATCCTCAAGGTGACTTCTTCACAGCCGATGTCCGGCGTCCGGATGGCTCACTTTATGCCGTAACCAAGCGCCTGCAGGAAGAAATGTGCCGCCAGTACTGGGACGCATTCCAGCTGCCACTCGTGGTTCTACGACCTGACTACATTGTCGATACCCGCATCGGCCTGGGCCGGCAACGAGAAACGTTGGGAGCCGATGGACACGAGGCTGGTAACGGCTGGGTCTGTCGACATGATCTGGCCGAAGCGTGCTGTCTGGCCATCAATAGCGACATCGGCTTTGACGTATTTCACATTGTCGGAACGCCTGAAGCGACACAGACCTGCAATGTGGAACGGTCCCGAGCGGTGCTGGGGCTGAAATACGAGGGCGACCTCGAAAAATATCGGTAAGTATCCATCGGATACAGGTTGCTTTGACACCCTCTGTGAGCCCCGGTATCTTTGATCGGCTACGGTGACTAACTGCAGTAAACCACAGAAAGGTAGGCGATTTCTTGCGCCGAACCCTCCTGCTCGCGGCAAGCGCTTTTCTGACTCTGATCGGCGCCGCATATGGCCAGGTTCAGACCATCCATACGGACCACTACCGGATCACCTATTTCCCCGGTACTGAAAGCACTGCCCGACGTGTCGCTGAAGTGGCGGAGGAGATCTTCCCCCACCTGGCGGCTTCCTTCGCTTACTATGACGACTATTCGCCCATCCATATTGTTGTTTTTGATGATACGGATTTCGGCAATGGTGCCGCCGACGACTACTCAAACACCGTCTATTTCTGGGCTTCGAATATTGATTGGGAGATTCGCGGCGAGCACGACTGGGTCAAGAATGTTCTGACGCACGAGATCACCCATGTGCTCACCATCGACAAGGCGCGCAAGAAGTGGCCTTTTCAGTTCGGTCTCATCTCAGTCAATCGCACGGACGCCAATCCAGATATCACCTTCGATTTCCCGCTTTATTATCTGAGTACACCCAAGTGGTGGGTCGAAGGAATTGCTCAGATGGGTCCCTACGGGGTCGGTTGGGACACGTGGGATTCTCACCGTGATATGCTCCTGCGTATGGCGGTGCTCGAAGACGACATGCACGCGTACGAGGAGATGGGTACCCTGAACAACCGGACCGGCGGTTATCGTGCCGAGATGGTCTACAATCAGGGCTATGGACTACTCGTCTACATGGCGCAGCAATACGGCCGTGACAAGGTCAATCAGCTGCAGGAGCATATCGGTCTCTACAGCTTCGAAGTGGCCATCAAGCGAGTGATCGGTATCAGTGCTGATCAACTGTACGCCGACTGGGTACGATTCCTGAAGGATCAATACAGCCAGCAAGTCGCCGAGGTGCGCACCGGCGGCCATTTTGAGGGGCGATCCCTGGACGAGCTCAATGGCGGGGTTCTGGATTTTCATCCTGTCTATTCACCGGATGGCAAGAAACTCGCCTACATCAGTAGCGAAGATCGAGACTATCGAGTTCCAAAACTGGTGATCTACGACTTCGAGACAGGCGAGAAGACGGTCCTCGACCGCTTCGTCGATACGCGCATCTCCTGGTCTCCTGATAGCGATGAGGTCGTGTTCCTCCGTAACACCGGGGGACTCAACGATATCTACATCTACAATCTGGAAACTGAAATCGAACGGCGGATCAGCGCTCATCTGCGTGCTCGTGATCCGCATGTGTCACCTGATGGAGAGCGGATCGTCTTTACGCGCAATCATGATGGCTCGACGAATCTGTGCATTGTCAATCGTGATGGCTCCGGCTTGGTTCAGCTGACTGACTACGAAGATGGCGAACAGGTGTACTCGCCGCGGTGGTCTCCAGATGGCCAGTGGTTGCTGTTTTCGATTTTCCGTGATGGTGACCGTGATATCGCGATGATGCGGGCGGATAGTCCACCAAGACCGAAGGACTGGGGTATTCGAGATCGCTCGGTGCGCCGCGCCAAACCCTCGAAGATCAGCGACCTACTCGCCTCTAGCGACCTACTCGCCTCTGAGGATGAAGAAGTTGCCGAGGTCTGGCCAGATAGCGTTGCCTATCCAGCGGCAGACACATCAGGATTTCGTGTGGTCCTTGGATCCAATGATGACGAGCGTGATCCCTACTGGCTGCCTGATGGCAGTGGTTTTGTGTTCGCATCGGATCCCACAGGCATCTTCAATATCTATCGGTATGATCTGGCTGACTCGCAGGTCACACAACTCACGAATGTGATCGGCGGCGCTTTTACGCCAAGTGTTGCTGGTGACGGTCGTGTGGTCTACGCAGGCTATCACTCCAACAACTACGATCTGTACGAGTTTGATCTTGCGGATCACGCAATGGATGCGACTTGGGAGTCGCCACTGGCGCGTGACTACCAGACCAAGCTGGACTATCCGAAGCTCTCGCAGGAGTACCACATCACGCCTTATCGGGGTCGCAAACTTTACAATGTGATCCCTCTGCTGCAGGTAGGACCCACCTTTGTTGGGAACCAGTTCGGCCTGAATCAGGTAAGTGGTGGAATGTATCTGTCCACGCGAGAGGCTCTTGGGGGGCAGAGATTTGTCGCTCAGGGGATCGTCGGCAAGAATTTCCGCGAGGACACCGATCTCAATACTGACTTCCTTCTGCTCTACGAGCGCAGTCTTCGTCCTGTCGAGGGAAACAACTCTAGCTTGAGGCCGAGTTTCTTTGCTGCTTTCCGCCGTCGTGAGGTGGACTTCGTCGTCAATAACAACACGGTGACGCGGGATTCCTTTGCCGTAGCGACCCTTTACCCAGTTCCCGCGGATACAACGGACCTACTGGTTCCTGATGTTGAGCAAATCCGCGTCTCAGCGGAGAGCCGCAAGGATCGCTTCAAGGATGTCTACAAGACGTATGCACTTGGAATCGACGTTCCCCTGGCTCGCGGAACCAATGCCTTCGTTCAATACGTGCGACGGGACTACAGCGAGGATTGGGTCCTGCAGCGGTTGCGACAGCAGACTCGCTTCTTCGTCATTCAGGACAGTCTCGACATCACAGATTCGTTACCAGCGGACCTTGTTCGCCAGGACACCCTATCCGTCGATCCCAGTGAGCCCTTCGCGTTCTATGATGGCCTGGACTTCTTCGATTCCCACGACCTGACCTTTGCCTTCCGTCATCAATTCATGAAGAGGACCCAAGACTTTCTGATAAATCCAACGGGTCGTTCCCTCGCCCTCGTCTACCGCTACTCAAAGACGACGCTGGCTGACTCATTGGCTCAACAAGTTTCGCCAGATGGGGTGCCTCGGGACTTCTTTGTCGCTGATACGCGCCCACTGACGGTGAATGAGTATGTCGGGTCCTATGTTGAGCGTCTCGGATTGCCATTCAACAATCGACTCTCGTTTCAGGTCCTTGGGGCTTATCGAAATATCCGCTTGAAGGAGAGTTTTGATCCGGATGGCGGTTTCTTTGAAGGGCGCTTCTATTGGCCTCTGCGGTACTATATCGGTGGTCTGAATCTGCTCAGTGGTTATCCATACTTTGCCCAGTCTGGGTCCAAGCTGTTGTACTCCAAAGTCTCCTACAGTTTTCCTGTCTTTCGCCGCATGAAAACGAGCTTCCTCAATCTTACCTTTGCCAAGATGTATGCGGAGGTTTTTGCCGAAGCGGGTGCCGTCGGAAATTTTTCGAGTATCGAGTTCAGCAACTTTGATACGGATGACTTCCTCACCGACATCGGTGGCGAGCTACGCATGGAAATGTTCACCAACTATCGACTACCCATGCGGGTGTTTTTCCAGGTAGCTCATCCTCTCAATCGTACGCGCTTGCAGCGCCTGGAAGCTGAGGAACTCGGCCTGGCCGTGGATGATCCGGATGCACCAGATAAGATTGATCGACTACGTTTCTACTTCGGCTTTGGTTTCTTCCCGCAGGATCTGCTTGGCGTAGTACATCAGATAGCCCAACCAAGATCGTTTTGATTAGAAGGAGGCGGACCCATGCAGCGTTTTGATTTGCACAAGCTCGCTCTGCGTCTCAAAGTGATTGAAATCCTCAAGCGCCATACCCAACAGCTGCGTCTGAGCACGGCCGCACAGATCTGGCGGCAAAAGGTGCTGCCTAATTGAGACACGCAAAGATGCAGGGAGCCCTTTGGGCTGTGACACTGGGTTGCCTGGGAATGATAGGTGTCGGTTGCGACGACAAGCAGTCCGGTGGCTCGGATCCAGTGATGCGGCAGGTGCTTAAGGGATGGCACGTGGATACGGTTGGCGTCGTTAATATTACCGAGGCCGACACGGTGAATACCGATCGGGGCTTGCTGGCGATCGAGACGACCCGCGTATTTCCACTGGAGGCCAACGGCGGTGAAGTATTTGCCTGGGAGTTCAATGCGGTGGCACTGAATCCTGTGAAGATGCTGATTCTGCGCCCCGTGCATGGCAAGGATAGTTTTGAAATTATTGGGGAATCTCCCATGGTCGTGCCTCGTCACAAAGGCGCCAATGTTTTCGAGCTACCCGAACCCATTCCACTACAGTTCCCCTGTCTTCTTGGTTTCTACATGCCTGAAGAAGGCACGATCGGTTTTCGCAAGGTGCGCAACTGGAAGATGCTTATTACTACTGAGCCTCTACAGCGACCTTTCATCTCCAGAGCGCCCTTCTCGATGTACGGCTGGCGCTATGGGGTTCGTGCCTTCTGGCGAAAGCAGCAGGACGCATCCGAGTGAACAGACTCTGCTTGCTGGTGACGGCAGCCATGGTGTGGGGAGGGTGCTCTGATGACGATCGAGTTGCCAGACAGAACCCCGCCAGAATTCGGCTGCAGCAGGAACTGGGGCAGGTGCGCCAGGACCTTCAACGCCAACCAAACTCGCACCACCTCTACTTTGAGATGGGGCAGATCTACGAACGTTATGGTCAGATCGATTCTGCACTGAGTGCATACGAACACTGCGTCACGCTGCTGGAGGCATTCCCAGAAGCTCACAGCCGCCTGGGCGATTTACACTTCCAACGCCAGCAATTGCCTCTCGCCACCGCCGCCTACGAACAGGCCGCCCGCTTTGCTCCCGGTGACGCCAAGATCCACAACAATCTCGGGTTCGTCTATCGCCGACAGGGGAGAATAGAAGCTGCGATTGACGCCTACGAGCGGGCGCTCGAGTACGACAGCATGATGGTTGAGGCCATCAACAATCTAGGGCAGGTTCAGCGGGAATCCGGAGACACGTTGGCGGCGACTGAAAACTTCCGACGCGCAATCCGCATCGACGCCGATTTCCGACCAGCCTACGTGAATCTGGCCAAGATGTTTGCAGAGAGCGGACTCACTGAGCTGGAGATGACCTTGCTCGAACAGATGGTCTCCCGATTTGGCACAAGCTCCAAGGAAGGCAGTTACGCCCGTGCCAGACTGCTGGAGATCGACGCCTGATGGGGGGTGGACCGCAAGCTCACACCAACTTCATCGGGGCAGGGCCACTGGGCCACGCCTGACATTAACCTTTAGGCGGGATGAGCTGGTGGATGACTACGCAGTATCTCCACCCATCGTTGAGCATAGCGACCGGCAGACAGCATCAGAATTATTGCACACGCCACGACCATAGCAAGTCGCAGATTCTGTGGAGTTTGCAGCAGATAACACACGATGGTGAATCCCATCATCGTCGTCGATGCCTTGCCCAGCAGGTTGGCGCGAATGACTTGTTGGCGTGTGCGCAGTAGCTGTGCCCCAATGGCGAGGATGGCCACATCTCGCACGATCTGCATTGCCAGCAGCCACAGCGGAAACCCATGCCAAGCAGTCAAACCGCTGCACACGGAGCCCAGGAAGATCTTGTCTGCCAGGGGATCAAGAATCTTCCCGGCTGGCGAAACCTGCCGCAGTCTTCTCGCCGCATAGCCATCCAATAAATCTGTTACACCTCCGGCCATGAGCAGAACCATCGTCGTCTGACCGGCCCCTTCCCGGTGTAGTGACCAAAGAACGAGCGGTGCGAGCAGCATGCGGAGCACGCTGAGAAGATTTGCCAGGATCATCGGTCCCGTCGAGATCAACGCAGCATCTCCTGGGCCTGCTGTCTTGCCGCCTCAGAGACGGTATCACCCGCCAATAGGGCAGCGATTTCCTCCGCTCTTTCCTCACCGTGGAGGGGGGTGACCTGGGTCACGGTGCGGTCCCCTTGATCGGACTTGCGGACAGAAAGGTGATGGTCGCCGATACCGGCAATCTGCGGAAGGTGCGTGATCACAAGCGTCTGTCGCGTCTTGGCAAGGGCGCCGAGCTTGCGGCCGACGGCAGCCGCGACTCGTCCGGAGATGCCCGTGTCGATCTCATCAAATACAACCGTCGAAACGGCGTCACGTTCGGCGATAATTTCCTTGAGCACAAGCATCACCCGTGAGAGCTCACCACCAGAGGCGACCCGCGCAAGGGGAAGTGGTGCCTCTCCTCGGTTCGCCGAGACGTGAAACTCGACTTGTTCGGCACCACGGGCATCAGCTGTGTAGCGCCGGCCATCCTCTTTGTAAAGCCCCTCTGGGTCTTCCTGCCTTTCTATGTGAATGGAAAATTCGGCGTGGTCCATCCCGAGGGTCCGCAGTTCCTCTCCCACGGTCTTGGCAAGTGTGCTGCTGGAACTGAGACGTTTCTTTGAAAGCGCTGCACAACGCTTGTGAAAAGTGGCCGTCGCCTTCTGCTCCGCCTTATCTGCTGCCGCAATCTCGCCATCAAGATCGTGGCTTCGTTCAGCATGGACGGCCATGGTTGTTCCCAGGGCAAGGACGCCATCTATATCGGTATCGTATTTGCGCATGAGACGTCGTAGTTCCTGCAACCGTTCGCGATGACGTTCCAGGTTCTCCGGGTCGGCCTCGAGTTGATCCGCATATTCGCGCAACCGTCCTGCCAGATCTTCCACGCCGTAGACCAACTCATTCAGCGTTTCCAGATGAGGGGCCAGTGTGTCATCGAGTTCGATCAGTGTCTCAAGCTCTCGACGTGCAGCACCGAGCTGGTCGATCATCGAATTTTCCTGGGAGTACAGTGATTCCTGGAGTCCCCCAGCTGCTTCGACGAGAGTGGATTGATTTTCGAGTCGTCGGATATCTGCTTCAAGGCGTCCATCCTCGCCGGGCTCGGGGGCGAGCTCCTCGATCTCGGTGAGCTGAAAGTGACGAAGCTCCGCCTCGTCTGCCAGCCTACGTTGTTCAACTGCCAATTTCTTATGAGCTGCCTGCGCCTCTTCAAGGTCACCGAAAGCAATACTGACCGCATCGGCTTCTTTGGTCAGGCCGCCACATTCGTCGAGGAAGCGAGCGTGGCTGTCCGGGTTCAGCAAGGACTGATGCTCGTGTTGCCCATGAAGGTCAACCAGCAGCCTGCCGGCTTCACGCAGGCGCCGAATTGAGACCATCTCGTCGTTGATAAACGCACGAGATCGCCCCTCTGCCCGAATCTCTCGACATAGGACCAACTGTCCACCCTCATCGAGATTGATGCCAATCTCTACCAAACGACGTGCCGCTGGACTGTCTGGAGCTAGCTCAAACAATCCCTCCACGCGGCAGCGGTCGGCGCCGCGCCGTACCAAGTCAGTGGAGATTGACGCACCAAGAATTGAGTGCAACGCGCCGATGAGGATCGACTTGCCTGCCCCCGTCTCACCCGTAATCACAGTGAGCCCCGGACCCAGTTCTATGTCGGCAGATTCGATCAGAGCGAAGCTGTCGATCCGCAATCGGGTCAGGCCGCTTATAGCAGGAGCTTCAGACGACATCCTCCGGCTCCGTCCCGGTCATGGTGTCACCGGCATTCTCCTCTTCATCCTCTGCTTCCGCAGACTCGAGGAACTCAAGTTGGAATTCACCGCCCGCTTTCTCTACAAGGACCTGCACCCGTTTGCGAGATTGATCTAGGATCTGGGCACAATCCCTCGACGCAGAGATTCCCGCTTCGAAGACGGCCAGCGCTTCTTCAAGGCTCAACTGGCCCGTTTCGAGTTGCTCTACGCACTCCTCCAGACGTTCCATGTTGGCGTCGAAATTGGAGACAGTCGGGGGCTGATCGGGCTGGGTCTCAGGGCTCATGGTTCAATTTTCTCTATAAGGGTCGAAGCGGCGCCATCGGCGAAACGCAAACGAAGTCGTTCGCCCTCCTGTAGCTCTGCGACAGCGTGCACGGGCCGGCCGTCTCGCTCGCAATAAGCATAGCCGCGAGCCAGGCTGGCCAAAGGGTTCACGCTCGACAAACGCAGGGCTGCAAGAGACAACCGTTGCCGGTGTTGCATCAGTGCATCATCAGCGGCTGCGGCAAGGGCAACTCGCGCCTCGTCAAGACGTTGAGATTGCTGGTCGGCACGATCGCGGAGCCGTTCGAGTCGTCGTAGGGGGTCAAGAAAGGCCAGCTCTCGGTTCAATTGGTCCAGACGGCGATCGATCCCTCTGGTCAGACGCTGCCGGAGTTCGGCAACACGACGGTGGAGCATCTGGGCTTCTTGTGCGACAAGCTCCGCCGCCGCTGACGGGGTTGGCGCTCGGACATCTGCAACATCGTCCGCGATGGTCCGATCTGCTTCGTGCCCAACAGCACTGACAACGGGAACGTTGGAGGCGAAGATCGCCCGGGCGACGGCTTCGTCACTGAAGGGCCACAGATCCTCCGGGGAACCACCACCCCGGCCTACGATCAGTATATCGATGCCACCGAACCGGTTCAACCGTTGAATGGCCGCGGTGATCAACTCAGCAGCCCCGTCTCCCTGGACTCGTGTTGGAGCCAGGATAATCTGCAAGCCGGGGGCTCTGCGCGAGAGTATCTGAATGATATCACGGATGGCCGCACCCGTAGGGGACGTAACGACGCCGATGCGGTGCGGATGCCGAGGCAGAGCCCGTTTGCGCTCTACATCAAACAACCCTTCCTCTTCGAGTCGGGCACGCAACTGTTCGTAGGCAATGGCTCGATCGCCGACACCGGCGGGGCGTAGACGAACTGCATAAAACTGATAGCGGCCACCTCGTTCGTAGACCGAGATGTTGCCGTAGGCCAATACCTGCGTGCCGACCTGAGGGATGAATCGCAACTGTTGTGCATAGAATCGGAACATTACACAACTGAGCTGACTACTGTGATCCCTCAAAGTGAAGTAGCAGTGTCCGGATCCTGGGCGTGAGACGTCTGATACTTCTCCCATGATCCAACAATAGGGGAGCGTTTCCTCCAGCGTGCCCTTGATTCGTGCGGTCATATCGGAAACCGAGAGCGGCCCTGGTGGTGTGGCGGTGCCGGAAGCACCCATTCTACCCCTCAGTCCTCGTCACCAACATCGGCGGCGAGCGTATTATCAATACGCACCTGAAGTCGTTCGATCGCTGTTGCTCTACCAGAGTCCGCATCGATATCGATCAAGGCGCCACAGAGCATCGGATCCCCATCTGCTGGCTTGAATCTCGCAGGGACGCCATCGATAAATCGCTGCACGGCGATTTCGGCGCGAGTGCCGATGACAGATTCCTGCACGCCCGTCATACCTGCGTCTGTGAGGTAAGCAGTGCCCTTTGGTAACAAGCGCTCATCGGCGGTTTGAATGTGCGTGTGAGTACCGATCACGGCACTCACGCGCCCGTCTAGATGATATCCCAGGGCGACCTTCTCCGCCGTCGCTTCTGCGTGAAAATCGACAAAGATGCACGGTGTCTCCTGCCGCAGTTCCTCTACCCGCTGTTCGCCTATGCGGAATGGGCAATCAATGGAAGCCATAAAGGTCCGCCCTTGCAGATTGACGACGCCGACCTTCGTGCCGTCCCTGGCCTCAACGATGATCGATCCGTTGCCGGGTGCGTCGTCTGGATAGTTCAAGGGGCGAAGAACGCGTTCTACCTTATCGAGTCGCCGCACAAAATCCGGACGATTCCAGACGTGATTTCCCGACGTGACCACATCGACGCCATAGGCGCGCAGCTTCTTCACAATGTTTTCGGTCATGCCGAAACCGCCAGCTGCATTTTCGCCATTGGCAATGCACAGATCGACCTGGCGGTCCTGGATTAATCGCGGAATCACCTCGGCGGCAGCGCGACGCCCGGGGCGGGCGTAGATATCGGCGACAAACAGGATTCGCACGAGAATTAGCGCGCAAAGTGGATGGCGCGAATCTCGCGGATGACACAGACCTTGATCTGGCCGTGTTGTCCCAATTCATCCTCGAGAAGGCGCGTAATGTCGTCGGCGAGCTGATCACTGTAGGCGTCGTCGACGGTGGCACTGTCGACGAGTACCCGCACTTCCTTGCCATTCTGCAAAGCATAGGCCGTCGTGACACCGTGTTGGTTCATGGCGACTTCCTCTATCCGTCGCATACGCCGGATGTAGTCCTCAACCTTTCCTTTCAGTGCACCAGGGCGGTGAGTGGATATCTCATCCGCCGCCTGCACCAGGATCGCAACGGCGCGGCGACTGGGTGCATTCTGAGTATGTGTCTCGATGATCTCTACAACTTGGGCTGGCTCGCCGCACTTACGGGCCAACGCCGCGCTCGCCTGAGCGGGATCGGTACCGATGTCATGGTCGAGTGCTCGAGAAATGTCGTGCAGTAGTCCGGCACGACGTGATAGTTGCACATCCATCTCCAACTCCTGTGCCATCATCCCCGCGAGATAGCCGACCTCTTTGGAGTGAACCAGCAGATTCTGCCCATAGCTGGTGCGGAATCGAAGCTTCCCAAGATTCTCCAATAGCGGTTCAGCCATATCGTGAATGCCCAGATCGAAGGCGACTTTGGAGCCGGACTCGCGGATGATCTCCTCGACATCCTCCAGGCATTTCTCGTAGACCTCCTCGATGCGCCCCGGATGGATTCTTCCATCGGCGATCAACTTCTCCAATGTGTTCTTGGCCACCTCCCGACGCAGCGGGTCGAAGCTTGAGAGCATGACGATACCTGGTGTGTCATCGACGATCACCTCAACTCCTGTGATCATGTCGAAGGAGCGAATATTACGACCATCGCGACCGATGATCCGACCCTTCATATCGTCGGAGGGTAGATTGACGACGGAGACCGTGCTCTCCATTGCCAATTCACCCGCGAAGCGCTGAATCGAGCGGGCAATGATCTCTCGCGCTTCGCGATTGGCATTGGCAATGCCATGGTCCTTGATCTCGCGAACCCGGCGAGCCGCGTACTGCCGGGCACTTTCCTCCTGTTGCTCGATGACAAGTCGCCGCGCGTCCGCACCACTGAGATTCGCGATTTCTTCCAGCTGGATGCGCCGCTGGCGCAACATGTTACGTACCCGTTCTTCGTTGCGACTGACCTCTTCTTCCCGATCGCCTAGTTCCTGTTCGGTCTCGAGAAGACTCTGCTCCTTGCTCTCCAGCACATCGACCTTGCGGTCCAACTGTTGTTCGCGTTCGGTGAGACCAGACTCCTGTTGCCTGACGGTGCGCTTCGTGCGTTCGAGTTCTTGTTCGAGGGGTTCCCGTTCCCGCCGCCATTCATCCTTGGCCTCCATCCGTTTCAACGACTCCGCCTCACGCCGCCCTTCTTCAAGAATGCGACCAGCTTCGTCCTGAGCAGACTCCAGTCGCTTGCGTCGCCGGCTGTTCTGCAACCAGCCGGCGACAAAGCCCAGGCCTAGAACGGCCAGTGCCAGGCCTCCTACACCAAGGATGAGGGGTATGGGAATCGGTGATTGCATCAGGCCGATTGGTCATCGCGGTCGATGGCGGCGGTCGAGTCCTTTGAACCATCCGCCGCCACAGAAGTATCGTCGGTCCTGAACCGTGGGGTCTCTGGTACCTGAGTCTCTGGCAATTCGGCTTCGAAGCGGTAAGTCGCCTCTGAACCGACCTCGTCATCCTCCGCAACGTCACCGAGAAGCTGCCCCAATGTGTCCGACAGGCGCGAGGTTCGTTCGGCGATCTGCTCTTCTACCGTGTCAGCCTCACGCTGCAGCTGCAGCAGCTCGTCGACCAACTCCAGACCCGTGAGCACCGCAACCTGCAGTGGTGCCTGGCGCTGAGAACGCCGTGAGACTTCCCGCATTCGTTCGTCAATCAGACCGGCGACGCGACGTACATGAGCATCCGCTTCTTCGCCCTGTGAGGCAAAAGCGTACTCGCGACCAAGGATGGTCACCTTCACAACTCGACTTGCAGCACACATGCGTCAGGCTCCTGGCTCACGGCCCCGAGGGAGGTGAGAGATGGTGACGTTTGCTGATCGATTCAGGCCGCTGTGCCGGGAGCAGGCGATGCCTGCTCAATGACACCGATCAGACGCTCAAGTCGAGTGCGGACCTCGTCGCGGCTCTGCTGGGACTGTTGGAGTTCTCCCTCCATCTGTGTGAGCCGTATTCGGGCATTGTTGAGGTCAGATTCGGTGCTCTCCAGTTGGGCCACCCGCTGCTTGAGCCCCTGATTCTCTGCTCGCAATTGCTCAAGTACTTCGAGAAGTCTATTTACCTCGTCTTCGAGGCGTTTGAAATTTCCATCTACACCCAGTTCAGACATGTTTGACTTTCGTCAGCGAAGGCGCGCGCCAAAGGCGGCGCTCAAACGTTGCAGAATTCGTTCGATGACTTGATCGGCGTCTCGATCTTCCATAGTACCACTATTGGAACGCAAACGCAGGGAGAATGCAAGACTCCGCATTCCGGCCTCTACCTGGTCACCGGTGTAGACGTCGAAGACCTCGACACTCTCCACCAGTTGGGGGGCGACCTGAGAAATCTCAGCGATCACCTGGCCAGCCGGTATGCTGGTGTCGAGCACGACGGCGAGATCGCGCTCGATCGGGGGGAACTTGGGGAGTGGCGCATACTCGCTCTCCTGCGACAACCGAGCGACGTACGTGCCTTGGAGTTCAAAGATATAGACGTCACGGTCCATATCAAAAGCAGCGCATAGATCCCGATGTGCCTGTCCCCAGTGGCCGATCGGATTGCCCTGAGACAGAATCCTGGCCCCCTGACCGGTTCGCAGGAATCTCTCTGAATCGCTCATCGGCTCGAAGGACACGACCTTGTCAATTAGCAGGGCATCGACGAGTCCCTTGAGGTCGAGCAGGTCGACGTCACGACGGTCACCCCGCCACGAGGAAGCACTGGCATCGCCTGAAAGCAGGCCGGACACGAGAAGCGTTTCATGGGGGAGTGCGCCAGGTCGTGGTGTGAACACCCGGCCTACTTCAAAGAGGCTGACCCCAGACTGTCGCTGATTGAAGTTGCGACGCGCGACGTCCATCAACCCGGGCACCAGACTCGTGCGCAGTTGCGATACGCCCTCTGCGGGAGGATTCGCAAGACGACAGGCAGGCCGTCCAATCAGCTCGATCCAACGCTCGTCGACGATGCTTGATGTGACGATTTCATCGAGCCCGAGGCCGACAAGTCCCTCGCGAATACTACGGGTCTGTTCATACCCACCCGGTGGCTGTTGTGGAATCGGCCCGCGGACCCGCTCATCGCCTTGCACGTGGTGGTAACCGTGGATCCGACCCACCTCCTCCACGAGGTCAATCTCGCGTTCCAGGTCAGGGCGAAAGGACGGTACCGTGACAACGAGATCCTGCTGGGGCCCACGGTCGACGTGACACCCGAGGGCTTCGAGAATTTTCGTGCATTTGCCGCGATCGATATCAGCCGCAAGGAGTCGGCGCGCCCGCTCGGGGCGCAGAGGCAAGATCTTGGGCACCGCCCGTACGGGATAGTGATCGATCGCGCCGTGGTCGATTGTGCCACCTGCGACCTGCGTCAGCAGGGCAGCAGCCCGGGCAGATGCAAAGGGAGCCATGTCGATGTCTGCGCCCCGCTCAAATCGCGCCGAAGCTTCGGTCCGCAGGCCGAGCCGAGAAGAGCACTGACGCACGATGCGGCGGTCGAAAAAGGCAGATTCCAACAGGATATCGGTCGTAGTTTCGCTCACTTCGGAATCCTGCCCGCCCATGACACCGGCCAGGGCGATGGGGGCTACACCATCGGCGATGACGAGATTATCTGTCGTGAGTTCGTGATCGACGCCATCCAGCGTCTGCAGTCGCTCTCCTGAGCGCGCTCGTCTCACGACAATCCGACCTTCCTGGAGTCGGGCCAGATCGAACGCATGCAGAGGTTGGCCCAATTCGAGCATGACGAAATTCGTCACATCGACGACGTTGTTGATCGGGCGCTGGCCAACGGACCGCAGGCGATTCTGCAGCCAGGCGGGGGATGGGCCGACGCGAACACCGCGGATGATGCGCGCCACATAACGTGGGCATCCTTCCGAGTCCTCTACATCGACCCGACATCCGGTTTCGACGGGTGGCCCCTCATCGTTGAGGTCGACATCGGGCAGTGTCAGAGGCCGATCTGCGAGAGTCGAGACCTCGCGGGCGATGCCCACGACGCTCAGGCAATCTGGTCGATTCGGTGTGACCTCAAAGTCGACGACGACGTCGTCCAGCCCGGCGGCCACGGCAAAGGGGCTCCCGACCTTGTAGTCGTCTGGTAGCACCATGATACCTGATGTATCCTTGCCCAATTCAAGCTCAGCCTCGGAACAGATCATGCCACTGGAGGCGACGCCGCGGAGCTTGGCTTCGCCGATTTTGCTGCCATCTGGTAGGGTATTGCCTGGCAGAATGACCGGAACTCGTTGTCCTGATGCCACATTCGGGGCACCGCAGACGATGGTGCGAGGTTCAGATTCACCCACATCGACGGTACACACGGATAAGCGATCGGCATTCGGGTGCTGGCTTACCTCCAGAACGTGGCCTACGATCACTCCCTCCAGACGAGCACCGAGATCCTCAATCGCCTCTTCTTCGAGACCCGCCATTGTCAGGCGCTCAACAAGCTCTTGGGTATCCCAATCGAAGCTGACATAGTCGGCGAGCCATGCTTTGGTGATTTTCATGAGCTCTCAGCCGCCGAATTGCCGAGTGAAACGAAGATCACTGTCAAGGAAGAGACGGATGTCGTCGATGCCATAGCGGATCATGGCGACACGCTCGATGCCAAAACCGAAGGCGAATCCAGTGTATTTCTCTGCATCGTAGTCTACGGCCCGAAAAACGTTGGGGTCTACCATGCCTGCCCCGCCGATCTCAATCCATCCCGTTCCCTTGCACACACGGCAACGGCTGCCATTTACCTGACCCTCACCGGCACAGATGCTACAGGAGAAATCGAACTCGACACTTGGCTCTGTGAAAGGGAAGAAGTGTGGTCTAAAGCGAATCTCGGTTCGATCGCCCATTACCTGTCGCCCGAGAGTGGTCAACGTGCCTTTCAGTTCAGCCAGTGACACCCCCTCGTCCACATACAGCCCCTCGATCTGATGAAAGACCATATGATGCGTGGCATCTACGGTCTCCTTGCGATAGCAGCGACCCTGAGAAATTACTCGAATGGGAGGAGGCTGCTGCTGCATCACACGGATCTGCACCGTTGATGTGTGGGTCCGCAATAGATTTCCGTCGTCGAGATAAAATGTGTCGTGCTCGTCGCGGGCAGGATGATCAGCTGGTGTATTGAGCGCGTCGAAGTTGTGAAACTCGTCATCGACTTCCGGGCCATCGGCGACGCTGAATCCCATACTGCGAAGAACGTCGACCAGTTCGTCCGTCATTGCTGTCAGGGGGTGCTTGCGCCCCCGATGGGGCCGTCGGCCTGGCAAGGTGATGTCAAAGGCATCACTGGTCTCACAGAGCGCTTCAAGGGCAGAGTGACGCTGCTCAAGAGCACTTTCAATCTCTCGCTGGGCTTTGCCGGCGGCCTGACCGATGATGGGGCGCTCTTCAGTAGATAATTTGCCGATGCTGCTGAGAATCTCACGCAGTCGACTGCGTCGTCCGGCAAAGCGAACCCGAAGCTCTTCGAGGGATTTCAGATCGGCGGCAGCGCCAATCGCTGTGATCGCCTCCTGACGCAGAGCGTCAATTTCACGCACCATGATCTTAATCTCAGCGGCCACAAAGGGCAGGGATGTTGATCCCGACCTTGGAGAAGAAAGATCCGGCGTTGTCGTCTATATACTATCTGACGACCGGTGGGCTATCAGGCGATGTGAACATCTACGCGAGCCAACAAAAAAAGCAACCCCAGGACGACTACAGTCCTAGGGAATTACTCACCCACATCTCACCTCTCCTGACAACTCCGGCGAGCGCCGGTTCACACACCAACGTGTGTATGCTTACGAGAGGTGAGTCTTTGCCTGCTCGGCGATGGCACTAAAGGCTTCGGGATCACGCACTGCCAGATCAGCCAGAACCTTGCGGTTTACGTCGATCTCAGCCTGTCCCAGGCCGTGGATCAACTGACTATAGGTAACCCCATTGATACGTGCCGCCGCGTTGATTCTGGCGATCCAGAGTCGGCGGAAGTCGCGCTTGCGGCGGCGACGATCTCGGTACGCATACAACTGGGCACGATCAACGGCTTCTACAGCAGTACGAAAGAGGCGGCTGCGTGCGCCGAAATAGCCACGAGCCTTCTTGAGGACTTTCTTGTGTCGACGACGAGTCGCGACACTATTGCGAGTACGGGGCATCGATCGATTCTCCTACTTCAGACCCAGCGAACGACGGACATTCTTCATGTTCGCGGAGGACACTGGCTCGTTCTTACGCAACTGACGCTTGCGCTTGGTCGAGCGCTTGCCGAGGAAGTGATCTCCGAAGGCATGGCGTCGCTTCAGAGACTTACTTCCCCGTTGCTTGATACGCTTGGCGGTCGCTTTGTGGGTCTTCAGTTTGGGCATGGTTCACAGGATTCCGGTAGGCGCACCATCGGCCAGTGGAGAGACGATCGGCGCGAGAAATTTCATGCAGAATTCGAACTGCCGAATATACAGGAGGCTCCGGGGCCTGTCAACGAGCCCCAGAGCCTCAGGAACGTGCGTATAAGTAATGGAACTACTTCAGATACAGCGCTTTGTGCACGAACCGCGATGTCGGGGTCACAAGCTCGATCAGATACACCCCGGCGCCCACAGATCTTCCCTCATCGTCTCTGCCATGCCAGGTGACAGCATGGTGACCTGCCGACCTAGGTGCGTCGACGAAGGTCCGTACTGGCTGCCCGAGAAGATCAAAGACCCGCAGTCTTACGGGTTGCTCCGACTCAAGGGCGGGAACGAAAAATGATAGTGTCGTCTCAGGGTTGAACGGATTTGGGAATGCCGGATAGAGGCTAAACTCAACCGGCAGGGCGGCGATATTCGTCGGCTGATCCACTGGCAGAGCGATCGTTTGCCCGGCAGAAGTGTGTCCGAGGCCCTGGGCAAGTCGGAGGATTGTGGCATCCGGGCTGTGTCGTGCAAAACGCAGCGATGGATAGTCTGCCGCATAGGCACCGGCTGAACCGCGACCGAAGGCCAGTTGCACAACGCCTGGTCTCACGTTCTGTCTCCACAGCAGGGAGGCCGCTGCCCCGGCCGCATCCTGAATGTCAATGAGGGTGAGCAGCCGCGGATCGAATTCGACCGTCATCGTCGCGGCGCGCAAATCTGTTTCTCCCGACCAGGTGATCTGCGCTTCCAGCAGATCAAGATCTGCCGGCCGCTCTGAGACAAACAAGTTCAGGCCCTCCATTGCCAACTCCGGGGCAACGGGGGCGGGGCGGGCGCGCTCACCGAAGGACGCGGCGAAGAGAAAGAAGTCATCGAAGTCAACGATGCCACCCGAATTATCGAAGTCACCGCGGGAATCTGCCGTGCCGAAGATCGCCACAAAGAGGAAGAAGTCATCGAAGTCGACGATACCATCGTCATTCATATCCGTGGGCAGTCTGCTGCGGACACGAATGACGGACACCGCTTCGGGCAGTAGGGTGTCGGCCGTTGTAAAACCTTCGCTGAGTAGTTCAACCAGCTCGAGCTGCACTTCACTCTCGGAATCCGCAACGGCATCGTCGCCGATGACCAGTAGCAGGCGACCGAGAAATCCGTCTCCAGACGAACCGTCTTCTGAGGATCCCGCAGTTGTATCCGTCGACACCTCGAAGCGGACACGTCCCGAGGATGGTTGTGTCACAACAATCGTCGGGTCCACTACCAGGTTGGAGTCACCCGCCGTGTGTGTCTGGAATCCAGCCACAGACAGGAGAGCAGGATCGAAGGTGATTTCTACCGCGCCCGCGGTAATGTCGAGGGCGTCAGTCGCATAGATATCGACGCCAACCGTGTCGCCTGTGGCCCCCCCACCGATCTCACCTTGTTGGTTGCCAGCGGCCGGATCGAGGTCCAATGAAACCTGCGTCGCAATCAGTCCGAAACCCGACACGGGGATCGACAAGGTAGAGCGATCTGGGTCGTTGGTGTCGAAGGAGATCGTCGTCGACAGCGGCCCCCGGTTCGTGGCTATGTAGCGGATCTGCAACGTCTCCGTTTCGTCCTCCAAGACCTGACTGGAGCTAAACACGGATGTCAACTCCAGATTGCCAACCTGCAGATTGCTGATCACCAACGTCGTGCGTCCCGGATTCGACAGGGACAATACGGCGGAAGCTGAATCACCCAGGGGCACCGTTCCGAATTCGACGCGATCCGGCTGTAACACCGCCAGCGGGATCGCCCGAGCATCAACGATCCACTGGACGATCGTGGAGTCCGTGCCATCGAGGATCAGCGTGACCACGGTGTCCGCCGTTGTCGTGTCCGGTACGAGTACTAGATCATCGTCCGTGTCAACCTGCAGGACCCCGTCGACGAGCCAACGGAAACTCAGTAAGTCGTTTTCTTCGTCCGTCGCTGAGACTCTGAATACGATTCCCTGACCAGGCTCGAAAAAGAAGAACGAGTCTGCCGGCGAGCGACTCACCAGCGTCGGGGCGTCATTGACGGCATTCACGACGAGAGTGAAGCCTTGCGTGGCTTCGTGGCCTGCGGGGTCTGTGACACGAATTGCCACATCGTGGTCCCCGGTGTCGGCTTGCACTGGCGTCCACGTGATCGTACCGGTCGTATCGACGCTCATCGTCGCAGGTGAGTTCGTCAATTCGAAGGTGACCGGTTCGCCCTCTTCGTCTGTGGCGGTGACGGTGTATTCGTAGGCGGCATCCTCTTGGGCTGTCGTGTCCGCTGTGCTGGAGATGATCGGCGCATCGTCCACCTGTGTGACGGTGATCGAGAAGCTCGTAGAGTCGATACTTCCCTGCGCATCCTCAGCCTGCACGGTAATATTTGCGACACCTACATCTGCTTGCACAGGGACCCATGACACGAGACCGGCTGAGTCCACCTGCACGGAGTCCGGTCCTGAAAGAAGGCTAAAGACGAAGGATGTGTCGGCTAGGTCGATGTCGCTCGCGGATAGCTGCAAGCTGAAGGCCAAATCTTCTATGGCACTCGTATCTGCCACGGCGACAAATCTGGGTTCGTCATTCGTGTTCAGCACTGCGAGGGTGAAGGTCTGGGAGGAGGATTCCCCGCCGACGTCGGTAACCAGGATTTCGACTGTGACGGATCCAGTGTCCTGCTGTGTCGGCGTCCATGTGACATTGCCCGCCGCATCTATCGTCATGGAATCTGGCGCGCTGGTCAGGGCAAATGTCACTGCATCGCCATCGAGTTCGAGAACCTCAACGGTATAGACGAAGGCGCTGTCCTCAAAGGCCTGAGATGGCACGGGGCTCGTGATCTGTGGCGGCTCGTTCGACGGTCTCACCCGAAGTGGGAAATAATGCCGTGCGGAACTGCCATCACTGTTGAAAAGGGTCAGCCCAACCAGCCAGGAGCCCGTATCCGCTATGGTCGGCTCCCAGACAACGGGTATCGGTTTCTGTGAACCGAGGGTAGCCAGCAATGTCGGCGGATTGTCGTGCCCCGGGACCGGGTCGATGAGGATGATATTCTTCGTCTGGTCCTGCGTCGGCGTATACGTCCATTCCCCGCCTTCGATGACCAGTGAATCGGGCAGGGCCGTGGCCCCCACTTGGGTTGTCGTTCCAGCAACCGGGACACCCGGATTCGTAGGTCCTCCGGTGACGCCGATGTCATTGCGCACAAGGCCACCGGAGACCAACGCATCTTCGTATGCCACGACTGGATTGCCCGCATCACGCGCAGGCGAACTGCCCGTAAGGAGGAAGCTGCTGATTTCCACATTCAAAAACAGCGGATCCTCATACAAATTGTTGCCCGCACTTGCTGCCGACGAGAAGGAGGGGACGATCGAATTCAGTGTATTGAGGGCCCCCGTCGTGTCCGCTTCAAAGGAAATGTTCACGATGGGCCATACGCGGGTCGTATCGGGAAAGGCCTCTCCTGAGAAGACCTCCAACACATAACTGAGGAAGTTGAGTTGCCCAGTTGGCGTATGAATGATTTCGACTCGTAGGGCGTTGTCACCTACGTCTGTGGAGTCCGGCGTCCAGCGCAGGATCCCTGCCTGCCAGTCGGCCGTGGCAATTGCTGCGGGAAGATCGCTCGTTGTCACCCGATTGAAGCTGTATTCGGATTTGTCGTTCGCCGTTTCGATATCATACTCATAGGTCACACCAACCTGAGCGATCGTATCGGGCCGATTGGTGACAAACTTCGGCAGGCTGATATCCAAATCTTGAAGTGTGACCGTGTCACGAATGGTGCGAACAACCTGCGTGGTATCGCGTTCCTCGGATAATGTGAGGATGTCTACGTCCCAGAAGATGTTATAGCGGATTAGGGGGCTTTCGTCCGCCGCCGAATCAATGATGGCAGCATGATCATCCTCTGCCGTACCAAAAAAGATGTTGCTGCTGATGTCCGTGCGATTGCCCGTCGTCAGCAACACAGGTGCATCATTCAGGTAGAAGTTGTTGTTGCGGATGTGGTCTCGTTGCGACGTATCCGCGAAGGTGTTGTGCAGGCTCAACAGCGGAGCTCCCGTTGATGAACCATTGAAGCGCACGCTGTTGTTCAGAAACTGAAGGCGACCATCTTTGACATAGATCACCTCTCCTGCGTCCGTCGCCTTGTTCCCGATGATGCGACTGTCTGTCACTTTCAGGGAACACGTCTGACAGTAGACGGCCCCCCCCTGGTCGGCGACACCATTGAGCAGGGCCATATCCCGAAGGACGAAATCCGACGTAGGCGCCGTGATGGTGAAAATTCTCGACAGCCCCTCGGCGTCTAGCAGGACACCCCCTTGAGAAGAGACATAGATACCCGTCTGCGTCACCTCAAATGGCATGGTTTCGCCAGAAGAGGGTGAATAGGTGCCCGTAGCGAGTTCGATGACATGCGGTCTGCCTTCTGCGATCAGATGGGCAAGCTCGAGGGCATAGGTCAGGGTCTGCCAGGGTGTGGTGGCCTTCTGGGCGACGATGTGGCTGCGCCGGTTGTCGCCGATGCTGCTATCGACATAGAACGTGAGGGCCGTCGCTGGAGCGCCGGACACGATCAGACCGAGAAGGACAATGGACAGGATTCGTTGGATCATTCGTCGTTTCGGTGGTCAGTCTGGGGGACTTAGGGGGGAAGTTCACGGGGATCGTCGTTCACCGAGGGGAAGACCTCAGCGCACTTACGCTCTCATGTCCGCTCTTCGAGTAATTGTCGCACGACGGGGCGGACAAACACGTCGTCGAGTGGCAAGCGGGACAGGGCATTCGCCATCAGCTCGACGCGCTCGGCCAGTGGCAAGTTCCGATCAACCAGTATCAAATCACGGCCACCCAGCCGACAGAGCCCGCCCCGCGGGCCAGCAAGCGGTTCGTGGCGCACCTCGACCGCAAGCTGTTCAGCCAGTGACTCGAGCTCTTGTAGCAAGATAGCATGTTCCAAAGCAGGGGAACTCCACCTTTGGTGACATTTGAGCCTGTTCGGCAAAGATAGGCAGTCGGTTGGTTGGTGGATAGCCAAATAATGGGTAATATACCCGCTTTGGTGACCCTCTCGACGTGACGGGAAACACTCTTTGTCCACTGTAGCCAATTTGTCGGAACATCCTCGGGGAGAGTGGGTTCTGGTCACCAATGACGACGGGATCGACTCGCCTGCGCTGCGCCCTCTGCTGCAGGAGTTGGCGCAAATTCATCCCGTCGTGGGCGTGGTTCCCGCGCGAGAATTCAGCTGGACCTCCAAGACCCTGAGTCGATTCGCTCAGCCGCGTCTGCAACCGCAGCGGGAAGCGGATCTTCCGTGTCCGCTATTCAGCCTCGACGGTTCGCCGGCGGATTGCTCGAATATCGGTGTCCACTGTCTGTACTCGAAGCCGCCGGCCCTGGTCATTTCCGGCGTCAATGTTGGGATCAACGCAGGGCTATCGTTCTTGCTTAGCTCCGGGACGGTTGGCGCCGCCATCGAAGGGATGTTGGCAGGCGTTCCCGCCATTGCCTTCTCTGCCCAGTTGCGTGCCGAAGACTACGCGCAGTGGCGCAATGAACGCACCGACGGATTTCTCGAGCAGTTGTGGAAGAATGCAGCCATTGTTAGTCGCCTGATCACCTCACAGGTATTGGCAGGGGGGCTACCTTCCGGCGCAGGGGTGCTCTCGGTGAATATGCCATCTGACGTCGATCCTTCGACAGCACGGCGGCTGACCGGCGTTACGCCAACGTCCTATGGGGCGTTCTTTCGGCAGCGAGAGGACGGAGCCTTCGAGCATCATTATGAAGGCTTTGAGCGGGTCGGTCCGTCACCGTCCGACGGTGATATCGAAGCCCTCGAACGCGGTGAAGTGTCAATGTCTCCCCTCCGATTCGACCTGTCAGCCCCTGTGGATCCGGCCGATCGCGATCGTTTCGAAATGGGCGTCTGACCTCCCAATGTCTCTCCCAAACCGACCGTACTGGATTCTCGCCTTGCTATTTCCCACCCTCGGATTTGCTGAAGAGGTGGCCGTTTCTTCCGACAGCACCGCTGCTGATCGTCTGTCTCGTCCTCGCAGACAGCGACTTGTTGGGGGGCGGGCCGGGCAAACGGTCGGCGCCGTACGCTGGATGGCAAAGCGCCAGCAGATTCGGATTCGCGGACGAGATTACGGTGCAACAGGCCTGCCCATCGTCTACTACAGCTCTTCCTCGGGCTGGAATCGTGGCGTGCGTGTGCAGGTGGCTGACTATTCGCGCCGTCCCTATCGATACAAGTTCACCTTTCACTCGATCAACTCGACGAAGGGAAAAAGAACGAATTACCTTCGCCTCAAGGTTCCCCACATCTCCGGTACTGGTTGGGGAATCCAGATGCGTCTGAGTTCCCTCAGGGATATTCGCGCCCGTTACTACGGTCTGTCGAACGACAGTGATCGCAACGAGAATTTCACGGATCCCAAAAACCCTGATTTCAAGGACGAGGACTACTACTTCTACATTCTGGAGCAACCCAGTGTCTTGCTCAGGTTGGTTCGGGCCATCTACGGGCCTGTGTCACTTTCAGTCGGTCTGGGGCTTGGGCGCAACGAGGTGAGCCCGGCCGGAGATCTGTCGTTCTACGTTCAGGAAGGCACGCCGGACGGCGTGGTGGATGGCGTGTCCGGTTTTATCAGTTTCACTCTCGTATGGGACACGCGAGACGACCCAACCATTCCTCGTGAGGGTTTGTTTCAGGAATGGTCCTATGAAACGTCTCGTAATTCGCTGTTCGGACTATTCTTCGAGGAGATCGATTTTCAACGCTATACAGTAACCGATGCGCGCTACTATCCGATCAGCGAACGGTTGCATATCGCCCATCGCACGATCTTTGAAGCCCTGAAAGGGGCTGTGCCCTTGTTTGCCTATGGTGAATTCGGCGGCAGTCTGCGTGTCAGGGGACTTGGTGGGTCGGACACGCTACGAGGCTTTGATCGACAGCGATTCACCGACAACATCCGTCTGGCGACGAATACCGAAGCCCGTTATCACTTGGGTAGCCGACGTTTTCTCAAGCAATACTTCGAGCTTCACTGCATCGGTTTCCTGGATATGGGTCAGGTCTCACCTGGCGTCAAGGGATTAGCCTTCGGAGACACGCATGTTACCACAGGGATTGGTCTAAGGACCTATTGGAATGCGGACTTCGTCCTGCGGGCCGAGGTTGGCAGGTCGGCGGAGCAGGTTTTTACGTCGTTCAAATACCGGAACATCTTCTAGTTTTTTGCAGCCGCCGCCCTGCCCAAGCCGCTGCTACACCAAGCAGCAGATCCTTTGGTAAGGGGGCCAGGCCAAGTTGAATGATGCTGATGGCATCCAGTTGGGTCGCCACGATGTAGCGGAGATTGACGTAGAGGCCTGCAACGCCCACAGCGTAAATGACCGTCAGTCCGGCACCGACGGCCAATAGTGCGCGAGGCAGACTCGACCCACTGCCTGCGATGACGCCGACGATGCCGGCGGCGGGTACAAATCCGAGCAGATAGCCGAAGGTTGGTTCCAGGACGTACTGCGGGCCACCGCCCTTGGCAAAGACCGGAAACCCCACAAGACCAATAAACAGGTACACGATCTGGCTCAACATGCCTGCTCTTGGACCAAGCCATAGGCCCGCCAGGCAGACAACGGCCGTCTGGAGGGTCACAGGTACGTAGGGAATGGGGATCCGCAGATGTGCACCGACGGCCGTCAGCGCCGCCACCAGGGCGATCTGTGGAATCAGTCGAGGTGAAAGCAGGGGAGTGATCGTCGTCTGGGGCAGTTGGAGGACGTGTCAGGCAGTTGATGCAGCGGTGTCAGCAGGTGCGACCAGGGCGATCAGGCGCGACACGGTGGAGGCGAGCTTATCGCGTGGAACGACGCAATCCACAAAGCCATGTTCCAGGACATTTTCCGCGATCTGGAAGCCTTCAGGCAATTGATCGAGTCCCATGAACTGTTTGATCACTGACTGTCCGGCGAAGCCGATCCGAGCTCCTGGTTCGGCGATGATGATATCGCCCAGCATGGCAAAGCTGGCAGTTACACCGCCATAGGTGGGGTCTGTCAGGAGGCAGATATATAACAGGCCTCTGTCGGACAGGCGCCGTAGGCGAGCACTGACTTTCGCCATCTGCATGAGTGAGAACGTGCTCTCCTGCATCCGTGCACCACCAGATTGACAAACCAGCACGAGGCTGCGTCGATCCTCAATGGCACGATCGATGAGGCGGCTGATTTTTTCTCCCGTGGCCCCCCCCATGGTGGCTGTCAGGTAGCGCATGTCCATGACACCTAGCGCGACGGGCTGGCCCCCCACAGTACAGACACCCGTCGAAATTGCCTCGTTCATCGAGGTCAATTTTCGCGCCTCGCGGATACGCTCTGCATAACGACGGTGATCACGAAACTTCAGTGGATCTGCCGTACGCAGGTTCGCGTCCATCTCACCGAAACTGTCGTTGTCGGCCAACAGATCGATGTACTTCAGGTAACCAATGGGAAAGTGGTTGGAACAGTGTGGGCAGATCCAGGCATTGCGCTCCAGCGCCGCCTGATAGGTCGTCTCACCACAACGTTTACAACTCGTCCAGATCCCCTCGGGAAGCTCGCGCTTGATCCGCGTGAGGATACCCGACTTCATGCGCTCGAACCAATTCACGGCGTGTCCAATCTGCAGTCAGTGCTGGCCCGGTTCATGGCGAGGAGGCGGTTCATTCTCATACCAGTCCGCGCCGCCGCAGGCCGACAAAGGCGACTCCCGCAGTCACGATCAGCCCGACCGAGGCGATCACCGCCGTCGGTACGCGAGGTTTCTGTTGAGTTGAAGGTAGCGGGCTCTCATCAGCGGCAAGGGCGCCCTGGATACACGCATCAGCCTTGGGAACCGAAGGTGGCTCCAGGGCCTGGTGGACCAATGCGTCCACAGCGCGCAGATCCCGAACACGTTGCTGCACGCTTGGATCGAGGGCGAATTGAGCGGCAACCTGTTCACGCTCGTCTTCAGCAAGTTCGCCGTCGATAAAGGCAGAAATGTGCTCTTCCGCTGCCAAGTGGCGGCGAAGGATTTTAAATCGAAGCAGATCTCGAACTCTGTCAAAACAGCTCACATCAATCCCCTGCGATGAAGGTCCTCAGCCAGTTTGCGTCGGGCACTGTGAATTCGCGAGCACACCGTGCCGACTGGGACCTGTAAAATCCGTGCCACGTCGTCGTAGCCAAGTTCGTCAAATCCATGTAGGACAAGTGCTTGACGCAGAGGCTCTGGCAATCGGTCGATCGCCTCCAGTACCTTCTCGCGCGTGTCCTGTGCCTGGTAGGCTTTGTCAGGATGCTCTGCAAGACGGCTCTGCGCCGTCTCGACCTCCAACTCTCGGTCGCCGTCCAGGCCAAGTCGAGCCCATGATGAGCGTGACCTGTCCCGTTGGAGGTTCAGGCTCAGGCGCCAGACAATTCGCAAAATCCACGTCTTCAGGGAGGCTTCACTGCGGAACTCAGGCAGCGCCCCGTGAACTTTGATAAAGGCATCCTGGACAACCTCTTCTGCATCGCTGGCGTTGCGCAGGACCTTATAGGCTACATGATAACACAGACCGTGATACTGTCTCAGAATCTCACCGAAGGCCGTCTGGTCACCTGCCAAGACGCGCTCGACGAATTGCGCATCACTCGCACGCTCAGCGGTTTGGATCCGCAGTCGAGGTGTGGTCGTTGCAGTTGGATTCCCAGGCATGTGATGTATTGACACCGATTCAGGGCCAGTGCTTCGCTGGTGATTCTCGAGAAAATTGGAACATGGCGGTGACCACATGACAACTCGACGGAAGATCGCTGTGTCAAAAGAGATCTGTCAACAAAGCGATCTCGTCAGTCTCTGGCGGACCCGGTGGCCGTAGCCTCAGGAAACCGCGTTTGCCGCCGCCACAGGGTGCGGTATATTTACCCGTCTGTCGCACAACAGCTTGACACGGGTTGAGGGCTGGCGCAGCAATTTTCCAGCATCGTATAGGGGTTTCCAGCCGCAGGAGAGGGACCATGCGAACCAACTTTCCACGAATACTGATCGTCGTCGTTGGATTGGCGACGTACGGAGTATTTGATAGTCAAGCTCAGGAGGAGTTCGTCTCCACCGTTGACTCTGTGCGCAAATACCGATTTCTCGGTAAGACCGCCCGAGACAAGGGTGAGATCCAGGCCATTATCGATTATTATTCCGAATTGCTGAAGTATCAGAAGCCGGATCGCCGGACATTGTTCTATATCGGGCGTGCCCATTTGGGTCTTGGTGATCAGGAAGGGGCCAAGGGTGCCTTTTTGCATGCCGCTGCCATCGATTCCAGTCATGCCAATACGGCCCTGTCCCTCTTTCAGATTTTCTCTGCCGAAACGAAGCCCGACAGCGCCTGGCTATTTCTCGAACGTTTGCTGAAAGCCAAGCCAAGCGACCCCCGACTGCTGGGATATCGTCGCAATATCGCAGATCTACATAGAAGACAGTCACATCCTCGGGCGGCGCTATTACACTACGAGGAGCTCGTTGACAACAAGGCTGTCCCTGCCGGCGTTCGGACTGAATTGGCCGAGTTGATCGCAGTTTTGTACAGTGATCTGGGAGATGCCCAATCTGCACTGGCATGGCGGCGACGGACCCTTGGCCAAGAGGGCGAAGGCAATCAGATAGAAACGCTGCGCAAGATGGTGGACCTGCAGTTGGAGACTCAAGACTTCAAGGCGGCCTTCGCCACGCTGCGGCAGTTGACCCAGATCGATTCAGCTGGACGCTACTCGCACTTCTTGCGTATGGCGGAAATCGGTGAACGTCGTCGCAACGATGGTATGAAACTCGCCGGACTCGAGGGGATGGCGTCAGTGCAGCCCGATGATCTGGAGACGGTGGCAACCCTCGCCGAATATCACATCCAGGGCGAGCGCAGTGAAGCCGCCATGCACTGGATCGACCGGGGACTTGGCCGTCAGCCCGAGCACGCACATTTGCTGATCTTACGCGGTGATTTGCTCTACGAGGCGGGGAGCGAAGACGACGCTGTCGCCAGTTTTGAGTCTGCCATGGCCGACCCCAATTGGGCAGCTGTTGCACAGCAACGCATCTGGCAAATCCGTCCCCCGGAAACCGAAGAAGAGAAGCTCAAGCGCCAGTTTTTTGGTGGCGGCACTCCTGATAAAATCTCTGAGGTCAGCGGTGGGTAAGACAAAATTCAGCTGTACATGACAACGATGATTCCGTTCACAACGCACTGAGGGGCAACAATGCTTCAACTCTTCAACGATGGTGGCTGGGCGATGTATCCGCTGGCCTTCCTGCTGATCTTTGGCGTGGCGATCGCAATTGAACGTCTGATCAATCTGTCGAAGGCGGCAATCGACGCGGAGTCCTTCTTCCATCAGTTAGAAGACGCCATGCGCTCTGAAGGCGGTGCCAAAGCGGCGGCCACGCTGTGCGCAGAGACCCGTGGCCCCGTGGCATCGGTCATTCATGCGGGGCTGCTCAGACTTCACCGCGGTGTCGGCAACGTCGAAAAGGCGATCGAGAATGCGGGCGCAGTTGAGATGGCCTTTCTCGAGCGGGGTATGGTCTGGTTGTCTACAGTAGCCAACCTCGCCCCCATGGTCGGCTTTCTCGGCACGGTTTCGGGAATGATCAACGCCTTTCAGGCCATCAAGATCGCCGGTGACGTCGATCCATCCATGGTCGCCGGTGGTATCTCTGAAGCGCTGATCACGACGGCAGCGGGTCTCGTCGTCGGCATTCTGATCCAATTCTGTTACAATTTCTTCGTGTCGAGAATTGATAAGATCATCGCCGACATGCAGGAGCACGCGGCGGGATTCATCGATGTATTGATTGAGCTGGAGTTGAAGGGTCAGGAGTCCTAAGCAGTGAACCTCCGCAAGCGCACAAACAGAGTGCCGCCGGAGATTCCGACCTCGTCGATGGCGGACATCGCCTTTCTCCTCATCGTCTTTTTTTTGGTGTCGACGACGATGAACCAGGACAAGGGCCTCTCCTTGCATCTGCCACCGGTGGCAGAGACCAAGGAGGTCCGAGAAAAGAACATCTGCAATGTCTGGATCAATGATCAGGACCAGATCGCCTTCTTCGAAAACGATCAATTGACGATGGTTGCTCTGGCCAATCTGCGCACGAATATCCAGCAGCGGCTGGCGGCGAATGAGAACCTCATCGTGTCACTCAAGGCCCAGCGTGCCAGTACGTATCGTATGTTTGTCGACGTTCTCGACGAGTTGAAGCTATCGGGAGCTACGCGTATCTCGATCGCCGAACCCGAGGGAGGATAAGGCAGATATGAGATTTTCTCGAAAGTCCCGCGTTGGCGCGATGGTTCCCACCGCATCGATGGCTGATATCGCCTTCCTGCTCCTCGTGTTCTTCATGGTCTCCACCGTCTTTGTACGTTTTCGCGGCATTCCCGTGACGCTGCCCGAGGCGGAAAAAATCGAGAAACTCGAGATGCGTCGGCATGTGACCAGCATCTGGGTCGGTGCCAACGGTGCCATCAATATTGACGATCGTATAGTTGGTCTCGATCAGGTTGGCGCAATCATCCATGCCAAGGTCACGGCGAATCCACGCCTGGTTATCTCTGTGAAGGGCGATGGACGAGCCCCCTTTGGAGAAGTGTCCGATGTCATCCAGGAACTGCGAAAGGTCGAGGCGTTGCGAGTGAACTTCGCCACTGACCGCGAACGGGGCGTCCGCTGATGGACAGACCTGCCGACATGCCACGCAAGAAGACGCAGGAAGCTGATCTGCGGCGTGGCTATGGAAAGACGTTCTGGAGTTGTTTTGGCGGATCTTTCGTGGTGCATTTGGCCGTCGTGGCGCTGTTCCCACACTTTCAGGCAGATGCGTACGACAAGTCTGAGCCTGTCATTATCCAGATTGAAGATATCCCGGAGACGCGCCAGGAGCGGCGTCCGCCTCCACCTCCGCGACCTGTCGTTCCGATCGCTTCTGACAGCGATGACATTCCGGAAGACGCGACGATTATGGAGACCGATCTGGACTTCGGTCTCGACGACCTGGCCCCCCCGCCGCCTCTCGAGGAGTTGTATCAAGTCGAGATGGAGGAGGAGGAAGAGGAAATTGTTGAGATCTGGCGCGTAGAGAAACAGCCGAAGCCGAAGAAGGAGGTTGTTCCTGTCTATCCGGAGATCGCTCGTAAGGCCGGGATTACTGGCACAGTTCAGGTAGAGGTTCTGGTAAACAAGCAAGGCTTGGTTGAGGCGATCGGTCGGGTTATCGGCAACGAGGTGTTTCACGAGGCCGCAAAAAAAGCAGCTGCCCAATGGACCTTCAGCCCGGCGATTCAGAATGATAAGCCCGTGAAGGTTTGGGTCATGCTGCCCTTCCGTTTCCAGTTGAACTAGCACTACCAGCAGACGTTCCTTTTCTCAACGGGAGCGCAGGACTCTGGCGCCGATTTCCTTCCCCGTGGGGGTGTTGATGGGCGCCAGTTCTCGTTCTGCCTGCTTTGTATTGCTGTGCCTGCATTGCCATATATAGCTGTTTTCACTAACTTACGTCAGCTTTTGGTGAATCTTCTGCACGCGGGCTGGCGAAGATTTGCTGTCGCCGAAGCTACCCCCTCCTCGTCCCGTGTTTTCCCCTTGGTTTCTCTCCCTGGCATTGAAGGCTGGTACCGTCCGTAAGTGGGCGGGCCCTTACCGGAGGTCGGGTACGATAAATGCGTTGCCCTTTTTGCAACCACCAGGATGATCGGGTCGTTGATTCGCGGTCTTGCCGGGACGGTCAGGCAATACGCCGTCGTCGCGAGTGCACGAATTGTGCAAACCGCTTCACTACCTACGAATACATTGAACACGCACCTTTGACTGTCATCAAAGTCGATGGCAGCAGGGAGCCGTTTGATCGAGGCAAGTTGCAGATGAAGATTGAGTTGGCTTGCTACAAGACGACGGTCTCTGCCGAGCGAATGGAAGAGCTTATCGATCAGGTCGAATCGGATTTGAGCAATCTTGCGGAGCGAGAAATTCCCAGCAAGCAGATCGGTGAGCTTGTCATGGAGGCGCTCAAAGAACTAAATGATGTCGCCTACGTTCGTTATGCGTCTGTCTATCGCCAGTTCAAGGATCGTAGCGACTTCATGCGTGAGCTTGAGCAAATGGCCAATTAGGCCGCCGGTCCCAAAACGATATGCACTGATAGCTCATGAACTGACAATGTTCTGAGTCGCGTCTGCTATTGAAATAGTCTGGAACCAGGGGTCCTTCTACGCACAACACCGTGCGCGTCAGGGCCCCTTTTTCCGTTCTATTCCGCCATCCTTCATCTCTTTGATGCCAATTTTCGCCAGCTTGTGATACAAGGCACAAAGTCCTTGACAGCGCTGAGAGGCGTCGTGTATATTGGGTCTGCGCTAATCAAAAGCACAATATCTTGTGGGTTCGCGTGGTTGAGGGTCTTTTATCCTGTGGATGAAAGAGGCGGCTGGAGCTGCTTTCCCCGCACTCACCCAGACAATTCAATAATTTAGCCCGTCGATTGGTCGACCTTTGCCCGGTTTGCCGCTGTGACGGCTTCTTTTTTTGGCCTTGCGTGACGCGAGGCGAGGGTATCTGATGTCCGAACATTCTACTGATCCGCAAGCTGCAGATGCACCTGAAACCGTTCATCGACTGGAGGATATTCTAGCCCAACTCGAGGGCCGGGGATACCGCCGAAATGGACATGACGAAGTGCTTGAACGCGCCGCCGACGCGCGCACCTATTATGGTGACAACGATCTGGCGATCGATGTCCTGCGCAGCAAGTATCTGGCACCCGGCGAGACGGGGCCGTTGCAGATGTGGGATCGAATTGCTCGGGCGATGGCCTCTGTGGAAGAGGACGAGCAATACTGGTACGATCAGTTCTTCTCCCTCCTCATTGACTACAAGTTCATTCCAGGCGGGCGTGTCATGCACGGAGCCGGCCGTGAAGAGGCCAAGCGTCGTCCGACCTTGTCCAATTGCTACGTCATTCCCATCGAAGAAGATAGTCTCGAAGGGATCTATTCCTGCCTGAGAGAATCAGCGATGGTGTATCGCACCGGCGGTGGCGTGGGCACGGATCTGTCGATTCTGCGACCCAAGGGTGCACCGGTAAATGCGACGGTCGATCAGTCTCCTGGCTGCACAGCCTTTATGAATTTGCTGTCAGAGAGCACAAACGCCGTGTCCCAGGCAGGACGTCGCGGTGCTCTCATGCTGACTCTCAGCGTCGAACACCCCGACATCGAAGACTTCATCACAATTAAGAATGACCCGAGCCGGACGAAGGTGCAGTACGCCAACATCAGCGTCCTGATTACGCACGAATTCATGGAAGCCGTCATTGGCGACACTGATTTCGACCTGCGGTGGGGTGGGCAGATCTATCGTACTGTGAGGGCTCGCGATTTGTGGGACAAGGTGATCGCCAATGCTCACGCCAGTGCTGAGCCCGGTATTATTTTTTGGGACACAATGAAGGAGTATCACAACGTCGAATATGCCAACCCGCTCACCAGCACGAATCCATGTGGCGAGCAGCCTCTGGCATCCTATACGGCGTGCAATCTCGGCAATCTGAATCTGCTGAGTTTCGTCGATGATGCGGGCGCCTTCGATTACGAAGATCTCGCTGAGGCGACACGCGTTTCTACGCGTTTTCTAGACAACGTCATCGATTACAACATGGACAGCCACGCCCTGCCGAAGATTCGGGATGCCGTGGAGTCTGATCGCCGTGTTGGCCTCGGTATCACCGGCCTTGCTGACGCGCTGGTGAAGATGGGGCTCAGATACGACAGCGATGAGGCCCTGGACACTGTCGAGAAGATGATGCAGACCATTTGCTATTATTCTTACGAGACATCGATCGATCTGGCGCAAGAGAAGGGATCCTTTTCGCTCTTCGACTGGGAGGGTCTGTCGCAGAGCAAGTTTATCCAGAGTCTGCCCAAAAGCATCCAGAATCGCATCCGTAAGCATGGGTTGCGCAATTCGACGCTGATTACCGTTCCTCCCGTGGGAACCGGTTCGATCGTCGCGCAGACTTCCTCAGGCGTAGAGCCAATTTTCTGCACCAGCTACAAACGACGAGTGAAGCAGGCCGATGGTGAGAGTTTTCGTGAATACAAGGTCTATCACCCACTGGTCAAGCAGATGTATGGTGGCGACGAGGATCTGCCTGATCACATTCGTACGGCGCATGATATCGATCCCTACTTCCGGGTAAGGATGCAGGGCGTGATCCAGCGTTATACGGATAGTTCGATCTCATCCACGATCAATCTGCCGGAGGAAACGACGGCCGAGACGGTGGCTGACATCTATATCACTGCCTACAAAGAGGGCTTGAAGGGCGTGACCGTCTATCGGGAAGGGAGCCGTGAAGGCATCCTGCAGACGGATGATGATGCGAGCAAGAAAGCCGAGGCGGCCGCCGCGGTTGAAGAGCAGACCGGTCGTCAGATGCGCCCCCGGCCTCCGGTGACCACAGGCGTCACCGAGCGGATTAACACCGGTGAAGGCAAGATTTACGTCACGATCAATGAAGACGAACATGGTCTGTGTGAGGTCTTCAGTACCATCGGGAAAGCGGGTGGCAATGCGGCTGCACAGTCCGAGGCGATCAGTCGCCTCATGTCGCTGGCTTTGCGAGCAGGAATCGATCCGCAAGAAATCGTCGACATGCTGAAGGGAATCTCTGGACCTTCACCGGTTTGGGAAGCGGGTGAGTTGATCCTTTCTGCGCCGGACGCGATCGGTCGCGCGCTCGAACGTTATCTGCAGCGTCGAAGCAATGGTCAGTTGCCGGTTCACGACGTTGCGGGAGAGCCGACGGTTGCTGTCACAGGTGGAGGTGCGGCGGCAGGTGGTAGTTCGAAGACTCTTGTCACATGTCCTGAGTGCGGTTCGACCGTCGCTCACGAGGGCAGTTGCCTGACCTGTAAGCACTGTGGCTGGTCGAAGTGCTAACATGAGTCAACTGCTGTAATAATATGAGTCAACTTCGGGGCTGCTGACTCAGGCTCGGTAGCTTCCTGGGTTTACAACAAAGAAGGCGCCGTTTCCCGCGAGGGTGACGGCGCCTTCTTTCATTTCCGGATCATCCACCGACAGGACTCACTAACTGCGCGATTCTCAGGTGATCTCCAGCTGCAAGCCGTCATAGGCGAGTTGGATGTTCTCTGGCAGGTAGTCGTTGGTCTTTTCGTGCTCGAGATCGTGCGCGATATGGGTGAAGAATGCCTGTCGTGGTTTCAGTAATCCCACCATCTCAATCGCCTGATCGATGTTGAAATGAGTCGGATGTTCTCGATGACGCAGAGCGCCAAGAACCAGCGTGTCGAGGCCACCTAGCTTCTGCATTGATTCTTCGGAGATCGAACTACAATCCGTTACGTAGGCGAATCTGCCCACGCGATAGGCAAGGATCGGCAAGCGGCCGTGGAGGATCGGGACAGGCTGAATCTGCAGACCAAATAGATCGAACGCGCCATCGACATAGTTCAGTGATAGACGAGGAACAGCTTCCGCCCAAGCGGAATCAAAGGCATAGTCGAAGACGTGTTGGATGCGTTGGAGGGTGACCCTGTCGCCGTACACGGGAAGTGGATCTTCCCGACCGAAGCAATAGGCGCGAACGTCATCCAGCCCGTGCAGATGATCGGCGTGCGAATGCGTAAATAGCACGCCATCGAGGTTGCGTACGTCGTTGCGCAGGGCCTGGAGACGTAGATCCGGCGTGGTGTCGATGAGGAACGACCGTTCCAGATACTCCAGAAGGACGGAGCATCGCAGCCGCTTGTTGCGCGGATTGCCCGACGTACACACAGGACAATCGCAACCGATCCGAGGGACGCCGACGGATGTGCCAGTGCCGAGAAAGGTGACTCTCAAACCTGACTCACCTTAACCGCCTGAAACAACTGCTGCCGTCCGCGGCTGCGTCAGCATCTGCGGTCCCTCTGCGGTGATGGCGACGGTGTGTTCGAAATGAGCTGCAGCACTGCCATCCTTGGTGCGAGTTGTCCAGCCATCGTCATCGACGACAACCTCAGGTGAGCCAAGACTGAAGATCGGTTCGATGGCGATCACCTGTCCTGCCTGCAGACGTGGCCCCCGCCCTGGAGCCCCATGATTTGGAATATGTGGCTCCTCGTGCAATTCACGGCCAATTCCATGACCACCGTATTCTTGGATGACGGCAACGCCTGCCTCGATGGCGACGGTCTCTACGGCATGAGAAATATCAGACAAGCGACCACCAGGCATCGCGGCACGCACGCCCGCATCAAGCGCTCGCTCTGTGGCCCGCAGCAAACGATCGACGTCCGGCGCCAGGCTGCCTACAGCCAGCGTGAAAGCGCCATCGCCAAACCAGCCGTCGAGTTTTACGCCGACATCAACGCAAAGTACGTCGCCTTCCTGCAGGGGCTCGGGGCGCGGGAAGCCATGAACTGCTTCGTCGTTGACAGATGCACAAATTGACGCTGGAAATCCATGATACCCCTTGAATGCAGGCGTCGCACTGTAAGAGAGGATGGTTTCCTCCGCCAGCTCATCAAGAGTTGCCGTTGATACACCTGGGGCAATATGTCGGGCAAGAGCGCTGTGCACGAGGCTGACGATTTGACATGCTGCACGTATCGCCCCGATTTCGTCGGGCGAGCGTTTTGCGATCAATGGTCTACCTGAGTCAAGGGAATCACTACGAAATCACCACTTCTGCAAACTATGAAACGGATGGCCTCAGAGAGTGTCAAGGCATCAGGATGACATGGGTCATTAGTGGATCACTGCGCGGATCGTTCTTTGCGAATCACCAAGACGGGTGATACATTGCAGCCAACACGAGCGGACTCACCTGAGTGCCCGTCGGCGTCGGTCCGCAGGGCCCTGTGGTGGGGCCGCTCCATTTGTTTTTGAGCCGACCGGAGGACGTGTGGGCGAAGGGCGTGCCAAGTTGAGTTCACTCTCAGCAGTCGAGTCGGGGGTGGACGCTTTTGCACATCATCTCAATACGCGTGAGCCAATGTCACGCCGGACTCGACAGGCGTATGTATCAGATCTACACCAACTCTGTCGTTTCCTGCACACCCGTATTGCCGGACCTTGCATTGGTAATGTCGAGCATAATGTGCTGGCGGATTTTCTCGACCAACTGCATGCCGCAGGAATTCGCCCCCGGACCATTGCCCGCAAGCTCACTTCGATTCGGGCACTCTTCGCATTCTTCCACGCGACTGGCCTGAGCGATGGATCGCCGGCTCGTGGTCTGCGACCACCTCGTTGTGCACAGACGGTCGTGGGCTTGTCGGCAGGGCAGGTTCGAGCTCTGCTGCGACTGCCCTCACGAACGTCGTTTGCCGGTAATCGAGATCTCGCCTTGATGGAGCTTCTTTACGGATGTGGATTGCGCCTGGAGGAACTTTTGGCGCTGCGCGTCGCCGGCGTAGATGTACCCGGAGCCGAACTGAACGTTGAGGGGCGTCGGTGTCGTATTGTGCCTCTCGGGCGGCAGACCATAAATGTGATGACACGCTACCTCGCCTCACGAGCGCAGAAACTGAGCCAACTGGATATCCAGCGGGTGGAGGCTGGCGTCTTGTTCGTCAACAATCGAGGCGGACGGCTTCGCCCTCGAACGGCACAGAATGCCATTGAGCGTTATGTTCGCCGCCTCGAAGGAAGTGATCCGTCCTCGTCTCCTGGTGATCGGTCAAGGCGTGGCGCTACCGCCCTGCGCAGTGCCTTTGCACAGCACTTGCTGGATGCCGGTGCCGATGCGGCAGGCGTTGGGACTCTCATGGGTAAGAGTCGAGCACCGACGCCCGCGTCGATGAACCTGGAGGATGTGCAGCGTCGCTATGAACAGGCGCATCCGCGGTCTCGATTGGCAGACGCAGAGGACGGTGTAGATGAATGACCGCGCAATTTGGCTGCGTCACATGCGTACGGCTCGGTGGCTCTCGCTTGCCATGCTGGTGATCGGTTTGTGCAGCTGCGCCAAGGTAGCTGCGCCAATGGGAGGCCCCGTCGACACGTCTCCTCCGCAGATTCTTTCGACGGTGCCTGCCGCAGATCGAACAGCGGTTGCTAAAGACACGCCCCTTACGATCGAATTCAGCGAACCCATGGATCGTCGAACAACGGAGGACGCCGTTTTCATTGCACCGGCAACGTCCGTCGAGATGACCTGGGACGGTTCGATGACATTGAAGCTGGCTGTCGAGGAGGAGCTGGCAGCCGAACGGACCTATGTCATCACCATCGGCACGGATGCCAAGGATCGACGTGGAAATCGCCTGGAAACGTCGCACCAATTCGCCTTTTCTACCGGCACATCCCTTGATCAGGGAACGATGGTGGGGCGCGTCGTGAGCGTCGAGGGCCCACAGCGGGGGGTGAGCGTTTGGGCCTATGACCTGGAGAATTTTGATGGGATCGTCGGCAGCGATGCGCCCGCCTATGTGACGCAATCCGGGAGCGACGGAAAATTTCGTTTTGAGCGTCTTGCGCCAACGAGCTATCGATTGTTGGCATATGTAGATGAGGACCGTGATCGCACACTGGGAGAGCGTGAGGCGCGAGGACTGGCTTCAATGGATATCGAGGTCACGGGTGTCGATTCGACCGTTGCAGGGGATCTCCACCTGGTGCCCGCTCCGGGGGCGCCGAGGCTCGAGCGCGTCACAGCCTTGACCCGGCACAGGTTGCTGCTGGTTTTCGAGGCACCTGTCGAGGTAGACAGCGTGCGCGTCGAGATTGAGAATCTTGGCGTGGAGTCGATCTACTCAGGTGCGACCGACCCGCAGCGGGTCTACGTGCAAACCGAGACACAATCCGCCGACCAATCTTATCGGCCATTGATTCGTGTGGCCGGCAGGGCTGATTCTACTGATGCTATCAGCGACGTCGAGGAATTTCGTGGATCGAGCCGTGTTGATTCACGTGCACCGAAACTCGTGCAAAGCACGCCGGGTCCTGTGGCGATCGATGTCGACGAACTGATCTTTGCCTTCGACGAGGCGATGGCGAAAACCTTGCCCTCGGATTCGTTGTGGCAGATCAATGATTCGACACAGGTGTTCTCAGGGCACTGGTATTGGCGGGGGCCGCTGCACTTGGTCTATGCCCTGACCGAATCCCTACCAGAGGGGCAAGTCAGGATGCGTGGTGCGTGGTCACAAGTTGAGGACCTGGCCGGTAATGTACCAACAGATACAGTACAAGTAGAGATTGAGGTTCTCCCAACAGAAGATCGTCCAGCATTGGAGGTGGCAATTTTCTTGGGGGCCACGATCGATTCACTCGCAGTAAGAGTCGTCGCCACTACATCGGATCAGTGGTATCTTTTCAAGCTGGAGGACCTGGATACAGCCCTGTCGGGATTGCCTCTTGGCGAATATCAGGTATACGGCTTCGCCGATATCGATGATGATTCTCAGCACGACCCTGGCGCGCTCCATCCATTCCGAGTCGCCGAACCATTCGGCTGGTTAGGGGCCGTCGATCTGCGGCCATCTACGACCATCCGTGCAGATCTGCACATTCACTAGAATTTCGGGCATCAGCGATTTCGGGCACTATACGATTTTGGGCCCTAGACGATTTCCGGCATTTCCGGGAGGAATACAGGCAGATTGCGTCACACGATCACATGGGTGGAAATCGCCCTCCTCGTGTTCATTTTGCTGGCCATCGGTATCCTGCACTTTTCCAGGGTGACGCCTGCCGACAAGGCGGAGATTCAACTGGAAGCGGGCCTCGAGCAGTTGTACTATCTGCAGGCAACTCACTTCCGGCGACACGGAACGTATTTTCATCCCGATGACGACGCCTATCGAGATTACCTGCCTTGGGTCGAACTCTATCGCTGGGAAGCACGAGTGGAAGCCGAGGGGTTTCGAGTCGTCGTCCACGCAGATCTGGACGACGACGGTGCATCAGGCAGTTGGGGCATCGACTCAGCCGCTCCCATCGTTCGCCGTATCATCGCCGATTAGGAACCACCGTCAAAACGCTTTAGGGTCAGGGCCGTTGGTGCATCCTCGGTTCTGCATCGAGACCGCTCGCGTAGGAACCGATGACGCGAAACTCGTCAGCAACCTGGGTCATCTTCTCAACCGCGGCCTCGACGTTGGCGTCATTGACATGGCCGGCGAACTCCAGATAGACATCGTACGTCCATGCGACTCCGGCTCGCTTGTGGGTCTCCAGTTTCAGCAGATTGAGATTCTGCTCCCCGAGAATGGCGATGATCGTCGCCAGATCAGCGGCCATTTTACCCAACTGCAATACGAGTGTCGTCTTGTAGGCTGACCTTGGGGAAGAATCGGCGTCGACAGCTCTATCATCCAGAACGACATCACCCAGAACCAGAAAGCGAGTGAAATTCACACCCGCAGACAGGTCGTGGGCGATGATCTCCATGCCGTGGTCCATGGCCGCTTGTGCTGAGGCGATGGCCGCGTCCTGTCGACCACCTTCCTCGCCTAACATCATCACTGCCCCCGCTGTGTCGTAGACGGCCTCGACTTCGACATCAGGCAATTCATGCAGGAATTGCTGGCATTGTGCCAGGGCTTGTGGATGCGATCGCACACATCGAATCTGTGCAAGGTCTGTCCCCGGCAGGCCGATCAAGCAGTGATCGATCCGGAGTCGGATTTCGCCACTGACTGGCAGTGGGCGATCTGCAAGCAGTCGCCACACATCGTGGATGCTGCCAGCAAGAGAGTTCTCGAGTGGCGCCATGGCAGCCTGGGCGCGGCCATCGTGAACTGCATCGAATAGCTCATTGAAGGTGCGGCAGGCGACGATGACCAGATCGGTGCGATCGGGAAAATACTCCCGCACCGCTAGTTCACTATTGCTACCGAGTTCGCCCTGGATGGCGATCGCGAGACTCATCGTTTATACCGCAATGGCCATCTTGATACTTGGATGCGGGCGATAACCGACGAGCTTGAAGTCGTCGAAGGTGAAGCCGAAAAGATCCTGACCACGATCGGCAATCATCATTCGCGGCAACTCGCGTGGTTCGCGGGTCAATTGTTCACGTAAGGGGTCGATGTGGTTGTTGTAGATATGAACATCGCCACCAGTCCAAACGAATTCTCCCGGCTGCAGGCCCGTCACCTGAGCAATCATCATTGTCAGCAGGCTATAGCTGGCAATATTGAATGGAACACCGAGACCCACGTCGCAACTGCGTTGGTAGAGTTGGCAACTGAGTTTCCCATCGCCGACGAAGAATTGGAAGAGACAGTGGCAGGGCGGCAATGCCATCTGATCGATTTCACCCACATTCCACGCCGAAACCAGTAGGCGGCGACTGTCCGGATCGCTCTGGATATGATCCAGCACCCCCTGAATCTGGTCGATGCTTTGTCCATCGGGGGTGCCCCATGAACGCCATTGCTGGCCATAGACAGGGCCAAGATTTCCATCTTCATCGGCCCACGCATCCCAAATTTTCACGTCGTGCTCGTGGAGATACGCGACGTTTGTGTCGCCGGAGAGAAACCAGAGCAATTCGTGAATGATCGAGCGAAGGTGCAACTTCTTCGTCGTCAACACAGGAAATCCGTCTGCCAGATCAAAGCGCATCTGGTGACCGAACATGGCCCGTGTACCGACACCGGTGCGATCGGCCTTGGCGACACCTTCTTCGAGCACTTGTTCAACGAGATCGAAATACTGCCGCATGGACGACTCAATCCGGGGAGGATCGTGCAAAAAAACAGTCCTGATTGAACTGGCGGATGTGTCGAGGCTCACGCACCCGACAGCGATGAATATAGCAGATCAGGGAAACCTCGAGAAGGGGTACCTTCTGGTCTCCTGATTCGAGCTGAGAAAGTGCGCAAGTACCTTCGTTGACAGCATCTTGGATGCCGGCTACTTTCTCGTCTTGCCCAAATTGGCGGCGTGGCCAAGTGGTAAGGCAAGGGCCTGCAAAGCCCATATCCCCGGTTCGATTCCGGGCGCCGCCTCCAGTTATTAACGGCTCCCTCGCCGACGGGCGAGAGGGGCCGTTTTTGATGTGCCTTGTGATGAGCTTGTAGGGAATGGAGGTAGCGCCGGGGTGGCGGAATTGGTAGACGCAGCGGACTTAAAATCCGCTGAGGGGTTTCCCTCGTGCGGGTTCGAGCCCCGCCCTCGGTACCAGTATTAACAGGGAGTTACGCGATTCGGCGTGGCTCCCTGTTTCTATGCCGTATCGGCCTTGGTGCCACCCTGGTGCCATGTTGTGTACGAGAGTTTCTGAATTGCAGCTCTCTCGTGGTCCGGCGATGTATGAGCATACCCCTCAGTCGTCTGCAAGTTCTTGTGACCCATCCAGCGTTGTACGGTGCGTGGGTCGATGCCTCCCATCAGGGAATGAGAGCAGAACGCATGTCGCAACTGATGGAGTCCAACAAACCCATCGATACCAGCTCGCTTGGCAGCCTGCTTCAGTGACACCCGAATATCCTTAAATGGCTTCCCGTCCTGCTTGCAGAAGACGAAGTCGCTCTTCAATACACGAGGGTGATGTCTGAGATATGGGATCAACTCAGGATTCATGGGTATTCGCCTACTCGTGTAATTCTTCGTGTGGTGTCCTCGACGTGAGGCGACCAACAACTCGCCATTTTCCCAGTTCACGTCCCGCCACTGAAGGTGCAACAGTTCCTCTGAGCGAAGGCCAGCATAGACAGCACACGCGACCAAGCCCTTCAGCCAATCCGGGCATTCCATAAGCAAGCCGTCGATTTCCCGTGGCTCAAGGAGTCTCGGAGGCTCAGGAGATTCCTTGTAGGTCTTTACGTCTCTTGCAGGATTGACGTCTAGGCTCTTCCACTCTACGGCTTTCTTGAAGACTAGTTTGAGGCAGCACAACTCCCGGTTTACAGTGGCCTCAGACACAAGAGCGGCCCCCACCTTGTCTCGGCGGCGAGCGATCTTGTAGGACTCGATGTCCTTTGTACTGATTGAATCCAGTGAACGAGAGCCGAAGCGGGGGAGTAGGTGCTTACTGAAGATGCCCCGCAAGCGCCTGTGGTGGGTCGCTGAATGCTGGTGCTCTGACCAAGGCAGAAGGTCGGCAGCGACGAACTCCTCAAGGGAAAGAGCTCGGTTGCTAACATCCGCTGTCACTCTTCTGTTGGGAGCAACGAACTCACCAGTCGCTATCATCGACCTGATCTGTGTCAGCGCATCCTCAGCTTTTCTCCTCGCTCCGATCTTCTGACGGTGACGGGTTCCCTCAAAGAAGTAGTCGATCCACCAGGCGTCTTTTCTCTTAAATACGCGGGCCACTCTGCCCTCCTCCCATCCTCCTGATCCGGTATTCGCCGTTCCTCGTGAATATTGCCATGCCAATTACTCCTCGTTGGGAATTTCATGTCTGACCCTTGAAATCTAGAAAAGGTGGGGCAAAAAATCTAGCCCT
>Ga0114999_10000560_pt1 | contig 55097 bp, 55 predicted proteins | sample ArcticOcean_MG_C_3_FD_89820 | JGI IMG/M metagenome (GOLD analysis project Ga0114999, IMG submission 89820) | Marine microbial communities from western Arctic Ocean - ArcticOcean_MG_CB8_126 | ecosystem: Environmental > Aquatic > Marine > Oceanic | place: Arctic Ocean: Canada Basin | collected...
GCAACAAAAACGCTGCCGGGGTGCAGATCTCTTGTATCCGTCGCCACACCGGCAAAGGGGCTATCGTATGCCGGCACCCCCTTCCATACAGCGCGTGCAACGTGAGCGACCTCACCAAGCGTCATGCTCATAACGGGCGATCCCACTACTGCGCTGCCTGCTTCAACACTTCACGTGCAATCAGACGATCGTCGAAATCGATCGGACCGTCCGCCAACAGTTGGTATGGCTCATCACCTTTGCCCGCGATCACAACCAGGTCACCTGGACAAGCTTCGTTCAGAGCTGCTTCGATCGCAACCCGGCGGTCAACATCTACACGCACAGACATGGAATCATCCATGCCCCGCTGGATCTGCTCAAGGATCTGTTGCGGCGACTCGCTACGCGGATTGTCTGACGTGAGATAGACGGCATCCGCCAACTTCGCAGCAACTTGTCCCATGAGAGGGCGCTTACCCACGTCGCGATCACCACCGCAACCAAAGACGCAAAAAAGACGTCCTTGGGTCAATTCGCGTGCCGCTTCCAGACACGTCTGCAGACCTGCAGGTGTATGAGCATAGTCGACGAGCACCCCAAAAGACTGGCCTTCGTCAATCCGCTCGAATCGTCCGGGAACTCTGGGTGCCTGCGCGATCGCCTCGCACATTGCATCCGCCTCGACACCGAGAGCCAGTCCACCGGCCACGGCGGCCATGATGTTAGAGAGGTTAAAACGCCCAGTCAATGGCGAGACAACCTCGAACTCGCCCTGTGGCCAGGCGACGCGACAGCGGGTCTCAAACAACGATGCGCTGATTGAAACGGGGTGCACGTGTGCGGCGTGATCTTCCACCCCATAGGTAAGCACCTGTGCCGACGTGCGTGCCGCCATCGCATCCCAAACTGGATCGTCACGATTGAGTACAGCCATCGCTTGATCGTCCAATTCTTGGAACAGGCGTCCCTTGGCGGCGAGATAACTTTCAACCGTGCCATGGAAGTCCAGGTGGTCACGTGTGAGATTCGTAAACAGCGCGGCAGCAAACTGAATCTCGTCAGTCCGATGAAGAGCCAGTGCGTGGGACGAGACCTCCATGGCGACGCTGGTTGCCCCCTCGTTGAGAGCATCTCGCAGTAGCTGCTGAAGGGTTGGTGCTTCCGGTGTCGTATTGGCGACGGCCACTTCGCTCTCAGCGCAGATGTATCCCATCGTGCCGATATAGGCACTGACCTGGCCGGCGGTCTGCTGGATATTGTGGAGCAGCCAGGCTGTCGTCGTCTTGCCATTGGTACCGGTGACGCCAACACACTGAAGCTCATGGGACGGTTCACCCTGGAATCGACTGGCCAGTCGCGGCAAAAGGCGGCGGCTGTCTTGCACGAGGATGCGAGTCGTTGGCCCACAGTCGATGTCATCCTCTACAACAATCGCTGCGGCCCCACGTTGGGCAGCGTCGCCGACAAAGAAATGTCGATCCACTTCCTGCCCACCGCGGATTGCCACAAAGAGTGTGTGCGGTTGCACCTGACGAGAATCGCACACGATGTCTCTGATTTCCTGATCGAGACTGCCCTCGACCTGTACATTCTCGCCAGCCAGCAACTGCCCAAGATGCATATGGCTCTCCGGACGTTAGCGCCCGAGGGCTGCCAGGCGGCGTTCTCGTGATAGCTTCTGCAGCAGCACGGATTGGCGCCGTGGTGCCTGCCGTAGGTCCGGCCCAGCGATCTCATCGGCTTCCCCGAGCCAGCACACGATCGCACCGGTCTCTTGCAGGCTCCGAGCTGCCGGCTGTTGTGCGACAACCAACGAACCGGCTCCTTCAAAACGGATACCAAGACCTCTACGACTGGCATGATGTCTTGCTTGACTCATGACCAGTCCACGGAGATCCGGCATAGGCACGGCCCCCGCGTTTGGGCTAAGCTGTGCCACCTCGCCACTGTGCTCCAAGCTTCCGTCGAGCTTCAGCACGCGCTCCATCGTACGGCGAAAGGCGGGAGCCGCAACAACTCCTCCATATTTACCAATGCGGGGATTCTCAATGACAATCAAACACAGGTAACGTGCCGATGTGGCGGGGACAAAACCAACAAAAGATGAGACATATTCATCCTCGGCATAACCCGCGCCATCGCGCAGCGCACGCTGCGCCGTGCCCGTCTTTCCGGCCACCTCGACTCCTGAAATCGCCGCCGCCTTCCCCGTACCATCGGTCACCACTCCTGCAAGCATTCTCTGCAGACGTGTGGCAGTGTTTTCAGAGATCACCCGCCGGACCTTCTGTGTCTCGGTGACCCGACGCTCACTCCCCTGCCTCACCTCTGTCACCACCCGCGGCGACATCAGCGTCCCACCATTGGCGATGACTCCGAAGGCCTGCACCAATTGCAGAGCCGTAACACTGACCTCCTGACCTATGGCAATCGTTGCCAAGGAGCGATCCGACCACTCGGTGGCATGGCGCAGGAGTCCGGAACTTTCGGCAGGCAGACTCACACCTGTTCGTGTGCCAAATCCAAAGCGGCGCAGATAGTCGTAGTAGTCGGCACGAGACAATTCACCTGCAAGCTTGATCATGCCAATGTTACTCGACAGCGCCAGGACCTCAGACGTCGTCAGCCATCCGTGCGGAGACGTGTCACGAAGAGTGTCACCCGTGGCCAACACATAAGCGCCCTGCTCACAGAAGACCTGCGTCGCAGCACGCGTCCGCCCCTCTTCCAAGACGGCAGCGAGGGTAATGGGTTTGAACGTTGAGCCTGGTTCAAAGGGATCGGTGATCGTGCGATTGCGCCTGTGCGCTGCAGGTGAATCACCAGGGGCGTTGGCGTCGAAAACGGGTACGCTCGCCAGCGCCAACAGATCGCCTGTATGTGGATCGGCAATGATACCCATTGCACCTTCTGCGCCTGTCTTGCCGACAGCACGCACCAGCTCTTCTTCGAGAATTCCCTGCATCACGACATCAATGGTCAGCTGAACACTGGCCCCGTTGCGCGCCGGCTGCCGGGCGAGACGCCGATCGGCAAGCTGGTTTCCCCGACTATCGACGGAAGTCAGAGCCACTCCCGTTGATTCGGCCAGTCGATAATCCAGAGCCAGTTCGAGACCTTCGCGACCATCATTGTCAATTCCAGTAAAACCGATCATCTGCGCCGCCAGATGCTCATACGGATATAGACGACGCACTTCCTCCTGCTCGAAAACGCCGGCGAACTCGTGATCGCGGATCGCGGCAAGCTGTGCTTCATCCGCTTGCCGCAACAGATAGGCGAAGGGTCGCCGCTTATCCATAAGTTCACGAACACTCGCGATCGAGGTGCCGCGGAATTTGGCAAAATGGGCGGCGACAGCCTCGGGATCCTCGACAAGTTGCGGACGGCAATAGAACGAAACAGAGCGTACGTCGAGAGCCAGCTCCCGGCCCTGTCGGTCAAGGATCGGACCACGACGCGCGCTCAGCTGAATCTGTCGTTGATGTTGCAGCCGTGCCTGCTCGGAATAGCGCTCATGCCCCAGGGCCTGCACGTCGATGAGTCGCACGACAACGACAGCCCACAGGCAACCGAATAACCCGAGGGCCACACGAAAACGCCGTTGACCCTCATGCACTCGATCGTTGAGACCTGTCATCTGATCAGAACCTGTCCTGGAGATTCGGGTGCAACCATGTGCAGATCATCGGCAGCGCGCTGCCGCAAAACACCAGGCAACTTAGAGCGATCTACCGCTGCCAGGAGCTTGGAGCGTTCCTCATCCAGGATCGAAAGTTGCCCCTTCGCCGTGGCCATTCTCTGTGCCACACCGCCCGACTCGACCTTGCTCCAGACGTAGACCGTCGTCATCCCAACCACTCCTACCACTGCCAGAACGCGACAGATATATCCGATCAATCCGTCCATCAGGCGGCCAGCTTTTCAAAAACCCGCAATTTGGCGCTCCGGGATCGTGGATTGAGTGAAATCTCCGCCGCCGTCGCGGTTTGCATGCGACCGTGCAACTTGAAGGAGGGCGACAGACCACAGACACACGCCGGCAAGCGCGGCGGGCAGATGCACCCCTTCACACGTGGTGCCATGCGAGTCTTCACAATTCGATCTTCCAGTGAGTGATAAGCGATGACCACCAGGCGACCCTCAGGGGCCAGCAACTCGGCAGATCGATCGACGAATTCACTCAATTCATCCAACTCAGCATTGACTGCAATTCTCACGGCCTGAAACACACGGGCCAGTGTCTTGTTCAGCATCTTGGGAAAGGTCGATACCACGGCATCGCGAAGGTCACCGGTCGTTGCCAGTTTTCCCTGGTCACGGTGCCGGCAGATTGCAGCCGCAATCGCTTTCGCCCGCCGTTCCTCGCCGTAGTCTCGGATCAGCCTCATCAGAGCGACCTGCTCGATGCCGTGCAGAAAATCGATCGCAGGCACCCCAGTGCTGCGATCCATGCGCATATCGAGCGGGCCGTCCTGATGATAGCTGAACCCTCGGGATGCCTCGTCAATCTGGTGCGAACTAACACCAAGATCGGCGAGAATCCCGGCTGCGCCGGCCGCCTCGTGCCGGCGCACATGTGGGGCCACCGACTGGGCGAGGGAGGAAAACGCGCACTGGAGAAAGCTCACCTGGCCGCCAAACGGGCGCAGTCGGCGGCCCGCCTCGTCCAGTGCCGCCGTGTCGCGATCGCAGGCGATCAGGTGACCTGAGTCTCCGATTGCGCGAAGGATGGCTTCGCCATGCCCTCCACCACCGATAGTAGCATCAACAAAGACCCCAACGGGATCCTTCACCAGTCCGGAGAGGACCTCCTCCACCATGACCGGCAGATGGTAGGACGAGTCTTCGGATCTGGTTTCTACAGGTGTCGACATTACAGATCCAGCGTTTCGGCGACTTCTTCCAACGTCGCCTCCGCTTGCTGCAAATATTGCTTCCAGGCATCTGGTTGCCAGAATTCAAGACGGTCCAGGGTGCCGATCACGATCATGCGGTCTTCGATCTGGGCTCTTTCGAGCAACTTCCGCGGAATCGCCGCCCTTCCCTGCCGGTCGAGTCGGACTTCTGTGGCCTGCGACAGCATGGCGCGGTAGTAAAGCCGGACCTTGTGCTCCGTCTGCGGCAGGCGCAACATCCGCTCGGCAATCTGGGACCATTGGTTTTTGGGATGTGCTGCGAGGCAACCGTCAAGCCCACGGACCACGACCAGCGTGTCATCGGCTTCGGGATCGAGATTCCGACGCAAGTCGGCAGGCAGAAAAATGCGACCCTTGTCATCGACTGGTACTTCGAATTCTCCAAGGAACTGCGTCGCCATCGGGTCGCCCGGTTCCACCTAAGCAATGGGTCAATGCACCCTTATACACCACTTTCCACCACGGATTAGTATAACCGCTCCACATCCTGGGTGTCAAGACAAAAAGGGGAATAAATAAAGATTATAACCATATAATCCTAACTAATTGTTTTCATTATGCTTAAGTATACTTGTTCTGATATATCTCGAGATCTACCCAGGTCCTCGGGCAAGAGGGCACGCAACGATCTTTTGGCCTCTCATAACGCCAAAAATCGCCCTTTCAGTCAGAGAATAGACGATCGTGGTGGATGGGGGTGTGGATTGGGAACAGCGCAACCGGAACTCTTGGCTGATCACACTAATTACCCGGAAGAGAGCCGGATTCGAACCTCGAGGGCACCTGTTAAGTGGCTTTTTGCAGCACGCGGCGGTGAATGGATCGACCAGCCGTCACATATTTCATTTCGAAATTCGTGGGCTCACCTGACCAGGCAGCCTCAACAGGAACGAGCTGCTCAGAAAAAGTAGCCAGTGCTTCCAGCATCGCCTCTAAATAGTCGCTGTGGTCGGTCTTGATCCATACCCGTCCCCCGGGCACAAGGACTCTGTGTACTTCCCTGACAAAATTGGGCGCCATAAGCCGCCGCTTGTGATGTCGCTTCTTCGGCCATGGATCAGGGAAATAGATATGGAAAGCCTGCACCGATTCGGTTGGCAGGAAAAATTCGATGACCTCTCGAGCGTCACCGTGAACAAAACGAATGTTGTTCAATTGCCGGCGAACCGCTCGATCGCAAGCCAGCCGCAAGTATTTGATGGCCACCTCTACGCCGAGGTAGTTGAGGTCGGCATGGCCCTTGGCTGCGTCAAGAAGATACCGCCCCTTGCCAATTCCCAGTTCGACCTCAACAGGATTGTCGTTGCCAAAGATGGCAGACAGATCCAGAACGACATCATCGTCGATGTCATCAAGGGCCAACATCAGGTCGACCGTAGTATTCACCGCCGTCATCGAGTACGCCTCAACTTCCACAAAAGGTCCCTCTGATTGACCCACCCTAAGGCATGTCAGTCGTCCTCCCTCTATCGTAACTGCAGAGAACGATGTCGGTTACAAGAAACGGACGCTGGTCGTCATCGACCAGCGTCCGTATGGAGAATTCATATGATCACAGACGCCAACTGCCGCCTATGACCTCACAATCTCGTGATCAGCCAGCTGCCTCACTGTGCCCAGGCAAACCGCAGAATTGCTCATAGTCGATCAATTCAGTCACCGTGGGTGCATCACCGCACACTGGGCAATCCGGATTCCGTCGCAACTTCAACTCGCGAAATTTCATATCCAGGGCATCGTAGAGCATCATCCGACCAACCAGAGGTGTCCCCATACCGATCAGCAACTTTACAACCTCCGTCGCCTGCACCATGCCGATGGTTCCGGGCAGAATGCCGAGCACCCCTCCTTCGGCACATGATGGGACCTCGCCAGGAGGCGGTGGTTCAGGATAAAGGCAGCGATAACACGGGCCGCCATCGGCCGAGTTATATACTGTCGCCTGACCCTCAAAACGGAAGATGCTGCCATCGACGACAGGCTTGCCGCTGAGCACTGCCGCATCGTTGACAAGATAGCGCGTCGGAAAATTATCGCAGCCGTTGACGATGATATCGTAGCCATCGAGCATCTGCATCGCATTGACAGACGTCAATAACGCGAAGTGCGTGTTGACGGTGACGCCTGGGTTGAGCTGCAGCAATCGCTCACGAGCAGCCTCTACCTTTGGCTTGCCGATCATGTCTTCGCTGAACAAGATCTGTCGTTGAAGGTTGCTCCGATCCACGACATCGGCATCGACAAGGCCAATGGTACCGACACCCGCTGCGGTCAGGTAAAGAGCCGTTGGGCAACCGAGCCCACCGGCACCAACCAACAACACTTTGCCGGCGAGCAACTGCTTCTGTCCTTGCTCGCCCACCTCAGGCAGAATGATATGGCGGGAGTAACGCTGTAGATCCTCATCGGACAACAAGCCATCCTGTTCGATGCTGAAGCCCGCGTCTTTCCAACCTTTGATGCCGCCAATCATGGACGTCACATTCGTGTACCCCATGGCAACCAGATCTCTGGCTGCAAGGGCTGAACGGTTGCCACCTGCGCAGTAAACGACGATGGCGACATCACGTTCCATCGTGACATCCTCCTCGATGTTCAGTTCGAGGAAACCGCGGGGAATCAGATGGGCACCCGGGATATAGCCATCCATCACCTCGTCACGCTCACGCACGTCGACGACATGCTTGATTTCACCGGCCTGCAATCCACGCTTGACCTGATCGGCGGTGACTTCTTTGATCGACCGCTTTACCTGGTCAAGCAACTGGCCTGACGTCAGAGCCATGCCAAAAATCTCCTATCTCTTTGTCTCGCAGCGAATCGGTTTCGCTGATCTGTAGACAGATGAAGCTATAGATGAAAACTCAACCCGCAAGACCCGCATTGTGGGTACAAGCAGCGATCACTTTCGCGATGACCGTGTCGATCTGCTCCTGTGTCGTTCTGCGCCCCAGACCAAAGCGCAGAGTCGAGGATGCCTGTGCATCACTGAGTCCGATGGCACTCAATACGTGGGACGGCCCCGCGTGCCCGGAAGCACATGCAGCGCCGGCGGACAGTGCCACTTCATGCTGAAGACGAAGCATCAAATCTGTCCCATCGGCCCCTGCGAAACAGACACTGACGCAGCCCGGCAATCGCTGCTGGCCCTGGCCGTTGATGGTCAGATTCAGCTTCTGCCCCAGTCCGCCAATGAGTCGCTCGCGCAACTGGACCAGGCGCTTCATCTCAGGTTCCAGTTCGGCCGCAGCCAATTCGCAGGCGCGTCCCAGACCGACGATCCCGGGCACATTCAACGTACCTGAGCGGATACCGCGTTCCTGCCCCCCCCCCTCCTGCAATGGCTGCAGGCGAATGGCGGGACGACGTCGACGCACGTAGAGGGCCCCCTGGCCTTTAGGTCCATACAACTTGTGAGCGGACATGGAGAGCATGTCGATTCCGAGCGCCCGCACATCAAGAGGGATCTTGCCAACGGCCTGCGCTGCGTCACAGTGCCACACAGCTGGATGGTCTTTCAGCACGAGGCCAATCTGCTCCAATGGCTGTAGCGTACCGATCTCGTTGTTGGCCGCCATCAGAGAAACTAGAAATGTGTCGTCTCGCAGTTGTCGCTGTAGTTCATCTGGATCGATCTGACCATCGACGTCAACGGACAGATATGTCACCTCGATGCCGCTGCGGGACAACGTCTCGCACACATCCAGTACTGCAGGGTGTTCGGTCACGCTGGTGATGATGTGACCCCCATCGGGGTGGCGTGCTGCCAGGCCTCGAATGGCGAGATTGTTCGCTTCCGTCGCTCCTGACGTAAAGACGATCTCGCGGGCTGAGACACCTAGGAGGCCGGCGACTGCATTTCGTGAGGATTCGGTCGCCTCCTTTGCTTGCCATCCGTAGGGATGTGCCGAGGAAGGGTTGCCGAAGTGGGTGGTGAAGAACGGCACCATCGCCTCAAGGACACGAGGGTCCAGAGGCGTTGTCGCTAAATGATCTAGGTAAATCGGAAGGGAGCCGTTCGATGTGCCGTCCGCGGGACGACGCGGCGGCTCAGACGCTGAAGGACTCGCCGCAGCCACAGGTTGTTCTGGCATTGGGATTCACGACCTGAAAACCAGATCCCATCAATCCGTCATCAAAGGTGAGGGTTACCCCGTTCAGATAAAGGCTGGATTTCGGATCAACAAAGACCTGCACACCATTCGACTCGATGATCTGATCCATCTCGCCGGGACCATCAGTGAATTCCAATTTGTATGAGAACCCCGAGCACCCACCGCCCATCACGGCCATACGCAATCCACGCTTGCCGTCGCCTGAGTCAGTCAGGTTGCGGATCTTCTCGGCTGCTGTATCACTTACTTCAATCATCTGTCTCTCCTACCGTGCGAAGATAGCACATTCCACCAGATCGGGCACTTCCTCGTGACGCTGATATACCTCACAACTGTGGCAATCACGATCAAGCACAGGGATGTCGCATGACTGACAGCCCTGCAAGACGGCGATCCCACACGTGTTACGCTCACGCAATTCGACATATTGTTGAATTTTTTCGTCGATCGACTTCTGCTGACTTTGCAGAATCTCGATCATCTGGTGAGCTAACTCACCGCCCGTCTCGGACTCATTGCGCAACGTAAACAATTGCCGGATCTGCTCAAGTTCAAAACCCAGAGTCTTTAGACCCTGAATGATTTGCAACCGGCGTAGTTGATCGTCGCAATAGCGGCGAAACCCGCCACCTGACCGCTCCTCGGGCCCGATGATTCCGAGCTCCTCGTAGTAGCGGATCGTTCTCGTGGACACGCCGGCTCGTTGGGCCAGGTCGCCAATCTGCATGCAACAGCGTTCGGACAATCCGACGTATCTCCTTACTTTGATGCGAATGTAACCAGGCGCCCTGCGAGAGTCAACGAGTGGCGCCCACATACAACCAGGAGCCGATGTGGCTGATTTTGAGTCCGTTGTGACAATGTGTCAGGACGCAATCGATGCGGGCGTAACGCCAGGCATTTCCCTTGCGTGTGGAGAAAGAGGTGGCGAGTCATTTCGATCTTTCCTCGGTGCTGCGGCCCTGCAACCACTGCATCGAGAGCTGGTGGCGTCGACCCACTACGACCTGGCATCACTGACAAAAGTCCTCGCCACAACCTGGCTGACGATGAAGCGGTGGGTGGAAACAGGTTTGGATCTGGATGCCCCACTGGGCGACCTGCTTCCCGGCTACTATCCTGCAGACAAGGTAGGTCTGACCATCCGTCTCCTGCTGACACATGCCGCCGGCTTGCCCGCCGGGTTGCGGTTGCGTGATCACATGGACTGCACGACGGCATTCGATGCGGCAACACGACAGCGTGCTATACAGCATTTTCTGCAAGCCCCTCTCAGGGAAGCTCCCGGTGTCGACTCAGTCTACAGTGATATTGGACCGATTCTTGTCAGCGATCTGTTGGAGCATCTTTCTCCAAATGAGCGACTGGACAGTATGTGTCGTCGCGAGTTATATGAACCTACACAGATGCCCAATACCCAATTTCTGCCATTGAGCGGGGCCTCGCCCCCGGTTACCCCCAACGAGTGTGCCGCAACAGAGCTCTGTTCATGGCGAGATCGTGTGGTCAGCGGTCAGGTCCACGATGAGAACGCGTTTCTGATGGATGGCGTCGCAGGTCACGCGGGTCTGTTTGCCCCACTGGCTGATCTGGAGCACGTGGCGCAGGTCCTGCTGGATCCTCCCACGCGTGGTACGATTACCCAACGCGGTGTTGCAGCCTTCACTCATCGTCAGAATGTCGTCGCAGATTCATCAAGAGCCCTTGGTTGGGACACTGCCCGCGCTGGCGGCCCCGGCGGTGACCGATTGTCATCGACTGCCTTTGGTCATACCGGTTTCACCGGTACCTCGATGTGGGTCGATCCCGAGCAGGGGCTCTATGTCGTGCTCCTGTCGAATCGTGTACATCCAACAAGAGACAATTCCGCCTTCCTGACCTTCCGCCCGAGGCTTCACGACAAGATCGTCGATACGCTCGCTCAATAAACCTTGCTACGAAATCACATTCGGAACGTCTAACGGCATTGATCCACCACCACTTGCTGACCACCACCACTCGACCAGATGGGAAAACTGGGATGTTTGAAAAGGTCCTGCGCCGGCTGCGTCGGTCTGTTCTTGTGTTGATCGGTCTACTCGTCAGCGGCGTCAGCGCTTCGACAGTAGAATTGCTCGACGTCGAACAGTTGTCCGAGCGCTCTGCCAGTATATACCAGGGGACCCTCATCGGTTCAGCACGAGCCGTCTCGGCAGATCAGACCGCGTCCACCCAGATTCGACTCGCCCTGACACGCGTTTTGAAAACAGATCGGGCGATCGGATCGGATACCATCAACGTGACTTTGCCAGGTGGTATTCAGCAAGGTCGCCGCTACGAGATCTCTGGCATGCCGCAGTTTCGAGCCGGAGAAGAGGTCATCCTGTTCCTCTCCGAATCTGATCAGCATGGACGCCAATGGCCGATCGGGTTAGGGCAGGCCAAATTCACCGTTCTACGCCAGGCCGGTCGTCCGGCACGTGTCGAACAATCGCTGCAAGGCTTGCATCTGCTTGACCTGCAAGGAGCTCGGAAGCAAACCGGATCGCCCGGTCCTGTGTTACTGAACGATCTGCTGCGTCGTATCGAATCAGCGGTTGAAATCACAACGACGATTGGCCCTCATTGATGAGTCTCAGCAGGCTACATCGCGCCGGGATCACGGCCCTGATTGTCTGCACGCTCTGCGCGCCCAGTGCGGCCTTCCTCATTCAGACATACGACGGCGACGACGGCCCCGTGACGCTGAAATGGCGTAGCGACACAATACGATATGTTCTCAACGCGACGGGCTCCGACGACATGCAGCCGGCGGCGGCCTTCGGAATCATCCGCGAAGCGTTTGCCACCTGGAGCCGAGTGCCCACATCACGCCTCGAGTTTCAGGATGACGGTGTGGATGCGGGCGCCACCGCCAATCGTCGAGACCGCAGAAATGTCGTCATCTTCGACGAAACAGGACGTACCCTTTCCGCCCCGGCTGGGTCTGGAATCATCGCCGTCACACGCCTCAATTCAGATGTCCTCACCGGGGCGATCTCCGATGCCGATATTATCTACAATGACCGTGACTTCACCTTTGCCGCAGATCCGGTTGGCGACCAGATCGATCTCCTCGATGTAACGACCCATGAGATTGGTCACTTCTTTGGCCTCAACCACACACCGCTGACGGGAAATCCGGCGCTGCAGCCCACAATGAATCCCTTCTATTCCGGATCACCAGGCGAAGCGTCCAGCCTCGCAGCAGATGATATCGCCGGCATCAGCACGATGTATCCCACGTCCGAGCACAGAAGTACGAGTGGCACGATCTCAGGCATCGTGACCGATCGTGCGGGCACGCCGCTGTTCGGTACCCACGTTGTGGCGCAAGGTGCAGATGGCACACTCGTCAGCACATTGTCAGGGGCCGAGGGCGGTCAGGAGCAGCCTGGAAACTACACATTGCGGGGTTTGAACCCAGGTGACTACAGCGTCCGCATTGAACCTCTTAGCCATGGAATCTCGGAAGAGAATTTTGGCGGTATTTTCACGAATCTGGCGACGGATATCCCCGGCGAATTTTTTGACAATGTGGTTGATGAGACCCTCGCGCAAATCATCACGATCCCCCCGGGGGCACTGCGCAATGTGCGCAACATCGATTTTGTCACCGGCCTCGCCCTCCCGGGGTACCCGTCTGTCACCTCTCTGATCCATCCAGCCAATACACCTGATATCGATGGCCCCTATCTCGTGAGCATTGAAGCAACCGACGCGGAACAGCTGATTCTGATGCTTGAGATCTCGGATGCCGAGGGCATTTCACAGGCAAAAACGATTCCCCTACTACGTGACGAAGCCAATTCATTTGCAGCTGAGATCCCGGGGCAGGTTGCAGGTAGCAAGATTCGTTACCGAGTCGTGGCTACCGGTTCACAAGGGCGTGTTACCTACTTCCCCGGTGAGCAAACGTGGGTCGACTTCGATATCGTACCACTGACAGGTGCCCCGCTCGCCTTTGCCGTCATGCGTAGTGCGGGAGCCGTCAGAATTTTTGACACCGGTAGCGATCGGGAGATCTCGCGCGTCAGCGTTGGGCAAGACCCCATTCAGATGGTTTCCTCCGTAGACGGTCGACTTGTCTTTGTCGCTGATCTTGGTGGTTCCGAAATCGCCGTCCTCGATCGTGCAACCTTCCGCGTCATTGAGAGAATTCAAGTCGCAGCATCGCCATTGGACATGACCATCTCCGCAGATGGGTCGACACTTTATGTGACCAATTCTGACGCCGGTCGACTGACGGCGATCGACATACAACGCCTAACCGTCGTCGGTGACTGGGTCGTTGGACAGAGTGCGGCGGGACCCTATGGTGTTGCAACCAGTGCCAGCGATCGAATCTATGTCACAGACTTGAATGCAGATGAAATCATCATCTTCGAAGAGGGTCAGGTGACAGCTCGTCTTCGCGGCCCGTCGCAGCCACGGACCCTTGCCCGCAGCTCAGATGGAGAAACCATCTACGTTTCCAGCTTCAACTCTGGTTTACTCGGCCGCATCGACGATGCAACGGGGACTGTTGCCATGACTGACCTCGGCTCCCTGGGCACCTTCGCTGTCGTCGCCCATCCGACGCGCGACCTGCTGTATCTGACAGCGCATATAGACGATCAATTGCTCGTAGTACAAGCATCGACGGGCAGCGTTCTTGAGCGAGTCGATGTGGGCAACGATCCGAGAGGACTCTCGCTGTCCCCGGATCATCGTCGACTCTATGTGACGTCGACCTCTGATGAAATCTACATCGTGGATACGGAGACCTACCAGATTCTCGGCGTATATCCTGCAGCCGGCGGACCACGAGGAATCGTGATCGTAGCGTCTCCTCAAGACATCTCGACAATCGTCGGCGAATCTTCCCAGCCCACAGCGTGGGCTCTCTCTGCGGCCTTTCCCAATCCATTCAATCCGGAAACACAGTTGGAGATCGTCGTCGGAGAAGGTGGCGAGACCCGATTGGACATATATAACGCGCTTGGCCAGCGGCTCAGGACCCTGTTGTCGGATCCTGCGTTGCCAACCGGTCATCGTCTAAGGATCCGCTGGGACGGACGCGACGCGGCAGGAAGAGGCGTCGCTTCGGGCGTCTATGTCTTTGTTCTGGAATTCCCGGGCGGGCGACAGATTCGCAAGGGGATGTTACTTCGATAGCGGCAGAGACGCCTCGACAGCGGCTAACTCTCCGGGGCCTTCGTCGACGAAGCCATCGACACTGAAGTATCGGAAACCCGTGTCACAGAGAATTGTGACCACTGTGCCCTTGAGACCATCCCGTTCGATCAATCGTAGAGCAGCCGCGACATTGGCCCCAGCGGAGGGGCCCACGAGCAATCCTTCGTCTCGGGCAAGACGGCGAGTCATAGCAAACGCTTCGTCTTCTTCCACGGTGAGGACTTCGTCGATAAGATCTCGATCCAGGACATCTGGCACGAAGCCGGCGCCAATGCCTTGAATTCGATGCACACCCGCAGATCCGCCTGAAAGCACGGCCGACGCAGAAGGCTCGACTGCGATGATGCGGGTTTCGGGGCTCTCGCTCTTAATGGCCTGTCCCACGCCAGTAAGGGTGCCACCGGTTCCCACGCCGGCAACGAAGGCATCGAAGCTTGCTGTACCAACAGCTTGCAGTATTTCGGGGCCCGTCGTACGTCGATGAATTTCTGGATTCGCCTCATTGCTGAATTGCTGCGGCATAAAGTAGGTGTCTGGATCAGACTCGACGATCTGTCTCGCATGACGAATGGAACCATCCATGTCTTGCACTGCTGGAGTCAGGACGATTCGAGCTCCGTATGCAGCCATCACCGCGACGCGCTCCTGACTCATATGGGCTGGCATCGTCAGGATGAGAGGATATCCCATGGCGGCCGCCGCCATCGCCAGCGCGATTCCTGTGTTGCCACTTGTGGGCTCGACAATCGTCATGCCCTCGCGCAACTGCCCGGATTGGACAGCCGCCCGAATCATACTCACGCCGATTCGATCCTTCACACTTCCTGAGGGATTGAGCGACTCAAGTTTGCCAAACAGATTCACACCAGGTGGTGCGATGGTCCGCAATGGCAAACACGGCGTACCGCCGATCGCATCGAGAATGGATGCAACCGATGCCGGCTCACTCATTATCGTCTTCCCCTTCACCGGCCGGTTTTGCGGTACCAGGAAGAGGTCGAGTGAAATCAACTACCGCTGACGGGACCCCCGTGTCGACACGCAGGCCGCCACCCGTGCTGTAGAGGTCGCGGTAGCTCGCCGGCAGCAACAAGATGGTCAGCAGCGGTTCGATACGCGTGATCACGTCGTTCACATCACCGAGAAAGCTGCGTGGCACAACGATGATGTCGTCATTGCGCAGAGCGACGTTCTGCCGATAGTCACCTCTTGTCGCCAAACGCTCGAAGTTGATGCCATACATCCGCGGCTCGCCGTCTTCCACACGGATGAGTCGGATATCGTCGCGAACTGCATCGTGTGTCAATCCACCGGCCTGACTCAGAGCCTCTATCACACGGGCATCCTCAGGAAACATGTAGACACTTGGACGCGCTACCTCGCCGAGGACGATGACCTTCTTACTGCGCAGACTCGCGCCCTGCACGATGACAATGTCCCCACCTTGTAGGACGGCATTCTCCCGGGGGTCACCGGTACGCAACACCTTTTGCAGGTCGATCCGATACGAGGTCCCATCGCGCACGAGGGTGACATTGTCCAACTGGGCGTCGGGTGTTGTTCCACCCGCATTGAGAATCAGATCAAGTAAGGTCGTCTTGCCCTTGAGTGAATATCGCCCCTGCCCCATTTGTGCAGCGGCCCGTTCCGTAACGGATATCGCACCAAGAAGTGAGACCATCTTGCTGTGATGACCAGTCACTTCCACGTCCACCTTCGGCAAGCGAAAAAAGCGTGACAAGGCCGTCGTGAGCGCTTCGTCGAGCTCTGTCGGCGTCAGGCCACCAGCCGTCACGTTCTCAAGCAGAGAAAAGGACACGTTGCCATCTGGGCGAACGGTGACTTCCTCTCGATTGACCTCGATATCGCGCAGCGTCAGCTCTAGAACGTCACCGGGTCCGATGATATACTCAGGAAAGCCAAGCCGCTCTGTAAAAGAGCGTCTAGCCGGATCCATTGAGAAATCTTGTTGTTCCACGGGCGGCGTCTGAGCAAAATTCGTCACAGGTGTGGTTGCAGTGCTGCACCCTGTCACAATGGCCAGGCACAGCAGAATCCAGTTCAAGCTCAAATGGCCTTTTCGAAACGGTCGAGTCATCATTTTCCTCAACGCCTGCGGACGGCGAAGGCCAGTTCGCTTACACCACGTCCAACGATCTGTAGCAACCGCAATGGATACACGAGGGGGGCCAATCTTGGTGGTAGGCGAGGATACACTTGCATCAGAACATCCTGTCTGGGAAAAACGAATTCTGCAACAAAGCGGATCCGATCCAGGCCACTTGAACAGGTCCAGCAACTGAGAAGCTCCCCAACAACTGTCTCCTGCCGATGCAGCTGGATCCAACCCAGGACAGACACCACCCACGCTGGGAGCGGATTCTGTCGACGACAAGCTGCTACCCAAGATGGCAGTGAAACCTGTGATCCGTCCACCACTTCCAGGACATAGCGCAGCTGGTGGTGCAGACCTGTCCCCTTTGCGAAGGTCCAAAGGGCCTGTCCGTTCACTGGGGTGGCACGCAATTGCAGGACCAAGTCGATGAGCCATGTGAGTCTTCGGTAGCTGTGGCGCAACGCATGCGCCGCGGTAACCAGTAGCTCATCTTCGTCGCCCAATGTGAGCAGTTGAAAGCCAGCCACGTCTCGACGCTGACATCTGCTCCAAGCTTGGCTTGGTTCGATCCAGCCAGCTCGTCTGCGATTCGTGAGACGATCGCCATTCAGCAGATCTGTGTGCAGGTCTATGGTGCAACCATCCAGACGGGTGAACAGATCGGGATGACGTGGCAGTGTCTGCCACCCGTATCGTTCGAGCGCGTCGACGACATGGGATCGCATCGAGGCCTCCACCAGCAGATCGATATCCTCCATGGAACGGCACCCAACATCCGGATACAACCGTAGCAGTGCCGCCCCCGGCAGAAGAATGGGCTCGGCATCGATGCGGGCAAGATCGTGGCATAGAGCCGTCACAGCATTGAGTCGGTGCAGATTGTTGCCTGCCGTTTGCACGTGTTGGACCTGACGAGCCTCTGTATGATGGCCCAGAGCGTATAGCAGCCCGCCAAGATCAGACTCGTCGTCGCGATCGATCCTCGGCAACTCCACGTCCTGGTCCAGGACACACTGAAGTGTCTCAGCATCAAGCTGATTCATGAGAGGTCCAGATCATTGAGGGCTCCGGCCACACTCAGCTGTCTCACAATGTCGACGACATCCTTCTCAACCTGAGCTGCAGGGGCATCATAGGAACGACAGACATGGTTCACCATCTCTGATACGGTGGCCCCCGGCCCAGCAGCCTCCCAGATCAGAACGGCAACACCATTCAAGTGATGCACGCAGCCACCAACCTCGTCGTACAGAATCCCACCGTCGACGAGTCGCCTGAACTGGATCGACTCTCTGTTGCGCCAGCGTCGAGTGCCCATCTCGTTCATCTTCACGCCCATCGCTACCTAGCCTCGCATGCTCTTCAGCATTCTCGCGTCATTCAACTCCATCTCGGCGGCCGACATTTCGACTTCAACCTTCACTCGCTCTTCACTGAGACAATCCAACTTCTTGTTGGCAGAGATCAGCTGCGCTGACAGATCCATAATCGCATTGCGACACAGTCGTTGGTGGAAGTCCGTATCACGTGCAAAAAGCGCCTCCAGTATTTCATGCGGGATATGTAAAGCGACGCTGTCATCGATGGAGCGAACCTGCGCAGTCTGGGGTGTATCCATCAGCTCCGCCCACTCTCCAGCCGTGACGATCGGTTCAAGCAGATCTGCCGATTCTCGGCAGTCGCCTACTTCCCATTGCCCCTTGAGCAGGATGAACAATCCCGGGCCTTGGGCCCCGGCCTCAATGACCACCTGTTGAGAGCTGAACACCCTCGGACGCGCGATCTTGCGTAGCATCTGCAGATAGCGTCCTGTCAGTCGCCGCAAGAGCGGCGCTTGTTGCAAGCGACGGATCAAAGCTTGCTCCCGACTACGACCGACTGGACCTCGCTCTGTCACGTTGCGACGGTCCGGGTGATCTGCCTCAATGACGTATCGACCTCGGCCGCCGACGACAGAGGTGCACTACACACTTGGTCCTGACAGACAAAGACGGCGGGCTGCGCCAGTCTCCCCTCCAACATCGGCATGGAAGTCGACTCCGAGGCACCAGGATCGGCCCCAGCCAACACACGCCGTGGAATGAAGTGTGCGTGGATCGTGCGCAGATACTCGCCACGCTGCGATGCATCACCGACCACGGTGATTTCGACGTCCCCCCGCAGGTAGCGGTGCAGAGCCGACATCATACGTGGACATGCATTGGGGGACTCCTTCATGGCAGTTGCATACAATGCCAGGGTCTGTTGCGCACATTGACGCAGCTGTGGGTCCCCCGTCAATGCCGCCAGTCGCAGGAGTGCTTCTGCGGCAAGAGCATTCCCTGAGGGCGTTGCTCCATCGAAAGGATTCTTACTGCGCACCAGAACGTCGCCACAGCCGTCACGGACATAATAAAATCCGTGCCCTTCCGCGTCCCAGAACACATCGATCATCTCCGACGCCAGATGCTGAGCCGAGGCCAACCAATTCAATTCAAAGGTCGCTTCGTAGAGATCGACACAGGCACCCACTATGGCGGCCAGGACATCCTGGAAGGCTGGCTGCCATCCGATCGACGCCCCGAGGCCACCGTGACGCAATTGACCGTCGACAACAAAATCGTCGAGCAATCGTCGCATCGACTGTCGCGCCGAATCGAGATAGCGTTGATCGCCACTGATCTGATACCCGCGGATCATCGCTGAGGCCATCAGTCCGTTCCAGGCAACCACGATCTTGTCATCACGACTGGGAGCAACACGACGTTGGCGTGCTTCGCGAAGGGCTTCGATCCCTCGATCGAGAGTTGATCGCAAGTCATCGACACCGAGTGATACTTGTCTGGCGAAAACTTCGAGATCTTTCTCGATATGAAGAATGCTCTTTCCGTGTTCGAAGTTGCCCTGGGGTGTGACACCGAAAAATTGACACAACACCGCTACGGCGTCTTCGTCGTCCAGGACGTCTTCAATTTCTTCCGGTGTCCAGACAAAGAACTTCCCCTCGACACCCTCAGAATCCGCATCCTGCGTCGAATAGTATCCGCCATCTGGATGCGACATTTCTCGCAGGACGTAGTCGAGTGTATGCAATGCGGTGCGTCGGAAATCGCGGTCTCCCGTTGCCAAATGGGCGTCGAGTAGAACGGGCACCAGCAGGGCGTTGTCGTAGAGCATCTTTTCGAAGTGTGGCACGAGCCATTTCTTATCGACACTGTAGCGATGAAAACCACCGCCTAGGTGATCGTAGATCCCTCCACGACTCATACACACAAGCGTATGGGTGACAATCTGCAGGGACTCTTCGTCCCCCGTATCATGCCAGATTCGCAGCAGCAGTGCGAGGGTATCACTGTTCGGAAACTTGGGGCCTTCGCCGAATCCTCCGAACTGGCTGTCGTAGTTACTTGCCAGTTGAGAAGGCGCCGATGTGAGCAGGGAATCCTGCAGATCACCCCCCACTGTCAGCGGATCTGAATTCTGAACGAGAAAATCGGTCAGACGCTGTGCCTGCACCTCCACTTGTTCCCGCTGCTCCTGATAGTGACGGGCGACAGACTCCAGAACACGAGGAAAACCGGGCCGTCCGTAGCGATCATCGGGAGGGAAGTACGTACCACCATAAAATGGTCTCAGATCTGGTGTGAGGAAGACCGTCATCGGCCAACCACCACTCCCCGTCATGGCTTGCACGGCGGCCATATAGATCTCGTCGAGATCTGGCCGTTCCTCGCGATCGACCTTGACGCTGATGTAGTGCTTGTTCATCAGCTGCGCGATGTCATCGTTCTCAAAGGATTCACGCTCCATGACGTGGCACCAATGACAGGCGGAGTAGCCAACCGACAGCAAAATGGGCTTGTCCTGTAACCGGGACTCAGCCAGAGCTTGCTCTCCCCATGGATACCAGTCTACCGGATTGGCAGCATGCTGCAGCAGGTAGGGGCTGGTCTCATTTCCCAGGCGGTTGGTATGCCTTGGGGGCTGATCTTTGTCGTCGGTTGAGTCAGTTGTCACGTTCAGTAGTCACGTTCAGGCCGCAGACAGGCCATTGAGAAGAGAGCAGCAGGCATCGGGATGAAAATGTAACCATCGCCCTTCGATTGACTCAACTTGGCGATGCGTCCCTCATCTGTGACTCCAGGGTACATACCAGATCGGCGAAGGCACTCAGGGCCTTGGCAGACTGCCTTGCGTGTGTTTCGGCCTGATGCAAGGGCAGCACATCGCGCAAGTAGGAATGTTCGATGTTCAGCTGCTGCTCTTTCGCCAAAAGTGGAATCCGCAGCGAGCGAATCTCGGCGAAGTTGATGTTGGGTGTTCCCACCCCATTGAAAGCCGCCTTGATCTGTTCCCACCCAGGAGCCGATCTGAGAAACAACCACACATAGAATGGATTGATTTCACCGAGTCGAATCAGATCGACGAAGCAGCCGATATTTGCTCTCTCCTCTCCCAGATACACTGCAAGTCGGTTCTTCCCAAGCGCACCAGCGCCGGAGCGCGGCATCAGAAGATCGCGTGGCTGAACTCTGCTTCTTGCCGGATCGTGATCTCCATCCGCCTCGACACGCATCGCCTGATGAAGTTGCAGCCCCGTTTCGGCAAAGTCTCCCTGGCGAATGGAGAGGATTCCGCCCGGGCGATGAGCACAGCGGCTTCCCGTGACGATGGGGCCGTAGGTGAGGTGTTCGACGAAGTCACCGAGGGGGACATCGCGTACACCACGAGACCACTGGCGACGCCGGTGACGCCCGTGCCAGAAGCCTGCGTCCCATCGCTGTGAGTCGAGACGTTCCACGTCGACCTGGCACGCGCTCGACAGCTGTTGGCCATCGCGAACCCGGCGTAGATCCTGTGTGAGACTCTCCATCAGTGCTGGCAAGCGTCCCCGACGGTCTTGGACCCTCTTTACCATAAGACAACTACCCGCCGGTTCCGCGGTTGGGGCACGGCGACGCAGCAGCAGCAGGTGAGCCATCGCATGCAGACCCGGTCGGCGAAATGTCGAACCAGGCAAGGCGACAACCATGATCGCATCCGCCCTTTGCAGGATCCAGTTGCGCGAATCCTGCGTGCGCTGATTGGCAAACAGGCCGTCCGGCAGGATGAGAGCGACCACGCCCCCGATTGCGACCACCTGCAAACAACGCTCGATGAAGAGGTGTTCCACCGGACGCGAAGCCAGGCGTTGAGGTGAGGTCCCATCGAGATGTCCCCAAATCGAATAGGCGTCGCCGGCGACCAGTTGATCCCATTGATGCTCCTCAAGCAGATCGGACGCTCGGCCAAAAGGTGGATTGGCGACAACCACGTCGAAGCTTCCAGGCGCCAACCGATTATCGAAGAGTCCATCGCCAACTTTCACACCAACATCGGCCCCTCTGCTTGCAACGGGTTCATCCCGCTCAATACCAAGGCATGTGTTGTGTGGCTCCAATGCCAGTGGACGAAGTAGAGCCCCCTCGCCTGCTGCTGGATCAGCCACACGGACAGGGTGCAGGGGCTTTGAGAACAGGGCGCAGACCTGCTCACACAGAAAATCCGCAGTCACGGCGGGCGTGAAATGCTGCCCGAGTGTGGGATTTTCCCCAACTGAAGATCTTCTTCTGCCCACCGATGTATCGGGTCGGACGGGGGTCGAAGATGTGGTCACAGGGTATCACTCATCAGTTAGCTCTCAACAAGACTTGATCTTCGTACAACGTTGCCTGGCAATCACTTACAATACACCCACAATCCTGGCATGAAGTCTGCATACCATCGAACTGCCCTCAGTTCATCTCTACAAACGTCGGAGGATCAGCATGTCTGAGCTACGAATGCCCGCAGTAAATCAAATCACCGTTGCAGGACGTCTTGCACAGGATCCAGAATTTCGCCTCACAGAAAATGGTGTCGCTCGCCTTGGTGGACGCCTCGCAGTGAATCGCTCGTATCGAGACCGCGATGGACAATGGCAGGAGGAAGCCTCCTTCTTCAACTTCGTTGTCTGGCAGTCTGAGGCTGAGCGTTTAGCCGATCGACTGACCAAAGGATCCACAGTCTTGGTCAGCGGCCGACTACATAGCCACAGTTGGCGTGATGAAGAAGAGAATCCTCACTCTCTTGTCGAGATCCAGGTTCGCCATCTGCAAGTGCTCTCCCGAAGTGTTGCTGCTGACACACCCGAACTTGCCGTAGAAGGAGCGAGCGAACTTCACGAGGTTGAGCCTGAGATCCTCGAACTGGCGGCGTAACGTAAAACCAGGGGCTGCCGCCCATTCCGGTCGGCAGTCTCCTACGCCGCCCCTACCTCGCTATACTGCCTCAAACAAATACCTCGCTATACTGCCTCAAACAAAGTAGCGATCCCCATTCCCCCACCGATGCAAAGTGCGGCAATCCCTCGTCGCGAGGCACGGCGCTGCATTTCGTGCAAGAGTGTGACCGCAATACGTGCTCCGGATGCACCCACCGGGTGGCCCATGGCAATGGCACCGCCATTCACATTTACCTTCGACAAGTCCCAGTCGAGAGCCTTGCCCACGGCAAGACTCTGAGCAGCAAAGGCCTCGTTCACCTCAAGCAGGTCGACCTGCTCGAGGTTGAGCTGATTTCGCTCCAGCAACTTCGTGATGGCAGGCGCCGGACCAATCCCCATGATTCGCGGATCAACTCCGACGGACACAGTGTCGACGATCCGGGCCATTGGTGTAAGCCCCTCCGCCTGGGCTTCGTCTGCAGACATGATCAAGAGTGCAGCCGCTCCGTCATTAATCCCTGAGGCATTTCCCGCCGTGACGGTTCCGTCCTCCTTGAAGGCCGGACTCAAGCGCCCCAGGCTCTCGTCGGTTGCATCAACTCGCGGATGTTCATCGATCTGAAAGATCAGAGGATCTGCACGCCGCTGCGCAATCTCCAGAGGTACGATCTGACTGGCGAAGCGTCCCTCTCCTTGTGCGGCTTCATAGTTTCGCTGACTTCGCAGGGCGAAATCATCCTGTGCTGCGCGCGAGATGGAATACTCTTGTGACAGATTCTCGGCCGTCATCCCCATGTGGCAGTCGTAGAAGCAGTCCCAGAGCCCATCGAGAATCATCAAATCAGCAATCTCACCGTGTCCCAGCCGACTTCCCCAACGATTTGATGGCACTGTGTAGGGTGCACGACTCATGCTCTCCATCCCCCCCGCAACGACTCGTTGTGCCTCGCCGAGACGCACAGCGGCGGCGGCAAGCCCTACGGACTTAAGACCTGATCCGCACAATTTATTCACCGTCATGGCAGGGACCGCGTAAGGCAGACCGGCGTCAACTGCTGCCTGTCTTGCAGGATTCGGGCCGAGTCCGGCCTGATAGATCATCCCCATGATGACTTCGTCGATGGTGTCAGCAGCCACACCAACTTGCTCAAGAGCCTGTGCGATAACGCTGGCGCCGAGATCGACTGCAGGAGTCCCCTTCAGCGTCCCTCCAAAGGAGCCAATCGCGGTTCGAACGGCGGCAACGACAACAGCCTGCCTCATGGTGCTAATCCCCTCATTGACGTTGGCCAAACCCAACTCTATCTTTGATCAAATTCAGGCACTTAGCCCGTTTTCTGGGCGGTGTTTTTCGGTTCCAATCATCGTGTCGGAGACAACCATGGCCTGGGCTCGAAGTAAGGCCTTTCTGGAGCGAGTGCAGCTCGGCAGCATCATTCTGTATTTGGTCTGCCTTGGAGGCTATACGATCTCGGCCGTAGGCGAAGTGTGGGACTATCTTCGTGCCGACCTGTTTGGTTTTTCATTTTTCAGTCTCTTCATTGCCTCGACCATCCTTTTGCGATTTGAGCGACCCGCCGAGGCCGAGTAAGAGACAACCCAAGTTGATGGGGCAGTAGCTCAGTTGGGAGAGCATCGCGTTTGCAACGCGGAGGTCGTGGGTTCGAACCCCATCTGCTCCACCATAAATTTCCAGTGTGAGATTCGCTCTCACACTGGTTTTTTCTTGGTACCTCATTGTCCGAAATAAATCAACCACGCACTCAACAACCCCCAAAGAAAGACCGTCCACTGCAATGGACGATCGCGCCAGATCAGCGCTGTTGGGTCGCCGCCGACATCGAGATGTCGCACGATGTAGAGATAGCGAAGAATTCCATAGATCACCATGGGCACGGTCCACTCCATGTGGCCCTGTGCCGAAGCAGCCTCACCAATCCCAACTGCATACAGTGCATAACACACGATGGAAGCGGCAGTCAGGATACTGACAATCTGATCGAGATACGGCACGTCATACCCCTCAAGTGCGTGCCGATGCCTTGACGCGGTTTCCCCCAGCTCGATCAGTTCCTGCCGACGCTTCACGGCCGCCATCAGCAGCGTCAATGTAAATGTGCAGAGGATAAACCAGGTCGAGATGACAACATCGATCGCCACCGCTCCCCCCACTGCCCGCAACAGGAAGCCAGCAGCGATGGACAGAATGTCGAGTAGGACGAACTTCTTGAGCCAGAACGAATATGCCAGATGAATCAGGACATAGCCTGCAAGAACAAGGGCGAATGCCGTCGCTAGCAGGTGAGCGACCATCAGGGCTCCAGCCAACAAGGCAACCGCCACCGACCCTGCAAGCACAGGAGACAGTTTACCTTGGGCGATCGGGCGCGAGGCCTTGAGTGGATGTAACCGATCTTGCTCGCGGTCAACGATGTCATTGATCAGATAGATCGCCGAACTCGCGCAGATAAACAGAACGAGGGCGAGCAGAGAGCGATTCAGATCGGGCTGGAGAAACAGATGCCCCGAGAATAGTGGCGCCGCAAGGACGAAGGTGTTCTTCACCCAATGGCGTGGTCGGGCCGAACGGATTAGATCACGTAGCAATGAGTCCTCTGGCCGGAAGCTCGGTCAGCCCAAGAGCCATCTCAGAAGTCTGTTTCAGGGTCCTCGTGGGGCCTGTCCCCACCCATCTGCTTCGCCTGGTCCAGGGCAGCCTCAAGGCGTCGGAGAAAATCGTCTACCAGATCTTTCAGGACAACCGTCGCCCCCTCTAGGGAGGGTGTCCTGCTCACGACCCCCAAACTCAGAGTAAGTGAGACTTGGGTCCCACCACATTCGAATTGTCGATTCAGCACTCTGGCACGGAGAGAGAGACCACGTCTCTTGGTCTTGCTCAGATCTCCCTGAGGCACAATGAGGACGAAATTCGCCCCATCGATATGGACGAGTTTCTCGTCCTTTTCGACATTCTCAGACAGAAACTCAGACACCCCTTTGACGATTTCATCACCACCGGTGCGACCGAATTTCTGGTTAAATTCACCGAGACGATCGGGAGCGATCATGACGCAGCCCAATGGACGGCGATCAACATTGGGTGTGTTGATCGCCTGGGGCAGGAGAGCCGTCGCGAAAAAGACCTTATTGGGCAGCTTTGTGAGCGAATCAGTACCTGCAATCCGCATCCATCGGCGATTACTGGCACGCAACTTCTCGTTCTCGCTCTTCAGCCGGGTGATCTCGGATTGCAGGGCAGCAGGATCTATATCTTCACTCATGCGTCCGCGTCATCGGTGGCCGTAGTTTGAATGAGAGCACCGGCCAGAGTTTGAATGAGAGCACCGTAAGTTGAGAGAAGAATCTGTCCGCATTGCGGAATCCAGACGATCTGCCGTAACTTACGCCCAGACAACGTGATCCGCAAATAGGACAATAGATCTTGGCGATTCTTGCACAGTATTGGATGATCCCTCTCGGCATCGCTTTTGTGGGTGCCGCCCTCACGCTGTTCACCATCTGGCAGATGCGACACCGTCAACAGAACAAGCTGGCACTTCGTGTTCTGGCTGGACAGCGACGATTGCTGGGTGAGGAGATCGACGAACGAATGGCGGATCTGTCTCAGGTAGACGAACCAGACCTGCGTCAACGGATCCAGGCATCCTTTGGCTTCGTAGATGGCCTGCACGTGGGTGCACTTGAACGACAAGCTCACCTGCAGAACCTCGAAGATCTAGCGCATCTGCAGCGACACAAGATTACGATACTTTCCCGCCACCTCGACAGCGCTGCTCATGAGTCCGTGCCGCAGGCCGAGCAAGACGCCTACGACGAGGAGCCAGATCTGCCGCAGACAAGGGGAGGCATCGAGGACGACCTGCTTGATCGAATTTCACAGCACGCACCAAACAAAACCAAGGGTCCGCGCCACTAAGCCGTCCCCCCAAAACAACGGGTGACCCCTTGCCAAACAGAGGCCACCGCGTGTACTTCATGCTACCAGATCGTGGATGTGTCTACACTTCCATGATCTCCGCCTCTTTGTTCTTGATAATCTCGTCGATGCGCTTGGTGTTCTTGTCCGTCATCTCCTGCACGTGATCATGGCAAAGACGGGCATCATCCTCGGAGACTTCGCCTTCCTTCTTGGCGTCATCCACCAGATCAAGGCCATCGCGACGGGCGTGCCTGACGGCGACACGTGCCTCCTCGGCTCGACCGCGCGCGATCTTCGTCATTTCGATACGGCGCTCTTCGGTCAATTCAGGGATCGGCAGGCGAATCACCTGACCATCATTGCTTGGATTGAGCCCCAATGACTTGTCAGCCAGAATCGCTTTCTCGATGCCAGCAATCAGCGACTGCTCATAGGGCTTGATCATCAGCAATCTAGCCTCGGGCGTGCTAATCGATGCCAATTGATTGAGTGCAGTTGCTGTCCCGTAGTAGTCGACACGTATCCCATCCAGAATGGACGTCGACGCCCGACCCGTTCGGATCCCGGACAGATTTCGAGACAAGGCCTCAAGAGCCTTGACCATCATCGCTTCCACTTCGGCATAGATATCTTCTACCATGATCTAGCCTCTCCTTGCTATTATGACGCGGGATTTGGTGACCTATGTCATTCGCCCAAGCGAAAACAAGCAAAGCGACGAATGGACAGTTTCTCGCCGATCTTGGCGGTCAGCCCCGTCAGCATCTGATCGATCGTCTTGTCCGGGTCCTTGACGAAAGCCTGCTCAAGAAGACAGACCTCCTGGTAATACTTCTCCAAGCGCCCCTGTACGATCTTCTCAGCGATGTTCTCGGGCTTGCCTTCATTCTTGGCTTGCTCGAGATAGATATCCTTTTCCTTCTCAATGAGAGCAGGATCGACATCCTCTCGACCCACCACTGTAGGCTGCTCAGCGGCAATGTGCATGGCCACATCGCGGGTAAATTCCTGAAACTCGTCTGTGCGTGCGACAAAATCTGTCTCGCAGTTGACTTCAAGCAATACCCCAAGACGACTGCCAGGGTGGATATACGACAAAATCACCCCCTCGTTCGCATCACGCCCTGCTCGCTTCTCAACGGCTGACATACCTTGCTTGCGCAGGAAATCAACCGCCTTTTCCATGTCACCATCGCTCTCCTGGAGCGCCTTCTTACAATCCATCATGCCAATTCCGGTGCTGTCGCGCAACTGGCGCACCATCGCGGCTGTGATCTCTGCCATGATTCTTCCTCGAAAACTTGCAAAATGATCGTGGTTGGAAACCCGCACTGCGGGGACTCTCTTAGTTGGCCGCTACAGCCTTTGCCGGAGCCGATGGGGCTTTGGCATCACCGTCCTTGTCTCCGGCGGGTCCCTCAGACTTGCCGCTAGCGGCCCGACCCTCAATCACTGCATCAGCCATATGATGTGTGATAATTTCAATGGACCGAATGGCATCGTCATTGCCGGCGATGGGGTGACTTACTTGGCCTGGATCGCAGTTGGTATCGACGATGGCGACGGAGGGAATGCCCAGTTTCTGCGCCTCAGAGATGGCCAATTGCTCTTTGTTGATGTCAATGATGAACATCAAACCTGGCAAGCCGCCCATTTTCCGAATACCTGTGAGGGTTCGATCCAGCCGAGTCCGCTCCTTCTCAAGCAGGAGGACTTCCTTCTTCTTCAGCTTATCGTATGTGCCATCAGTCGAGATCTTGTCGAGATGATCCAGATGGCGAATGTTCATGCGAATCGTCTGCCAGTTGGTTAGCATGCCGCCAAGCCAACGCTCCGTGACATGGAACATGCCGCAGCGATCGGCTTCCTGACGGATGACATCGACAGCCTGTTTCTTGGTGCCGACAAAAAGGACGGGCTTGCCTTCTTGGGTCGTCTTGCGAACGGCCTGGTAGGCAGCCTCGAGACCACGAAGGGTCTTGTTTAGATCGATGAGATGAATGCCGTTGCGCTCGGTGAAGATGAAGGACTTCATCTTCGGATTCCACCGACGGGTCTGGTGCCCAAAATGGGTCCCCGCCTCGAGCAGGTCGCTTACGCTGACCTCTGCCATATGCCAGTAACTCCTGTGTGGGTTATTCGTCCATGATCCGTCATCCAACGCCGGAGTCCCACTGGACAGTTGCCGGCAGGACACCCCCGACGTCGTCAGGATCATGTGGTTGGGAACCAGGCAAAGCGCCGCCCGGTTCCTACTGTGAGTCTGGGTCTGCGCGAGTCTGGCTACGCCAAACTTTACTGAGAAACTGTTTCTTCCTGTCGAGGCACGGCACCCCGGCACGATTTCTCGATGTATGCGCTATCGTTTCGAGAATTGGAAGCGCTTGCGGGCGCCGGCCAATCCGTACTTTTTGCGCTCTTTCTCACGCGGATCACGCGTCAGAAATCCAGCACGCTTCAAAGCAGTGCGCATCGTCGGATCGAAGCTGAGCAGGGCACGGGCAATGCCGAGCGAAGCTGCGCCGGCCTGTCCACGCTTGCCACCACCCCGAGTACTGATGGTGATGTCGAATTTGTCACGAGACTCGACCAATTGCAGCGGCTGCATCATTATCATTTCAAGCGAGTCGCGGCGGAGGTATTCGTCTACCTTGCGACCGTTGATGGTGATCTGGCCCGAACCGGGATGCATGCGGACGCGGGCGACGGATGTCTTGCGACGACCTGTAGCTTCGAACTTCTGAATGGCTTCAGCCATGTAAATTGCGCTCCAAGGACCTGATGGGTCGTGCTGGTTTGATGAGCTGCTGACGTTGGATGAGCTGCTGAACTGGCATTGACGCGGTATGACTACAGCAGTTTGAGCAACTCAGGCTGCTGAGCCGCGTGGCCGTGATCGGCGCCACCATAGACCCGCAACTTACGGAACATCTTGCGACCGAGGGGGTTGTTCTTCAACATGCCCCACACAGCCTTCTTGATGATGCGATCCGGATGCTCGGCCAGAACACGCTCATAGGGCCTGGTCTTGAGACCGCCTGGATATCCGGTATGGTGATAGTAGACCTTCTGCTCTGCCTTACGACCGGACAGATGCACCTTGGAGGCATTGATGACGACAATATGGTCGCCCATGTCCTGGTGCGGCGTGTAGGTCGGCTTGTGCTTGCCCCGCAAAATGTGTGCGATCCGACTCGCCAGGCGACCGAGCGTCTGTCCTTCGGCGTCGACGACGAACCACTTGTTCTCGATCTCGCTCGCCTTGGGACTGTATGTTTTGTATTTCAACTTAACGATCCACGTTTGCGGGACTCTACGTCCCTAATTCCTGAAAGACATGTCATTCGTCCAGATCCGTCCGAGGATTGATAATGTTTCGGTTGGATTCCTGCTCTGGTACGGACGCAAGAATCTACGCCCTCTCTGAGAAAGTGTCAACGATCGACCGCTACATCCGCCTTGCGCCGCCGATACCAGCGTCTCCCCAGGAAGGCCAGAATCAAAGAGACAAGGAGCAGCATCCCCAGGCGGTTATACACAGACACCCACTCCAAAACCAGGTTCCAGTTGCGGCCGACCATCAGGCCTGCCCCCAGCAAGATAGCATTCCATACCATCATGCCGAGCATCGACATCAGCAGCACGCCCCGAAAACGCATGCGCGCCATCCCCGCCGACAAGGCGATGGCAGATCGTATTCCAGTTAGAAATCGATTTGCCAGGACGAGCCACAGACCGTAATGCTCGAGCCACACCTGGGCCCGTTGCATGTGCTTCTCGGAAAAGACCTTGACCCGACGTGAGTGCCCCTCGAGAAAAGAGCGGCCATGGGTAAGTCCCACATACCACATCACCATAAATCCGATGGTTCCACCCGCGGAAGTGGCGAAGTACACCGGTTCCCATCGAAGCACGCCGAGGCCAACCAGATAGGCCCCAAAAACCACGACGGTATCACCGGGTACGGGAGGGATCACATTTTCGAGAAACGCACTCAGCCCTAGAAATGTATAGGACACCCAAGGCGGCCAACTCGACATCTGTTCGATGGCACCATGTAGGAGCTCCGTCATGCTCGAAACGTCGAAGTCACAGAGACGAGGGCGATCGCCTGGGCCGCGATGCCTTCCTCACGCCCGATAAAGCCAAGACGCTCTGTCGTGGTTGCCTTGACGCTCACAGCCGATGCTTCGATCCCAAGAGTTGCGGCCAGTCGCGCCGATATCTGGTCAGCATACGGGGACAACCTGGGCGCTTGCGCCATCACAACCGAATCAACGTTCACAATCTGCGCTCCGATGGCCTGCAACCGACTTGATACGTCCGCGAGAAGTACGAGACTTGAGATACCCGCATATGCCTGATCTGTGTCGGGGAAAATTTGACCGATGTCTCCCATGGACATCGCACCAAGTAAGGCATCGATAATCGCATGGGTGAGGACATCGGCATCTGAATGACCTGCAAGCCCACGCTGGGCTTCTATTTGGATGCCGCCGAGAATCAGCGGACGATCATCTGTAAAAGCATGCACATCATATCCCTGCCCAACACGCATGGCCCTCGATGAATCGCCCACGGTCGGCAGATCCTTAGGGGCCGTCACCTTCACGTTGGTGGGGTCTCCGTGAACGATATGGACTCGGTGGCCACAGGCCTCCACCAGCGAGGATTCATCCGTCGCGGGTTGCGATGGATCTCGCCGGGCGAAGGCTTCCTCCAACAAACTGCGACGAAAGCCCTGCGGGGTTTGTGCATTCCATAATTGTCGTCGGTCGGGCGTGCCAATAACGATACCATCCTCTACCTGTTTGACCGTATCCGTTGCCGGCACGGCAGCAATTGCGGCGCCATGACGCAAGGCTGCCTCCACAATATTGGTCACCAGATCCGTACTCACCCACGGCCGAACAGCGTCGTGGACCAGAACAATGTCGTCGGCGACTTCCAGGGCGTTCAATGCCTGTTGCACTGAGTCAACTCGCTGCGTGCCACCGATCACGGCCGGCCTAAGTTTTGGCCCAACGGAAGAAGCGATTGCGTCGAAGCGCTGCCTGTCGTCTGGATGGATGGCGACGAGGAGACCAGACACGCGCTCGCATGCATGGATCGCCCGTAGTGTGTGAGCCAGCAGTGGCTGACCGTCAACGGAGAGATACTGCTTAGGTATATCGCTTCCCATCCGTTGTCCCCGCCCTGCGGCAGGGATGATCACCACGGCCCTGGGTTCATTCATGAATGATCTCCATGAATGAGCATGGCATCACCATAGCTATAAAATCGGTACGAATTATCAACGGCATGACGATACGCCTGACGCACCCGATCGACGCCGGCGAAAGAACTGACAAGCATCAATAGACTGGAGCGAGGCAGATGAAAATTCGTCACCATGGCATCGACCACCTGGAACTCATGCTTGGGCGTAATGACAAGATCGGTCCAACCCTCGCCAGCTTCGAGTGTCCCAGATTCCGCGCAGGTCTCCAGCGCGCGCACGCATGTCGTGCCAACAGCAATCACGCGTCCTCCTGCTTGGCGGCGTTGCTGTATCCGCTCGGCCGCGTCCTGGGACAGATGATAGTACTCAGCTTCAACTCGATGCTTTCCGGGGTCTGAATCTCGCACGGGTGCAAAGGTGCCGGCACCGACATGTAGCACGAGGCGCTCGACGGCGACTCCCTTCGCCTCGACCTCGTCAACAAATGATTTGGTGAAGTGGAGCCCAGCCGTAGGTGCCGCGATCGATCCATTGGATCGAGCAAAGACGGTCTGATAGCGATGTTCATCGTCGTCAACCAGTGCACGTCGAATGTACGGCGGAAGTGGGATTTCGCCGAGACCGGCCGTTAGACGCTGGAACGTGTCGAGGCCCGTGGGATCGGTCCCCGTGTTATCATCTCGCAAAAGGCGGAAGTGCAGGCGATCCTCACGGGTCCGCCCAATGACCTGTAACCGAAGCCCTTCGTCTCCGTCAAGAATCAGGCCCTCCGCCAGTCCGCGCAGAGGCTTGGCCATGGCCAACCAGCCCTCAGTGGGACCACGTCCGAGGACGAGCAACTCCACTTTTCCGCGCGTGAGCGGCTTGCGCACATGCAATCGAACGGGAACGACGCGCGTCTCATTGAGTACCAGCACATCCTGAGCCTGCAAGTGTTGAAGCAGGTCAGGAAACGTGGCATCCGTCACCTCGCCACTGTCACGGTTGAGGACAAGCAACCTGGAACCGTCGCGACGTGTCGCCGGGTGCAGAGCGATCAGGCTATCGGGTAGCTCAAAGTCGAGATCTTTCAGCTGCATGATTTGCCCAGTCTTTCAGCTGCATGGTTTGCCCAGAAAGAAAAGAGGCGGCAAGCTACACATCGCCCTCAGAAAGTCAAATGACAGCACATGAAAAGGGGGCCACCTCATCCCTGAGGCGGCCCCCTTTTGCTGGAGCTCGCGCTCCACCTCCCTGTTCATCTCGCTTCACGGTATTGCCGGCCGGAGGATGGAAACGAGATGATTCTTCCTTGAATGGGTGACGTGTTTGCTAAAACTAATACGGTCGGAGTGGTGACTAAGACTCGTCGACGAGCACCGCTGGTGGCTCTCTACAGCAGCGAGAGGGCCGAGACAGAGGAGACATTGGCTTGTACCGACATGGCGTTGCTGGCACTCACCAAGATCTGTGCCCGCGAAAGCGAAGTCACTTCGGTCGCGATGTCCGCATCTCGAATTGTCGCGTCCGACGCAGTGATATTCTCAATTTCTACCTCAGTGAAGGCGATACTGAAATTTAATCGATTTTGCATTGCGCCCAGATCGCCACGAGCGGCTGATATCGTCGTCGTCGCCTGATCGATGGTTGAAATCGCCTGCCGAGCAGATGAAATGCTGCCAACCGAAGTTCCTCCCATATTGAGCGCCGTACCGGTTGCACGCAGATCTGGAATTCCGACCTCAAGTCGATTGAAGAACGTATTGTAAGGGCCTACCTGAAATGACCCCCCCGTGCTCCCTTCAACGACAATCGTCTGGCCATCGAGCCCGCCGTCCGAGTAGTCTCCTGCAGCGCCTTGCGCGCCGACACCGGACAGGGTGACCTGTATGCCCAGTCGATCGAAATTTGCTACGACGGATGTACCCGTCGCCACGATATTGCCATCGAGCAACGTGCCCAAATTGAGCGTCTGGGTCACGTTGCCGTCGCCTAGGGTAAGCGCACCGTCGGCGGCCGTGTCGGAAAACGTGAAGGTTCCTGCCTGAACAGCCGATATGTTGATACGGGTAACCCCTGTTGTGGCACTGGAGGTCACAGCCGTAGAAGCCGTCGTGCTCATCTGATTGCCGAAGCCGGATAACAGACTGGCGCTGTTATACGTTGTCGCTTCGGCGATTCGGTCGATCTCAGACACGAGCTGGCTGAACTCTGCTGCGATCGATTCTCTGTTGGAATCGTTGATCGTGCTCGACGCGGACTGGTTTGCCAGTTCCTTCATCCGCACAAGCATATTGTTCACTTGTTGCAGGGATCCTTCTGCGACCTGTAGTAGGTCAGATCCCTGTTGAGCATTGCGCACATTCTGACCGAGCCGCGCAACTTCGCTACGCAAGCCCTCTGATACGACCAATCCCGACGCGTCATCGGATGCGCGATGAACACGCAGGCCTGACGACAACCGCTCGAGCTGGCGACCGAGAATGTTCACGTTGCGCGAGATAGATCGCTGCGTATGGATCGCAGCGATATTGTTATTCACTCGCAGTGGCATGGTGTGATGTTGCCTCCTTGCTCCCTGGGCCGAAGTCCATTTCGACCTTTCGTGTTCACATGACGGGCCAGAGTACATGTAAACTATGTAAATGAAGTTAAAACAATAAGTTACTATGGAGCGACGTCTTCCATTCACATCGACCGCTACCACCGAGCGCATTCTACCTATTCCGTATATCGGGCCCCTAATCAGCCAACTTTAATGCAGATCCTCGTTTTTTTCTTTTTCTGTAAAATTCTGCAAAAGTCTGCGGCGGATTCGTAGATATCATCTAATATGTTACCAAGTTCCGCCAAGTGACCGGAAGTAGTCTCGCAGTGCCTCTCCGCGAGGTAATTGCCGGTCACGGGTAGTTAGGAGGAAGTAGGAAACGTCGTCTCACCTTTCTCCATTGGCACCAGTGAAGGTGCCACGTGTTGTGTGAGAAAGCGGCCTTCATCAGGCAGAAACAAGGAGGTTTCAGCCAATGTTTGCAGCAAGAATCAACAGCAACGCTGCCTTCGATCGCGCCAGTAATGCCCACGGCCGGTCGGACAGGGAGCTACAATTCAGTCGTACTCGACTCGGGCATGCGCATCAACACCGCCCGGGATGATGTGGGTGGTCTGTCGATCTCTGAAGGGATGCGCGCCGAAATAGGCGGCCTGACAGAGGGAACCCGCAACACCGAAAAAGCCATCGATCTTCTGCGCACTGCCGAGGGTGCAATGGGTGAGATCAGTTCGATTCTCATCCGCATGAGCGAACTGGCAACGCAGGCATCGACCGATACCCTCAACGACACGAATCGGGAAGCAGTTCACTCCGAATTCAATCAGTTGAAGGACTACATCGATCGTGTCGCCAAACAGGCATCATACAACGATCAAAATCTGCTGTCTGGATTTGGTAACGATGTCAATGACCTCACATCAACGGCCATTGATGCGTTAGCCGACAATAGCATCCGCCGCGTGAAATTGTCGAGCGTGGAAGCCGGGACATACACCTTCACCGACTCCCCCGCTGACAATAGTGTCACCCTTAGCAATGGCACCACGTCGCAGACCATCGAGTTCGGTTCGATCATGGACGGTGATCATGTCGCAGACGGCACGACAGTCGTCGCCAATTTTGATCAGTTGGGGATCGAAGTCGTGCTCGCAGGCCAGCACGTGGCTAAGTCACAAGGCAGTTACACTGATGGTGACCTTGACGGTCAGACCCTCGTCGTCGAAGAAGGCGTCGGGGGAAGCTTCCAGTTGGGCAGTGACGCAGGTATCGCCGATCGGTTGGATTATGATATCAAGGACATAACTGCTGGCGGCAAGGTATTAGGCATTGAACAACTCAGTATCGGCACGCGCGACAGCTCGCGTCATTCTCTGGCTCAGATCGATGGTGCGATCGACAGGATGTCCAAGGAACGAGGAGAGGTCGGCGCCCTCCTGAACAGGTTCCAGCATACCCTCAGTTTCGCGGAGGGAGCAATAGAAAATGTCACCGCCTCTGAAGGGACGGTGCGTGATACGGACTACTCTGTCGAAGCTGGACTAGTCGCCAAGGGGCAGATTCTGCAAGATCTCTCGCGGTCTGCGATGATTCAGTCCAAGGTTCCCATCGAGACGGTGATGTCACTGTTATCGGGATAGGCTCGCACTTGAGACGCAGGCCCATGGCACGTGACGGGCTACCTTTTATGACCCCGCTTGCTGCCTGGTCGGTTGGAGAAGTCGCAGGATTCGAATCTCTCCACCTCGGATCGTGTCGCTTTCAGCAAAGACTGCGACGGTCTCTGAAGTGGAGGAATCTAGCAGCAGTTGAAAGTAGGCGCGATTGATCTGGCGACGATAGCGGGCCGCGATCGAGGTTGGCTGCAGGTCGTCGTTCAGGTAGCGTGCATACACCCCTGAGGGCAATACGATGTACCGTACGCCGAGGCTCCATAGCTGGCGTGGGCTACGCCAACCACGACTGAAAACGCGTCGAGTCTCGCGGTCATCGAGATCTATGTGTTGGCGAAGCGACTCGGGCACAGAGGGCTGCTTCAACCAGACCTCGAGATTGACAATATCGTAAGCTGGGTGTGTCGCTCCTGCTGCGTGCAATGCGTTTATCGCGTCCGGCGCACGACCATAGGCGGCTGCGAGGCCCTTGCTGTCCTGTGTGGATGGCAATCGTGGACAATATGGCAGCCACGTCATGCCGATCCCTGTTCCATCAGGGACCTGCCTCTTAATCCACGTCGCCGCCAGCGTACGCGTATCGATGCGCTGCATTTGCCAACTGGCGTGGAGTGACCCGATAGTGTTGGGCAGCAAAGTGGCAAGGGCGATCACAACAAGCAGCCGCGAGCCATCCACGCGCATGCGGCGCTCCGTGTGAGCCCACATCCGGGTGACCTGGACGATCAGAATGCCCAGATATGGCAGCAGGTAGTGGAGACTCTCGCGTGTCCAGGAACCGATGTAGGCGAAAGCGGGCACGACCGTAGCCAGTACGAGCCAGTCGTATCGATCTCGTTTCACGCTCGCCCAAACGACACCCGCCAGTAGCAGCCCGCCCAGGACAAACTCCTGTAGCACCCATTCACGCGCGATCCACCACCACGGAGAGGTTTCCTTGAGCGCGAAGCCAAGGCTCGACAGTTGATAACGGACCAGGCCAAAATACTGTTCAGGGGCGAGCACGAAGTAGGGGCACGCGAGTGCTGCGATGACGACGGCGATCGCACCTGCTCCCCAGAGACGCGGTTCAAAGCAGCGCTGCCACCATGCCCTGTCGGACGCCCTTTGCAAGTGAGCGCCGACGACGGCCAAGGCACACAGTGCGCCGTTGTATTTGGTCGCCACAACCAGCCCGCAAACCGCGCCGGCAACCAGGTAATCTCGCCACTCCCCATCACCTTCAAGAATCGTCCAGGCGCGATAGACGACGAGGGTCGAAAGCAGGGCCACCGTTGCATCGGGAAGGGCCATGTGCGCTTGTCGCACGGGGACAAGCGCCACTGCGTATGCCAACGCGCCAAACCACGCCCACCTGCCTGCCCCCACCCGCCACGATAGTCTGTGGATCACCACGACATGGACCATGTCCGACACGAGACTCACCCCCCGGCCCATGAGTGCGCTCCAGGCAGGGTCCGTGTAAGACAACAGCGTCAGTCGATCAAAAAATCCTGCACCCGGAAATGACCCAGCGACGACGATCCCGGTGCATGCCACCACACTGGCGACGAGGTAGGAGTAGAGTGCAGGATAGGTAAACTCGGTGGGTCGAAGACTGGCGTCGCGGAAGAAATTCCAGATACTGGCTGCGACGCCAATCTCATCAACGTGGCCATAGAAGTCGGGATATCCCTGGGACGAGCCGAGAAGTCTACCGACTGCGGCGACAACGAGAATGAGCCCCAGCCCCAACTGCTTGTTCATGTCGGTTTGGCGGTGTGTGCCGAGGTAGTCGACCATGCGTGGCGAAAAATGGTCGTCAGGATTTTCCTACCTGCTCGTATGGAACCCATCAGGGTACCCGCCACCTTCGACTGCCCCGCAAATCGTTTTCGATAGCTCACGGGCACCTCAGTCGAACGCAGGCCCTCTCGTGCCGCCTTCACCTGCATTTCGACGGTCCAGCCGAAATCTTTATCTATCATGCCGATCCGCTCCAACGCATCGCGGCGAATCGCACGAAATGGCCCCAGATCTGTATAGTGCTCTGAGTACAGCCATCGAATCAACAAGGTTGCCAGGGCATTGCCGAAGCGCTGCTGCGGCGTGAGGGATCCGGCTTCACGGCGTCCCAGCACACGGGAACCGATGACAAGATCTGCTTCATTGGCAAGAAGGGGAGCCAGAACACTGCTCGCCTCTGTCGGATCGTCCGAGTAGTCGCCGTCGAGGAAGACGACCACCGTCGTTTGATCATCGAGAGCAGCGATACCCGTCAGGCACGCCTGTCCATAGCCACGTCTCGATTCGACAACGACTCGCGCACCCGCCTCTTCGGCACGACGCGCCGTGTCGTCCGTTGAGCCGTTGTCGACGACGATGATGTCATTGATCAGATCACGCGGCAGATCTACCACGACACGACCGATGGCATCCTGCTCATTCAGGGCAGGAATGATGACGGCAATATGGACCTCAGGCAGAGGGCTGGTCATGCTCGTCGGCGGCTTTCGCAAGCGAGGCCGATTGTAGCCCTATAAATGCAGAGCGAGCCAGTCGAGAACCAGCTCCGGGAGACTCACTGCAGAGAGCAGTTCGAGTCCGTGAGCGGAGACGCCCTGCACTACGGCGACCGATTTCGGTTCACTTGTGAGAGACGCAAGAGAGTCAGAGAAGCCTGGATAGCTCAAGGACAGCTCGTCGCTGATCGGTAAAACGTCGGCTTCCCCCACCACATATAGCATCGTGTGTGGATTGAAGTTGTCGATGCCTTCGCCAATGACCAGAGGTGTCTCATTTGCATCCCATAGGCCCGGGGAGATCGCGACGCCCACCTTCAGATCATCCGGAAATGCCCCCATCGCTACGTAGGCGACATTGCCACCGCCGCCGTTGCCAATCACGGCCAAACGGCTCGCATCAGCCGATGCCTGACCACGCAACCAGGTAATGGCGGCACGAACTTCGAGATGAAAGTTGTCCAGATCTGAAATCAGCAGTTGATCAACGGCACGACCATCACTCGGCAACGCGGTGAGGCCGTGACCGCGCAGATCGACGGTCAGAACATTGTAGCCATTCTCCAACAGGGTCTCAAAGAATTCGTCAAAGAGCCACTCCTGTCCGGCCAGACTGTTGCCCACATCATGTACGAGGATGACCGTCGGCTGCGAACTCCCGCCTGTTCTTCCATAGATTCCTGCCACAGAGATCCCGTCAACACTATTGAAGGACACTGCGTCGATGGAATATAGCCGGCCGGCACCTTTGGGAAGATCGGGACCAGCAATACTCGGATCGTCGTCGTTGGCATCGCCGCAACTGTCAAATACCAGCAGCACCGTGGCAAGAAGACCTAAACGCAGACCGCGCCTCAGCAGACGGGTCGACCACATCTGGCACTGGCGGAAATTCAATGTCACGAGGGACTCCCATGTCACTTGACGGGAAGGCGGGAACTTACGGGCTTTCATCAACTTACTCAGCCTCCGCTGGAGGTGTCAACGTGTCAATTCAGGTCAGGGCTGCAGAGGCAATCAATTGATCGAGGTCCGTGCACTCCACGTTCAGCACCCGGGTGAGGTCAAAGCCATCGATGGGGTCGACCTGGACTTGCCTCAGGGACAGCACGTGGCCTTGATGGGGGCCAACGGATCCGGCAAGACGACGTTGATTCGATGCATCAACGGCCTGCTGCTGTCGACATCAGGGTCCGTGCACGTGGATGGCCTGTCACCTCGCGAGCCAGAGGATCTGATTCAGATCCGCCGTCGAGTGGGGATGGTATTTCAGAATCCAGACGATCAGTTGGTCACCACATCGGTTGAGACCGAGATCGCCTTCGGCCTCGAGAATCACGGCATTCCCACAGACCGGATGCGCCATCGTGTCGATGAGATGCTGGAAACCTTCTCCTTGGCACGTTATCGGAACACACCACCTCATCTTCTGTCAGGAGGCGAACGCCAACGGCTGGCCATTGCCGCCGCAGTCGCTCTGCAGCCAGCCTATCTACTGTTGGACGAGCCGACAGCCCTTCTGGACCCATCCTCTCGAAAAGATTTCATGCATCTGCTGGATCAACTTCGTGTCGATCACAATATCGGCATTCTGCATGTAACGCAGAATGCGGAGGAAGCGATCCTTGCCCAGCGACTGCTCGTGCTGAACCACGGAAAACTCGCCTGTGACGGTAGCCCTGAGCAGGTGTTCAGTGCTGGCGCCTGTCTTGCGCGAGAGACGGGTATTCAGCTTCCATTCGCAGTGCGCTGCTGTCTTGCCGTTGGCTCCCTGTCGGCCCCTCTTCCACTTACCATCGAGCAACTCGACGATCGTTTGGCTCATTGGCAGGGCCCGGCATCCCCCCCTGCTGAGGGAGAGATCGAAGAGCCGACAACACCAAGGATGGAAATTCGTCATCTGCACCACATATATGACGAGGGCATTCCAGAGCCTGTCCAAGCACTCACCGACATTGATCTGGATATAAATCCTGGACAGATTCTGGCGATCGCGGGAGCCAGCGGATCGGGAAAAACAACCCTCGTCCAGCACCTGAATGGACTGTTGCGCCCAAGCGCGGGCCAACTGTCACTGGATGGGCTCGATCTCTGGGACAGCAGACTGAAGCCACAACAGTTGCGGCGCCTCGTCGGACTGGTCTTTCAGTTTCCTGAAGCACAGTTGTTCGCCGAGACTGTGGCGGAGGATGTCGCCTTCGGCCCTCGCAACGTGGGGTTCGACGAGGGCGTCGTTGCTGAGCGCGTCGCTGCTGCTCTGCACGCGGTTCACTTACCCCACAAGGAGTACGGACAGCGCTCGCCCTTTCACCTGAGCGGCGGAGAACGACGACGTGTGGCGATCGCTGGTGTCCTGGCCATGAATCCACAGATCCTGGTGCTCGATGAGCCAACGGCGGGGCTCGATGCACAGTCAACGCAGTTGCTGATCCAGATTTTCCACAATCTGCAACGAGATCAATGCAGTGTCGTACTTGTCACCCACGACATGGACCTGATCGCCGAGGTGGCATCGCGATTGGTCATTCTTGCCAACGGCCGAGTCGCGTTCGATGGTTCACCAGGAAAGGCCTTTGGATCAGATCTCTTCAAGGAATCGTCCCCCCTCATCCCACCTGCTGCGTGGCGTTTCAGCCAACTGCGACAGCAGCGCGAAGTGCAGACCCCCTGGTTTTTGACCGATGCCGAGGTGGCCGCGTATGCTCGTTCTCTCGTTCCCCCTCTTGCAGAATCAGACTAGCCCCCTAACCGACTTAAGGACCATCCATGTCCCAGCAATCATCAACTCCCCGCCCCTTGCTACTTCGTGGCGGCCGTCTTGTCGACCCGGCGGCGAATCGGGATGAGACGACCGACCTGCTGCTACGCGACGGCGTCGTCGCCGCGATCGGCGAGGAGGTGACGATGACCGATATCGAGGTAGTTGACGTGACGGGTCTCGTGGTCTGCCCCGGGTTCATCGATGCCCACGTTCATTTGCGTGAGCCTGGCTTCGAGCACAAGGAGACGATCAAGACCGGCGCCGAGGCGGCTGCTGCAGGTGGATTCACGAGCATCGTGACGATGCCGAATACTGCACCACCACCGGATTCAGCGACACGCGTGAAAGATCTCGTTGAGCGCTACCAGGCCGGATGCGTGCGAATCTATCCCATGGGGACCGTCACAGGCGAACGCACGGGCAGAGGCTTGGCGCCCCTTAGGGAGATGGCCGACGTAGGCGCCGTGGGATTCTCAGATGATGGAGATCCGGTAGAGGACGAGGACCTGATGCGCCGGGCACTTCAGGTGGCTGCTGAAACCGGTATCCCTATCGCGCCGCACGAGGAGGTAAAGAATCTGACCACGGGCGGCTGCATGCACGAAGGGGATGTGTCACGAAGACTGGGATTCACGGGGATGCCAGCGGCAGCGGAAGAGCAGATGATTGCGCGGGACATCGAGCTCGTGCGGGAGACCGGTGGTCCTCTCCATATCCTTCACATCAGCACGGCTGGGACTGTCGGGCTCGTGCGCGGGGCCAAAGCCTCAGGTCTCCCGGTGACCTGCGAGGTATTGCCACATCATTTCCTGATGACCGACGAGCAGGTCGAACACTTAGGTACCGCCGCTAAGATGAGCCCCCCCTTGCGTGAACAGGCTGATGTCGACGCCATGATCGCAGGTTTGGCAGACGGCACCATTGATACACTGGCTACCGATCACGCACCTCATACGGCGCAAGAGAAGGCGCTACCCTTCCCCGAGGCGCCCATGGGGATCGTCGGATTGGAGACGGCCGTCGGGCACACGCTGACGCGCCTGCTGCATGGCGGCGTGTTGGATATAGCAGCAGTGATTGATCGCTGGTCGGTGGCGCCGGCGCGAATCTTTCAACTTGCGGGAGGACGGCTGCGGGTCGGCGATGTGGCGGATGTCACCCTCCTCGACCTCAATCAGACGTGGACCGTAGACAGCAGCAGATTCCAGTCGAAATCAGCAAATACCCCTTTCGATGGACAGCTGATGCGCGGCAGGGCCGTCGGCACGATCGTTGGAGGGCGAGTGGTGCACCCGCTTTAGCGGTTTGTGTCGAGAGTGAACGCATCGGACCAGTGCTCGACAATGGCGGGGTCTTGAGACAGATCAACACTGATGACATCGAAACGGCACTCGCCGCCCGCGCCACGATAGCGCAGAAAATGGCGCGCAGCGCGAATCATTCTCTGTCGCTGCGAATGCGACAGACGTGCTTCGGGTCGTAGAGTCTCCGATCGGGTGGCCGTCGATTTCACTTCGACGAAGACCCAGCACGCGTCCTGCCTGGCAACAATGTCAATCTCTCCGCCAGCGGCGCGATAACGCTGATCTTCGATGGAGTACCCCAGGCCCTGCAAATAGGCAGCAGCCGTGGATTCACCTGTCACTCCGGTCGCGGGAATCGGCTCGGCTTGTCCTTGAATTCCCACTGGCTGCTGATTCCGGCGTGCGATGGGTGAAAAACTGTGACGATGCTCTGTGCATGGGCCCAGTCTGGCCAGAGCACTTCGATGCAAATCGCTGGCATACCCCTTGTTGCTTGCAAAACCATAGCCAGGGTGATTGGCATCCAACCCAATCATGAGTCGGTCACGGTGTTCTTTGGCCACGATCGAAGCTGCTGCGATACTCATGGATCGAGCATCCCCTTCAATCAGAAGGGTCTCCGGAAGACCGGATTCGGGAGAGCGATTGCCATCGACTATAACATGTTCCGGAGCTGGAGATAGCCCGTCGAGGGCCACACGCATCGCCTCCATGGAGGCCTCCAGGATGTTGATCCGATCGATTCGAGCCGCAGACACGACGCCGATGTTCCATGCGATGGCCTCCTTTTCGATCTCCTGCTGCAATTCATGTCTTTGCGACGGATCCAGCTTCTTGGAATCGTCTACGCCTTGAAGGCGGCATCCTGGAGCCAGGATTACTGCAGCGGCAACGACAGGCCCCGCCAGACACCCACGACCAACCTCGTCGACACCCGCGATACAGGTAATGTCCGATTCCCAGAGACCGTCCTCGAATTTTCGGATGCGTCTCAATCGCCGCTGCTCGGCTTCACGCCGGCGAAGCTGCTGACGCTGACGCACGGCAAGACGGCGGACACCTGCGCGCGGATCTTGTTCGAGCAAAGCCAGGACAGTGCGCCCAGTCCCCCCACGTTCCTTCAGCAGCGCTTCGATCTGTGCGATCGTGGCCTGGGATAGATGCTCAGCGTCGAGTTTCACGTTTGACAGTTTCCGGGAGGCTGGTACATTGCGAGCAAGAGAAAATACCTATGATTCGGTGCCGTTTCCCCGGGAGTCACAAGTGCGATACCTGCGTTTCACGATTGTCTTCACCACCGCCGTATTGCTGCTGAGCAGCACTCCCGGGATGACTCAGAGTGAATGGGCAACTGACACGCGTGTCTACCTCTTGGATGGCACCGTCATCATGGGACAGTTGCTGGAAAAGAGCGATGATCTGATCATCGTTCGCAGTAGCAGTGGCGAAATTCACACCTTCGAGCCCACTCAGATTGACAGGCTTGTCACATTGGATTCACTGGGCGGCCAGGCGCAGACCATCACAGTTCGTGAATTTCCCTATATCAGTTTCCTGGGCGGTACCGTTGCATTCGGTCTGATTTCGTGGCTGCAATTCGACACGGCCAGTGATCGTGATGCGGAAGCACAAATCAATGCAGACCATGGCGTCGTCGGTCGCGCAACCGAACTACGAGACAAGGCAGACAAGGCCCGCTTGCTGGGTTGGTCATCGCGCGTGCTGGCATTGGGATCGCTCGGCATTGCGTTGATTCCTCGCGATCGCACCAGACGCATCTTTCCCGAAGTAGGCCTGGGCGATGACGGTACAACAAGACTGCGGGTCGTCTACGCCTTTTAGGCCGCCGATAACCTGCCACGATCACCTGCACAATCGTCGACGTTTATCGTCTACCGCGCAGTCTGCGGATCTCCTCCGTCATGGCTTCAATCTTCATATTCTGTAATTTGACGATATCGGCATAAAGTCGATTTCGGTCGTCCTGGCCATCCAGCGTCTGCCGCAGTCCATCGACCTTATCCAGAATTCCATCGACCTCGGCTTCCTCGCCTCCATCGGCAAAGGAACCGGCCCCCTGCCGAAGTTCGCCCCACTTCTCATCGATCTGCCGATCGAGACTCTCTTCTTCCTCCGTCGTGGCGCGGCCTTGACCCGCTTCATCCACTTGCTCTTCCCAGACCTGTGAGAATTTTCCACCTGGCGCCTTCTCCGGCGGCCCAGACTTGGGTGGCGAAGATTTGGACGCGGGGGTCTGTGGGCGCTTTTGACTCGAGTTCACCACCCACCAGGTCACGCCGGCCAATGCCAGCAATCCTACCCCCGCCAGCCCGATCAGAACCCACGGACCATCCAACGGATTCCCGGCCGCCTCTTCTTCTGCCGTCGCCGCATCATCGCCGACCACTTCTTGGGATGGAGCCTGTGCCACTTCACCAATGGCCCCTTGCGTCCGTGGCGGCGGTGGTGGCCAGATTTCGCCACGAAACAAAGCCTGGTACTTGGCTGCACTATCGGGCCTCGCCTGTGACCGGTACACCTCCCCCAGGGTGAGATAGATGTCACGTCGTCCGCCACTCACACCCAGGGCCGTGTAAAGCTTCGTTAAGGCTGCATCGTGTTCACCTAGATGTCGATGGGCCTTGGCGGCATGAAACAGAGCATTGACGTTCTCGGGGGCCCCGGTGAGAACCTCCTCGAAAGCCTGCAGCGCCCCAAGATGATCACCGCCCGCCTCCCGTTGAAGTCCTTCGGCATATGGATTTCGCTGTACAAGGGCCGTCGTCTCTTCGATAGGATCAGGCTCAGGGAGCGGCGTTTCCAGCAGTGGCTCGGCGTCGACGTCGGTCTCGGTTTCCGCCGGCACCGCACTATCAGCCGATGTCTTGGGTTTCAGAAATCGGGTGGCCAGCCAACCTGTGCGGCCATCAGCGATCCGGATCTGTGACCAGCCACCTTGCTCGGCCCCCACACGATCTACCTGCTGTCCGCGAAAGAGCATCGTCAAAGAGGTTCGACCGGTAGAGGGCCCGTCTCGCAAGCGCACACCTTGTCCTGAGACGAGGAATCGTGGCAAAACCAGCTGCCCGTGAATCCAGCCCTGCGTTCCATCGGACATCTGGATCTGCAGCCAACCCGCATGCCGATCGACTTGTTCGACCTCCACCCCTCGACGCAGTGCAGCAACCTGCCGCGATTGCGTGGTGGCATCGGAGCGAATATTCACCTGGTCGCGATCAACAACGTAAATCTGTTGTGCCGACAACGATGCAACCGATGCGAGCAGACAGAGGCCAACCAGCAAGCGAAGACGGATCATGCGGCGCGCTCCAGTGCCTTGAGGTGCTGCACGAGAGCGAGCAGTCCGAGGTGATAGGAATTCGGCCCAAAGCCGGCGATCTGCCCAACACATACGGGAGCGATAACGGAGGTGTGCCGGAAGACCTCGCGCGCATGAACGTTCGACAGGTGAACCTCGACAGTAGGTAGTCCCACACCTGCGATAGCATCACGGACGGCGATGCTGTAGTGGGTGAGTGCACCAGGATTGATGACGATCCCCTGTGCCCATGTCTGAGCCTGGTGGATGGCGTCGACAATCTCTCCCTCGTGATTCGATTGCGTAAATCGTAGCTCGGCATTGAGTTCTGTGGCGGCCTTCGACAACAGGCTTTCCACATCGGCGAGAGTTGCCGCACCATAGACTCCCGGTTCGCGGGTCCCCAACAGATTCAGATTGGGACCATGAATCACGGTGATCGGAAAAGCCATCACTCTGATACTCCTTGCGGGATGGTAGATTGAACCGAATGACGTCTGGCCTGGTCGAGGGCCAGAGCTGACAAGACAATGGCTGCAGTATCGGCACGCAGTATGCGCTCGCCCCAGACGAAACTGCGCGCGCCCTGATCCTTCAGGAAAGCGATTTCATCTGCATTGAATCCCCCTTCAGGACCAACGAACAAGGCGACACCTGTTTTGTCCGCTTGCCACACGTCCTCAATGGAGTCGGGGACGGCCGGGTCGGCGACCAATAGTGCCATCCCCTGGTCAGCACATTGTGTCGCAATTTTGTCGAGAGACGCGACTTGGGCCACCTCAGGAATCCGCGAACGCCCACACTGTTTGGCTGCAGCCATGGCGATGCGGTGCCAGCGTTCAGGCTTGCCCGCTCCCCGGACGACGGTGCGCTGGGTTGCCATAGGATGGATTGTGTGAACGCCGATCTCCGTCGCCTTCTCTACAACCGTATCGAATCGTTGCCCCTTGATCAGGGCTACAACCAGATGCAGTTCGTGACGACTCTCAAGTGCGCCAGGCGTTGTCTCCAGGATCTGGCCAACCACCTCATCTGCATCGAGGTTTAGCAAGCGCACTCGAAAGGCCGTACCAACCCCATCGATGGCATCGACGACTTCCCCTTCACTGATCCGTCGAACACGGATGTGATGCGCCTCTTCGGCACTGAATACCAAACACCCATCCTTGATTCGCTTAGGGTCGATGAGGAAGGCCGGCACGTGACGTTAGTCCACCACATAGGCGCGGCAACTGAACCAATCGCCACGTTGCCAGCGGCCATCAATGGTCAGGCCGGACTCGATGAGTCCGTCGAGGAAGGTTCGCTCTTCACGTCGCAAGAGCCCCGAAAAAATAATGCACCCGCCCATCGCAAGTCTCTGTAGAAGGTCTGGCACCATGGGGAGCAGGATGTGGCTTTCGATATTGGCAACGATGATGTCGAAAGGCTCGTCTCCAGCATCTTTCGCACTGCCCTGCTGCAGAACAATCCGTTGCGTAACATGCTCAACACCGAGATTCACATGGAAATTCAGTCGCGCATTCTCGATGGCGACCGGATCGATATCAACGGCCACGAGCGATGTCACACCAAGGTGCGCAGCCGCAATGGCCAATACACCTGAGCCAGTGCCGACATCCAGCATTCTGCGCCCTTCAAGTTTCGTGTCTTCGAGACCAGCCAATGCCGTCTGCGTCGATTCGTGACCACCGGTTCCAAAGGCCATGGCCGGATCGATCACGATCGACATCTGACCGAACTCGACCTCCACTGGAAGCCAAGGCGGGTGCACGACGATCTTCTCTGTCGCCCAGACGGGCTTGTAGAATCGGCGCCACTCAGCATTCCAATCGGCCGCCTTCTCCTCAGACACGAGAAACTCGATACGGTCAGATGCCATCCGCTCAACGGCCGACATGAGCCCCTCGCGGACTGCATCGACACTGCGCATTTGATCGAAAAAGGCTGTCACCCGCGTGTGTGTCGAACCAACGGCGTCACACTGGAGCCCACAACTACCCAGGTCGAAACACTCCGCACACATGACATCTTCCATCGCATCCGGTACCACGAAATCGACGCGGAGCCAGTGCGGTGGATTGTCATCGGACGATTGCGGTGGCACGGAAGAAGACACGTAGGATCCGATCCTGGTCGTAGAGACGAGGCCCGGGGAGATGTGGCTGATTTTTCAGCAAATTGGGCGAGGGGATCGCCCAGTTCAAAGATACGGGGCAGGCTGCTGGGGCAGCAAGGCCCTACTGATCGTGACGCAGCTGGGCGATCGCCTGATAGAGGTGCTGTGGAGGTGGCGCGCAACCAGGGATTGTCAACTCCACATCAACAATAGACGAGAGCTCAACCGTATCTCCATGCTCGCTCCATGCTCCACCAGTCAGTGCGCAAGATCCGAAGGCGATGACCGTCGCCGGTCTCGGCATCTGCTCATACAAGGCACAAAGCTGGTCTGCAACAGGCCGCGCCAGACGCCCTGCCACAACAAGAAGGTCTGCTATGGCCGGATCATCGACGACGGCGATACCCTGGTGAGGCGGATCGAAGGTTGGACCGAGGGCTGCATCCAATTCTGCAGCGCAACAGGTCGTGCCAAATGGCAGAAGATGGATAGATCGTCGCCGCGCCCAGCGCCGCACACTGCTGAAGGTCGAACTCACGTCAGCTCGGAAAGAGCCCGTACCAGTGCCCGCCCCACCTCGGCAAAGGCTTGGCTCTGTGGTGCGGTGGGATCGGTCACCATCAGTGGCTTGCCAGTGTCTCCCGCTTCGCGCAGTCGATCGTCCTGGGGCAATTGTCCGAGCAAATCAACACCGGCTCGTTGAGCGAGGCTTTCGCCCCCACCTTCTCCGAACAACATGTGTCGTTCGTCGCAGTGTGGACACAAGTAGTAGCACATGTTCTCGATGATACCGAGGGTCTCGATCTCAACTTTGTCGAACATGGCGATACCACGTTCGACGTCTTCGAGGGCGACCGACTGGGGTGTTGTCACGATGACGGCACCACTGAGGGCGACAATCTGACTGAGTGTTAGTTGGATGTCACCCGTTCCCGGCGGCAGATCGATGAGAAGGATGTCGAGTTCCCCCCAGTTGACCTGCTGCAGGAACTGCTGCGTTGCTTGCCCCAACAGCGGGCCACGCCAGATCACCGGTGCGTCTTCTTCTGCAAGAAATCCCATCGACATAGTCGACAGACCGTGTACTTGCACAGGCTGGATTCGCCCCTCCCCATCCATCTCGGGCGCATCACGCACACCTAGCATCAGTGGCAGACTTGGCCCATAGATATCGGCGTCCATCAGCCCCACTCGCGCACCGTCTGCAGCGAGAGCAAGGGCAAGATTGACGGCAACCGTCGATTTGCCGACGCCACCCTTGGCACTCGCCACGGCGACAGCATTGGCCACACCGGGAATGATGTCACCTCCTGCGGGCAATGTTCGCGGAAAATTCATCGTTCTATTCTTTCCGCCTAGCTGAAGGCTTCTAACATGCGATCAAGGATACTCTTGCCTTCAGAATCTACCCGTTGCTGGTGAATTTCGTCGAGTTCAGCAAAGAGTCGGCGCTCTTCAGAGGTCAGTTGCGTCGGCGTCCAGACCAGCACTTCCACGAGTTGATCACCTATGCCGCGACCATCCACATCGGGAATCCCCTTTCCGCGCAGGCGAAAGACGCGTCCCGTCTGGGTCGCCTCGGGGATCTTCATCTTTACATCGCCATGCAGAGTAGGGACCTGTGCTCCGTATCCAAGGGCTGCCTGACTGATACTGATGGGCAAGCGATAGATTACGTCGTTGCCTTCTCGTGTATATGTGTCGTGCTCTTCTTCTTCGATGAAGACGAGCACGTCTCCCGCAGGACCACCTCGAGGACCAGCGTCTCCCTGACCTCGCAATGGGATATAGTTGCCAGTGCTGACACCTGCTGGAATCCGCACTGTGATCGTCGTCTTGTCTCGTACCCGCCCCTCGCCGGCACACTCCCGGCAAGGATCGCTGACCATTCTCCCCTCGCCCTGGCAGGTCGGACAGGCGCCCACTGTTACCTGCTGGCCGAAGAAGGAACGTGAGACCTGCTGCACCTGCCCAACACCACCACAGGTCTGACAAGCTTGCGATGTCGACCCTGGCGCGGCCCCACCGCCATCACAGACAGCGCAGGACTTCATTCTCTGGAGGCTGATCTTTTTCTCGACACCTTCTGTGATCTCTTCAAGGCTCAACTTCAAGGAAATACGCAGATCGCGACCTTTGGGTGGCCCACTCGGGCCGCGAGAGCGACGGCCGCCGCCGAAGAAATCACCGAAGACGTCATGGAAGTCTGTGGCATGGGAGAAGTCTGACCACTGAAATCCGCCACTACCGAAGTTGCCTTCGAGTCCGGCGTGCCCGAACTGATCGTAGTTCGACCTCTTCTCCGTATCGCTGAGGACCTCGTAGGCTTCCGACGCCTCTTTGAAGGCTGCCTCGGCGTCGCTATCGTCCGGGTTGCGATCAGGGTGGTACTTCAGAGCCAACTTGCGATAGGCACTCTTGACCTGATCCGGCTCGGAATTCTTCTCGACCCCCAGAACTTCGTAGTAATCGCGCTTGGCCATCTACTGCTTCTTCTCACCCTCAGAGTCTTGAGCCGACGCGTCGTCCACCACCTCGAAATCTGCATCGACAGCACCCTCATCCTGTGATGGCGGTGCCTGTGCGCCTGGTGCAGGGCCCTCCCCCTCGGGCTGCTGGGCCTGGGCGTCAGCGTAAACGATCTCTGCCAGTTTATGGGATGCTGTCTGCAAGGTCTCGACCGTGGCATCGATCGCGGCCAGATCCTCACCCTCAAGGGCCTTCTTGGCTGCCTCCAACGCTTCTTCGATCGGTTTTCTATCCCCCTCGGACAGTTTATCACCATGCTCTGCAATCGACTTCTCAGTGGCATAAACCATCTGATCCGCAGCATTTCGTTTATCGACCTGTTCGCGCCGTTGTTTGTCGGCATCGGCGTTTGCCTCAGCGTCCTTCTGCATCTGCTCGACTTCCTCACTAGACAAACCGGAGGAAGATTCGATGCGAATGGACTGTTCCTTGTTGGTGCCTTTGTCCTTCGCCGACACATTCAGAATGCCATTTGCATCGATGTCGAAGGACACCTCCACTTGCGGCATGCCACGTGGAGCCGGTGGGATGCCGTCGAGATGAAACCGACCAAGCGTGCGATTGTCATTGGCGAATTCACGATCGCCTTGCAGCACATGCACTTCCACACTTGGTTGATTGTCTGCCGCCGTCGAAAAGATCTGGCTCTTCTTGGTTGGAATCGTCGTATTGCGTTCGATGAGCTTCGTCATCACACCACCCATCGTCTCAATTCCAAACGACAAGGGCGTAACATCCAACAGGAGCACATCGTCCACTTCACCGGCCAGCACACCTGCCTGGATGGCGGCACCGAGGGCGACGACCTCATCAGGATTTACACCCCGATGAGGCTCCCGACCAAACAGCTCCTTGACGACCTCCTGCACCTTCGGCATGCGCGTGGAGCCACCGACGAGGATCACTTCATCGATCTGGTCTGCACTTAACCCGGAATCCTTCAGCGCCTGCAGACACGGTCCCTTCGTGCGCTCAACCAGATCTTCTACCAGTTGTTCGAACTTGGCCTTGGTCAGACTCATCTGCACGTGCTTTGGGCCCGTCTGGTCGGCTGTAATGAAAGGCAGGTGGATCTCCGTCGTCCCAGAAGATGACAGCTCACACTTCGCCTTTTCAGCGGCTTCCTTCAACCTTTGCAGAGCCATCGGATCCTGTCGCAGATCGATGCCTTCCGTTTGCTGGAATTCGGCGGCAATCCAGTCGATGATGTGTTGATCGAAATCATCACCGCCCAGATGTGTATCACCATTCGTGCTCTTGACCTCGAATACACCATCACCCAACTCGAGAATCGAGATATCGAAGGTGCCACCGCCCAGGTCATAGACAGCGATTTTTTCGCTCGAGGTCTCTTTGTCGAGACCATACGCCAGGGCCGCCGCAGTGGGCTCATTGACGATGCGTAACACCTCGAGTCCAGCGATGGAACCGGCGTCCTTCGTCGCCTGCCGCTGCGCGTCATTGAAGTAGGCAGGCACCGTTACGACGGCTTGTGTCACCTCTTCCCCAAGATAATCTTCAGCCGTCGCCTTCATCTTCTGCAGGACAATGGCCGCGATCTCGGGGGGCGTATAGTCCGTACCGTCGATCTCTACGGATGCCAGATCGCGCGCGCCGGATTTGACGGTGAAGGGAACCTCACGGATCTCCTCAGACACCTCGTCGAATTTACGTCCCATGAAACGTTTCACCGAGAACACGGTCTTCGTGGGATTCGTCACGGCTTGGCGTTTGGCCGTCTGGCCCACAAGACGCTCGCCATCGTTGGCAAATCCTACCATAGACGGTGTTGTTCGCCCACCTTCCGCATTGGCGATGACCTCTGGCTCTTTGCCCTCCATGACGGACACACACGAATTCGTCGTCCCTAAATCGATACCGATTACTTTGCCCATCCTGTCTTACTCCTGCCCTTCTTCTACTGTGTCAGATTTGTCTTTAGAGGATTCCGACTCGTCCAGCTGTGAACTGACGATGACGCGTGATGGACGTACCACCTTATCGCGTAAACGGAATCCCTTTTCCGTTTCCTGTATAACCATGCCCGGTTCGTGCTCGGCCGACGGCACTTGCATCATTGCTTCATGCTCGTTTGGATCGAAGGGTTTGCCCATCGCCTCGATCTCCTGCAGACCATAGCCAGCGAGGATCTCCTTGAACTGGGTGACGATAATCTCAACGCCTTGACGAACTGCGGCGGCGTCTTCTGTCTCTTGCGCCAGTGCCCGTCGCAAATTGTCGAGCAAGGGCGCGATCTGCAGTAGAATATCGCGCAGCGTATCGTCGCGAGTTTCGGCTCTGGCTTTGACCGTACGCTTGCGAAAGTTGTCAAGCTCTGCGACGGCTCTAAGGTAGCGGTCCTGAAGCTGGGCAGCCTCTCTCTTGGCCGTCGTCAACTCGTCGACGGGCTCGTCTTCTGCCTCATCGGCGGTGGCATCCTGCTCGGACTCCAAGCCGTCTGTCTCGGCCGAATCCTCGGGGTTATCTGCATCGTCGGAGGACGACGATGCACTTGGCTTGTCTTTTTCGTCGGTCAGAGTCTGTTTCTCACTGCTCATCGGTGTATTGTGTCTTGCTTCGGGTGAGCACTGCGCTTTGCGCAGTGTGATAGCGATTGATATGTGCTGCGGTTGATTTTTCAGGCACCCAACTGCGCCGCCCGTGAGGCAGCGTAGTCGACAAGGGCCACGACGCGGTCATAGGGCATTCGGGTGGGTCCCATAACACCTATCACGCCTTGCGACCCGGCCACGTCATAGCTGGCCGTCACAAGACTGCACAGGCGCAACTCACGACGATCGTTTTCGTCGCCAATGGTGACTACGACGCCACGACGACCAGCCAACAACTGCGCCAGCACCTGCTTGTGTTCAAGTAACTCGAGTACGGAGGCGACATCGAGAGCGTCCCGGAACTCGGGTTGGACACATATATTGTGGGCTCCAGCGACGTGGACATCGACCACAGACCGTTGGCTCAAGGCTTCGATTTCGTCGACGACGACACGCAACAATTCAGGCGCGCCGCATGCCATGTCTCCTACACGCTCGCGTACGGTGGTCTGTACCTGGCTCATCGTCAGACCGCCGAGTCGTTCGTTCAAGCATGTAGCAACACCTTCGAGATCCCGGCGCTCGACGCTCGTTCCCACCTCGATGACGAGACTGCGCACAGGACCGGCTGTCAGATTCACCACGAGCAACAAACGTTGTCGCGTCAGGTGCACGAGCTCTATTCGAGCCAGCAAGCCCAGTTCGAAACTCGGTGCCATCACAAGCCCCAACTGCATCGTGACATCGCCGATGATCTCTGCCAGTTGTCCGTGTATTTCGTCGGCGGACAGCTTCTGCAACTTCCGTTCGATTTCACGTCGCTGTTGATCGAGATCGAATACGGGTGTCTCAACGGTATCTACCGTGTGGGCGACGAAGAAACGGTAACCTCGGTCGGTTGGTAGACGACCTGCAGACGTATGCGGCTGCTGGACGTAGCCCTTGTCCTCCAAAGTTGAGAGCGTCTTGCGTACGGTGGCCGCACTGATATCGACGTGCGGATCTCTCTCCAGCAACACCGCAGAGCCGACAGGCACACCCGTCTCGACGTGGGCTCGTACGAGGGCTGCAAGGATGATCTCTTCGCGTTCAGTAAGCTGTTCGCGTGGCACAGGCTATCCTTCGGGTCGGCCGACAGTTCGCATGAAAATACGAGCCTTTTCGGGGAACCGAGTGGGGAGGTGTTTGTGGCGCAAGAAATGACTGCCGGGGAGCGACAGAAATAGACTAGAGGAAATTAACGGCCACCTCAGGACTGTCAACCTGAGTTTGGCCGGCAGATCAGGGAATCCCTACATGACAGAACGCGTCAGGGGGGGCGATATAGTCAATCGTCCCCCCTGGCAAGGTCTTGTTCCACAATCTGTAGCAACTACACCGATTCGATCTATCCCCCTGATTTAGACGATTTCATCGATAAATCCATCAACCGTGGCCTCGCGGACCTCCGATTGATCATAAAAGCCACTGGCAACACGTTCACGCGCCTCGTCGACGCGCTCAGGGCGCGTGTCTGGGACACTCTCGAGTTGCTGTCGGGCCTGACGAACAACGCCTATCTCATCGACGACGGGACGAACGCTATCGGAATCCAGGATTGCTCCGGCGATTTCCTGACGTACTTGGTCAGAATCGTAGAAACCGGAAGCAACACGCTGACGGACCTCTTCGATCCGTGGATTCAGCGTATTTGGTGCTGTCCGAGCTACTGCGCTCAAATCAGCCGCCTGCTTCGCTGTCGTCGAAATTTCGACCGAATCAGATGATTCGCTGGCCGATCGCCGCTCTCGCGTCGAGTCGGTGCGCTGATTGGGCTGGGATACCTTCTGTAGGTTTGGTAACCCCTCTATGCGCATGATCTCCCCCCCTTCTGTTCTGGTAGCGACCCTTTTTCCCCGGGGATGGAAAGGACCGAACTTCCGCCTCTATCTATGTTATCGGCAGCGTCTGCAGAAACTTTAGGCCAATATACCATGGAGGGGAAAAAGTGCCAATCAAGACCTTCAGATCGGCTAACAGGGCGCAGCCGTAGAGACTGGAGCTTAGCGAAGACCGTCGGTAAATCGGGGCTCATTGACGCGTGCTGGCTGGCCATATCCC
>Ga0114999_10000561_pt1 | contig 55068 bp, 55 predicted proteins | sample ArcticOcean_MG_C_3_FD_89820 | JGI IMG/M metagenome (GOLD analysis project Ga0114999, IMG submission 89820) | Marine microbial communities from western Arctic Ocean - ArcticOcean_MG_CB8_126 | ecosystem: Environmental > Aquatic > Marine > Oceanic | place: Arctic Ocean: Canada Basin | collected...
GAAAACGATGGAGAACCGGCGCTTGCAATACCGCAAATACGCCGCCTAATATCTTGAACCAGATGGGCCAAACCCTCCTTTAGATCAGGCCGTAGATTGTTCCAAATTATATGACGACGGACAGCGCAAATCCTGTTATTGACGCGTCGCTCCAGCGAACGCCGCGAAGCCGCCGGAGAGTAAGAAACATGTCGGAACCCTTACTTGTACTGGATCAGGTGGTGAAGCGCTTCGGCAGCCATGTCGCCGTGGATGGCGTCGATCTGCAAATCAGCCGCGGTGAATTTCTCGCCATCATGGGCCCGTCGGGCTGCGGCAAGACGACGACGCTTAGAATGATCGCCGGTTTGGAACAGCCCAGCGAAGGCGAAATCCGCCTCAACGGCACACGCATGAACGAGCTCAAGCCGTGGCAGCGCGACACCCCCCTGGTGTGGCAGAACTTGGCGCTGTTTCCGCATTTGAATGTACTGCGCAATGTCGAGTTCGGCCTCAAGATGCGGCGCATCGGCCGCCGCGAGCGGCGCGAGCGGGCGATGAATTGGCTTGAGCGCATGGGCCTCGAAAAATACGCCAACCGCAATATCATGCAGCTTTCGGGCGGTGAACGCCAACGCGTCGCCATCGCCCGTGCCCTAGTGACCGAGCCTGAAATTCTGCTGCTCGACGAACCGTTGAGCGCCCTCGACGCCCATCTTCGCGTCCGCATGCAATCGGAGATCACTCAGCTGCAAAAGCAGCTTGGCATCACCTTTGCCTATGTCACCCACAATCAGTCCGAAGCCTTCGCCATGGCAAGCCGTGTGGCGATCATGAATGGCGGCGTGATTCAGCAGATCGGCAGCCCGAAAGAGGTGTACCGCGCGCCGGCCAATCATTTTGTCGCTGAGTTTATCGGCAGCAACAATATTCTCACTGGCACGGTAACTTCGTCGAGCGCCGGCCGCGTGATGGTGGATACCAAACACGGCAGCTTCAGCATTCCGACGCCGGACCCGGCGCCGGCCAAGGGCGATGTGCTCGAACTGGTGGTCAGCGCCGATCTTGCGGCTGTATCGGACACCGCCGGCGAATATAAAAATGTGATTACCGGCGAGCTGATCAGTGAGGAATTCATCGGCTCTGTGATTACCCTCTATATCGATATCGGTGAGGGCACCGTGTTTCGTGTGCAAAGGCAGCAGCACGAACTGGATGCGCTCGACTTTACCGCGGGCAGCAAGCTTTTTGCCTCCTGGCGGCCCGAAGACACATATGTTTTGCCGCCCGTTTAAGGCGGCCCAGGCAACAAGGGAAACAAAATGACCATCCACATTAAAGGCGCCAAGATTATCGCCATGGACGCCGCACACGGCAGCGAGACTTTTGACGGCGATATCCTGATCGAGGGCCAGCGCATCATCGCCATGGGTGCGGCGTTGCCCGGGGCGGAAGCTGATATCATCATCGACGGGCATGACAAGCTGGTGACGCCCGGCTTCGTCAACGCCCACATCCATACGCCAGAGGCACTGTTTCGCGGGCGCTATGAAAACCTGCCGCTCGAAATGTGGATGACCCTGGCCTATTACCTTATCGGTGACGGACAATTAGAGTCGCGCGCACTTTATCTCCGCACCATGCTGATCGCCATGGACGCGCTCAGGAACGGCGTCACCTTCCTCGCCGATGATATTCTCGAGGCGCCGCTGCAAACCATGGAAACCCTGGGCTCTATTTACCAGGCTTATGACGATGCCGGCATCCGCGCCAATGTGTCCGGCCATGTCATCGATCGTCCGATCGCCGATACTATCCCTTTCCTCGGCGAAATCCTGCCTGACGAATTGCTGCAACAGGTCAATGCCGGCACGCCGCCGACGGTGGCCGAATATGTCGCCTTCGCCGAGGAAGCATTTTCGCTCTATCACGGCCGCGCCGACGGGCGGCTCAGATTCATGGTGGCGCCGTCAGGGCCGCAGCGCTGCACGGTCGAGCTGATGGAAGCGGCGAACGCCCTGGCGCAAGCACATGGCACGGCGTTCCATACCCATATTCTGGAGACCAAAGTGCAGGCGGTGGCGGGGCAGGAGTTTTACGGCAAGACCCTGGTGCAATATATGCATGATCTCGGGCTGCTAAATCGCGGCACCACCATTGCGCATGGCGTCTGGGTGACGGACGCGGATATTGCGCTCCTCGGTGAGGCCAAATGCTCAGTGGTGCATAACGGGCTCTCCAACATGAAGCTCAGCTCCGGCATCGCGCCGATCCGCAAGCTGATCGATGGCGGCGTCAATGTCGGACTCGGCACCGATGGGATTTCGACCAGCGACACGCCGCGCATGTTCGATGCCATGCGCGTCGCCGGCCATCTGCACAATATAACGACGCCGGATTATGATTCCTGGCTGACCGCCCATGAGGTCATGCATGCGGCGACGCTGGGCGGCGCCTATAGCGCGCTGCTCGAAGACGATATCGGCTCGCTCGAAGTCGGCAAGAAGGCTGATTTGGTGATCATGGACCTGCGCAACGCGAATTTCGTGCCGCTCAACGACGCGCGCAAGCATCTGATTTACAGCGAGAACGGAAGCTCGGTGGAAACAGTGATCGTCGACGGCGAGATCGTGGTGCGCGACGGCCTGCTGACGAAAATTGACGAGGAAGCGCTGCTCGATGAATTCCGTGCTTTGGCGCCGGAGCTGCTCGCCAAGCACGCTGTTGAGGAGGAGCGCAATCAAGTGTTCATTCCCTACCTCCAGGAAATGTACAAACGCTGTACTGCGGTCGATTTGGGGATCAGTCGCTATGGCAGCGACATGCCGCCCTGGCCATGAAAATCCGTCTGATGAAAGGAGTTTGCGATGCCTGATATCATCCGAATTTGCGAACTAAACTGGATGGAATATGCCCGCCGCTTGAGCGAGGAAGCACCCGTGGTGATGCTACCGGTCGGCTCGCTCGAACAGCATGGTCCGCACCTGCCGATGAATTGCGATTCCATCATCCCAACGTCGATCTGCGAGGCCGTCGCGGCGCGGAACGGCGGGTTGGTCGCGCCGACCATAAATTATGGCTACAAGTCGCAACCCAAATCCGGCGGCGGCAATAATTTTCCCGGCACCACCAGCCTCGACGCCCAGACTTTGATTTTCCTGGTGCGCGATGTGATCAAGGAATTTGCCCGCCATGGCGTGCGCAAAATGGCACTGATGGATGGCCATTACGAAAATAATATGTTCCTGGTGGAAGCGATCGATTTGGCGCTCCGAGAACTCCGCCGCGACGGTATTGACGATCTCAGCATCGCCAAGCTGCCCTATTGGGAATACGCCTCGGAGGCGACGCTCGACAAAGCCTTCCCCGATGGCTTTCCGGGCTGGCCGCTCGAACATGCTGGGGTGATGGAAACTTCGATGATGCTGCATCTCTATCCCGAACTAGTCAATATGGACGAAGTGCCGATGCACCCGCCGGCGGACTTTCCGCTGCATGATATGTATCCCTACGACCCGGCGACGGTGCCATCTTCGGGCGCGCTCTCCTCCGCCGCAGCGGCGACGGCCGAAAAAGGCAAAATGTTCATGGACGAATATGTCACCGGCGCCGCCGAGGCGTTGGACGAGGCTTTCGCAGCGCCCGAAAAATTTATCATCCTCGGCGACCGCAGCTAACCGAGTTAGGGAGAGATAGATGAGCTATCTGATCAAAGGCGCGACCATCGTCGCCATGGACGGCGTTCATAATGCGGAGCCGTTTACCGGCGATATCCGCGTGGAAGGTGATCGCATCAAGGAGATCGGCGAAAACCTCTCCGACGCCGGCGGCGGCGAGATCATCGATGGCACCGGAAAATTGGTCATGCCGGGGCTGACCAACGCTCATGTCCACTCCTGGGAGGCGATGTACAAAGGGCGCTACGACAATTTGCCGCTCGAACTGTGGATGCTGCTCTGCTATCCGATCCTTGGCGCTGTGCCGTTGCCGCCGCGCCTGATTTATTTGCGCACGATGATCGTCGGCATGGAATGCCTGAAGACTGGCGTGACCAATGTGCTTGACGATGTCATCGAAATGCCGACCCAGGATTTGGACCAGCTCGCGGCGGCCTTTCAGGCGTATGACGATCTTGGCATCCGCGCCAATGTTTCGGGCCATATCATCAACCGGCCGTTCAGCGAGACCATTCCCTTTACCGATGAGCTTCTACCCGACGATTTGAAGGCCAAGGTCGCGGCCGCACTGCCGCCCTCGACCCAATCTTTCATCGATCTCGCCGAGGAGGCAGTATCGCGCTTCCACAATAAGAAGGGCCGGTTGCGCTACGTCATCGCGCCGTCTGGGCCGCAGCGCTGCACCGATGACATGCTGGTCGCCGCCTATGAACTCGCCGACAAGCACGACATGGCCTATCACATCCATATTTTGGAATCGAAAATCCAGGCCGTGACCGGTCACGAGTTTTACGGCAAGACCCTGATCGGCCATATGAATGATCTCGGCGCGCTCGGCCGGCGCACCACCATTGCTCACTCGATCTGGGTAACCGATGAAGACATCAGAATGATAGCGGACGCCGACTCTACCGTGGTGCACAACACCATCTCCAACCAAAAGCTCAGCGTCGGCACCATGCCGTTCCGCAAGATGATGGATGCAGGCATCACCATCGGCCTCGGTTCGGACGGTATTTCAACCAACGACACACCGCGTATTTTCGATGTGATGAAGGCGGCGGCGCTTATTCACAAAGTGTCCACGCCCGATTATCCGCAGGGTCCCTCGGCAACAGAGATCTTGCGCGCCGGCACCATCAATGGCGCGCGAACAGCGTTGATCGACGATGAGACCGGCTCTCTCGAAGTGGGCAAGAAAGCCGACCTCCTGATCCTCAACATGAAGACGCTCAACTTCACACCGCTCAATGATGTGCGCAATCATCTGGTATATTGCGAGAACGGCACGTCGATCGAGAAAGTTATGGTGAACGGCGAGATCGTCGTTGAAGACAACCGCCTCAAACGGGTGGATGAGGCGGCGCTACTGGAAGAGCTGCGCGGTCATCTGCCTGAATTTCAGAAACAGCATGAACAGTTGGAGGCACTCAACAGCGCCTTCCGACCAGTCTTCGAACAAATTCACCGGCGCTGTTGTGACCGCGATCTCGGAATCAACCGCTTCTCGCGTCCGCCCGACGAGTGGTATCAGAGGTAAGGGAAATAGAACATGGATATCATCCTTAAGAACGCCAATGTGGCGCACCGTGACGAGCCGGTGCGCCGCGCCGACATCGCTATCAAAGGTGAGAAGGTCGTTGCCGTCGAAGCCAACATCGATGCCGAGGCCGGACAAGTGATCGATTGCGGCGGGCGCTTGGTGAGTGGTTCGCTGATCGATGCGCATGTGCATCTGGATGCTGTGCTCGCGGCCGGGTTGGAGCGCGACAATGAATCCGGCACCCTGCATGAAGGCATCGAGATTTGGACCGACTTCAAGGGCAAGCGTACGGTCGAGGCGATCAAGGAGCGGGCGCGCCGCGCCATCGATTGGGAAGTGGCACAGGGCTCGGGCTTCATCCGTACCCATGCCGATGTGTGCGACGATGCTCAACTTTCGACCCAGGCTCTGATCGAACTGCGCGACGAGTTGCGTGACCGGGTCGATATTCAAATCGTCGCCTTTCCCCAGGTCGGCATCAAATCTTTTCCCGGCGGTGAAGCGCAGATGCGCGCCTCGCTCGACATGGGGGCAGATGTGGTGGGCGGCATCCCGCACAACGAAGTCACCCGCGAGGCCGGCGTGGCCAGCATGATGTTCGTTTTCGACGAAGCCGAGAAGCGCGGATTGAAGATCGACGTTCATTGCGATGAAGTCGATGACAGCCATGCGCGTTTTCTCGAAGTCATGGTGGAACAGACCTTCAAGCGCGACATGGGCGCAGCAGTCACGGCGAGCCATTGCGTCGCCATGCATTCCTACAACAACGCCTATGCCTATCGCATGATGGGTTGGGTCAAGCGCTCTGGGCTGAACGTGACCGCCAATCCGTTCGACAACATCATCCTGCAGGCGCGTGAGGACACCTATCCCAAACGGCGCGGCATGACCCGGGTGAAGGAGCTGCTCGCCGCCGGCGTCAATGTCGGCATCGGCCATGATTCAATCATGGACCCGTGGTATCCGCTCGGTCGTGGAGACATGGTGGAAGCTGCCTCGCTGACGCTTCATGTGTGCCAAATGTCGGGCGTGCAGGAGATCGATACGTGTTTCGATATGATCACCTGGCATAACGCGCAAACTCTCGGCCTTCAGGATTACGGCGTCGCACCCGGGACGCAGGCGGATCTGGTGGTGTTCGACGCCGCCAGCAAAGCCGATGTGCTGCGCATCAATCCGGCCTGCACGCATGTGTTCAAGCGCGGCCGTCTGGTCGGTGAAACCAAACCGGCGGAGAGTTCGGTGATGGGCGGCGCGGTGGATTTTACCCGTGGCTCCTGAAGGCGCGGCCATCGATATTGTCGTCAAAAACGCCAAGCCCTGGCGTGACGGAGAGGCGCGCGATCTTTACATCGCGGATGGGCGTTTCGTTACACCACCGGGGAGCGGTGATTCTGGTGGCGCCGAGGTCATCGACGCGGCAGGGCGGCTTTGCGTTGCTGGTTTCGTCGAGCCGCATATTCATCTCGATAAGGCGCTGATCAATGAAGACGTGCGCCCCAATGTTTCCGGCACCCTCGATGAAGCCATCGAGATTATCTGGGAGCGCAAGCGCGTCTATGAAGTCGGCGAAATTGCCGAGCGCGCGGGTCGTGTGATCCGCTCGGCGCTGGCCAATGGCGTGACGCGCATCCGCAGCCATGTCGATATCGACAATATAGGTGGTCTCCGGCCGCTCGAAGGTGTGGCCGAGGCGCGCCGGCGCCACAGCGATGTGATAGATATTCAAATCGTCGCCTTTCCCCAGGAAGGCATCTTAAAGAATGGCGGCACCGAGGAGTTGATGTGGCAGGCGATGGAGGCCGGTGCCGATGTGGTCGGCGGCATGCCGTTCAACGAGAAGCACCCGCAGGACAGTGCGCGCCATATCAGCATCGCCTTCGAGATCGCCATGAAATATGACGCCGATATCGATATGCATGTCGATGAAACCGACGATGTCGGTGCCCGCACCCTGGAAATGTTGGCCCAACAAACCATCGAGCATGGCTGGCAAGGCCGGGTGACGGCGGGCCACACCTGCGCGCTTGCGGGCTATCCGGAAGATTACGCCAATGCCGTCATCGCGCTGGTGCGCGAGGCAGAGATTCACATGATCACCAATCCGGCCACCAATCTGATGCTGCAGGGGCGTCTCGATGCCCAGCCGAAGCGGCGCGGGATCACCCGCGTGAAAGAATTGTTGGCCGAAGGAATCAACGTTTCGTTCGGCCAGGATTGCGTCAAGGATACTTTCTATCCGTTTGGCCGGGTCGATCCGCTTGAGGTTGGCTTGATCGCCGCCCATGCAGCACATATGAGTATGCCGCAGGAAATTGAGCAGGTTTTCGACATGCAGACCAGGGCTGCCGCGCGTGTTATGCGCCTCGGCGATTACGGCTTTGCGCCGGGCTGTGCGGCGGATTTGGTGATATTGGACGCGGCCAACGCAGCCGAGGCGTTAACTAAGCAGGCGACACGGAGCGTCGTTATCAAGAACGGGCGTGTGATCGTCGAGAATGAGGCACGGCGCGCGTGGCGCTGAGCGCCGGCGGAATAAATCAAAGGAGAAGAAGAAACATGGCAATCGATGTCGCCAAGATCGAAATTAAAAGCGTATCCGATGCGAGCGGACTGGAAGAGCTGATCACCTCGGGCCGTATGGCAGCCGACAATATTGTCGCCGCTATTGGCAAGACGGAGGGCAATGGCGGCGTCAATGATTTCACCCGCATCCTCTCGGATCAAGCCTATCGCGCAGTGCTGCTGAAGCACGGCACGCGCAGCGAAGCGGATATCAAGGAGATCCCGATGGTCTGGTCGGGCGGCTGTGACGGCGTCATCACACCGCATGCGACGGTGTTTGCGCGCAACGCGGCTGGCGGCGCCAGCGGTGCCGGTGGGCAATCTCGCCTCACCATGGGGACGGCGATTAGCGAAATCATCTTGCCGGAGGATATTGGCCGGCTGGCGATGGTCAAAACGGTCGCCGCCGGCGTGCGGTTGGCTATGAAAGACGCCGGCATCAGTGACGTCAAAGATGTGCATTATGTGCAAACCAAGACGCCGCTCCTCACCATCGAGACCATTCAGCAGGCGCATGGCCGCGGCCAAACTGTCACTTGTGAGGTGCATGATTCGATGGGCGTGTCGAACGGCACCACCGGGCTCGGCATCGCTCTGGCGCTCGGCGAGGTCGAGATGCCAGCAGCAGAAGAAGTCTGCCGCAATCTCGATCTCTATTCTTCCGTCGCCTCCTGTTCGTCAGGAGTTGAGCTAGATCGCGCGCAAATCGTGCTATTCGGCAACCGCGATGGCGCCGGCGGGCGTTACCGTATCGGCCATAGTGTGATGCGCGATGCTCTCGACATGGATGGCATCTATGAATCGATTCGTGACGCCGGTCTCCATCTGCCCGAGCGTGCACGCTCCGAGGATTTGGGCGACCGGCTGGTTAATTGCTTCATCAAATGCGAGGCCGACCCCAACGCCAGACTGCGCAACCGGCGCCAGATCATGCTCGATGATTCGGACGTCCACCACCACCGCCATTCGAAGGGCGCGGTGGGCGGCGTCGCGGCGGCGGCAATTGGCGACCCGGCAGTGTTCGTCTCGGTCGATGCCATGCATCAAGGACCGCCGGGCGGTGGGCCGTCCATCGCCATAGTTGATATGGGCGAATAGTGGCCCCAGAGCTGACACGGCGGAGCGCAAGTGAAATTGCCGCAGCGCTGCGCGCCCGTGAGCTCGGCGCGGTCGAAGTTCTGGAGGCATATCTTGCGGTTATCGAGCGTCTTAATCCGCGCCTGAACGCTATCGTCACTCTAGCCGCTGATGAGGCGCGCAGCGCGGCACAGCACGCAGAAAGACTCTTTGCCCGGGGCGGTGAGGACCTGCCGCCACTGCTGGGCCTACCGGTGGTGATAAAGGATATCGTCGAGACGGCCGGCATGCGCACCACTTGGGCCTCGCCGGTCTATGCCGATCATGTGCCCGACGAAGATGCCGAAGTGGTGGCGCGTCTGCGGAGCGCAGGTGCGATCATTCTCGGTAAGAGCAACACACCGGAATTCGCCGCCGGGGCCAATACCGACAACGAACTCTTCGGCCCGACAGGAAATCCGTGGGACCCGGAACTGAGCCCATCCGGCTCGTCCGGCGGCTCGGCGGCCGCGGTGGCGAGTGGCATGGTGCCGATTGCTCAGGGGACGGATTTCGGCTGTTCGCTACGCATGCCGGCGGCGTTTTGCGGCATTGTCGGCCTCCGCACCACGCCCGGCCTGGTGTCCAACTATCCGCTCGAGCTGCCATGGGATCCGGGGCAGGTGCTGGGGCCGATGGCGCGCACCGCCGAAGACGCGGCGATGCTACTGGATGCCATGGCCGGTTACAGCAAAATGATGCCGAATTCGGTGGCGGCACCGTGGCCAAACGCGCTCGAACCGGTGCGCACGCGCGACAACGCCAAGGGATTGCGCCTGGCCTACGCGCGCGATATCGCAGCAATTGGCGTGGATGCGGAATTGGAAGAAATTTGCCGCGCCGCGGCGTTTAAGCTGGTTGACGATGGCGCCATTGTCGAGGAAGTGGATTTCGACCTGTCGGACGCGCGCGACGCGTATATCACGCTGCGCGGTGAGTGGATGGTCGGTATGCAATATGGGCGCTTGGATAATCTCGATGATTTTGGCGCCAATTTGGCAGGCAATGTGCGCAGCGGGTTGGATATTTCGATGCGCGAACTGGCCGCCGCCGAAGACATGCGCACCCGAGTCTGGCACCGCTATCGGAAATTATTCGAAACCTATGACGCGCTCCTGATGCCGATGTCGCCGGTGCCGCAGTTCCCCGTGACCAAGAACTTCCCCGACGAGATCGGCGGGCGCAAATTGGAAAATTACATCGACTGGATCGCCGGGGCATTCCTGGTGACCATGGCTGGTATCCCGGCGGGCTCAATCCCTGCCGGACTTTCTCGCGCCGGCCTGCCGGTCGGCTTGCAGATTGCCGGCCCGCGCTTCGCCGAGCCTCTGATCCTTGGCCTTGGTAAACTCGTGCAGCGAGCGAATCCGATTGCCTGGCCGACTTGGGCTGACAGTTACTAAATAAACTTTGTTTTGGAGGGCATGAGAGCGAAATGTTCAGCTCTATCGGATTTATCGGTGTCGGCGTGATGGGCGAGCCCATGTGCCGAAATCTGGCGTTGAAAGGCGGCGACAAAGTCCTGGCCTACGACCTCGACCCGGCGCCGCTCGCGCGCCTCGCCGCCGATGGTGTGGCCGCGGTGGTTTCGCCGGCAGAGTTATGTGCCGATGCCCATACGATCCTATTGTCGCTCCCAGACGGTGAAATAGTGCGCCGGCTCTGCCTCGGCGAAGACGGTCTCATCGACCATCTCGCCGAGGGCCAATGCGTGATCGATGCCGGCACTTCACCGCCGCAATTGGCGCGCGAGCTTCATCAGGCGTTCGGCGCGAAGGGTGTAGCCTTTGCCGACGCGCCGGTCGCGCGCACCCGCCAGGCGGCGAAAGACGGCACGCTCAGCATCATGGTCGGCGGCGACGATGCGGTGATTGCCCGCATCCGCCCGATCCTCGACACCATGGCGAGCGACGTCACTCATTGCGGTGGGCCGGGAGCCGGCCAGACGGTAAAAATTCTCAACAATATGATGCTGTTTCAAAACTGCGCCGCGATTGCCGAGGCGCTCGCCATTGCGCGTCGCGCCGGATTGGATGAGGAGCTGTTCTTGCAAACCGTCGGTAAAAGTTCGGGTGATAGTTTTGCGTTGCGCAATCATGCGATGAAGGCGATGCTGCCGCGCGATTATCCCGAGGATGCATTTTCCGTCCGCTATGCGCTTAAAGATTTAGCCTATGCGCTTGATCTGGCGGCAGCGGAAAATGTTGTGGCGAAAGGCGGGGAATTGGTGCGCGAGCGGTTTGAGAAGGCGCTGGCGGCAGGCCATGGCGATCGCTACCACCCGGTGGTGCGCGAGGTAATAGATCCCTAAATCGGCCCCTATGAGGCGCTGAGCAGGCGCAGCACTTCATCCCGCTCATAGCGCGGCAACGCCCGGCCATCGCTAAACTTGACGCCCGCGCCGGGTCCTGCGTGAGCGATGGCGGCCGCGCTGTAACCCTCAGCAATGAGTGTGCGGCATGCGGCCTCTGCGCCGTCGGCGGGAAACGCGGCGAGTAGAGCGCCGGAAGCGAGCGCGCCCCAAGGGTCGGCTTCCAAGGCGCGGCAAAGCGCAATACCCGGCTCAAACCAAAGCACCGCGTCCTCGTTCAATTGCAGTGCCAGTCCAGCGGCTTCGGCCATTTCATGCAGTCCAGCCGAGAGACCGCCCTCAGTCGGGTCGTGCAACGCATGCGCACCCAACGACACTGCGCGGAGTGCCGGCTCGATGACAGATATACCGGGCGTATTCAAAGCACCTAGGGCGGCATGCCAAAGTTCCGCCGAAACGGCCTGTTCCGCCGCCGCGATCTCATTCGCCAATACCGCCGCAGCCTCTACGGGGGCGGTGCCGATCTGCAATATCACATCGCCCGTCTGCAAATCGGCGGTGCGAAGAAACACCCCATCTGGGGCATATCCGAGCATGTGCCCGCTCACCACGGTCTGGCGTACGCTCGCGGTGATTTCGATATGACCGCCGACCAACAGAATATCGTGCTTCTTCAGCATCGCCCTCATGCCGCTGAAAAGGGCGCGTATTTCGTCTTCGTTGACGCCCTCGGGCAATAAAATCGTGGCCAAAAACCAGCGCGGTCGAACGCCCGTCACGGCGATATCGTTGGCATTAACCAGGACGGCGTGTGCGCCAACATCGGCGCCGGTCATCGTCACCGGGTCGCCGGCCACGACGAGCGCGCCGTCCGCCACGGCGATCACACCGGCATCTTCGCCCGCCCGCGGCGGCAGAAGCAGTTCGGGCAAGGTTGGCTCGTCCGTTGCGAGAAGATCGCGCAGCAACGCCGCGGGCAGCTTGCCGCTCGCCAGGACAGTGTCGCTCATGCCGGTATCCGTGTGTCGCGGTGGCACACAAATATATCCGATTCCGCCGCCGGCTGGCGCGTGGAGATTTTCCATCCTGCGGCAGTGAGCATGTCTATCATCGCGTCCTCGTCAAAATCGTTGAACCAGCCTTGCGCGCGGCGGGCCTCTATATCGTCACCGACCGCAGCGAGCGGGTAGATCACAATCAAATTGGGTGCCGCTGCGGCACAGTGCTCCAAAAGCGCCGGTACATCATGAATATACTGTAGCAATTCCACTGCGGCGACGACATCTACCGCTTGCTCGGGAAAATGTCTCTGATTGAGATCAAGAATCTCGCCCGCCTTAGCGAAACGAACGAGATCGACGGGCAGATATTTTCCACCGGGTGGCAATGCGGAACCCAGGCGCCGCGCTCCGGCGCCCAAATCCATCACGCTTGAGCCTGGCGGTATGTGCTCGGCGGTGAGGCGGGCGCGCAGATCGGCGCCGTGGACAACTTCCGCCGGGTCCGACCAGCGCCCGCCTTCGCTGCCGCCCAATTCGGCCAACGCTTCAGTCAAGCGAGCACGCGCGTCCGCACCGGCCCGTTGCGATGTGCCGGGGCGCGTAATCGTCCAACCGGGCGATTGTAGGCCCGGTAGGGCTGGATTTGATTGCTTAAGCAAATCACATTGACCACGTTAAACGCCGGGACGAAGGGCAGCAGCGCGCCGCCCAATTCATGGCTCAGCAGTTGATGCAGCGAAAATCCGAAATCGCGCAGCTCCTCGGCCATATGCCGCGCCGCGGTTTTACCGGGCTCCTCAAAAAAGGCGCGGCCGTTCTCCCACACCAACGCCGCGACATGCCCGCTTTGCAGCAGTTTCCGCGCGCCGGCAATCACCTGAGGCTCGAATCCCTCAACATCAATTTTTATAAACACCCTGCGGTCTTGCAGCGCCGGGCGTTCAGCCACCAGACCATCAAGCGTCACAATCGGCACAGACAAACCGCGCGTTACTTGCATCATGCCTTGCAAGCCCCTGCCATAGAGACTGTGTCCCATGGTGGTGTTGCCGATCAGCGGGGCCGTGCCGGGCTTGTCTCCCGTCGCCGCAGCGATGGATTCGATGGTCTCGGTAAGGCGGTTATGGGCCACCGCGCGCAGCAATTGGGTGACATTTGTCGGGTCTGCTTCGATGGCGAGGACGGATATGTCAGGTGCGTGTCGAGTCGCGGCGCCGAGGCTCATCACGTCCCAATGCGCGCCGACATCGATAAAGACATCGCCGGGCTGGAGATGGGCGTCGAAAAAGGCACGGGTCGGGTATTCGAAACCGCCATGCCGGCTTTCGCGGTCGATGAGGTGCTTGATCGCGATGTCTTCAAGAAATTGTTTCGGTATCGGCAGTGTGAACCGCGCCTTGCCCGAAGCGTTACGAAAGATCGACGGCATAAGGAGCGCGCCGTCCGGCGCCGTTTTTAGGCGGACCGAGTTTTTCCGGGCGGTGCCGTCCGGTTTCGATTTGGGTGACGGTGGCGGGGAGGCGGGCGTCGTCGAAGTTCCTATTGCGAGCCGCGCCGGTTACGCGCGGCTTCTACGACGAACTGCTTTTGGAAAATTTATCGTAGATTCTCATGGCCATGCGGATCAGCCCGGCAATGATGATCATGGTGACGAAATAGATAAACACGACACCGAATGCGCTCATATCGTCTTCGACCGGCAACAGCCCGGCCATAAAAATGGACGACACAACCGCAATGGCAAACGCTAGAATCATGGTCCAGCCATCGCGCGATCGCGTAAATGTTTTGATCTTTTCGATTCTGGTAATCGGCGCTTCAAATCCGGTATCGGTCATACTGTCCTGCTTGGCTATTTGCGTCTCTGTCGCGGGCGACCCTAGCCCAGTCGGCACGTCTCGCCCACTAGGGGTTTTACGACACACGGGCCAAAAGATCAAAGCTGATTGTGTGCTCTCCACCACGCGGTAGAATGGGCGCGAAATCGCGGAGAAATGAGCCGGTATGGCGGCCAGAATCGTTAAATCCGTTTGCCCGAAGGATTGTCCCGACAGCTGCGGCATGCTGAGCCATGTCGAGGACGGCCGAATCACGCGGGTGAGCGGCGATCCGGCCCATCCCATCACGCAAGGCTTCCTGTGCGGCCGCTATCAACATTATGAAGAGGTGATTTACCACCCGGAGCGCCTGCTGCACCCACTCTACAGAGCCCATAAAAGCGCAGAATTCCAACGTATTTCATGGGATGAGGCGCTGCAAATTCTGGCCGAAAAATTTCATGAGATCATCGCCGAGTGCGGCGGCGCGGCGATCCTGCCCTACCACTATCTCGCCAATATGGGATTTGTCTCGTCGCGTTCGGGGGACCGTCTGTGGAATAAGCTGAATACCAGCCGTGTCGGCCTCGAAATCTGCGCCATGGCAGGGGCGGAGGCAGTGATTCGCATCTTCGGTGCTATTCGCGGCACCGAACCGCAGCATTTGGACAAAACACGCTGCTATGTCGCCTGGGGCAAAAACCCGAAAGCGACGAATATCCACAGCCATGTCCTCACCAAGGACATCCATCCGAACATTGTGGTCGACCCCTACCGTTCAGAATCGGCAAAATCCGCCGACCTTCACATTCAGCCGCGCCCCGCCACCGATCCGGTGTTGGCGATGGCTTTGATGCGCCTTCTGATCGAGCGTGACTGGGCGGATACGGAATTTCTGGCCGCCCACACCACCGGCTTTGATGCGATCCGCGCGCGTGTGATGCAGACCAGTTTGGCCGAGGCATCGTCGATCTGCGACGTGCCGACAGCGCGGATCGAGGAGTTCGCCGAGCTTTATGCCGGCAACACGCCGTCCCTCATTCATATCGGTGTCGGCCTGCAACGCAACAGCAATGGCGGCGAGATGGTGGCGGCGCTGGCCACCCTGGCGGCGATGGCGGGGCAGGTGGGCGTGCCCGGCGGCGGCGCGCTCTATGCGAATTTTGATTGGCCGATGGGCGATATCAGCGAGCCCGGTTTGCGCTCCGAAGATGCCAATTTCTATAACATGATCAAGCTTGGCAAGGATTTAACCAAAGACGAAGCTATTCGTGCGCTCTATGTGTTCAACTCAAACCCGGCGGCCACCACGCCCAACCAAAACAAGGTGCATGCCGGGCTGGCGCGCGATGATTTGTTCGTCGCCGTGCATGATCTTTTTATGAGCGATACCGCCCAGCGCGCCAATCTGGTGCTGCCGGCCTGCACTCAGGCAGAGCAATGGGATGTGCATCGCTCCTATTGGCATGATTATGCCCAGATCAACCGGCCGGTCATCGCACCGCTCGGCGAGGCGCGGCCCAATCAGTGGGTGTTCGGCCACATCGCCCAAGCAATGGGCTTTGAGGAGCCCTGTTTCCGCGAGAGCGAGGAGGACACCCTGCGCGGCCTGTTGATTGGGACGGGGCTTGATTTCGATGCGCTGGTCGCCGGGCCGGTGCCGTGCCGGCCGGTGGAGGATACCAGCTTCGCCGATCGCCGCTTCCCGACGCCGAGTGGCAAACTGGAATTAATCACGCCAAGCTACACTCCGGCGCCGGCGGATGACGATCACCGCTATCGCTTCATCACGCCAAAGAGCCGGAATCTGCAATCGAGCCAACTTTTCAATGTGGCGCGTAAGCAGGCCGGCGTGCGTGAGCCGACGCTTTATTTGCACCCGGAGGATGGCGCGCGCGAGGGCATCGCCGACGGCGCGCCGGTTCGCGTGTGGAACGGACGCGGCGAAGTCGCCTTGGTGGCGCGCCTGAGCGATGACGTACAGCCCGGTCTCGTCGCCAGTTACATGGTGCGCTGGGGCCCCAACGCCAACGCCACCACACCCGACACGCCAGCGGATATGGGCGGTAACTCCACCTTCCACACCAATTTCGTCAGCCTCGCGCCGGGTGCCTGAGATTCCGCTGATGCGAATTTTGGTTATTCAGCACTCGCCCCTCGATCATCCCGGTGTGATGTGCCGCTATATGGCTGAAGACGGTATCGATTGGGACCCCATCGATGTGTTTTCGGGTCAGCCCATTCCTCCGCTCGACGGCTATGATGCCTTGATCATCATGGGTGGACCGCAGCAGACGGATCAGGAGACAGAGCATCCTTGGCTGGTAGAGGAGAAGGATTTCATCCGCCGCGCGGTCTCACAGGAAAGCAAACCGGTACTCGGCATTTGCCTCGGCTCACAACTCATTGCCGAGGCGATGGGGGGGCGGGTCGGGCCAATGGAACTCTCTGAAATCGGCGTGCTGGATGTTGAGACGGCTGCTGAAGCGGCGGGTGATGCTCTCCTCTCGGGTCTTCGCGTGCCCGCCAAGGCGCTGCAATGGCATTTGTATGGTGTGATGGATTTGCCGCCCGGTGCCCAGCATCTCATGCATTCTGAGGCATGGAAGAATCAGGCTTTCAGGGTGGGCCGCTTGTCATACGGGCTGCAATTCCATATGGAGCTCTCCGCAGACATGGTCCTGGCCGTTGAGGCTTATCCGGAATATGTCGCGGCGCTCGAAGCGCAGCACGGCGTGGGCGCGCTAACGCGCCTGGTCGCGGATATGGAGCGCAACGCCGGCGCGATGGACCGTTCCATGCGCCACATTTTCGATAATTTCATAAGCCTCGCGCAGAGGCAGGGACATTAGGGAGACATCCAACATGACGCCTTCGGCTGTGGCCGCGACAGAGGCCTGTATCGAGAAAATCCAACGCCATAACGAGACGCTGAATGCGGTCGTCACGTGGGACGAAGATGCCGCCTTGGCGAGCGCCGCCGAAGCCGACCGCGCTGCCGCCGAGGGGCGCTGGCTCGGCCTGCTGCACGGCATGACGATGACTCTGAAAGACAATATCGCCACCGCCGGCATGCGCACCACAAGCGGCGCAATGTTCTATGCCGATCATGTGCCCAACGAAGATGCCGAGGTGGTGCGTCGCATGCGTGGCGCCGGCGCAGTGTTGATTGGCAAGGCCAACATGCAGGAGCTTGCTTTCGGCGTGGTGACGACGAATCCAGTTTTTGGGCAGTGCCGCAACCCGTGGAATCCGGGTCATATTCCCGGCGGCACCAGCGGCGGCTCTGGCGCCAGCGTGGCGGCAGGCATGTGCCAGGGTTCGCTCGGCACCGATACCGGCGGCTCGGTGCGCATTCCGGCATCGATGACCGGCGTGGCCGGTCTGCGCCCGACCCATGGCCGGATATCGATCCGCGGCGTCACGCCGGCCAGCATGTCGAACGATACCATCGGGCCAATGGCGCGCGAGGTGATCGATGTCGCCCGTCTGTTCGCGGCGCTGAGCGGATATGACGCCCATGATCCGGTAAGCGCCGATCAACCGCTGGCGAATTTTCTGCCCAGCCTCGACGATGGCATTGCCGGCAAGCGCATCGGCATCGCGCGCAAATTTCACTTTCAGCGCCTTCACCCCGCGGTTGAGCAGGTGGTGCTCGATGCTGTCCGCGTATTCGAACGTTTGGGTGCGGAAATCTGCGAGATCGACCTGCCCGGCGCCGAGTTGGCACAGGATTGGAACATTGCCCAGATCTACGGCGATATCTGCGCCCACTTCAAAGAGCGCCTCGCCAACGATCCGGAGAGCATCAGCCCGCGCGTGCGCGCCCGTATGATGCTGGGTTTAGAATTCACCGCGGTCGACTACGCCGAGGCCATGCGTGGCAAGGAAGTCTGGCAGCGCACCTTGAAGCGCACCTTTGAGGACGAGGTCGATATGATCCTGGCGCCGACCGTGCCGATGCCGCCGCCGGCGATTACCGGCGACGAAAACCTGCATGAAGCGACCCGCGATGCGGCGCGCTTTACCTATGGCAGCGCGCTTTCGTCCCATCCCGGGCTTTCCGTGCCATGCGGCTTTACATCGGACGGTCTTCCCATCGGCCTTATGCTGGAAGCGGCGTGGTGGAACGAGCCGCTGCTGTTCCGTGCCGGCGTGGCGTATCAAGGCGCCACTGACTGGCATCTCCGCCGCCCACCTTTGTTGGGCGGATAGCGTCAACACCGCCGCAGTGACACGGATCGTCGCATGTGTGCTGGCGCTGGACGGCCTAGCTACCGGCGAGCGCACCATCGCTTCTCTGCGTCGTTTTGGCCTCCCTCTCGTTGTCGGCGTAGAGCACCGGGAAGATGCCGTCGGCGTCCCAGACGCTGAGATTAATCAGATCGATTGGCGTGATGATTTCGCCGATGCGCGCAACCAACTGGCGGGTTTGATCGATGCCGACTGGCTGCTATGGATCGACGCGGACGAAGAGTTGGCTGCCTTTGACGCAACGGAGATCGCCGGTTTGCAGGCGCCAGTCGCCGCTGTTTGGCTCAACGACCGGCGCGGCTACACGGCGCGCTGGGTGCTGCGTTTACAGAGGTTGGGAACGGACGCGCGGTGGGCCGAAGCGTTGGTCGCTCTTGACGGCATCCGCTTCGACAGTTTCGCCTCCGAAAATTCGCAGCAGGCGCAGCAGGACCGGTCGCGCTTGGGCGGCGTTGCTGCGCGCGCCGAGGCAGCCGGCACTGACGGGTTCGCGGTGGCGCTTCTCAATGCGCGTTCCGCGGAGGCCAAGGAGCATGGCTCCGTGGCGTTCATGGCGTGGGTTCGTGCCTTCAATCACGTGCAGGGCGGGCCTTCTATGGTGGAAGGCCCCGATCCACGGGTCGAAGTGGCAGAGTGGCTCTGCACCTACGACTATATGACCCCGGCGCTGTTGCTGCTCGACGCCAATTCGGACATCGCCAACTTACGCTTCCAGGTTTTGACTTCCATCTTGTGGTCGGAAGATCGTTTTGACAAAAATCATTTTGTTGCGGTCGCCGAGCGCTTGGCGGGCGAGAGCTTTGACCGACGCTATGGTGCGCCGCATGAACTTATCGGCGTCGGGCGTCCAAAATTGTGCGCCGCCGTAGAGGCCCATGCCTGGACTCGTTTCGATTTGAAATCGCGCCGCCGCGATCGGATGGAGGTTTCACGCGAGGGTCGCTATCTGGTGGCACCTGCGGAGCTTGAACACGCTCCCCAAGCGCCGGTCGTTATCCGCGTTGATGCCGGATTGAGTTTTGGCGGCGGCGATCATCCGTCGAGTTTTCTTTGTTTGCGCGCCCTCGATTGGCTTGCGCGGTTTCGCCAGTATCGCCAAATTCTGGATGTCGGTGTCGGCTCGGGTGTGTTGTCGATCGCCGCTCTGAAGACCTGGTGCGCCCGGGTTACGGCGTTCGACGTCAATTTATTCGCGGTGGCAAAGGCCGCGCAGAATTTTCGCGCCAACCATGTTGCGCCGCGCGTTCGGGTCAGCTGCGAGGCCGGTGGCATATCGCATCGCCTAGCACGTGGCTCGGGATTTGAGTCAACCTCAATTATGCCGAGCTTGCAGCCTATGCACCGGCCCTGGCGCGCGCCGCGATGGCGCACGGCACGGTCGTTCTGTCGGGGCTCAAAATAATCATGAACGCTATGCCGCGCACGGCTTCATGCAGCGCACCATATTCAGGCACGACGACTGGTCGGCCGTGGTGATGGAAGCGCCGCCGCATCGGGCGGTGGCGCCGCGCCGAACTATCCGCTGCAAAGCGCCGGTGCGATTGCGCCCGCGTCCTTCAAACATGGCCCAGCCGAGCCCCGTTACTTCGCGTCGGGTATCGCCTTAATCGGCGCCGGCGGCCTGGGGCAGTTCCGGCTCTACCAGATCGGCGAGCACCGTGGCATGCCAGCCTTCGGCGCGTTTTTTCCAATAGGTATCGCTGAGCTTGCCGGTGGTGATGCCTGGCGCGCCGTTGCCGACCGGCTTGTCGTTGACCAATGTCACCGAGATAACGCCGCCGCCGGTTGAGGAAATGAAGACCTCGTCGGCTTCGCGCAAATCGGCTTCCGTCAAATCGGCGGCTTCCGCTTTCAGGCCGGTCTCGGCGCAGAGTTCGAACACGCTTTGCCGGGTGATGCCCTCGAGCAGGTTTTGGCCCGGCGTCAGCACCTTGCCGTCGCGGATTATCCAGACATTGAACCCCGGCCCTTCGGTGATGAAGCCGTCGGTGGACAGCAGCACCGGCGCGTCGGCGCCGGCGTCGAGCGCTTCGAACTGGGCGCGCGTCAAATCCATGCGGTTGAAGTTTTTTACGCGCTGGTTAATCGCAGCGTCCGGCGCGCGCCGGGTGTCGGCGATCCACAGATGGGCGCCCGAGTTCACGCGTTCTTTTGGCACGATCCAGTAATAGGGCACGGCATAGGCGATGAATTCGTTCAACGCCTCTCGAGGATCGCCGGTGGCGCTGCCGCCGGCATAGCGCCCGCGCGTGCACAGGATATAGACGATGGAATGGTCGAACCCGGCGCGCTTCACGCATTCCGCCATGATGTGGCGGATTTCATCGTCCGAGCAGGGCGGGCTGACACGGATGTAGTCGCAAGAGCGGTGAAACCGCGCCAAATGATCTTCGAGTTTGAAAAACGATCCGTCCCAGGCGGATATGGCGTCAAACACCACATCGCTCTTGGTAAACGCTGGATCGAGCAGCGGTATCGTCGCTTCCTCCACCGGCATGTAGCGTCTCTGGCTGTAGGCAATTCCTTTTGATTCGCTCATGATTTCTATCTCCGCTTACGAGAGGACGAAATCTAACATATAGCGCTTGAACGGAAAGGGCCACTCCGGGATGATTGCGGCCACCCAAAAAAGTGAGGAAATCGATTATGGCGATGGACGAAAAGGCGTTGGCCGCGTGGCTCGGGGATTCGATCATGGCGCAGCGCGGCGTCGGCCGTGATGCCGCCGGCGAGACGCATCATCTCACCGAGGAAATGCAGGGCACCTATCATTACACCATGGGCCCCTATTCAGACCCGGTGCTCGAGATCAGGCCCGGCGATACGGTTGTGGTGGAAACGCGCGATGCGTTCGAGGGCAAGCTTACCAACGAGAACGACAAACCGAGCGAGAAACTGCGGGTGCCGTTCCTCAATCCGCAAAATGGGCCGATCATGATCGAAGGCGCTGAGATGGGCGATGCGCTTGCGGTTTATATCGCGTCCATGCATCCGCGCGGCGACGACCCGCACGGGATTGTCGCGATGATCCCGGAGTTCGGCGCGCTCACCGGCACAGCCTATACCGCCACCCTCAATGATCCGCTGCCCGAGCAGGTGCGCCGCATCACCCTCGATGAGGAAAACGTCTATTGGAGCAAGCGGGTGACGCTGCCCTACAAGCCGCATATCGGCACGCTGAGCTGCTCGCCGGAGATTGATTCGATCAATTCGCTAACCCCCGACAATCATGGCGGCAATATGGATTTGCCTGATATTGGGCCGGGCACGGTGACCTATCTGCCGGTACGCTCGCCGGGTGCGCGGCTGTTCATCGGCGATGCCCATGCCTGCCAAGGCGACGGCGAAGTCTGCGGCACGGCGGTGGAATATTCCACCACCACCACCATCAAAGTCGATGTGATCAAGGGCTGGACGCTCGATTGGCCGCGCTATGAGACCGAAGATGCGATTTTCGGCATCGGCAGCGCGCGGCCGTTGGAGGACGCCACCCGTATTGCCTACCGCGAGCTCATCCGCTGGATGGTGGCCGATTACAGCTTCGATAAATGGGACGCTTATATGATGCTCAGCCAATGCGGCATCGTGCGCCTGGGAAATTTCGTCGACCCCAAATACAGCGTCGCCGCTGGCATCCGGAAGAAGTTTCTGGCCGAATAAGCGGGGTTAATATTTGGTTTGGTCCCTCAGGCGCCGGGCGATCGCGTTCGCTCTCTTGGCTACCTCGTATTAACTCGGGCGCGCGGTCGCGCTTGCCGGAACGCAAAATGGCGTTCCGAGTGGCGGTGCCGTTGGAGTGAGTCTTTGTGAGTTCTTTCGAGCGCCTTCCGGTCTTAATCGGCGGCGTCGGATTGTTTGTCCGTGGCCTCTTCGAAGCCCGGTTTAAGCACGGCAAGACCGTCGCGCAGGAATGCCTCGCGCGTCGGGTAGCCGTTGCCGGCATGGGCGGTCATCTTTTCGGGTGGCGTCGGATCGGTGACGTCAGGCCAAATGCCAGGCTGCGGCAGGGCGCCTTCGGCGGCGACCGGCAGTGGGTCATCTTCGACAATGGCTGGTGCCTTGACGATATCGAAACAATCCCAACTGGCTTCGAGTGGGATGTTGTTGTTGTCGAAGAAATAGATCGACCAGACGAAGCCGTGATCGACGGCGCCGCTAACTTCGATGCCGGCGGCTTCGAGTGTGTCCTTGAGGGCGAACGAATCCGCTTTCGAGGCGACGCTGATGGAGAGATGGTCGAAGCCGAGCGGTTCTTTGCTGGGTGAGCCGTGGGACTTCTTTGCCATCGGCTTGGCGCCGTCATACAAAAAAAGGCAACGTAATTAGGGCCTGTCTTGAAAAAGTAATGGCGGTAGCCGTCGTGGCCAATGCCATGGGTCAATTCCATGCCCAGGAGGTCACGGTAAAAGCGGATGGTCTGCTCCATATCACCGGTGATAAAAGCGAGATGGTTGATTTCTTTCAAATACATGTCGATTCTCCCCAGGCAAGTTCACCTTTTTCATAGGTAAGGTGTTTGCGGTGAAAACCAAGTAGAGGCAACCGCGTGATCGTATTATTTACTGATTTTGGCGCTGCTGGTCCCTATGTCGGGCAGATGCGCGCCGTGCTGGCGCGCGAGGCGTCGGATGTGCCGGTGATCGAATTGTTCGCCGATGCGCCGATGTGCAATCCTCGGGCTTCGGCCTATCTGCTGGCGGCGTATTGCCACGAATTCGCGGCGGGCAGCGTTTTTATCGCAGTCGTCGATCCCGGCGTCGGCAGTGCGCGCGCGGCTGTCGCTCTCAAAGCTGACAGCAACTGGTATGTCGCGCCCGACAATGGGTTGCTGGCAATGGTCGCACGCCGTGCCGCGGTGGCGCGCTGGTGGCATATCACCTGGCGCCCTGAAATACTATCCGCCAGCTTTCACGGTCGCGATCTGTTTGCTCCCGTGGCGGCGCGCCTTGCCATGGGCGAAGGTCCGCCGGGCGAGCCGCTTGACGGCGCGCAGACGATCGGCGGCGATTGGCCCGATGATCTGGCGGAAATCATCTATCTCGATCATTTCGGCAACGCGATGACGGGACTGCGCGCCGCCAGCTTAGCTCAGGATGCGCGCCTTACGGTCGGCGGACGCGAGTTGGTCCGTGCGCGCACATTTTCGGATATGCCAGACGGCGGCGCTTTCTGGTATGAAAACGCCAACGGTTTGGCCGAGATCGCGGTCACTGGCTGCCGCGCGCAAGAGGTGCTCGGTCTTTCGATCGGATCGGACGTGAAGGTGATTGCAGCATGACAGACTGGCGACCAGACAATGAACAGATCAGCGCGGGGCGCCTCGCCGGCGCGGACATGCGTGGCCTTGCGTTGAAAGGGCGTAATTTCCGCCAGGCCAATCTCAGCGCTGCCGATTTATCGGGCGCTGATCTGCGCGAGGCGGATTTTTGGGGTGCCGATTTGAGCGCCGCGAATCTGCAGGGCGTGAACGCGCGGCTGGCCACTTTTCAGGGCGCGACTCTCACTGACGCGCAGTTGAGCGAAGCCAACCTCTGGGGCGCCAACTTTAAAGTAGCGCGCCTGGCAGGAGCGGTCTTGGTGCGGGCCAATATGTCACAGGCGGAAATGGCCGGTGCGCAATGCGACGGCGCGAATTTTTCCGAAGTCAATCTGTGGAGCGGTGTGCTGCGCTTGGCTTCCCTAAAAAATGCCAACATGGGCAAAGTGGAGCTCGGCAGCGCAAAGATGGAGCAGGCGGTGCTCGACGGCGCCAATCTGCGCGAGGCCGATTTGAGCGGCGCCAATTTGCGCGGAGCCAGTCTGGTCGGCGTCGATTTTACCGCCGCGATACTACGCGACACGCGCTTCCGCGAGGCCAATCTGACTCGTGCCGACTTCCGCCAGGCGAATCTCGAGGAAGCATCGTTCGACGACGCGATACTCGATACCACCGTCATGCCCGACGGCACCATCGAAGCCGGCCCGCTGCACTTCTGGCCGCCGGAATAGTAGAATTTCCGTGATCCCGTGTATCGTTTCAGCCGGTTTAATAGGAACCGGGTAACCCATATGCCCAAATATTTAACCATGTTTGCCGCCCGGCTGTTTGCCCGGGTCGGTGTTTTGCCGTGGCTTCTGGTTATTGCCTTGATCTATTTTTCACTTGCCGCCGATAATTTTCTTACCGGCGAGAACATGTTCAACATTGCACGCCAGTCGATCTATCTCGTGCTCGTGTCGATGGCGCACATGATCGTTCTTCTTACAGGCGGGCTGGACCTCTCCATCGGCGTGATCATTGCGATGACATCCATCGTCTCGTCGACGGTCATGATCGCGGCATGGTCGGGACAGGGCGCCGGCATATGGGCAATTCTCGCCGGCTGTGCCGCCGGATTTGGCGCTGGGGCCGCGATTGGTGCGATTAACGGAATCGGCATCGCGATCTTCCGGGTTCCACCCTTCATGATGACCTTTGCGATGTCGGGGATCACTTTCGGCATCATCCTGATGGTTACCGCCGGGCTACCCGTGTATGGCCTGCCAGAGACCTTTGCCAATGTGCTGGGATACGGCACCGCCGGGGGCGTGCCGATCCCGGCCTGGATCACCATCGGCATCGTGATTATGGTCTATGTGTTCATCGACCGGACACGGATGGGCCGGTACCTCTACGCCATTGGCGGCAACTTGCGAACCGCGGAACTCTCAGGTGTCGCCACGCGCTATTATCTGTTCATGGCGTATGTGGTGACGGCGGCTTTGACGTCCGTGGCCGCGCTAATGCTCACCGCGCGGATCGGCGGCGGCGAATCGGTTATTGGCATGCACTACCCGTTCCTCACCCTCGTGGCTTGCCTAATCTCGGGCGTGAGCTTTTTCGGCGGCGTCGGGCGGGTACAAAACGTGGTCATGGGGGCCATGTTCATCATGCTCGTCGAGAACGGTCTCGCCAAGCTGGGCCTCACATCCTATGTGCATACGATCGTGATTAGCGCGCTCCTGATCTTCGCCGTGATCGCCAATAATTACCGGCAACGACTGCTCCTGACCATACGGGTTTGAACCCGACGGTTATGGAATTAGCACGGCCCGGCCCTTGACCGTTCCGGCATGGAGATCGTGCAGCGCCTGATTGGCGTCGGCGAGCTTGTATTCTTTGGTCGCCAGATTGACCAAGCCGCGGTCAGCCAGCGCCATCAGCTCGACCAGTTCGGCATACGTCCCGACCAAATTGCCGACGATGGTTTTCTCGGTGATGATCATCTCAATCGCCGGAATTTCGATACGCCCGCCATAGCCGACTATGTAGTAGAAGCCGGCATTGCGCGTCATCGCCAAGCCTTTTTCGATGGCGCCGCCTTCACCGACAAAATCGATCACCGCTTCGGCGCCGCGGCCTTTGGTGAGTTCCAGCACCGCTTCGGTCTCCGTGCCATCCGCTTTGATCACATGATGCGCGCCGCTCTCCTTGGCGAGGCCAAGGGCGAGGTCGGACATGTCGACCGCGATGATCTCCGCCGGCGACAATGCAGCCAGTGCTTGAATGCCGATATGGCCGAGACCGCCGGCGCCGATGACCACTGCATATTCGCCCGGCACCAGATGACGGGCGGCCTTTTTAGCGGCACGGTAGGCAGTGAGGCCGGCATCCGTATAGGGCGCCACATCTTTGGGCGCCAGGCTGTCCGGCAGTTTGATCAGCGCGCGCTCGCCGGTGTGGAGATATTCGGCGTAGCCGCCGGCGGCGTTGATGCCGGGAAAGCTCGATTCTTCGGCGTGCATGTCTTCGCCGCGCCGGCAGGCCAGGCAATGGCCGCTGGTGACGAGGGGATGCACGATCACCGGATCGCCGGCCTTGACGCTGGTCACGCCGGAGCCCACTTCTTCGACCCAACCGGCATTCTCATGGCCCATAATATGGGGAAACTCGACCTCCACCAAACCGCGCCACACGCCCTCGACAATGTGCAGATCGGTACGGCACACACCGGCGCCGCCGATGCGGACGATGACGTCCGTCGGCGCGGCGATTTTGGGATCGGCGACGTCCTCGTAGGTGACGAAGCTCTCGCCCGCCAAGGCCTCGTCATAGCCTCGCAACACTGCTGCTTTCATGGTCTCCTCCCTCAAGTTTTTTGCTGTCGCGACTGGTTGCGCCGATAAAGAACGATGGCGCGCGGCCTGTCAACGCGCTTGCTTGATTCAGCCGGCTGAAACGCTATAAACGAGGTAGGCTTGGGCGGTGAAACAGCGAAAGGACAAGGCGGTATGACGGCGCGAATTTACCAGCCGGCAAAATCAGCCACGCAATCTGGGCGGGCCAACTCCCGTCACTGGCTGTTGGAATATGAGAGTGGCGGCAAGCGCGAGATCGACGGTCTGATGGGTTGGACCGGCTCCGGCGATACGCGAACGCAAGTGTGCTTGAAATTTTCGAGCCGCGACGAAGCCTTGGCCTACGCCAAAAAGCATGAGTTGGATTACAATTTGGAAGAGCCGCAGGCGCGGCGCGTAAGACCGAAATCCTATTCTGAGAATTTCACCCGCAAGCCCTGAGCTTAAGACGTGGCAACAACGATCGCGCTGCTAGCCGAGGTTACTCGCCTTTGGCGGTCGTGACGGCAAATGAAAAGACATCCTCCATCAGCTTGCCGATCGGCGACATGACTTTCTCCAACACGGACGGTTCTTCTTCCGCCAACGGGTCTTCGCCGAAAGAAGCATCCTGGAATGGTAGAACCATGGTGTCGAATTCATCTGTAAACGCGAAATAACTCTCTTCCATCGTGGCCCAGTATTTTATCCCGACGTCAGATGTCATCTCGCCCTTGACCGGCTCGCCGGCTGCGACGCGGGCAAGATTAAGGTGTGCTTCCGCATCGCCTTTTTCTGCTGCGCGGTTCCACCAGGCGACTGCTTTGGTTCCGCTCTGATCCACATACTCGCCCCAGTAATGCATGTTTCCAAGCATCCGCTGGGCCGTGGCGTTGCCGCCCAGGGCGATTTTCTCAAGCGTACTCAAGCGGATCACAGCGGAGTCACCGACTGCATTGCCCACCGTGTAATCGAGGTTGTGGAAACCGCTTTGCGAGCAGGCCGCAAGCAGCCCTGCTGTGGCGATTGAGAGAACGAGGTGCCTCGTCTTCATGGATAATTCTCCGGGATTCGTCCGTTCGGCGGAGCGCCATTAACCCATATTAAGCCGCCGCGCCAGCGCCTTAAGCAATTTTTCCGAGAGCTCGTTAATGCCCTGCCAATCGGCCGGCGGTGGGCTGGAAACCAGGGAGCGTGCCCGCGACGCTAGCCTGGTAGCGCTGGAATCCCCAGGACCCAAGGCTTCCAGCGCGGTTGCCGCCGCTGCAAAGTCGCGCCCACGGTAAAGCGCCAAGGCAGTAGCGAACGCGCTTATAGTTTCATTTACCTCTGCATCCGCTTCAACGGCCAGGCAAAGCGGCTCATAGACCGCGATCGGCGCCTCGCGCCCAATCACTCGGATCAAATCTAGCTCGCGCATGGCAATCGAGTCGCCGCACGCCCGCGCGGTTGTTTCGCTGACGAGAATTCGACTGCAAAGACCTTATTGGCGCCTTCCAGCCGCGCCGCCAGATTCACCGCGTCTCCCATGACGGTATAATTGAAGCGCCGTCTCGAGCCCATATTGCCGACCAGCATGTCGCCGCTGTTAAGGCCGATGCGGGCGCGCAGGATCAAATCGGGGCGGTCCGAGAAAACACTCGGCATTTCGGCCAGCCGGTCGCGGCAGGCGAGCGCCGCCGCGACACCGCTGTGCGCATGATCGGCATCCTCGAGCGGCGCGCCGAACACAGCGACGATGGCATCGCCGATATACTTGTCCACGAATCCGCCATGGTGCTCGATGATATCGGTCATCTCCGAAAGATAAATATTGAGCCCGGCGACCAATTGCTCGGGTGTCAGCTGTTCCGAAACCGATGTGAAGCCTTCGATATCGCTGAAGAATACGGTCAATTCGCGGCTTTCGCCGCCCAGTTCGGGCGCCTCGCCATACTCCAGCATGCGGTCGACCAGGGCCGGTGCGAGGTAAAGGGCGAAAGCGTGGCGCAGGCGGCGCTTGTCCTTGTCGCTGACGGCGAAGCGGTAACCGAGCAAAATGGCGAAGGTGAGGGCGCTGGCGATCATCGGGTCGAACAGCGGCAACACCAGGCCGGAACGGAATATTGCGATGGCGGCAATCAGCCAAATTAAGGCACCACCGAGAATCGCGAGGCTGGCGCGCCACGCCTGAAAACGCATCGCCACCCCGGCGGCCAAAAAAGCAAAGGGGATGGTTATCAAGCTGTTCCAAACGCGGGCGGGCAGGCGCAGTGCATCGCCGTTAAGAAGATTGTTGATCGCTGCGGCGTGAATATAGACGCCAGGAATTGAATCTCGGATGAGCGAGGATTTGTAGAGTTCATCGGGCGGCGGCAACACGCAGCGCGCGCCGATATTCTCACCCTCCGGTGCGTTGATAAAACGCTTGGCCGTGAGCTTGCGGTCTTCAACATCGAGCACGACCCCAAGCAGCACGGCTTTGCCGGCGAAATAGCGCTTCATAAAATCCGCCTTGCCGGCCGCGACACAGGCATGAATATCGACCAGTGAATATGTTGGTATTGAAGCGCCGCCATCGAAATTGACGCTCAGCGCGTTGTCGCGACCTCCAGGAATGCGGTACGAGCCGAGAAATACATCGCCGGTGTTGTTACCGCTGCGCGGCGTCTGGCCCGCTTTGCGCGCCGCCAATTCGAGTGCCAGTGAAGTTTCTTGACGCAGCGTGCCGTCGGTATTCTCAGCCTCCAGAGTGAGCGGCACGCGGCGGATGATGCCATCCGCATCCTCATAAAGATTGACCGAGCGGATGTTCTTTTGATGGCCGACGGCGGAACTTTGGCTAGGAAACGGCGCGATCGGTTTGACCTGGTGCTGCACCTTGGCGAGCACAATTTTGTTTTCCTTCGCGGCGCGGCGCAGCGCTAACAGGAATTCATGGTCGTAGCTCCGGTCGAGGTTGGCCACGGACGTCGGCAGGATTATGTCGAAGCCGATGACGGCGGCGCCGGCCTCGCGCACACCATCGACCACGGCGCCGATCTGTTAGGTCCACATCACCTTGGGTTTATCTCTGAAGGGTGGGGTGCGGTAGGTCTCCTCGTCGATAGCGATGACGATAGTGGGGGATTGTTCCGGCACATGACGCTGGCCCCACACAACATGGCGCAGCCAGAACAAGCTGTCGAGCGACATGTTATCCACCCGGTCGAGCGCCGGAGTGGCGAAAATGCCGCCGGCCATCAGTGCCGCCGCCGTGGCGACTAGAATATTGGTGAGCTTCACAGCCGGCGCGGCTCCGTCAGACCACTAAAGAGGCACGAGGCGGCTTAACAGTGGGACCACGCCAGGCCGGGCGTATTTATCCACACGGAAAATGATTTCGCGCCCCGCCACCCGGGCGCGGTATAGCCCGCCTTTTTTCAGCGCAACGCCAAGCTCGGCCAAATCGACGCCATTCGCCCCAACGTTGAACTTAACTGCCTGCTGCGGGCGGTCGAGCCTCTCAAGATCGAGCGTTTTGGGGGCGCCGTCGATGCGAAAATAGGGCGACAGCCCATGCACGGTCAGCGCCACATCGATACCGCCCTCGCTTTTGCGCATGACCGCGACACCGGCGCGTTCCGACTGGTCCGATGTCAATTGCAGATTGCCGCCGTCGCATTCGACGGTGCGCCGTTCGACCGTTCCGCCGGTGACCGTGCTTTGCTCTTGCCCGACCAGCACAGCGCCGCCGGTAATGGTTTACTGAATGCAGGAATGGAGATAGCCCAATTTGAGCCAATCTTCTGCAGCCAAGTTCACCTCGGCGCCGGGCGAGAGATATTCGAACAGGCCGATGTCATTCACGCCGGGCGACAAATCCTCGACAATGGCCGCCAGCTCATCGGACCGGGCGGCGCTCGAGGCCAACAGGCAGAGGCTGAGAAAACCGTAAAACTGAAAATGCTGAACTTTTCGCCAAACCATGCGCACCCCTCTTAGGGTGGCAGTATGTCATGCCTTTAATTGTGCCGCCACATGCCGCGCCGGGCTTTGCGCGCTGCCGTTTCGAGCGTGGCGTAGCGGCTCATCTGCGCGGCATCCGCTTCGGCCCAGCCGGTGTAGACCATGCCCTCGGATAAATCGTAGCCACCGGCGCGGCAGCGGGCCAAACGGCTGCCGTCCATGGCCACGGTCTCGCGCAATATGCAGGTGATGCTGGCGCCGGCGGTTAGGTCCAACAAGGCGGTTGTCGATATTCGCCCGCAATCATGTTCGTTGCCGCGCAGCTGACAGCGCATGCCGAGTGCTGGCGCCGCGATGCCTTCCAACCGCAGGCGGTGACCGTCGACAATGAGGGTTTGTCCGTCTAGAATTTCCGGCTCGCCGTTAATGGCGCCACCGAACGGTAACCAATTCGCCGCGCGCGCGCGCGCTGCTGCCGCGGCAACTTCCTGCAGGCCGGCGGCAGCGGCGGCGTACCGCGCCTTGGCCCAGCTGTTGTTCTGCCCGGCGGCCAGGAGCAACCAGAAATAGCTTTCAGCCGCATCGCGCTCGACACCCCGGCCTGCAGCAAGGAATTGCGACAGATTTATTTGCGCCACCGGGTCGCCGAGCTCCGCCGCCGCGCGCGTCCATTTCGCCGCCTCAGCGTCATTCTGCGCCACGCCTTCGCCGAACTGATACATGCTCGCCAGCGCCAATTGGGCCTGCATATCGCCGGCTTCTGCGGCAGGCAGAAATTCGGCCAGCGCGTCCTCGTACCAGCCGGCGTCGAAAGCACGCACGCCATCGGCGACGTCGGCCCGAGAAGACAGGAGAGGGAAGACAACGGCGAGCAACAGGGTGGTAAGGAGTATTTTCACGGTAATTCGGTTCGTGCTTCGGGCAAGGAATGCTTCATTATCATCCAACTGCCGGGACACGGCATGTCAAAATATTGCGACGGTCGCGTGACGACGGAAGGAAAGACAGATGCTGCTTGAAGGTGCTTGCCATTGCCGCAGGGTGCAATTTTCCGCGCGCTCCAGCGAGCCCTATCCTTACATGTACTGCTATTGCTCGATCTGCCGCAAAACTGGCGGCGGTGGCGGGTTTGCCATCAACATCTCCGCCGATGCCGGTAGCCTCGACGTGCGCGGCAAGAAATATCTTACTGTTTATCAGGTGCTGCTAGACGGCGGCGGGACCAGTCCGGCCGAGCGTAATTTCTGCGCCCGCTGCGGCACAGCCCTTTGGGTGTGGGACCCGCGCTGGCCGGAATTGCTGCACCCCTTCGCGTCGGCCATCGACACACCGCTGCCGAAAGCGGTCGAGCGATGCCATATCATGCTCGATTTCAAACCCGGCTGGGTGCCGCTGCCAGGCGGTAAGCGCAACGCGCATTTTGCCGGCTATCCCGATCAATCGATCCATGACTGGCATGAAAGCCGGAGCCTGCTAACCGAAGATTGAGGTTATTTCAGATAAATCTGGTGACTGAAATCTACGCCATCGGAAATGGTAATGCGCTCAAATCCGAACAGCCGGGCAAGATCGAAGAATGTGAAATATTCCTGCACACCGAATTCCTGAAACAGGCGGGAGGTGCGGGCCACCGCGGTTAATGTGGCGAGCAGCGCACGCGCGCGGTAGATCGTGCCGATCACTCCGGGCTGCTGACCGATAATGATCAATTTTTGCGCTTCGTCGCCTTTAGCGAAGATGGCGTATTGCGGCGGGTAGGGCCGGGTCAAGATTTGCTCGGTGAGATTGTTGATAAACTTTAGGCGCTGAGAACGGTCGGCATCGGGCATTGTGGTGGACCGGGCCTCATAGGTTTCGCTGCTGGCAATGGGCGGATAATAATAACCCACATGGCGGTCGATTTTATTCTCTTCTGCGACTGCCACACCTGATGCCGCACCGAGTACCGCAATCACCATGGCTGCCGCCATCATGCCGGCCAGGCTGCGTATCAAAGTCGATTTCACCCGAAAATATCCCCGATGTCGGTTTGAGCGCGCATTCTGTGGCGCGAACAGGGGTTTGTCACGGTCAATTCCGGTTTGCCGCGCTGAAGCTTGCTGAATTGCGCTGAATAATGCGAAATGGCGTGCGTCGGCGCCCAAATCTGCGCCGCGAAATTGGGAGTAGATGTGGTGAAAGTTCTCGTCCTCGGCGCCGGCGTAGTGGGAACGGCAGCGGCCTATTATCTTAACCGCGCCGGCCATGAGGTGACGGTGATTGAGCGCAACGCCGGCGCCGGGATGGAAACCAGTTTCGCCAATGGCGGCATCGTTAGCGCCTTCACCGCGCGGCCTTGGGCGACACCGGAAGTACCCCGCATGCTGCTCAAATGGTTCGGCCGCCAGGACGCGCCCTATCTGTTTCGCCTCCGTCCCGATTGGTCGCAATGGAGCTGGGCTCTGAAGTTCCTGCGCCAATGCACGCGCGAGCGTTTCGAACGCAGCCAGGAAGTGTCGCTCCGTCTCTCGACCTATAGCTATGGCTGCCTGAAAGAAGTGCGCGAGCGCGAACAGATCCAATATGACCAGCGCGCCGACGGCGTGTTGCACCTGTTCCAAACCCAGGAACAATTGGACGGCGCCGCGGCGGCAGAAATGCGCCACCCAGATTCTCGCTTTCACCCTGAGACCATCGATATGCGCCGCGCTGTCGAAATAGAGCCGGCGTTGGCGGCAAGTGCGGGGCGTTATGCCGGTGCGCTGTTCTTCCCACAAGATGAATCTGGCGATGCGCATAAATTCACCACTGGCCTGGCCGCTGCCGCCGAACGCCAGGGTGTCACCTTCCGCTACGGCGTGGCGCTGCGCCGCCTGCAAGCTGACGATGGCCGCATCACCGCAGTCGATACCGATCAAGGGCGGCTCGAAGCCGACGTCTATGTGATGAGCCTCGGCAGTTTCAGCCCGCTGCTGTTGCGTAAAATTGGCATCCGCGTGCCGATCTATCCGCTCAAGGGCTATTCGGTGACGATCCCGACGGACGGCCATCACGGCGCGCCCGGCGCCGCCATCCATGAGGGCTCACGCCGTATCGTCATGAGCCGCCTCGGCAACCGCTTGCGCGCCGCCGGCACGGCGGAGCTGACCGGCTATGACGCCAGTGTGTCGCCTTCCCGCACCCAGGCGATCCTCGATGTGACGATGGCGCTGTTTCCGGAATGCGGCGACGCCGCCAAGGCTGAGCGCTGGACCGGCTTCCGTCCGATGACGCCGGATTGCCTGCCGATATTGGGCCACACCCGCTACACCAATCTCTATATGGACACCGGCCATGGCAGCACCGGCTGGACCTATGCCTGCGGGTCGGGCCAGGTTGTTGCCGATATGGTCTCCGGCAAGCAGCCTGAGATCGATCTCAGCGGCCTGACGTCCGACCGATTTTGAAGCGATGCCCTGGTTCGATTGTTTGTGGACTTATGTGGCGTCGGCCGGCGCGTTGGTCTGGCTCGGTATTTTGGCCCAGCCGTGGCAGCCGTGGCGCACACGCGAGCGTTTCGTCGTGCCCGATACGGACGTGGCAAATCATGATCTCAGTTCTGTCACGGTACTGATCCCCGCACGCAACGAGGCGCGCTTTATTGGCGATACGTTGGCGGCACTTGGGCGGCAGGGCAGGGGCCTGACGATCATCTTGATCGACGACGGCTCGGATGATGGCACCGCCGAGGTCGCGCGCCGCGCCGCGCCCGATGGGTGCCGCCTGGAAATCATCACTGGCACGGCGCTACCGCCAGGCTGGGCCGGCAAGATGTGGGCTCTCGAACAAGGGCGCGAGCGGCTGACGACGCCGCTGATGCTGCTTCTCGATGCCGACATCGCATTGGCGCCGGGCGCTCTGCCGGCGCTGCTGCAGGCGCGTGAAGAGAAAGGAGTGGCGTTTCTCTCGCTGATGGTTGCGCTCGATATGAGCGGCTTTTGGCAGGCGCTGCTGATGCCGGCGTTCGTTTATTTCTTTAAACTACTCTATCCGTTTCGGCTGTCCAATGGGCCGGGCCGCCTGATCGCCGCCGCGGCCGGCGGTTGCATTTTGACTGAGCGCGATGTGCTGGTCGGGATCGGCGGGTTCAAAGCCATCAAAGACGCCATCATCGATGACTGCAGCTTGGCCCGTGCCGTGACGCGGCAGGGCGCGCGCACCTGGATTGGCCTCACCCATTCGGCGCGGAGCCTCCGGCCCTATGACGGGCTTGGCGAGATTTGGCGCATGGTGGCACGCAGCGCCTACACGCAATTGCGCCATTCCTTCGTGCTGCTCACGCTGTGTACGCTGCTGTTTGCGCTCGCTTGCGGCCTGCCGCCGTTTATCCTCGTCGCAGTTCCGGTGCTCGGCGCCAAGTTGATTGCCGCTGCGGCGCTTCTGTTCATGGTGGTCGGCTATTTGCCGACCCTGAACTACTACCGTATGCCGCGCTCGCTCGCGCTGACGATGCCGCTGGTTGGCTTGGTCTATCTTGCTATGACCTGGAGTTCCGCCATCGACCATTGGCGTGGCCGTCGCAGTTTTTGGAAAGGCCGGGTATATTCGCGCGACCTTAAGTCCAGTGGGTGAGAACGTGATTGTGAGCAAGAATTCCGGGCGCGTGCAGTTCGTCCGCCTGAGCGAAACCGAGCGGCCGGAAATCACCATTCATGTTGATGGCGCGCCGGTGAGTGCATTGGCTGGCGATACCCTGCTGACAGCGTTGTTGTTGGCCGGGGGGCAGGTGCGTGACTTTGAATTTGGCGCCGGCGGACGCGCCGGATTTTGTCTTATGGGCGCCTGCCAGGATTGTTGGGTGCAGTTGGAATCCGGTGGCTCGGTGCGCGCCTGCACAAGCTATGTGCGCGAAGGCCTGCGCCTGAAAACCGGCGGCGCGGAATGAGCAGCGACAAAAACATTCTTATTGTCGGCGCGGGCCCGGCTGGGACGCGCGCTGCCGAGGTGCTTGCCGGGCAGGGCCTCCGGCCCATCGTTGTCGATGAAGCGCCGGCCAGCGGCGGGCAAGTCTATCGCCGCCAGCCGGCTGGATTCCGCCGTAGCGCCAAGCTCAGATACGGCTTCGAAGCGGCCAAAGCCGAAGCCCTGCACGCGACGTTCGACGCGCTGCGCGAACGCGTTGATTACCGTCCCGATACCAGCGTGTGGTCGATCGAAAATAATGTGGCATTCACAACGGGCCCCGACGGGGTGGCGCGTATCCCGTTCGCCGCGCTGCTGCTGTGCACCGGCGGGGTAGACCGCATCCTCCCCATTCCGGGTTGGACGCTGCCTGGCGCCTTCACCATGGGTGGCGCACAAATCGCCCTCAAGGCGCAAGGCTGCGCCATCGGCGAACGGGTGGCATTCCTGGGGAGCGGCCCGCTGCTCTATCTCGTCGCCTATCAATATGCCCATGCTGGCGCGACAGTGGCCGCTGTGCTCGATACGGCGCGGCTTAGCGATGCGCTGCCTGTCATCCCCGGCCTTTTGACCGGTGGCACCACGTTGGCAAAGGGCCTGTGGTATCAGAACTGGCTGCGCTTCAACGGCATTCCGTTCAAACGCGGTGTCCGGCCCATCGCCGTCGACGGCGAGGACCATGTCAGCGGCCTGCGCTACCGCGACGTCAGAGGACGGGAGCGGCACATCGACTGCGACGCCATGGCGTTTGGCTGGGGCGTCAAACCCGAATGTCAATTGGCCGAACTGGCGGGCTGCGACATGCGCTTCGATGCCATCGCGCGGCAATGGCTGCCCGAATGCGACGCCGAAGGGCGCTCTAGCGTCGATGGCGTTTATCTTGCCGGCGACGGCGCCGGGGTGATGGGCGCCGACGCGGCCGAATATCGCGGCGAGTTGGCGGCGTTGGCGCTGCTCGCCGATCGTGGCGTGGCGGCGGGTGCGAGGCGGCGAAAATATCTCAAGACTCGGCTCCAGCGTCTGATGCGCTTTCGTATCGCCTTGGAGCGCGCACTGCCTTATCCGGAGGGTTTGGCGGCGGCGCTGGCGGACGACACCATCGTTTGCCGCTGTGAAGGCGTAACGGCGGGAGACATCCGCCAAAGCCAGTCGCTTGAGCCGGATGAGATCAACCGTGCCAAGGCCTATACGCGGCTCGGCATGGGCCGCTGCCAAGGCCGCATGTGCGGCATCGCGGCGGCGGAAATCCTGGCCCATCGGAAAGGCGTGAGCCTGGCCGAAGTTGGCCGCCTGCGCGGTCAAGCGCCGATCAAGCCGCTGCATATAGGCATCGGCGGCGCGGCGGCTGAGGACGATCCCGAACGGGCGGCGTCGATATGAGCCGCATCGACACCGAAATTGCCGTCATCGGCGGCGGCATTGTCGGCTGTTCCACCGCGCTTCATATAGCGCTGCGCGGGGTGCCGGTGGTGCTGCTGGAAAAACGCCAGGCCGGCGCCGCGGCGAGCGGCGTAAACTTCGGCGGCGTCAGGCGCAATGGCCGTGCCTTGGTCGAGCTTGAGCTGGCGGCACGCGCCATCGACATCTGGCGCCGCCTGCCGGAGCTGGTCGGAAATGATTGCGAATATAGTCCCACCGGCCATCTCAAGGTGGCGCGCAACGACGACGACATGGCGGCCATGGCGACCCATGCCGAAGCTCAGGCGGATTACGGTTGTGCCGTTGAAATGATCAGCCGCAACGCTCTGATCGCGCGCTATCCATGGTTCGGCGAAGCTGCGGTCGGCGCCGCCTGGTGCGCCAGCGACGGCCAGGCCAATCCGCGATTGCTCGGCCCCGCCTTTGCCCGCGCCGCCCGCGCTGCCGGAGCGGACGTCCGGGAGTATGAGCCAGTGGCGGCGCTGGAAAAAGACGGAGATGGTTTTCTCATCCGCAGCGAAACCGGCCTCGAAGTGCGCGCCCGCCAGGTGATCAACGCGGCCGGCGCCTGGGGTGCCCGTGTCGCCGGCTGGCTCGGTGAGGAGGTGGAGTTATGGCCGATGATGCCGCAGATGGTGGTGACCGAACCGGTGCCCTATTTTATCGAGCCGGCGCTTGGTGTGGTCGGCGGCGATGTCTATGTGCGCCAGATTCCACGCGGCAACATTATCTTTGGTGGGCGCAGCGGCACCGCCGATCTCGATGAGGGCTTCGGCCATGCCATGGCGGAAGAGGCGCTCGGCACCCTGCAACGCACCGCCAAGGTGATCCCGCGCATGGCGGATATGAATATCATTCGACTGTGGAGCGGCGTCGAAGGCTGCACGCCGGACCAATTGCCGGTGCTCGGCCCGAGCGCCACAACGCCCGGCGTAATCCATGCCTTCGGCTTCAGCGGTCACGGTTTTTGCCTCGGCCCCGGCGTCGGTGCGGTGGTGGCGGATCTGGCGCTGGATGGCAACACGGAGACCGCCATCGACGCGTTCGATATTTCGCGCTTTCAGTCGTGACTCAATCTGGCCGCAGCATGCCGCTGATAACGTCCGCCTGAAAGGAGTTCATTCAGGGATATCTAAGACCACATTGCCCATCTGGCTGGCGCCGTCGAGATAGCGCATTGCTTCGACTCCCTCCGCGAGCGGGAAGGCGCGGTCGATGACTGGGTGGATTTGGTGTTTTTCGGTAAACGCCAGCATGTCCTGGAATTCCTCGCGGCTGCCCATGGTGGTGCCGATGATGCTTTGCCAATGCAGGAAGAGACTAGCGAGATCGATCGTGACCTCGGCGCCGCTGGTCGCGCCAAACACCACCACGCGGCCGCCATTGGCGAGGGCAGCAATGGAATTCTTCCAGGTCGCGTCCCCCACCGTCTCAATAACGATGTCAGCGCCGCGCCCGGCAGTAAAATCGCGCACCGCCTGGCCCCAATCGCTATCGCTCGGAACAGCCAAATCCGCGCCGAGTTTACGTGCCTGCTCCAACTTGTCGGCGCTGCGCGAGGTGACGACGGTCTTGGCTCCCGCCGCCTTGGCGAAGAGCAGCGCCTGGGTCGCAGCCCCACCGCCGATGCCGGGGATGGCGACGGTCTGGCCTGCTTCAAGCCGGCCCTCGGTAAAGAGCGCGCGATAGGTCGTGATGCCGACCAGGCAGAGTGCGGCGGCCTCACGCCAATCGAGAAAAGCCGGTTTGGGTTCTACCTGATGGCGGCCGATGACGATTTGTTCGGCGAAGGTCCCGTGATCGGGAAAGCCGAGAATCTTGTAGCCGACGCCATATTCGCCGAGCGGCACTTCGTCGCGGCTGGCCCAGTCCTGGCTTGAGTTGACGACCACTTCATCGCCGGGGGAGAGATCGGTCACGCCGGTGCCGACGCGCTCGATAACACCGGCGCCATCCGAACCCAGAATGACCAGCGGCCCGCTCGGCCCGGCGCGCATGCAGGTCCAGATGTCACGGTGGTTGAGCGCCGCTGCCTTGAGCTTGATGCACACTTGGTCGGGGCCGACATCCGATAATTCCATATCGCAATATCTGGCGCCGTCGAGGCCTTCTCCCTGATGGGCGATCGCTTTCACGCTTTGTCTCCCGAATTTTTCAAATTACTGCTGACGGATTATAGTCACTCGCGAGCGACAAGGAAGCTGGGAGAAAGCAATGGCACGCGAGCTTTACGATTTGCAGGGACGCGAGGACAAACGGTTCAGCCCTTTTTGCTGGCGCGCGCGCATGGCGCTTTGGCATAAGGGCCTGGACGCGGACTTCATCCCGGTACAATTCGGACAAAAAGACAAGATTGCCTTCAGCGGCCAGAAATTGGTGCTGGTGCTGCGCGAGGACGACGGGCGGGTCGTTCATGATTCCTGGACGATTGCGTGCTATTTGGAAGACGCCTATGCCGACCGGCCAAGCCTGTTCGGCGGCGCGGCGGGGCGCGCCGGCGCGCATTTTCTCAACGGCTGGGTCGATAGCGCCGTTCATCCTGGGATAGTTCGTTTGGTTCTCAGTCATATTCACGATAACGGCATCGTCGAAGCAGACCAGCCCTATTTCCGCACCTCTCGCGAGAAGCGCCTCGGCATGACGCTGGAGGAGTTTACCGATTCGAGCGAAAACCAGATAGCTGCCTTTCGCGCGGCTTTGCAGCTGGCCCGCCTGACGCTCGAAGAAACGCCCTATCTGGCCGGACCGGAGCCGCTCTACGCCGATTACATCCTGTTCGGATCCTTCAAATGGGCGAATTTATGCTGCTCCCTGGTTTTACTTGCCAAAGACGACCCCATATATGATTGGTACGAGCGCATGCTCGGTTTGTTCGACGGGTTTGCCGCGTCGGACGGCGCGGCCCAAGGACAAGCAGCTTAGCTTGTTTGGATTTGTTTACGAGGGGGTAAACAGAGCAAAATGGCAGGAGACGTGGGCGCCCGCACAGGCGCAAGTGATGGTGAATTCGATCTCCGCTTTTGGGGTGTGCGCGGCGGAATTCCAACCACCAACGCAGAAACCCTGCGCTTTGGCGGCAATACACCCTGTGTTGAAGTCCATTGCGGCGATCATTTGATCATCCTTGACGCCGGTACCGGTATTCGGCCATTTGGCCTGGCGCTCGATCAATCGCGGCCGATCCACGCCGATATATTCTTCTCCGTCAGCCGCTTTGACCATGCCTGCGGCCTGCCGTTTTTCGGCGCCGGCTATAACCCGGCCAATGATTTCAAGGTTTGGGCCGGGCATCTCGGCCCCGGCGGCAGTATTGAACAGAATCTGACTGATCTGATGACATCTCCGCTGTTCCCAATTCCGCTCAGTTTTATTGGCGGCCTCAAGGCGTGGGGCGATTTTATCGCCGGCGACTCGTTCGAGCCGCGTGACGGCATCCACGTCCGGACGGCGGCGCTCAACAATCCCAGCGGCGCCACCGGGTACCGCGTCGAATATGGCGGTAAGGCGCTGGGCTATGTCAGTAACACCGGCCACCTGACGGACCAGCCGGACGAAACCGTTCTGGAATTGATCGAAGCCTGCGATCTGGTGATCTACGATTCCTACTATTACGACGAAGAAATCGCCAACGGGGCGTTGCGCGGCCATTCCACCTGGCAAGAGGGCTTGCGCCTGTGCAAGGCGGCGGGCGCCAAGCGCATGGTCGCCTTCCAGCACCATCCGGATCATCTCGACGATGAATTGCAACAGGTACAGGCGGAATTGGATGAACGACTTCCGGGCTCTTTCGTCGCCTACGAAGGACAGACCGCCCGGCTTTAGGTTTCCTTTGCCAAATTTTCCTCAAGTGCGGCGATCCAGCGTTTGACGCGGCGCCGGTTGACGCCGAAATCCTCCATCCCATAGCGCGCCTTGCTCGACAGCATGAGCGCCGCGCCGCCATTTTTCAGCGCCGTAATCTCGGCCACCACATCGTCGGGAAAGTGCCAATAGGCGGTACGCTGCACAAAGCTCATATGATTTTCGTCGGGCGATTCCGATTGCAGCTTGGTGCGCGGCTGGGCCAGCGCATAGTCGCGTAAGGCGGCATAAAGTCGTGCTGCATCACAGGTATAGGCCGGCATGACGATATCGGGCGCCTCAAAGTCCGAACCGATGGTGGCGGCGACGAAGTGATTGCGCATGCGCGCTCTAGCCATTTGCTGGTCTCCTTTTCCGCCGCAGCATAACGGTTTCACGCCGCCATATCCAAATGCGTTGCAAGGTTCTTGCGCACCGCCGTGGCGCCACCCATGATCGCTGCGAATTTTTACGGAGAACCGAATGTTTCGAAAGTTCGAACGCGAAACTGTCGATGCCGAAGGTGTGGAGATAAATCTCGTGCGCGGCGGTTCCGGACCACCGATATTGCTGCTGCACGGCTATCCGCAGAGCCACGTCATGTGGCACGAAGTTGCGCCCGTATTGGCGCAGCATTTTACCGTCGTGGCGCCGGACTTGCGCGGCTATGGCGACAGCGCCAAGCCGGAGGCCGGCGCCGATCATGCTGGCTACAGCAAACGCGCAAGTGCCGCGGATCAAGTCGCGGTGATGGCGGCGCTCGGGTTCGAAAAATTCGCCTTGGTCGGCCATGATCGCGGCGCACGTGTGGCTCACCGCCTCGCCTTAGACCATCCCGAGCGGGTGCAGCGCCTGGCGCTGATCGACATCGTGCCGACCTACACTGCCTTCAAAGACACTGATATGGAAAAGGCGATGGGCTATTACCATTGGTTTTTCCTGGCCCAGCCGTTCGACCTGCCGGAGCGTCTGATTGGCGGCGATCCGGTGTTTTATCTGCATTGGTGTCTGAAAGGCTGGGGCGGCGGCAAGCTCGATTACTTTTCTCCCGAAGCGCTGGCGGAATATGAGCGCTGTTTCGCCGACCCAGCGGTGATCCACGGCAGTTGTGAGGATTACCGCGCCGGCGCGACGATTGATTTAGAGCATGATGCCGCCGATCTAACGCAGAAGATCGCCTGCCCAACCATGGTGCTGTGGGGCAACCGTCTCGACAAATGGTATGACGTCGAAGAGGTGTGGCGCAGCCGCGCCGAAAGCGTCACCGGCGGCGTACTTGATGGTGGTCATTTTTTACCTGAGGAAATGCCCGAAGAAGTAACCCGCGCGCTGTTCTATTTCCTCCGCGTATGAATCAGAGCGCGGTTAAAAAATAGGCCAGGGCCACTGCGCCGAGCGCAGGCACGCAGCAAACCGCTGCAAGCACGATGGGCGTCGCCGCGCGGGCAGCGCGTGAATCGCCAAGATGCATATGCCGGGCCGCAATATCGGCGAAAAATACCAATAACAGGATCGCCAGCGCCGGCAGACTAACCGTCGCGTAGTGCAGCGCCGCGATCCAAGCGAGCAGGAACAGGGTGCCGCCGGCGCCCATCAACAGCGCCGCGCCGTACGGGAAGACATTGGTCGGCCAGTTCCATAGCGAAAAGCCGAACAACGCCGTCGCCAGGGCGACCGCGAGATGGGAGATCTCCGTCGCGCCGCCAAGCATCGTCACCGCCGCCAGGCCGAGGGCCGCAATCATCAGCATGACCGTGGGGTTGAGCCCGGCCTCGCGCTCCGCTTCCAGGCGCCACAACGCGGCAACGCTTGCCAGCCACATTGCGCCGAGGCCAATCAATGCCATCGCGCCGGCAGTCTCGACACCCGGAAGTTCAAGCCAATAGAGCAGCGCCGCGCCGCCCACAGGGAACAGCAGCCAGCGGAAGAAGGCGGGCAGACGCAGCACGTCGAGGCAAAACCCAAGCGCCACGCCGCCCGCCACGCCATAGACCAGCTTTTCCAACCCATTCACCGGCGGATGCGGCGGGATGCCGATGATGAGGAAATAGACGGCGGCAAAACTCAGCGAAACCGCAGCGCCGGCGACAAGGGGCCCGCGGGTCCGTCCGTTCGCCAGACGGACGGCGCCGGTCAGAACAAACCCCAGCACAGCGGGAATGAGCGCGCTTTGAACCGCCGCCTGATCAAAAAAACCGATTTCTATGATGGCCTCCCGCGATCGCCCGCCGACCTTGGAAATTGGACTGCCGGGCCACATGTTTTACTGTATGTCATTAGCCTGCGCATTCGATAAAGGAAGCGGGATGGAGTTCAGCGTAAAACCGGAGCCTGAGAATCCGCGTCTAACGCGTGAGATGCGTGGCATCGATCAGAATGGAGAGGAATTGCAAATTCGCGTCGTCGAAGAACGGCCCATGACGATTTTCCTCAACGGCCAAGAGATCGTCACGGTCATGACGATCCGCGACCATCCGGAATATCTCGCGCTCGGCTATCTCCTCAATCAGCGCATGTTGCTGCCCGACGATACCGTGACGGCGGTCGATTATGACGAGGATATCGAAACCATCGTTGTGCGCACAAAGCGAAAGACCGATTACGAGAAAAAACTGCGCAAGAAAACACTCACCTCCGGCTGCGCTCAAGGCACTGTGTTCGGCGACATGATGGAGCATATCGACAGCGTTCAATTTCCGCCGGATGCGGTGCTCAAGACATCTTGGCTGTACACGCTCAGCCGTAAAATCAACACCCAGCCCAGCCTCTATCTGACAGCCGGCGCGATCCACGGCTGCGTGCTGTGCGAGGCAGATCGCCCGCTGGTCTATATGGAAGATGTCGGGCGTCATAACGCCATCGATAAAATTGCTGGTTATATGTTCCGTAGCGGCGTCGCGGCGGAAGGCAAGATGTTCTACACCACCGGGCGGCTCACCAGCGAGATGGTGTTGAAGACCGTGCAGATGGGTATCCCGGTATTGATATCGCGCTCTGGCTTCACCGCCTGGGGCGTGGAACTGGCACGCCAAACCGGGCTGACCCTGGTTGGCCGCGCCAAAGGTAAACGCTTTATTGTGCTCGCCGGAGAAGAGCGCATCCAATTCGATGCCGATGCAAGCGAGGTGGCCGAAGCGGCGCGACGGAAACGGCGCGGCGGGACCAGCGCCGCCTGAGTTTTTGCGCCATGAAACTCGAATTACATTGGCAAGGGCCGTACGGCGCCGGGTTGTTTCCAGACACGGCTGAAGGCATGGAAAATTTGCTGCGCGCCGGAGTTTATCTGCGCATCAAGTGCTATTCAGGCGGGCGAACCGTCGCCTATGTCGGGCAATCAAAACAGGTGCTAGCGCGCATCGACCAGCATATCGGCGGCGTGCTCGGGCTTACCCATGGCCTGCGCGATGAGTCCGGCCAGATGGTTTTCTCGCCGGCGTTCGACGCCCGTCTCCGTGCCCTCAATGATATCGACAAGGTCGCTCAATTGGCGCTGGCGGAGGCGCGCCGCATGCGCTTTTATTGCGCTTTCTGCGACGATGGTTTCGACAGCGATTTTCTGGGGCTGGTGGAATATCTGCTGATGCAACGCCTCGGTGTTGCCGGCGGTGCTTGTGATGCGGAAAACATCAACCGCCCGCCGGTGGCGGATTTCGGCGCCGAGGTGGTTGTTGAAAGCGAATTTGGCGCTCTATCGGCCGCCTGCAGAAAACTGGTTGGCGGTTTGGTTGGCGAAGCGCCGTTGATGGTGGAGGACGCAGTTGGTTGAAATAAAATCAATCGCCGGGGTGATATTGGCGGGCGGTCTGGCCCGGCGCATGGGCGGCGGCGATAAAAGCCTGCGCCCGCTCGCTGGGACGCCGATCCTCGGCCATGTAATTGCGCGGGTGCGCCCCCAGGTCGGGCCGCTGTTGTTGAACGTCAACGGTGACCCGGCACGCTTCGAAGAATTTAGCTTGCCGATGGCGGCAGACGTGATCGAGGGCCATGCCGGGCCGCTCGCGGGAATATTGACCGGCATGGAGTGGGCGGCAGAACACGCGCCGGATTGCGCCTGGCTGGCGAGCTTCGCCACCGATGCGCCGTTTCTGCCCGGCGATTTGGTGGCCCGCCTCGATAGCGCGATCGCGGCCGAGGGCGCTGAGATGGCCTGTGCCGCCTCGAACGGCCGCAGCCATCCAGTGTTTGCACTGTGGCCGGTCGCGCTGCGCGCTGCACTGCGCCACGCGCTGGTGGATGAGGATATCCGCAAGATCGATGCCTGGACGGCGCGTTACAAAGTGGCGACGGTCGAGTTCGCACCGACGCCGCATGATCCGTTTTTCAACGCCAACCGCCCGGAAGATTTCGCCGAGGCGGAGAGATTGTTGGCCGAGATCGGTTAACCCGGGACCAGCGTGACGTATCGGCCGAGCGGCTTCAGGGCGCGGACGGAGCCGCCTTCGGCGACGAGTTGCGCCGTGCCGTCGAGGTCTGCCGGAATGAGTCCGGAAAGCACGTTGACGCCAAGCGCGAAGAGCCCCGGACACAGTGGCGCGCTCGGCCCCACCAGCACCGTAAAGACCGAAGCCGGCGCGAGGGCAAGCAGGCCCGCAAGGCTGCTGTTGGAAATCGTTGATGCTGTGATGGCGAGATATTTTGCCGCCGGAATGAGATCGGCGGCGGCTTCGGGCGGATAGTCTCCGGGGCCGGGCTCGCGCTCGATAATCGCGGCGCCGGGGAGTTTTTCGTCAAGCTCGGGAAAGCGCCCGATTACCACTGTGCGTTCACCACATGGCTTGATCATGTCGAGACCGTTTACGCTCACGCCTTTGAGGTCATAACGGTTGTGATGCGCGTTGGCTGCGGCATAGCCCAGCACGCGCTCGAATATATTGTCCGATTCCATAAGCGCGGCGAGATCGGTCAGGGCGCGACCTTGATAGCTGCCGGACTCGGGCAGGCTTCGGCAGCCCTCCGTGCCGCGCACCGGCGTATGCACCAGGCCGGCACCCACCGGCCCTTCAACGTAGGTCCAGTTGAGACCGATGATGACGCGTTTGGCCTTGCCGGAAATATCGTGACGGAGGACGGCGCGAAGCCGCTCGTCCACCCCGGTCATAGCGCCCTTACTCCGCCGCGGCGGATGCGGCCTTTTCTACTTTGGCGGCGCAGAACTTGAACTCCGGAATCTTGCCGACCGGATCGAGCGCCGGGTTGGTCAGCATATTGGCCGCCGCCTCGGCAAAACAGAACGGTACAAACACCACGCCCTTGGGAATGCCGGTATCGGCGCGCGCCTTCAAGGAAATGCGCCCGCGCCGCGTCGCCACCTCGATCTGGTCACCCGAGCGAATGCCGAGCCGCGCCATCTCCATCGGCGCCAGGCTGGCGACCGCTTCGGGCTCGAGCGTGTCGAGTGTTTCGGAGCGCCGCGTCATGGCGCCGGTGTGCCAATGTTCCAACTGCCTCCCGGTCGAGAGCACCATCGGATATTCCGCATCCGGCATCTCGTCGGGCTCGATGATGCTGGCCGGCACGAACTTGCCGCGCGTCGAAGGCGTTGGAAAGCCGTCGCTGAAAATGACATCGTTGCCGGGCACATCTTCACCGTCGCACGGATAGGTAACAACGCTCTCGCGCTCAAGGCGCGGCCACGAGATATTGTCGAGCGAGGCCATGCATTGCTTCATCTCAGCGAACACCTCCGACGGGTGGGCGTATTCCCAGCCGAGGCCGATGCGCTTCGCCAGTTCCGTGATGATCCACCAATCCGGCATGACGCCGTCTGGCGCATCGACCGCCTTCCGGCCCATTTGAATTTGCCGGTTGGTGTTGGTGACGGTGCCGTCTTTTTCGGGCCACGCCGTGGCCGGCAGGATCACGTCGGCGAAAAACGCGGTTTCGGTAAGAAAGATTTCCTGCACCACGAGATGGTCGAGCTTGGCGAAGGCTTCGCGCACATGGTGGGTGTTGGGGTCCGACATCGCCGGATTCTCACCCATAATGTACATGCCGCGAATATCGCCAGCATGTGCCGCATCCATGATTTCGACCACAGTCAGGCCGCGGACGGGATCGAGCGCGGTGCCCCAGAGTTCTTCAAAACTGTTCTGAATGGCGGTATCGGTCACCGGCTGATAGTCGGGATAGAACATCGGGACGAGACCGGCATCGGAGGCGCCCTGCACATTGTTCTGTCCGCGCAGCGGATGCAGGCCGGTGCCCGGGCGGCCGACCTGGCCGCTCATCAGCGCGAGCGAGATCAGGCAGCGCGCATTGTCGGTGCCGTGGATATGCTGCGAGATGCCCATGCCCCAAAAAATGATCGCCGCCTCGGCGCCGGCATAAAGCCGCGCCACTTCGCGCAGCACATCTGGCTCAATGCCACAGATCGGCGCCATTTTCTCCGGCGAAAACTGTTTCAGATGATCGCGTAGCTGTTCAAAGCCTTCGGTGTGAGCCTGGACATATTGCTGGTCGTAAAGCTCCTCGGCGACGATGACATGCATCAGCGCGTTCAGGAGCGCGACGTCGCGGCCCGGCTTGAATTGCAGAAAATGGCTGGCGTGTCGCGACAGCGCCGAGCCGCGCGGATCGATGACCACAAGCTTGGCGCCGCGCTGGGCGGCGTTCTTCAGGAATGTCGCCGCCACCGGGTGATTGGATGTCGGATGCGCGCCGATGACGATGATGACGTCGGAATGGCGCGCCTCGTTAAAGCTCGCGGTCACCGCGCCGGAGCCGATGGTTTCCAGCAACGCCGCCACCGAGGAGGCATGGCACAGCCGCGTGCAATGATCGACATTGTTGCTGCCGAAACCCGAGCGCACCAGCTTCTGGAAAAGATAGGCTTCCTCGTTGGAACCCTTGGCAGAGCCGAAGCCGGCCAGCGCCTTGCCGCCTGACGCATCGCGAATATGCGTGAGGCCCCGAGCGGCAAATTCGAGCGCTTCGTCCCACGTTGCGTCGCGGAAATGGGTGTATGGGTTGGCCGGGTCGAGATCGATGTCGGCAGTTTTGGCCGGGGCGTCGTCGCGCCGGATCAGCGGCTTGGTCAGGCGGTGGTCATGGTTGACATAATCGAAGCCAAAGCGGCCCTTGACGCAGAGACGCTCCGAATTTGACGGGCCGTCGCGGCCTTCGACCGAGAGGATTTTGTTGTCTTTGACGTTAAAGGTGAGCTGGCAGCCGACGCCGCAATAAGGGCAGACACTTTCGACCTTTTTGTCGGGCACCACCTTACCGACGCCGCGCGCTGGCATCAGGGCGCCGGTCGGGCAGGCCTGCACGCATTCACCGCAGGCGACGCAGCTCGACGATCCCATAGCATCGTCGAAATCGAAGACGATCTTGTTGCCAGCGCCGCGCCCAGCCATGCCGATGACGTCATTAACCTGCACTTCGCGGCAGGCGCGCACACAGCGCGTGCAATGGATACAGGCGTCGAGATTGACCGCCATGGCGGTGTGGCTGACATCGGGAGCGGGCGTACGGCGGGCCGGAAAGCGGCTCTCGGTTTGGCCCATCTGCTTGGCCCAATGCCACAGTTCTGAATTCGGGTCGTGGCTGCTTTCGCGCGGCGGCTGATCGGCGACCAGCAGTTCCATCACCATCTTCTGCGCAGTTACCGCGCGTTCGTTGCTGCTGTGCACCACCATGCCCTCAGTCGGCTTGCGGATGCACGAGGCGGCCAGTACGCGCTCGCCCTCGACCTCGACCATGCAAACACGGCAATTGCCGTCGGCGCGGTAGTCCGGTGCCTTGGTATAGCAAAGGTGGGGGATATCGATGCCGGCGCGTTCGGCGCATTGCCAGATCGTCTCACTCTCCGCCGCTTCCAGGGTTTGGCCGTCCAGGGTGAAGCTGATCTTGGCGCTCATGTCGTTTCCTCGGTCAAATCTTCGGGAAAATGTTTCAGTACCATCAGGAGCGGATTGGGCGCCGCTTGGCCGAGGCCGCAGATCGAGGCGTCCATCATGGTCTTGCTAAGTTCTTGCAACAGGGGCTGATCCCATTCCGGTGCCGACATCAGCTTGACTGCCTTCTCCGTTCCGGCGCGGCACGGCGTGCATTGGCCGCAGCTCTCATATTCGAAAAACCGCATCAGATTAAGCGCTGCGGCGCGCATATTGTCGTGGTCGGACATCACGATAACGGCAGCCGAGCCGATCAAGCAGCCCTCGCTCTCCAACGTGCCGAAATCGAGCGGAATATCGCCTTTGGAGGCCGGCAGGATGCCGCCTGAGGCGCCGCCCGGCAGATAGCCCTTGAAATCATGCCCGTCGGTCATGCCGCCGCAATATTCCTGAATCAGCTCGTTGACCGTAATGCCGGCCGGGGCGAGTTTGACGCCAGGCTCGCGCACCCGGCCAGAAACTGAAAAGCTGCGCAGTCCCTTGCCGCCATTGCGGCCTTCATCGGCGAACCATGCGGGCCCGCGTTCGATGATGTCGCGCACCCAATAGAGTGTCTCGACATTGTTGATGAGCGTCGGCCGGCCAAACAAGCCAACCTGGGAAGGGAAGGGCGGTTTGTGGCGCGGCTCGCCGCGTTTGCCCTCGATGCTCTCCAGCATCGCCGATTCTTCGCCGCAGATGTAGGCGCCGGCACCACGCCGGAGTGTAATCTTGGTACCGGCATCGAGGCCGGCGGCTGAAAGTTTGGCGATTTCTTCGGCCAGCACATGATGCAAGCCGGGATATTCATCGCGCAGATAAATAAAGCATTCCTCGGCCGCGACAGCACGCGCGGCGATCAGCATGCCTTCGAGAAAACGGTGCGGATCGCGCTCCATATAGTAGCGGTCCTTGAAGGTACCGGGCTCGCCCTCATCGGCATTGACCGCGAGTAGGCGCGGCTCCGGCTCGGCCAGCACAAAGCGCCATTTGCGCCCCGTCGGAAACCCGGCGCCGCCCAATCCGCGCAGTTCGCTCGCTTCCAGCGCGGAGATGATATCGTCGATATCTGTATCTCCGTTTATGCAGGCTTTTAGAATGCGATAGCCGCCATTTTTAACATATTCATCAAAGTCGATAAAAGGTGGTATGTCGGGATGTGTTTCGCCTTTTCCGACGGCGCTCATGACCGTATTTGCCGTGGCGTTGACGACATGATGATGGCCAATCTCGGCCACTGGCGCGCATTCGCAGCGCCCCATGCAGGGGGCGCGGACGAGGCGTACCTGGCTGCTGTCGAGGCGCCCCTCCAGGGCATCATAGAGCGCGTCCGAACCGAGCATCTCGCAAGTCAAACTGTCGCACACGCGGATCGTCAGGGGCGCCGGCGGCGCATCGCCATCGGCCAACACATCGAAATGGGCGTAGAAGGTGGCGACCTCATAGACTTCCGCCAAGGACAGCTTCATCTCCTGGGCTAGCGCCACGAGATGGCGCGCTGACAGATGGCCGGCGCTGTCTTGGATTATGTGGAGATGTTCGATCAGCAGATCGCGGCGGCGCGGCAGATCGCCGAGCAGAGTCTGTATTTCGATGAGCGCTTGAGGCTCGATCTGACGGCCCTTGCCCTCGTAACGCGCGCCGCGCGCTCCTTTGCCGGGATGGCCGAATTTACGAATGCCACTTTGATTTTCTGCCATCGATCCCTACCTGCGCCTAGCTTTGCGGCGACACCGTGGCAAAATCTCTTCGATTTGTAAAATCTATTGTCTTTATCGTTCAATAGATTTTGTCTATGACTTACGCGCGAATATGTCGCCACCGCCCATTGCATCGACCAGAGCCAACATCGCCTTGGCGGTCGGTGGCTGGGGCTCGCGGTCAGCAATCACCAGACCGACGGAATGGGAAACTTCCGGCGCCACCAGATCAAGCGCCTGGGCGTTCGCCGGCAGATCGAGCATATCCAAGACATGGCGCGGCACGATACCGGCCCATTTCCCGGTTTTGACGTGCAATCCAATATCCGCCAGATCGTTGGTTTCGATCTGCGGAGTCGGGCGGCACCCGGCGGCGGCGAAGGCGGCATCGATGATGCGCCGGTTCTGCATGTCTGGCGACAGCAGGCAGAGCGGCAGCGCGGCTGCGTCGCGCCATGAGATCGTCATTGACCGGCGCTTGGGATGATCCGCAATGGCGTGCACAAGACAATAATATTCTCGGTAGAGCGGCGCCGACTTCATCCGCGGCATCGGATCATTGTCGAGATAGGTGATGCCGAGATCGATCTCGAAATTGTCGAGTCCATGCTGAATTTCGAGCGAACTCATGGCCCGCGCCGCAATTGAAACATCGGGATAGGAGTCACAAAACGGCAGGGTCAAGCGCGAGACGGCCGGCAACGCTGTTGGGACGACGCCGATTCTGAGGCGGCCATGCAGGCTGCCGCGCATTTCGCTCAGTTCCTGAACCATCGCGTCCTGATCGGCGACAATGCGCTCGGCCCATTCGAGGACACGTTGGCCCTCGGCGGTGAAGCCCAGGAATTGTTGCCCGCGCATGACGATCGGAACGCCCAATTCATCCTCAAGCCGGCGGATAGCGGTCGATAGTGTCGGCTGGGCGACGTTGCAACGCTTGGCGGCCCGGCCGAAATGGCGCTCCTGGGCGAGAGCGATAAGATAGTTGAACTGTTTGAAATTCACCTGGGGTTACGCGTCCTCAGGCGGCAGTTCGACTCGCACAAGGGCAACGGCCAGGGCGTTTATCGATTGCTTGCCGGCGTTTTCAAACGTCGCCGTCAGGCGGGCGCCATGTGCCGATTGAATTTGCCCCAGCCCCCATTCGGGGCGCTCCGGATGGCGTACGAAATCGCCAGGGGCGAAATGGCTCGAGTGTTCGTGCATGGGCATGTTGGCAGGATAGCGCGCATTTTGCAGCCGGTCGATGTGACGACGTACACTGACGGGAGCTATCCTCCGGTCTAGGCTGTCCTATCCCCAAGGAGGGGGCGATCTTCCTGCCTGCACTTTCTAATATAGCATTTGCGGGCATGTACACGCTGTAGCCGGAGCGCAAGTTCAGACAGGATGGCCATGACAAATTTTTCTTCATTGGGCCTGGAATTAGCGGGGCTGTTGAGCGCGCGCCTGTGTCACGATTTGGCAGGGCCGGTGGGCGCGGCCAATAATGGCGCCGAACTGCTCAGCGAAGGCGGCGCCGAAGGCATGGAGGATGCGCGTGAGCTGATCTCCAACTGTGCCGGCCAGGCTGTCCGCCGCCTGCGTTTCTTCCGTCTCGCCTATGGCAGCCATCACGGCTCGATGGATTGGTCCGGCGCCATGCAGACGGGTGCCCGATGCTGGCCGATTCCAAGATCGAGTTCGCCTGGCAAGGTGCCTATGACGGCGCCGAGGATCAGGAGATTGCCGGCGCCGGAAAATTGGCGCTGAATATGATGCTGCTGGCTGCCAACGCGCTGCCGCGCGGCGGGCGGCTTGATTTTGCCGCCGCTGGTGAGGCGTGCGGTCCGCGCATCACCATTCGCGGCTCCGGCGGCTATGCCGTCGGGCACCATGGTCAGATAGTTGTCGCTGCCGTCATCGACACTGATTTCGCTGCGTTGAACCGTAGTGGTCGCGGCGCCGGCGGGCGAAAATGCGCCGGGTTGAGAAACCTGCGGCGTTTCGGAAACCTGAATGGTCAAATTGCCGTGCGCGATGGCGATCGTATTGATGCGTACATTTTTGCCCATGACGATGACTCCGGTGGTCTCGTCGATGACCACCCGCGCTGGCATATCCGGATCGACCATGAGTTGTTCGATGTCGGTGAGCAGATCGGCAACTCGGCCGCGATAGGCGTTGGGAACGCGGAGCGCTACGGTCCCCGGATCGACCAAGGCGGCGAAGTTGCTGCCGAGAAGGGAATTGATCGAAACGGCGATGCGTCGGGCTGTGGTGAAGTCTGGATTGCGCAACGCTATGTTGACGTTCTTCATTGCTGCTAGTTCAAACTCAATTTCACGCTCGATAATGGCGCCGCGGGAAATACGGCCACTGGTTGGCACGCCTTTTGTGATCGTGGTGCCGGAGGCGCCCTGCGCGGTAAAACCGCTCACCGCCAGCTGCCCTTGTGCCACTGCATAGACCTCGCCGTCGGCGCCTAGGAGTGGCGTCACCAGCAGCGTGCCGCCGAGCAGATTGGTGGCGTCGCCAAGGCGCTAACTGTGACGTCGACGCGTGTACCATGTCGGGCAAAAGCCGGCATCGTCGCCGTGACCATCACCGCCGCGACATTCTGTGTCGTCAGTGTGGTGCCCCGCGTATTGACGCCGAGACGCTCCAACATGCTAACCAGGCTTTGCTGGGTGAATATAGAGTTCGTCAACCGGTCGCCGGATCCGTTGAGGCCGACGACCAGGCCATATCCGATCAACAGATTGGCGCGAATACCTTCAAAGTCGGTGATATCCTTGATTCGCGAGCGCGCCTCAGAGGGCGGTGCGCCAAGCATCATCAGAATAACGCCCGCCGCGAAAACGAATATGAAAGAGGCGAAGGCCCGGTTGCGAAGTTGTTTCATTAAATTTCTCTGGTCCATCGGTTCGCGCTATTGCAGTGCTTTCACTTAGCAATGCGAAAGCCGTGCCATCGCCCCGACGGGCGGTAAGTATTTGAAAAAAAGACACTAAGTCTGAGCGCGGCGAAACCCATCGGCATGGCGCGGCAAACCATGCCGATTGGCGGAATATTCTGCCCAGGAATGCGGCGCTGTTTACGCCCTGTTAACCCTGGAGGCTCCAAACTAAAGGCAGCAGAATTGTTTAGGGGCCGATATGCGAATTCCCTCAGTCGGACCGGCCCGCGCGACTGCGACAAAACGCGGAAGGCGCGCGGAATCGGGATTCGGAGAATCTTTTTCACCGCAGGCGACACAGGCTGCTGGTGGGGCGCCAGTGACGAGTGGCAGCGCCCCTGCGGTCCCGATATCTGCCGTGCTGGCGTTGCAGGATATAGCTGATTCAAGCGCGCGCGGCTCAAACGAACTTACTCGCGGTACGAATATATTGCAGCATCTCGACAGGATTCGCCTTGGCCTGCTGGCGGGCGGTATCCCGCGCCAAACCCTGCTGCGCCTGGCCGCCGAGCTGAATGCCACCCGTTCCGAGACGGCCGATCCCCGTCTTCGTGCCATATTGGATGAGATCGATTTGCGCGCGCGCGTTGAAATCGCCAAATATGACTGGGGCACGTAGATTATTTTCCGGACTAAGTAATTGAATTAAAATAGTAATAAATCGCTGCGCAGAAGATTCCCTGAATTGGCAACAGTATCTTGTGGAGTGGCCCTCGGATTCCTATACTCCGCGCCCCATAGGATGCCTTGAATAGGGATGAGTGGAATACCGTGGCGCGCAAGAAAACCGTAAAAATACCAAAAAATTACAAGCCGACGAAGAGCGAAGCGTTCATGAATCCGGTGATGCAGAAGTATTTCCACCGGAAGCTCCAGGATTGGAAAGAGGAAATACTCGAGGACACCGGAACGACACTCGAAAAACTTAAGACCGAAACCGTACAGGAAGCGGATTTGGCTGATCGTGCGGCGTCAGAAACGGAGCGCACCGTGGAACTCAGAACCCGCGAAAGGGCGCGCAAGCTGATCGCCAAAATCGATGCAGCGATCCAACGTGTTGAAAACAGCACCTACGGTTACTGTGAAGAAACTCAAGAGCCGATCAGCATCAAACGCCTTGATGCGCGTCCAATCGCGACTCTCACGATCGAGGCGCAAGAATTGCACGAGCGCCATGAAAAAACTCACCGCGACGATTAACGGCCGGGCGCTGATGCGCCCCATCGGCCAAACAATAACCGGCCCGCGAATCTAATCGCGGGCCGGTTTTGTTTTGGCGTGTGGCGTCGGTTTCTAGAACGGATAGATGATATAGAACAGTTGCACGCCGTAACGCGGTTGCTGCATATCGGTCAACACGCCGCGGCCACCATAAACGACGCGCGCTTCGGCCATCTTGCTGTAATCGATGGTGTTGGTGGAGCTGATAGGAAGCGAGCTACACCCTGAACACCTCGGATTTCCGGGGTTTTTATTCCCGAAAGTAAACCTACCCACACCTCCACCCACACTTAAACCTATCTAACTCGATACAAAATAGTTTTTTATCCGCCCCCTTTATTCTGCATGGGGTAGAGGGCTATCCATAGAAGGGGGGTGGGAGAAACGCATCGCTCTCTCGTCTGTATGTATAGATGGACATGCCTGCATTTGAGCAATTTTTCGCTTTGGGAACTAATTTCTTTAGCCGAGTCCGAGCGCGTAGAATCATTGGAATGGTTCTAATTATGCGTGGAGGTTTTGGTGCGGGCAGAGGAATTAACATCAGCAGTCAAGAGACTCATACAGGGAGAAGAAGGGATCATACCGGCGCTACGGCTGGTCGAGGCTGCTGATATAGGCGATGAATTGGCGGAGCTGTTGAAGGGTCTCATAGAGAAGAGGCGCATCAGGTTTCTGTTTCAGGCAAAGGCTGATGGTGCTGATGTCGATATGTCCGATCTTTCTTATGAGGCAGTGATCGCATCGCTCGAGGATTTAACAGAGGAGTGTTTGACGTCAGCGCCTATGGAACAAACTAGTTGGATTTCATAAGGGAGGGTTTCTGGCTCATCGTAGTGACCGAAGGGAACGAAGATGAGACAGAAATCGCAGACACGCCAGACCGGTGC
>Ga0114999_10000562_pt1 | contig 55038 bp, 73 predicted proteins | sample ArcticOcean_MG_C_3_FD_89820 | JGI IMG/M metagenome (GOLD analysis project Ga0114999, IMG submission 89820) | Marine microbial communities from western Arctic Ocean - ArcticOcean_MG_CB8_126 | ecosystem: Environmental > Aquatic > Marine > Oceanic | place: Arctic Ocean: Canada Basin | collected...
AGGTGCAATAAACTTCACAGTTAGTGCGGCTATCAATAACTCAGGTCATAATGCTAGTTCGTTCTATGTGTTTATGCATCCTGAAAATAAGGATGATGATCTAAGTTCGGGTACGCACTTAAGTGTAACAATAGATGATAATTCAGATAATAACCTACATGTTCCTAGCGTTAACGCGACAGGAGGTGGAATAGGTGCTGGATCTGCTAACGGTGGTCTAGAAATAGGTTCTGGTACAAATGTGTACGAGAAATATATTGTAGACGACGTTGCTACTAAATTAATGCATTATACACAGCCCGATGAGGACTATGTAGAAGTGTATTATCCATCTGCGAATTCTGAGACTTATGCTGAAATTTATTTGGCAGAAGTTGGAGCTTCAGTGACCCCAGGGTCAACTGTTGGTTCTACAGGACAAGTTTTGATTGTAAAAGACTCAGAAATGAGTTCTGTTTCAGGAAAAAATCTTGTAGTAGTTGGAGGTAGTTGTATTAATACAGCTGCTGCTAAAATCTTAGGTAGTGACTCACCATTGTGTTCATCTGCGTTTACTGACGCTACTGGAGCTGGTGCTGGACAATATGTCATTAAGACAGTTCAATCACCTTGGTCTTCTGATAAGGTTGCAATGTTAATTGCAGGTTATGAGGCGGCTGATACAGTTAATGCGGTAAGAAAGGCAATGGAAGGAGTATCTTCGGATATTGGTTCTGATCAGGTTTATCCTGTTGCTAGCGCTTAAAGTTCAAATCTTTTATTTTTTTTATTTTTTTTATTTTTTTTTAACTTCCACTGGAAGTTATCTTATTATTAGACCTATCTAGAATGCTTCTGGACTAGAAAAATTTATTATTTAACTTGAGTAATATAGAACCATAGACCTGACATTATTATCATAATTTATTTAAAGAGTAATTCTTCATAGATTTATATGAAAAGAATTATTAGTAATGAAGATAGAGAGAAAGTATCTAAGAGGAATCAATTACTTGTTGGTTTGATTTTAATATTATTAATGTTATTTAGTACTGTAGGGTTTGCATTTAGTTCAGGAATCAGCGAGAATACCATTGAAGAGGAAGAATATGGAGGAGTTAAATTCTTAAGAGATGCGAGTACAGGCTATTGGGTTTTTGAAGTTAATGGTCAAGAATTTTATACAGTTTATAATCCTGAGGAAGTGAAAGATATTGAATTAATTAATTATAAAACTATCCAGAATTATGCTAACAAACCATTATATTTTGTGGGAGGGGCAGGAGATGGATTTGCAGAACTATATAGAGCATTATCGGGATATGTTCTTAGAGTGGGTGGAGCTTGTCTGGATGAAGAATGTGGAGAAGATTATCCTATAAAGAATTGTGAGGCAGATAATGTGATTATTGTAGAAGATATCATTCAAGGAAATAATACTAATTCTGAAGATATTAATGAGGAGATAGTTACAGAGGTTAATTGTGTTTATATTAGGGCTCGGCCTGAAAATCAAGTTAAGTATTTTGATGCCTATTTATTTGATTTATTAGGCATAAAATAGTATATTCTGTATGTTAAAAAAGCTTAAAAACAGATTTTTGTTAAAGATATGATGGAAGAAGAGAGTAAGAAAATAGAGGATAATCAAGAGGAATCTGAAGAGAGGGATTCAGATAATGAGGTTCATATTGAAAGTCCAATTCCTGAACGTGAGAGTAATAAAGATATTGACCATATCCATGATAAGCAATTAAAATGGGCAGTAATCTTGATGGCGTGTATTATCTTAATAATTGTAGTTATACCCTTTGTTAAAATGAACTATTGGGATCAGTTTGATTATCATGGATTAACGTTCCAAAAGACTCAACTGGGGGAGATAGAATTTTATTCTACTAAGTTCCCAGTCTTAGCAGCTACAGGAAATGTAATAGGAAATTATGCAGTTAATTTAAGAAATGATCCTCGTGAGTTAGAGAATATTACTGTTAAAGCCACATTTGATGATATAGATTTTAGATTTCATAAAGAAAATGGTGCCATTAAATATGATCCAGTTTATATCTCATTAGATCCGTTTATGGGGGTCTGTGAAGATAGTACTATCGCCGTATTGACTCTTTCAGGTTTTTTAGGAGATTCAGGATTGGATGTAAAAAGTGCTAGTATGGATAAAGAATATGCAGAAGCGAATAACTTTACCTATAAACGATGTGCAGATGACAGTAGTGTTATAATGATTACTCAAGGGGATGTCAATAAAATTACGGAAATAGGAGATGTTTGTTATGAGATTAGATTTAAGGATTGTGATATTCTAAAGGTTAGTGAGAGATTTGTCTTGAAGATGTTAGAACAATATGGAGATAGTTTTGATCTTAATTAAAGTTAGGAAATTGGCATTATTTTATGAAAGATGATTTTTCTATATTCTTGAAAGGAATGTTAATGGGAATCTGTGACTTGGTTCCAGGCATTTCCGGAGGTACAATTGCATTTATTACGGGAATTTACGAGAGGTTGATGAATGCCATTAAGGGATTTTCTCCAAAGTTAATTACAAGTAATTTTAAAGAGGAAGTTAAAAAATTAGATCTAAGATTTTTAATATTTCTATTTCTGGGAATTATATCTTCAATATTATTAGGGGCAAGGATTATTGAGAGTTTATTAGAGAATTATTATGCGAGAACACTGAGCTTTTTTATTGGATTAATTGTTGCTAGTTCTTTTATCTTATTTCATAATATTAAAAGACATGAAGTTAGTGAATATCTTTGGGGGTTAATGGGGTTAATTATAGGATTTGGATTGATTTTTTTAAGTCCTAATGAGATGAGTATTAGTAATGCTTATCTATTTCTTGGGGGCTTTATTGCGATAAGTGCTATGTTTCTTCCAGGTATTTCTGGTTCATTCATATTACTTATAATGGGGCTGTACGAGCCTATTCTTAGTATGTTAGGTGAAATTAGCTTGAATATCTACTCTCTAGGAGTCTTTATCTTGGGAATGATATTTGGTGCTTTTGTGATATCTAGAATAATAGCTTATTTGTTTAAGAAAGATAAGAATAAGACCTTATACTTCCTTTTGGGATTAGTTATAGGGGCCTTGGGAGTGCCTGTAATGAAAGTTTATGAGTCTATGAGCAGTTCTGACTGGATCATGATTCCAGGACTATTTTTTATTGGGGCATTAATAGTGTTAATTATTGGTAGATACACTAACTAGTTAATATCTTATAATCTGAGTAAAAAGGTATCCTAATTATCTTGAATTTTCTTGCAGTTTGAAACCATATAGCTATTACAAATATTGTGCTTAGGCCATACCAGAATAATGCGTGAGTGAATTCCACATAGGCAACCTCATGATGATATAGTGCTGCTAGAATTACTATTCTTACTACATTTAGGAGAAATAATAATATGAATGAATAGAGTATAGATTTTATTCTAATATTTATTTTCATTCTTATAGTTAGATTTAATATTAATAACAATAGATATGCTGCCCCTGCTACGCATGCATTTACAATATAGATCCAAGTTGTTGCATTTATTACAATAAGCTCCTGGTTTGTGGCCACATCATAAAATATATCTAATAAAAGTACAGTTAAATTTATTGTTAATGGGGTAAATACTGCATAAATTAAAGGAAGACTAAGCGCTACAATTGCTAACAAAAGTAGGTATCTGAATAGAATCCAGTAAACTCTTTTAGGATCATTTGACTTCCTTTTTTTCATAAACTTAACAGTAATTGTTAATTTATATAATTAAGGTTTAATAAAAAATAAGGATTTAAACTTACAGAGGTTTAACATTAAAGTGGTCTTGGTGAAACCATACTTCTTATTACTAAGATTATAGCTACAATCAATACTATGTTAACCAAGATTATTAGGTAGATAAACCAGTTGTCTCTTAAGTGATTAACAAAAGGTCCAAGGTCTGCATTTGAAGTAGAACTTCCTTTATCAGATACAGATAGAACAACTCTTTGTTCTGTAACCTTTCCATCGTAAGCAGTTCTTATTGTTAACTCATTATCTCCAGTAGCATCACTGTTTACATTTAGAGCAATACTAACATCTCTTGACTCACCTGGTAACAGATTTAGAGTTGAAGGTTCAATTGAAGATATACTTGACCATCCAGAGTTTCCTAAAACTGAAACTGTGTATGCAGTTGCTGCATCTCCAGTGTTTCTTACTTTAGCGTCAATTATAACTGTCTTTCCAGCAACAGCATCAGGTGTTTCTGAGTTTAAGCTTGCGCTTATAGCTGCATTAGAATCTTGAACATTACAGTTACCTGCAATTCTCACTGAAGTTGTGAACTTCTCATCTGAAACTTCATCATATGAGTCGTCATCATCATCGTAATCATAGTAGGTTCTGAATTCTACAAAGTAGATCTTTTCGTCAGCATCAGCAGGAACATCAAACTCAAAGTCTATAACTTCTGAGTCTCCCTCATCAAAGTCTTCTCTTACTATTTGTTCTGTGTTAACTCCAAGGCCTTCACTGAACATTGTAACTCTAACTTGATCCTCGTAATCTGCGTCTCCAATATTAAAAAGTTCACCAGTTATTTGAATCTTCTCATTACATTGAGCAGGATTTGGTGTTACTTGAATATTACTGAATATAATATGCTTCTCTTCATCTTGTTCTCTCTCGCCATCAATTACCTCATAGAAGTCATTGCTTAGGTCTGAAGATTCAGCGTTACATTCAACATCTTGACCAAGATCATCGCTGTAAACTTTTATAGCTAATTTGTAGTTATCATCTTCGAAATCAGCAGGAACTGTGAATGTGAATCTTGCAGTTTCTTCATCTCCGTCTTTTATTGATCCCAAGTCGATTTCTTCATCGTCTAAGTCATCCATATCTTTGATTATGTTTTTACCTGTTGAATCGAATAGTGCGATCTCAACCATTACATCCTTAATCTTATCATCATCGTTATCATTTGAAACTTCAACTTCGATCTCTATTTCATCCAAAGGACTCCATTCATCATCGTCTCCATCATTATTATCAATCTTAACGTCTGAAATTTCTAGATCATTACCTTGTTCACCATTAGAACAGAAAGAACTTGTGAATTCTATAGGGATTGTTACTGTGTCTGTACCCGGTGAAGCTTGAGTTAATACCACATTACCTGTGTAAGTTGTACCAAAATCAATTTCGTCATAGTCAACATTTGTACCTACAGTTATTGTAGAAGTTGATCCAGAGGTTGTTAGAACAGTACCAGCAACTTCAGAACCAGAAACAGTAAATGTTATTGGTAAGTTGTTAGCCTGTGTAATAGCTGGAGTTGTAATATCATAGTTAACTCCAGTATTAAGTGAACTTAAAACTGAATTTAGTGAGGTAGTAGGTTGATTATATGAAAGTGTTGAAGGAGTTGAAGTACCAGCTAAAACTAAAGATACAGCTAGAATTGCTGTCATAAAAATTGCAGTGAATATTTTTGAGTTCATCATGTTATAATTCTGGAGTTACAACACCTTTATAAAGTTAATGGTTTTGTAAAATGCATAATTCTGGCTATAATTTCTGTAATTTTTCATAATTTATCGACGACAAATTAGTTTTTAAATATTTATGTGATAAAAGTGTGTTATCATTTATCTAATAAAAATGGTAAAAAATAGAGTTATTTTTTGTGAAAAAGTTGTAAATAATTGGTTAATTTATAGAGAAGTTTGAAATAATGCAATTTTAATCTTCTCTAAGAAGAACTTTGCTACGATTTCCTTCGGAAATATCATTTATACAAAGTTCTCTATAGGTTATTTGACCAAGTAATAGGATTACTGAGTTCCTGCAGCTGAACCATTACCCGACTTATGAATATCTGCAAATTGAGGCGTTACAATGATAATGTTCTCTCCAAAACCTGCAATACTACCTTCTAAAGCGTCTGCAGTCTTCTTTATCTTAGAAATAGCACGCTTAAGTTCAATTATATCTTTAGCTCTAAGGGGTTTGATATCAATTACAGCTATTGTATAGCCTTCCCTTAGTGAATTTAGAATAGAATTAATATCTTCAAAGCTCTTTAGTATAAATGGCCTTACAACCACCTTTGATTTTTTTACCTCTCTACCAAGGTCAATTTCAATGTATTCATCTACAGATCCCTCATCTTCTGAACTAAACGCTCTTTTTATATTATCAAACATAGGGATCTTTATCTTGAAAAGTATATAAATATTTCTGTGCTAGTTAAATGGTTATACAATATAGTTTAATCTTTCTCACATATATCTGAGGGGTTACTTCTTCTTTTTAGACTTCTTTTTCTCTGGGTGAGGCGGATGAGGAGAGGCATTATGCTTGACTAGAAAGAATATTCCTATAACACTTGCAATTAATAATAGTGCTCCTGCACCTAAGTCTATAGGAGTATTTCCTGAAGCAATTGCACTTCCAGTGATATTATGTGAGAGTAAGTCTACTCCAAAAATAAATGATGCTGCAAGGGTTACTCCAAATAAGGTCTTTTCTACCTGAGGTCCTGAGAATTTATCCTCTAACCTTTTACTCTCGGAGACATAATCATCTCTCAATCTTATAGTTGAGGGATCCTTAGGGTTTATCCTTAATGCCCCATTAGCTGAGTTACTTGCCATCTCAAAATAGTCTGCCGCATCTCCTGTGTTGCCCTCCTCTGAAGATAATTCTCCTGCCTTAGCATAATCTTTAGCAGAACTGATAAATTTTTTTAATGTTGCAGATTTCAATCCCTTAGCCCTGGAACTACCATCTGCACTCAATTGGTTAGCACGCTCACTTGCAAGATTATAAGACTCCTGAGCACTAGATAGATAATCATCAATTCCTCTTTTTACCATACTTATTAGTACAAATTATGTTATTTAAAGTTTATTAAAAATTAGAGTTATTAACCTTGGATCTTGCTCATCACTTCTTTCTTCAAAGCTTCGGCTTTCTCTGCAAGATCTTTTTCTTCAGAATCTATTGACTTAAGTCTTAGAGATAATAAATCTTTTTTCTTAGTAAGATCATCTTCAGTTGTTTTCTTATCTGCCTTGATCATAATATTTCCAACAAGCTTGAATACATCATCTTCAGACTTAGAAATCTCTGTAATTGCATTTCCAGTTTCAGTTAGTTCCATTTGGAATGCTTGCTTTTGCATAACTAAACTGTGAAGGTTTTGCTCCATACCTTGAAGCTCTTGAATTTTCTGTTGTGTATCTTGATCCATTTCCATTTTAAATTGTTATTAATTGCTTATTTAAATGTTGTTATACTGCTTTAATCTTTGCTACATGAGTCCTAGGCTTGTAAAATACCTTATATCTACAATTAGGACAAAGAAATCTTTTTTCTAATGCTGCGCTAGTTATTTTCTTACCGCATTTGAAGCATTTGTATGTAGCCATGTTTTAGTTTATTATTTTTATTATTTAATTGTTTCTATTCTTCTTTCTTTAGAAAATAGGTATGTCCTGCAAATTTTTTATCGCATTTCCCACATTCCCAAATTCCCTTAGCTAGTCTCTTTGCAGTTCCTTTGCAGAAAATGCATGATTGTTTTTTCTTTTGGACAGCTTCTATTTCTGCAGTTTTCTTTCTAACCTTCGCGCCATATCTTGGCCCAAATCTTCCTGCAGACTTTACTTTTTTTGTTCTCATGTTAAATTGTTTTTCTTTTGTTATTTAAATGTTTGGTATATGGGGCTGCCAGACTCAGGAAACTTTTAGTTTCCTGATCCATTCAGAATCTCAGATTCTGAAGGTTTTTAACCGGGATACTGGATTTAAATCCAAATAGCCGATAGAGATAATACAGCAAAGCTGTATTATATATGGGGCTGCCCGGATTTGAACCGGGGTCACGAACTCCCAAAGCTCGGAGCTTAACCAGGCTGGCCCACAGCCCCTTGATAAGGGTAGAAATTTTGTGTTTATAAATCTTTATGATAGAACTTAATCTCTTAAAAAAGATAAATTTAGAATTACTTTTTATCTTCAGGCTTTGTTTCTTCAGCTGCAGGTGTTGCAGCTTCTTCAGGAGCATCTTTCTTTGCTTCTTCAGCTTTTGCTTCAGCCTCTTCAGCCGCCTTCTTATCTTCAGCAGCCTTTGCATCTTGTTCTGACTTTATCTCTAAAAAGAAAGCTTTTAGATTATCTCTTTTCTCTTGAGAAGTTTCAGTTTTCTCTTCATTAATCTCAGAATCAAATTTCCCATCATTAACTGATTGTGTTAGATCTATTGGGCTTTCACCTTCAACTAAAATTCCAACAGAAGTGCAAGTTCCTAAAACTGATTTTACTGCAGCCTTAAGATCTCTCTCAAGCATATTTGGAAGTTTTATTTTTGCAATCTTAATTATATCTTCTATTGAGGCATTTCCTACCTTTACTTCAGCATGCTTATTTGATCCTTTTTCTAAGTTAAGTTCTTTTTTTAATAATTCAGATGTTGGGGGTGATGAAGTATGTATTGTAAAGTCTTTTGTTTTCTCGTCGATGTCTAGTTCAACTGGAACCTTCATTCCCTTAAACTCTTTAGTGGCCTCATTAACATCACTTATTACCTTCCCCATATTAACCCCCATTGGCCCTAGTTGCTGAGCTACAGCCGGACCTGGCTTCATATTGCCGCCATCGATTAATAAGTTAATTTTTACCATGTTGTTTTTAGAAATTGATTATTATTTAAACTTAACTAATAATCATCAGGTATTAATCCTCCGCTTGATCCGCTGAAATCATCTCCGCCTAGACTTATATCTGGAGCATCACCTAATGGAGTATCATCTTTCATTTTCTGTCCGGGTTTATCTGTAGAATCTTCATCTTCATCTCCCTCTTCCTTTTCTCTTCGAATAACTTTAACATTATCAAGTTTAACCGTAACTGGAATAGGGACTACTGCTGCAAGTAAGGTTACGACTGCGTCTCCCTTAGATTTATCAACTCGGACAACCTTTGCTTTTTCCTTTTTGAAAGGTTCACCTATTATTTCTACTATGTCCCCCTTTTCGATATTTATCTCTTCTAGAACAGGTTCTAACATATTCTTTATTTCTTCATAACTAACTGTCTTCCCAATTATTCCCTTAACATAAGGTAAATTATAAGCTGCATCTTCTGCAGAATCCCTATCTGCAGCCTCTAGAAAAATATATCCCCTAAGCCCGTGAGGTCTAGCGAGTGAATGAATGTTTAAATCTTTTTTATGAACCTTATCAGATATTAGTTCTAGAGCTCTATCTTCCTTATTTGTTGTAACTTTGATTATAAATATCTGGCTACTAGATTCCTCTGCAGTTTCTGTATCTTCATTAATTTTTTCTGTGTCTTCCATTTTATGAAATTACCGCTAAGCTAAGTGATAAACACTTAGAAGCTTAAATTAAGTATCAATATAGGCTTTAAAAAACCTTTGGTTTTTTAACTCATTCAAAATCTTTTGATTTTGAAGATTTATAAAACTCTTGGATTTTAACTTAATCCGAGATAGCTCATCAATAGATTGATTGCGAATCCTAAGACTCCTACTAAACATAAACCTATTGCTGAAACTTTTGAGATTGTTAGGAACTCTTCACGGGTGGGCCTCTTAAGAAGTTTCCATACTCTTCTGCTCTGATTAAAAAATGATTTTATCATGTTAAAAATAAGTAAGATAGAGGGTTTAAAAATCTTTAGAATTCTTAACTAATCTAAAATTTCCAATTTTGAGGATATAAGAACCTATTCTAAAAATTCAATACCTAATTCGTTTTCCATCTCCACTTGCTTTTGGATTTCTTTAGGAAGTTCGCTCCCCATTATTTGGGAGGATTTTACTCCAGTAATTATGATCATAACCCTAATTGATTTCTCCATTTCTGGAGAGATTTGAGCCCCCCATATCATCCTAGCATTAGGACCTAATTTTTGACCTACTGCAGAGATAATTGCACGAGCCTCATCTAAAGACATATCATTCCCTCCAATAATATTAACTAGAGCTCCTGTTGAATTTGAAATATCTACATCTAATAATGGATTTGTTAATGCTTTCTCGACAGCTTCCTGAGCCCTATTTGCAGCATCTGATTCTCCCATCCCCATTAGTGAAACTCCTCCATCAGACATTACTGCCTTAACATCTGCAAAATCTAAATTAACAAGTCCTGATTTTGTTACTAATTCTGTGGTTCCCTTGACGGCATTAGTTAAGATTTCGTCAGCTACCTTAAATGCAGTTTGTAATGGTAACTCTGGTGCAATCTCTAATAATTTGTCATTTGGTATTACAATTAATGTATCTACAGCAGATTCTAATCTTTCTAAACCATACTCTGCATTTTCAATTCTTTTCTTTCCCTCTATAGTGAAGGGCATTGTTACGACTCCTATTGTTAATGCACCCTGTTTTTTAGCTAAATTTGCAACGACTGCTGCAGCTCCCGATCCAGTTCCCCCTCCAAGACCGCAGGTTACAAAAACCATATCAGAGTTACCCAATGCTTTTTTTATCTCTTGCTCAGATTCATGTGCTGCCTCTTCTCCCACCTTAGGATTAGATCCTGCACCAAGCCCCATTGTTAATTCTCTTCCCAGTAAAATCTTATGATCAGCATTCGCGTAAAGTAAATCTTGAGCATCAGTGTTAAGTGCTATAAATTCTCCGCCCTTAATCCCTATCTCCCTCATTCTAGAAATAGTGTTACCCCCACCTCCTCCAATTCCAAAGACCTTAACCTTTGCATGTTGTTTTTGTATAAGTTCTTCTAACTCTCGGTCTATGTCTGCAAGTTCTTGACTTTTATCGAGTTTTAATGGAGCTGGTTGAAATCCCTTTTGATTTGGTTCTTCAGAACTGTGAAATTGGGAAGAGTTTTCTTCTTTATCAACAAAATTAGAATTATGATGTTCTCCACCTGATTGGTTATAGCTGGTGTTAGATTCCTCTCTTGGATAATCCCCTTCCATTCTCTGAGGAACTGAAAATCATATATAAACATTATTGGTATTTGAAAGGTATTTTAGATTACTACTTCTTTTCTTCTTTTTTTGTTTCTTTTTTTGTTTCTTTCTTGGTCTCTTCTGCTAAAAATTCTAAGCCTGTAATCTCACTAAATTTCGGGCCAATCATATCTATGAATTGTTTTATCTTATCATCTTTGAATATTACCTTCTTACCCTTAAGTTCAAAGTCAAAACGCTGTTTAAAAAAGAAATCTTGAAGAGCATTAACTCTGTCCTTATCATCGCTAATAATCTTATTTATTTTATATTTGTAGTCAACTTCCTTTCCAGCCAAGGGATTATTGAAATCCATTGTTACTCTCCCACCATTTACTGAGAGTACCTTTGCCATAGTGTTATCTAATTGTAATGCCATACCTGGGTATGGATTTATCTTTTGTTTTGTGAAATGAGATAGTCCGTAAGTTTTGATCATTGAAGGGTTTCTTTTTCCAAACGCTTTTTCAGGCATTATATGGATAGAGTATTCTTTTCCAGTTTCTTTTCCATCTAGATCTGCATCTAATCCTTCCAATATCATCTGATTTCCTACAGAAATTGTTAGAGGTTTTATGTTCTTAGTATCTATTCCCATTTCTTCTGCATCCTTAGGATTAGTGGTATCAAAAACCTCATCATTAGCTAAGCCTGTAAATTCTATTTCTATAAAATCATTTTTCTTAATTTTTGCCATGTTGAAAATTGGGATAGTTAGTTTAAAAATCTTTACACAATTTTTAACTCATTCAAAATATCTGTTTTAAGGATTTATAGGATTATTGTGCCTGCATAAGATTTATAAACGCTTTTTTTTACTAACTATTATGGTTAAATTAATTAGTGCCGTTGAAGCTAGGCAAGGTTCGACTATTTTAGTGGATGGAATTGCTTGTGTTGTGAGAAGTAATGATATAAGTAAGACTGGGAAGCATGGACATGCGAAGTGTAGAATAGAGGCTATTGGGATTATTGATGGTAAGAAAAAAGTTTTTGTGACGGGGGGTCATGAAAGAATTGAAGTTCCAAATATTGATAAGAATAAAGCTCAGGTTTTGAATCTGGTTGGAGAGGATAGTGCTAGTATAATGAACCTTGAAAGTTTTGAGACTCTTGAAGTTAAGATGATGGAAGATTTGAAAGGGCAACTAGAGGGTGAAGACCAAGTAGAATACTGGGACATTGAGGGAACTAAAATAATTAAGAGGAAACTATAATGGCAATAAAATTAGAAATTCAAAGATTGAAAATCTTAGACTCATTCAACTTGGCGAGGTTGAAGATTTTAAACAAGTTAAATTTAAAAAATATGGAGAAAATTTAGATGGCAACTAAACTACCTGCAGCTCAAGCTAGATTGTATAAGAATATGTTTGTTTGTAAACAATGTAAGTCTAAATTAAGAGCGGATTCTAGAAAGATTCTTGAGAAAAAAGTTAGATGTAGAAAGTGTTTGAAGACTGCATTTAGGCCTGTAAGAAAGAAATAAGGAGGTTTTTTGATAGTCTGGGTTATCCAGAAACTAGGGAAATTGAAGGTTTAAATCCGGTTGATTTTTTATTGAGGCCTGATAAGACTGGAATTTTTGTTCCGGGGATATTAGGTAAAGATCCTTTTGTAGTTAATTATGGAGATTATAGAAATCAATCTGGAAACTTTCTATATAGGGCATTTCAGATTGCAGGTAAGGCCTACATTATAGGAGAGGAAAATAGCACCATAGTTTTGGCAAGGACCCAAAGAAGTCCATTTTATGATACAGATAAGCTAACCGAGAGAGTAGTTATGGAAGGAGAACGAGAAGAGTTGCTTGATGCGTTCTTGAATTCAGGTTATCAATTAATATAATAATTACTAGGAAGTTTTAAAAACTCCTTAGAGTAGATTTTAAGATATGGCTTCAATTTATATTTATGATATCGGGTTTTTGATTTTATTCAGTTTATTTGTTTTCTTGTTCTTACATAAAAGAAGGAAGAACTTAAAGAAAGAAGGTATTATGTATCTTTATAGAACTCGAGTAGGGATTAAGTTTATTGATTATGTAGGGACTAAGTATAAGAAGTTTTTGACAGTTTATGCATTTTTAGGAGTTGTTGTTGGTTATCTTTTGATGGCCAGTATGGTTTGGTTTTTGTATAAATTACTTGAAGTTTATTTGTTTAATCCCGAGATTGTTAGAGCAATTAAGATTCCTCCCTTAATGCCCTTAATTCCTTATTTACCTGAAGCATTCGGAGTTAGTTTCTTACCTCCATTTTACTTTACTTACTGGATAATTAGTATAGCTGTAATTGCATTATTTCATGAGTTTGCGCATGGTATAATTGCGAGAAGATATAATATTAGAATATTAACTACGGGATTTGGATTCTTAGGTCCCTTCTTAGCAGCTTTTGTGGAACCTGATGAGAAAGAGATGGAGGATAAACCTAAATATCAGCAGCTTGCTGTATTAAGTGCAGGAGTTTTTACTAATCTTATATTGGCAATATTATTTTTCTTAATGTTATCTGGATTTTTCCTATTTGCATATGGTCCTGCTGGAGCGATTTTTAATACATATACTCCAGGAGTAATAGAGATAGTAGGTATTGGAATGATTGGAGGACAGGTAGTTAGTGATACTAGTGCTGGAGGGCTATTGAAATTGATTGAAGATAATGGGTTAGAGGATAGTTTAGTCTTAGGAAATAGCGGAAATAATCTAAAATTAACAAAGGTTATTGTTAATGGTAAAACCTACTATGCGAATATTGGTAATCTTGAATATCAATTAGCTAATCCTGTTGAACCAGGTTATGTTGCATTGTTTGAAGACTTGCCTGCAATTAACTCTGGACTAAGAGGGGCGATAATTGGAGTGAATGATTTGGAAGTTAAACAGGCTAGCGACTTGAGTTTAGCACTAAGTGGATTTGGAGTAGGTGATGAAGTGGTTATAACTACGAATGACGAAGGAGAGATATTAAAATTCAATTTGGCTCTTGGTGAAGATCCCAAACAGGAAGGTAGAGCAGTTATGGGCATAGGATTAATGGGTAGTGAAAATGATGGTAGAATGTTGGGGAAAATAACTGAATTTTTTAATTTTTTTAAGGAAGATGGAACAAACTATGAGCCAAGATTTAATCCAGAACTAGTATTATTTATTTATAATTTAATTTGGTGGTTGGCCTTGATTAATTTGAGTGTAGCATTAATTAATATGTGGCCAGTAGCAATCTTTGATGGGGGAAGATTCTTTATGTTGACAGTGTGGGCTATAACTGGAAGTGAGAAGTTTGCAATGCAAGCGTTTAAGTTTGTAACCTATGCCATATTGGCTAGTTTGGCTTTATTGATGTTAGGTTGGTTCTGGGCCATATTTTAATTAAGTAAACTTAAGTTAGAGAGCATAATCTTTCTAAAATATTATTTTTTAGAGGTTAAAAATTATTACATAAATACGAGTCCGTCTTTTGTTAGAACAGTAAACCTTATACCTACCGGATCGGATAGTAATGCTGAAATTAGGGCCATATGGGTCTTTCCATCTCCACTTGCTATGGATAATGCAACTTCAGTTCCTTTTATCTTGCCCTTAAGTTTTTTTGAAATTTCTTCTTTTAGTTCTATGATTGATCCTCCACTAATCTCAATAAATTCAAAATCCTTACTATTTGTAAAGTTCTTTGAGGTATTATCTCCAATAAGAATAATATTGTCCCAGTCTCCATGATTGATTACCCCTGATACCTGGCCCTTTGTTCCTTCTTCTTTTCCTAAAAGTGCTATTAATTCCATGAGATAAATATTGAGGATAAATTTATAAGGTTTTATGTGTTAGAATGATAAGAGGCATAGCATGGATTTAGAGAAAGAAATTCTTAATATTAAAGGGAGAAATAAAAGAGTTGAGGGCGATAAAGCTTGGGAGACAAGTTCAACTAGAAAAGTTTTGATAATCCTATTGACATATATTGTTATGGTGGCCTTCTTCTATTCGGCGAAACTTCCAGACCCATTTGTCAATGCAATAGTTCCTGCTCTTGCATTTGTTTTGTCAACTTTTAGTATGCCCATGTTTAAGAAAATGTGGCTAGGAAATAGAAAATGAAAGACATTCCGTTAGCAGAAATTACCTTAAGAAAATATGAAAAGCCCCAGAGTTTAGAAAAAAGGGAATTAGTTAGAAAGATTTGTTTAAGTTTAGGATTCTTACAATTAGGGGACTCTCGGGATGTTATTGTAGATATCCTAATGGTTTTGATAGATGCAAATTCTGGAAAAGAAAAATTGACTAGTGACGCGATTGGTAAAAGAGTTGAAGAAAGTAGGAAAAAATATAGTCTTGAAACTAAAGGCCTTGCAGAAAGTAATATACGGCGACAATTGAAAAGATTGAGGGACGGGATGTATGTTGATAAACAAGGTAATGATTACTATTTGCATGAGAATGAAAATTTGAGTGAAATATTTGAAAATAATATTGAGAAATTTGTTTTACCTCAGATTGTTGATAGGGTCAAAGAATATCTCGAAGAACTTAACAGGTAATAGTTATTAATATTCTCGGCTCATAAAAAATTTATGTAAATTTCTCTGATTAAGGAGTGTTTGGTTGAATTAAATAAATAAAAGATTTAAAAAAAAAATTAAAAAAGTTTATCTTCTTTTCTTTTTAGCGGCTTTTTTCTTAGCTGGCTTTCTCTTTGCTACTGCTTTTTTCTTAGCAGGCTTTTTAGCCTTTGCCACTTTAGCCTTTTTTTCCAAAGCTTTCTTTAACTTTTCCGTTGCTGAAACTTGCTTCTTTAAAGATTTTAATCTTATAGCAGCTTGCTTTGGAGTTTTTGGTTGTTTTACCATTGTTTATTATTATCATGCCTCCTTTCAGTATTATTGAAAGTATATTTTGTAATATGTTAAATGCTAGATTCTATTTAAATGTTTCTCCGAGGAGAAATTAGAAAAAATTAAAAAATTAATAATAAATTTATTTTCTTTTCTTAGAAGTTTTCTTATGATGAGTTGTTCTCATCTTAGGAATTGTTTTTTTAGTTTTCTTAACAACTTTTTTTGCCTTGATTACATCCCTAGATGATCTTTTTACAATTACCTTAGCCCTCTTTATCTTTGCCTTACCCTTAACGATAGCTTTTTTCAAATCTGATTGAGCTACATTTAATTGCTTTTTCAAAGATTCGACGGTGTTCTTAATTTGATTTGCAGTTTTCATTTTATACCTCCCTTTTCTTTTTAATTGTATGATTGATCATATGTAATAGAATATATAAATACCTTGCAGAAGTTTGGAATCTTAAAATCCTTAAATCGATGGATTTCACAAGCTTTAAATACCCTAAATTGATGAGATAAGTACACTACATCGTATAGCTCTCTTATTCTAGGAGTTTATGCGCATAGGTAGAACATAAAATAATATGCCAAGCGAAGAAAATTTTCTTAAAGCTGTTAAAAAGCTTAAGGAAGAAAACAAGAAAGAAAGAAAGTTTGATCAGACTATAGATATAATTGTAAATTTGAAAGATTTTGATGTTAGAAAACAAGCATTTAATGTCTTTGCAAGTGTCCCCCATAAAATTAAAGATAAGAAGATTGCAGGATTCTTTGAAAAAGATAGTGAACTTGTTGATGCTATTAAAAAAGATAATTTTATTAGATATAAGGAAAAGAAAGATATTAAAAAATTAGTTAATAGCTATGACTTCTTTGTGAGTAATGCTAAATTAATGCCATTAGTTGCGACTAGTTTTGGTAGAATTTTAGGTCCTGTTGGAAAAATGCCAAGCCCGCAATTAGGAGTTCTACCTAATGAGGAAGAAGCAATTGTTAAAACAGTTATTGAAAGAATTAATAAAAGTGTTAGAATTAGAGTTAAAGAGCCAAGCATCAAAGTAGGTGTTGCTAGATTAAGTTTAACTGATGAGCAAATTTCTGAGAATCTCTCTGCAGTTTATAGTAGGATCTTAGAGAATTTGCCAAAGAAGATTGATAATATCAGGAATGTTAAGATTAAACTAACAATGGGCAAGCCTGTAGAGGTTGATTTAAAGTAAAATGAATACGAGTAGTGGTTCAATTGATTTGAAAGAGAAGGATGTTAATGATCTATCAGATATTATCAAAAATTCTAAGACCCTGATGGTTGCAAGTATTAAAGGGCTACCATCTAAACAATTTCAAGATATTAAGAAATCTATAAGAGAACACGCAGAAGTTAAGGTTGCAAAGAAAAATATTATGATGAGATCTTTGAAGACTGCAGGTATTGAGAATATGGATGAATATGTTGGTGCAGATTGCGCATTAGTTACTTCAGATTTAGATGCTTATGAATTGGCAGGAATTTTGGCGAGTAAAAAAACTCCAGTTTTTGCTAAGACTGGCCAAATTGCAGATGATGATATTGAAGTTAAAGATGGTCCAACAGATCTGCTTCCAGGACCTGCAATTAGTGAATTAGGGGCCTTAGGGTTGAAGATTGCTGTTGAAGATGGGAAAATCTCTATCAAAGAACCTAGGGTAGTTATTACGAAGGGTCAGACAATCAATGAAAATGCAGCTAGTGTACTTATGAAATTAAATATTATGCCCTTTAATGTTGGTTTGAATATTAGTGCCGCGTATGATATAGATAGTAAGAAGATATTCACTGAATTGAAGATTGATCCCGAAGGATATACTGAAGATTTGAAAGTTGCTGCGAGTAAAGCATTAGGATTTGCTCAAAAGATTGTTTATGTTTGTAAGGATACTATTGGTTACTTTTTGGCTAAAGCTAATGCTGGTGCAAAGGCACTTGAAAAATATGAAAGTGTAGAAGACAAAGTCGAGGAAAAAAAGGAAGAGTCTGTTGCTGAGGAGAAATCTGAAGAACCTGCTGAAGAGAAAAATGATGAAGAAAAGACTGAAGAAAAATCAGATGACACTCAATTAAATAAACCGGAGGAAAGCGCATAATGGAAGCAATATATGCAGCTCTACTTTTACACAAATCAGGTCAGCCTGTGGATGAAGAACATATGAATAAAGTTCTTCAAGCTACTGGAGCTACTGTTGACGAGAGTAAAATAAAGAGTCTTGTAGCAAGTTTGAAGGATGTCGATATCGATTCTGAACTAGAGAAAGCTGTTGTAGCTAGTGCTGCTCCTGCTGCTGGCAATGATGCTAGTGCAGGTGAAGAGAAAGCTAAGGCAGAAGAACCTAAAGAAGAAGTTAAGGCAGAAGCTGCAGGTGAAGGACTTAGTGCTCTATTCGGTTAATTTTTCTAATAAGTTATTAGAATAGAGTAAAGCTAGTTGTAGCTTGGTGAAGAGTTATAGTTTTAGCTAAATAATTTACTAAAGAAACCTTTCTTATTGGAGATAGGTTTATTTGATTCTTCGGATAGTTCTGCTGGTTCGGCGACTACCTTATAGATAATTTCTGGACGTTCTTTTATCTGGGGGATTTCTTTTGCTAACTTTCGGTTAGCTATCTCTATTGCATTTTCAACAGTTATCTTTGTATATCCCTGAGAAATTAATGAGAACTTTAGTGAATCTACAGTATAACCTTTTTTTAGGTTTTTTAATATATATTCTGCTAGTTGTTGTGTGGACATACTTCATTAAGGAGATTTTTATTTAAAAGAATTGTTGTATTTTACTTGTTCTTATCTATCTTGGGGTGCTTGTGCCCCCGTTTCATTCTTTCATCTAGATCTTTTCTCTGGTTCAACCTATGCTTTTTGTATTTTAATCTATTCCCCTTTGCATTTTCAATTATCTTCGACATATAATCTCCTCCTAAGAAGTGTGATAGCATAACATAATCTGCCCCATGATTATAAAGTTCTAAGGTATCATTTATTTCGTGAGCAGTCACCAACACTATTGCTTGTTTATTTACTCTTCGGATATGTCTTAGTAATACAATGTTTGTTTCCTTATCAGGGATTGTAGATACTATTAGTTTTGCTTTTCTGAAATTTAGATCATCTAAGAAGTCTATATTTGAAATATCTCCATAAATGCAGGATACTCCTTCGGAGGAAAGTCTTTTAATAATCTCTGGATCGTAATCTATCACAACATATTCTCTTTTCATCTTCCTAAAGGTTTTCATTATAGAGAAACCTATCCTGTTCTCACCTAATAAGAAGTATTTGTATTCCTTAGCATTATTCTTTCTTTCCTTTATTCCTTTTTTCTCAAATATTTTCAATGCATTGGCTAAATATGGATATATCTTATCTGAAAACATTATCATGTAAGTTGAACCTGCAATTGTGAATAGTGCAATTACAGTCAGTAAAGAGACTATTTCTGTTGAAATATCTCCGACCCTTACTCCCAGTGCAATTAATATTAATGAGAATTCTGAGATCTGTGCAACAGTTAAGCCTGACATGAATCCTATGTGCCTAGAATATCCCAAACGACCCATCAAGAATATTACAATTAGAGGGTTTCCAATCAATACCAGGCCTGAGAAAACTATTGCAGGCCATATCATTGTTGTTACTGCTGAGAATGCCATTTGAGATCCTAATAGGATGAAAAATGAAATTATGAAGAAATCTCTTAAAGGCCTAAGTTTAGAAGAAATCTCATAGCTGTAAGGAGTTAGTGAGAGAATGACTCCTGCGATTAATGCTCCGACCTCTAGGGAAAATCCTGCGTATTTGAATAATGCTGCAAGACCTAGCCCCCATGCAATTGCAAATACAAAGAGGAACTCTTGAGATTTTGCAAAGAAGGACCCAAATCTTGGAAGAATGTAAAGTGCGAAAGGAACTAAGATTATGAATAATCCGGCACCCTTTAGTAATGTAGTTGTTAGGATTGTTGAAATACTATCTCCTCCTGCTAGTGAAGAAACAACTAATAAAATGGCTATTGCAATTAAATCTTGCACTAATAAGAACCCTATTGAAATCTTTCCATATAGTTTCTCTAATGCATCCTTATCTGAAAGGAGTTTCATGATTATAATAGTTGAAGAAAAAGATAATGCTATTGCTATGTATATTGAGGTGATTTTATTGAATCCAAATGCAAGTGCTATTACAAATCCTATTGAAACAGTAAAAAGTACCTGGCCAATCGCAGTGACTAGAGAAATTCCTCCAACTTCTTTTACAACCTTAGGGGATAGATGAAGTCCAACAATAAAAAGTAGGAAGGCTATACCCATTTCAGCAAAAGTAGTCATAGTTTCACCCTCAGGTAGAATGTTTAATAATAGGGGGCCGACGACAATTCCTGAGATAATATAACCTATGATTAGGGGTTGTTTAAGAAGACGCATTACAAAAGAAATAACTAGAACTACAAATATTACTAAACTAATTCCTAGGAAGATATCTTGCATTGTTCACCTCATTTAAAATAGTTAGAATGCATTTATAAATTTAAGTTAAAAAAATTTAATTATTCTTTTTTCGTGCTTTTTGAAAAAATCTTTAGCATGTTTCATTTTTTCTTTAGACGTGGTGTAGATTGTTAAAATGGAGTTATTTTTTTCACATATTTCTCCCTTCTTTTTGTGAATATAAATTCCTGCAGCCTTATCCTCAGGACATCCTGCACGCCTTGCTAGCCTATTAATTAGTTTATTGTCCATATGTTTTACCTTCTTTGAACTTTTTAATTTTATCTCATAGGTAAATTTAGCTTTTAATTTTTTTAATTTCTTAATATCTCCTTTTTGTGCCTTAATTATCTCTAAGAACTTTTCATATGCCTTTCCAGAATCTAATATCTTTTTAGCAATCTTTGGGTCTTTACCATCTAGCCTTATTAATTCCGCTGCAAGCTTCACTGATTTTTCTTCTAGATCTTTTATTTGTTTTTTTCTAGATAATACATCAATTATATCTTGCATTTCTAAAGCAGGACCAATCCCATTACCAATTGGTTCAGTTCCATTAGTTAGTAAGACCTTAAGGTTTAAATTAAACATCTTTGCTATTTTTATAAATGCCTTCTTTAACTTCTTAGCCTCCTTAGCAGAAACTTTAGCAGATTTTCCATAAGGTATGTCAATAAGAATATATTTGCTCCCAACTGAGATCTTTTTTGATAGAATACTTGCTAGAAGCTGAGAGGTTGAATCTATATTTACGATCCTTTCTATTTTGATTATCTTATCATCAGTTGGAGCTAGACCTAATGAACCTCCCCAAACAAAACAAGCATTGGTTTTTTGCACTATTTTCTTAATCTCTGGGATTGAAAAATCTACCTTTGCTATAGTCTCTATAGTGTCTGCAGTTCCGGCAGCACTAGTTATTGCCCTAGAGGAGGTTTTTGGCATCCTAAGTCCTGCGGCAGCACAGATTGCAGTTACTATAGGTGTAGTCCTATTTCCTGCTACACCCCCAATGCAGTGTTTATCAAAGATCTTTCCCTTTATCTTTAATTGATTCCCCATATCCACCATTGCCTGAGTTAGATTCTTTATTTCAGTCATAGTCATCCCATTAGTATGTACTGCAGAAATAAAGAAAGCTATCTCTACTTCAGTTAAAGAATTATTTGCAATATTTTCTATTATTTCATAAATTTCTTTTTTATTTAATCTATGACCTTCTAATTTCTTCTTAATTAATTTTATAGATAAAGGTCTTTTTATTACGCTAACCTCTACTTCATGATTATTATTGAGGTTCAGCCTATTTCTAATTGTATCAGATACTGCTATCTGATCTTTAGAAACAAATCCATCTACAGTATCTACAATAGAGATAATCTTTTTCTTTCCCTTTTTAATTAAAACACGATTCCCTACATGTAAACTAAGAAGTTTGGCTGTATCTTCATGTATCATGCAGACTGGACGTCCCGCTGCAAATTCTAGTTTTTTTATTCTAAGTTTCATTATCTAAATGGATTGTAATCTTTAATTTTCTTGAATATTATCCCATCTCCAAAGGATTGTTTTCTGTATAATTCTAGTATTAATATTACATAGGCTAATATCAAAGGGCCTACGATTAATCCAAGAAGTCCAAATACATAAAGTCCACCTATCATCCCAATTAAGATTATTGCGGGATTTATCTGAGTTCTTCTTGACACAATCATGGGCCTAATTATTGTATCTACCCAGTTGATTAAAAATAGCCCATATAGGAAAAGGCCTAATCCAGCCCCAGTTTTACCTATTGCAAATAGATATATATCTATAGGTATCCACACCAACCAAGGTCCAATTATTGGGATTACACCTACTAACATAGTTATAACAGTCATTAGAAGTGCATTTGGAACCTCAAATATAAAGTAACCAACCCCTGCAATTATTCCTTGTATTACTCCTACAACAATCTGTCCAACTAATACGGATTTAGTTATCCCCTTAAAATGTTCAAAGAATCTTACTTGAACATCTCTTTTCATTGGGGATAATCCTCTAAAATATTTGAATGCTTTTTCTCCATCTCTTAATGAGTAGAATAAAATTAAGAATACAACCAACATTTGCAATAATAAGTTGGGCAAATTAAATATGATGTCTCCGATTGAGTTTGCATAACTTGTTAAAAGATTTGAGAATGAAACTTGAATTGAATTGGCAATATTTGAAGAAATATCTGAAGAAAGTGGTAACATTGTTTCAAGGATATTTGCAAGGTCAATTTTTTGTGCTGCAAAATATAAACTAAAGAGTTGGTTGAATATTGAGCCCAGAATTATTCCAAATATAATTGTTAGTATTAGAAAAATTCCAAGGCATACAATTAATGCGGCTAAGTTTTCATTTTTCACTCTTCTTAAGAAAAATCTGTATATAGGGGAGAGAATGTATGCAAATAACATTCCATAGATTATTGCAAAAAATATGGGCCTTATTACTATAAATGCCAATATGAATATTCCTATAATTAATAGATAATTCAAGATATCTCTAACGTTGTCCCCTTTTAGCATGAATATTAGGAGAATCTATTATTTATAAGGCTATTTAGAATATAAATTTTTAAATATATAAATTGAGTTAGAGTAAGATGGATTTGCATGAGAAATTGGTGAAAGCTAAAATAGAAAATAAGATTCCCATGATTACAGTTTTCTTGAGAGTTGATGGTCCGGGATCTACATTAGATATGAGATTATGGCAACAGGTTTTTTTTGAAAATAAGGATATTAATCTTGAAGATAGTTCTATGGAGTGGTCTAGAAAATTGCCTAGAACTGTAGGATTTAGTATTGATATTGGAACTGATATTATTGCTACTCCAATTGATAAGGGGATGTTATGTGTTGAGTCATGGGATTATGATTACGTCAGACTAGCTAAAAAGGAGGAAATACCTCCAACTAAAGAAAATTATTTATTGGTCATAATGAATATCTTTGGATTAGATGGAGTTAAGTTTACTATAAAGAATCATGATCCAAAATTGAAATCAGCGGGAATGGGTGGTAGTGCAGCAGTAACTACCGCTGTAGCCTTACTAGCTAATAAATTAACTGGAAACAAATTTAGTAGGGGACAGATTATAGGTATGGCCTCGATGATTGAAGAAGATTTTGGAGTTAGTTTGACTGGAACTCAAGAACAAAGTTGTGCAGTTTATGGAGGAGTTAAGGATTATATCTGGTTTCCATATGGGATTCCTGGAAAAGAAAATTTCTATGGGGCCTCGATAAGGCAGACATTGTTAAAAAAAGAATCTTATAATGAATTAAGAAAAAGGATGGATGTTTATTTTTGTTTAGAAAGATTTAGTAGCGATGTTAATGCTGAGTGGGTTAAAAAACTGATGAGTATTGAGGGATTTAAATTGCAAAAGAGATTAATGGATTTAGCATATGAATATCGTGAAGCAATAAGAAATAATGATTGGGATAAAATTGCAGAACCTATTGAGGAGTATAGGGAAATTAGGGAGAAATTATGCGAAGATTATATGAGTCCTAGCGCTCATCAAATTAATGAAGTTTGTAAGAGGAGGGACTCAGTTTGCTTTCCACTTGGAGGTGGAGGAGGATCTGTAATGGTGTATTCTGCAAACCCTGATAATCTTTCAAATGTCCGAAAAGAATTAGAGGGTAAGTTCAAACTAATCAATTATAATATTTCTGAAGAGGGTCACCTGTTTAGGAATTGTGATAGATTCTAAATAGATCATATAGTGCAGTCATAACAAAAATTACCTGCAGAGTTATAAAAATATAATCTTGAATATAATAACTATAGGCTGTTAGAGATAATCCTCCTATAATATAAATTTGATCTCTAAGCTTCCTATTTCTTTTTTTAATTAGGACTCCTGAAATGATTAAAATAAGTCCTAAAATTCCTAGTAGTTTAAATATACTTAACATAGATTTTTTAATTCTTATAATTATTTAAAGGTAAGGTTTATAAATTAAAATTGGCGATTTATATTATGAAATTTTATATTAATAAAATATTTGATGATGAAGTGGATGACTTGGCCCACATTCAATTTATTAAGTATAGTCGAGGAGAATTTAAGTATAAAGCTATGGTGGCTGTAAAGGCTCAAGCTAAAGGAATTTTTAAAGTGGGTACTACTGCAGAATATGGTAATGAACTGGTTAGATATTTGGCTGAGAAGGTTGGAGATAGCCAAGTTAAAGTAAGTGGAGTTATTATGACTACTCAGAACTTGGATGGAGAGTTTGATTATGATGATAAGAAGAATGCATTAGGGGTTAAGAAGTATGTTTTAGATCGTGAGATGACAGGTAGTAAAATATTAGAATTATTAGATAAATTTCCTAAATGTTTTTTTGGATTAAGTATGAAAGTTGGAGATACTGATTTGAAAATAAAGCCTAAATCTCCTAAGTCTCCAAAACCGGGTAATAAGGCAGATAGCGAGATAAAGATTGATTTTTGTAAACTGAAGACAGATGATAAAGACCTAGTTAATGGATTATTATTTGACGTTAAAGACTTTAAGCAGGTTAGAATAAGCCATACACTAATGATTGAAGAGATTGTTGTAAGTGATGAATTGAAATCTGAAGCAGATGGAGATTATGCTAAGATTAAGGAAATGGCTAAAAGAAAGGGAAGAATAGTTCGTGAGTTGACTGTAGATGGTGTGGAAAAAAAGGTTGAAAAGGAATTTAGTGCGTAAAAAGGTTTAAATACCCATTTTTGTACGATAAATTAAGTTAATACTAAGATAGACGTATCTTAGCTAAGGTTTTTGATAGTGTTTCGTTTTAACGGAATGGCTCATGAGCAAACAGTTCTAGAGTAAATTATCAGTTACCTTGAGGCGTATAAAATACAAAATATAGAATATGGGACATCGTGGACATATGAGGCATGGAAGTTTGCAGTTCTGGCCAAGAAGCCGGGCAAAGAAAGTTTTACCTAGTGCAAGCTTTAAAACACTCTCAAGAAAAGATATTGGTTTATTAGGATTTATTGGATATAAGGTGGGAATGGCTAGTGCATATGTGAGAGATAATGGTGCAAGTTCTCTAACCAAAGGCCAAAGAATAACTATTCCGGTAACTATTATTGAGTTTCCAACAGTAAAGATTTTTTCTACAAGATTTTATAAAAATAATAATGTGGTTGGTGAGGTTCTAAATTCTAATATTGATAAAGAAGCTAAAAGAAAAGTAAAGCTTCCAAAGACTGCTAAAGGAGATATTGAAAGTTTCAAGGAAGATTATGATGACGTGAGAGTTATTCTTTATAGCCAGGTTAAGAAAACTGGAATTAAGAAAAGAGTTGACATAATTGAAGTTGCACTTAGTGGAAGTAAGGAAGATAAAATTGCTTTTATCAAAGAAAATGTGGCTAAGGAGATTAGTATTAAAGAATTTATGAATGAAGAATTTCTTAAAGAGGGATTAATAGACATTAGAGGAGTTACAGTTGGTAGAGGGCTACAAGGGCCTACTAAAAGATTTGGTTTGAAGTTAAGATCTCATAAGTCAGAGAAAGGAGTTCGTGGTCCAGGTTCAGGAGGTCCATGGCATCCAGCAAGAGTTGAATATACTCAACCTATGGCAGGTCAGATGGGTTATTTTACAAGAGTTATTACTAATGGAAAAGTAATTGATGTTGCAAATATTGATGAAAAAGATATCAATCCCTCAGGAGGGTTTAAGAAATATGGAGTAATTAAAAATGATTATGTTATCATCTTTGGGTCTGTAACTGGACCTTCAAAACGGCCATTATTCTTTACTATGCCTGCTCGTGGGAGTAAAAACCAATCAAAGAAAAATTTTGAACTTATAGAACTAAGATGAAATTACAAATACTAAACAAGGAAGGGAAGAAAGTTAAGGAAATGGATACAAAGTTATTCGAAGAACCTATTAGAATTGATCTGATTAGTAAGGTTGTTGAGGCTGAAAAAATTAAGCAGCCTTTTTCAAATACGTTTAGAGCAGGTATGGATAGAAGTGCTAGTGGAAATGTTAGGCACCGAAGACATGTTTGGAAATCACATTATGGGAGAGGTATGTCTAGAATTCCTAGAAAAGCTATGTCAAGACGAGGTACACAATTTAGTTGGGTTGGAGCAATTGTCCCATTTGCTAGAGATGGAAGACGTGCGCATCCTCCAAAGGGTTCTACAGGGCTAGTTAAGATTAATAAAAGAGAACTACAAAAAACTCTATTGAGTAGTTTGAGTTATGTTGCAGATAATAGGGCTTTAGAGAAAAAATATGCAACAATTGAAAAATTCTCTGGGAATCTCCCATTAGTTGTTGAAAATAAAGTTCTTGAATTGAAGACAAAGGAATTTTTAGATAGTTTGAAAAAAATTCTTGGAAATGCATATAGTGTTGCAATACAGGAAAAAAGTGTTAGGGCAGGAAAGGGTAAGATGAGAGGAAGAAAGTATAAGCAAAATGCGGGTTTGTTGTTTGTAGTAGCAGATAAAGAATCTAAAAATATTAATGGTATTGATACAATTAAGGTGAGTGATCTTACAGTAAGTGATTTGGCAAGTGGTGGAGCTAGATTAACCTTATTCAGCGAGGATGCAATTACTGAATTAACTAGTATTTTTAGTAATGATAAAGAAGTTAAGTCTGTTCAGGAAAAAGTCAAAAGAAAAGATGTTAGAAAGATTAAGAAGGATATTCGAAAATCTAAACCTAAGATTAAGAAAACTGAAAATAAATCTGAAGAGGTAAAGAAAGATGCTTAGACCAATAACTACTGAAAAAGCAGTAAGGTTAATTGAATTGAATAATACATTAGTATTTGAAGTTGATAGAAGGAAAAAGAAGGATCAGATTAAGAAAGATATTGAAGAAGGATTTAAGGTTAAAGTGGATAGTGTTAATACTCTAATAAGGAAAAATAAAAAATATATTTATGCTAAATTAAATCCAAAAAACTTGGCAGTTGACGTTGCTACAAGTTTAGGAATGATATAATATGGCTAAAAGAATAACATCACAGGCACGTGGAAAGGGAAGTTTAACTTTCAAAGTTAGGCCAAGAGCTTATAGATATAAGATTATATATCCTAGTTTGAGGGCTGAAGGATCTGCAAAGATAATCAAATTATTAAACTCAGGAGGACATAGTTCCCCATTAGCAGAGATTGAAGTTAAAATTAATGATAAGGAAAAATCAAGATTTATTGTTCCTGCAGCAGAGGGAGTTTATGAGGGGCAGGAGATTTATTTAGGTAAAAGGCCAGAAGGGGCAGATCCAGTTGTAGGAGATATTTTAATGTTAAAGGACATTATAGTGGGAGTTAAAGTTTTTAATCTTGAGAGTGTTCCAGGAATGGGTGGAAAATTATTGAGAGCTGGTGGGAGTTCAGCTACAATAGCTGCATTTAGTAATGGTAAGGTTGAATTATTGATAAGAAGAAAGAGGATTAAACTTAATGAGAGTTGTAGGGCGATAGTAGGAGTGGCTTCTGGAGATGGGAGATTAATTAAGCCGTTAGTTAAAGCAGGTAAGAGCCATTATATTAATAAATCAAAAGGTCGAAAGTGGCATAGAACAAGTGCAGTAAAAACTAATGCAATTGATCATCCATTTGGTGGTGGACGTGGAAAGAGAATTAAAAGTAAGATTGCTAAGAGAAATGCTCCTCCAGGAAGAAGGGTTGGACATCTTAGACCTAAACAAACAGGAAGGAAGAAAAGATAATGGCACTAGAGAGAAAGAAGAAACTAATTGGGAAGAAAGAATTTAGCTTTAGAGGGCAATCTCTTGAAGAATTAAAGAAATTAGATATTAGAGAATTTGCAAAACTGCTTAAGTCTAATGAGAAAAGAGCTGCGTTAAGGCAGTATGATGAAATGCATAAATTCCTATTAGTTTGTAATAATAAATTAGAAAAGAAAAAACAAATTAGAACTCATTTGAGACATCTAGTGGTTGTTCCAAACATGGTTGGAATGAGGATTAATGTTTATAGTGGAAAGATATTTGTCCCAGTAGATATAATCTCAGAGATGTTAGGACATAGACTAGGAGAATTTTCACCTACAAGAACTAAAGTAAAGCACGGATCAGCTGGAGTAGGAGCTACAAGATCTAGTGCCTCTAAGAGTGTGAAATAAAATGGAAAAACTTAAAACAAAATTTGCAACAATGGGTCAAGAAACAGCAGATAGTTTAATGGAATCTAGATTAGAAGATTTAGATACAGAATTAGGAATGGTATTCCCTGAAAAGCCTGCAAGTTATGTGGGAAATTCTAGAATTGAGGAAAAATTGCACTTAGTTGGACAAATGGCAGTAACCTGTGCAACACAAGGTACTAGCATTAAAGAATATGCAGATAAATTACAGGAGATGTTAAAACCTTATTTTTAAAATGGTAGAGCAAAAAGAAATAGATAATCCAAAAATAGATAATGTGAAGAGCGAGAAGCCTGTTGAGGAAGTTAAAGCTACGGAAGATATAAAGAAAATGGAAGATAAGAACCAAAATGAAGCTATGAAGGAAGACAAAAAGGATAAAGACCTTGGAAATGCTAAAGATAATAAAAAGAAAGTAAAGGTAGCTACCGGTCCAAAAAAGGAAGAAGCAGTTGTTAATGGAAGAGATCTTAGAATTTCAACTAAACATTCAGTTGCAATTAGTAAATTTATTAAGAATAAAAATATTGATGAGGCACTAAGTATGCTTGATGAAGTTAGTAAGATGAGGAGAGCTGTTCCAATGAGTGGGGAGATTCCACATAGAAAAGGCAAGGGAATGATGTCAGGAAGATATCCCTTGAATGCAGTTAAGGCGTTTACAATGTTACTGAAAAGTTTAAAAGCTAACGCGATTAACCATGAGTTAGAACTTGAGAAAGTAAAGATAGCGTGTATGCCAAATAATGCTCCAAGACCTATGAAAAGGCATGGTCAGGGAAAGCATAAAAGGGCTCATGTTCAAATTAAATTAATACCAATAACTAAGAATAAATAAAATGGTAGCAGCAAAAGTAGAAAAAACAGAATGTAATGATTTCGCATGTCCGAATCATGGAAATATTAGTCTTAGAGGTAGAACATTTAGAGGAGCAATCATTAAGAAATTTCCAAAGAGAATTGTGATTGAATTTGAAAGAACAATTTATATAAAGAAATATGAAAGATATTCAAAAAGAAAAACAAAGCTTCATGCTAGATTGCCTGATTGTATGTCTAATGATATTGAACTTGGAGATTATGTTGAAATTAAAGAATGTAGACCTATTAGTAAGATAATTCATTTTGTTTGTACTGGGAAAGTTGAAAAAGGAAAGGGAAACAAGGAGACTAAAATATGAGAGGATTTGCAGCAAAAGCGACTAAGAGTATGAACATAGGAACTAACTGTTTAGCTAGTGATAATAGTGGAGCAAGAATTGTTAGAATAGTTAGTATTAAGGGTGGAAAGACAAGAAAAGGTAGACAGGGTTATGCTAAGATTGGAGATTGGGTTAAAGTTTCAGTTAGAAAAGGAGACCCTAAGATGAAGGGAGAAGTTTATGATGCAGTAGTTATTAGACAAAAGAAACCATTTAGGAGATTTACAGGAGAGAGAGTTGCGTTTATGGATAATGCTGTTGCTTTATTAAAGGATGAGAAGGGAAATCCAAAGGGAACTCAAATTAAAGGGCCAATTGCTAAAGAAGCTGGAGAAAGATGGCCTTTCATAAATAAAATTGCGAGGTATGTGTTGTAAAATGAAACAAAAATTTTCGCAATCATGGACTGGAAGTAAGCAGCCACGTAAGCAGAGAAAGTTTAGAGCTAATGCTCCATTACATCTAAGAAGAAAGATGATAAGTGTAAGTCTAAGTAAAGAATTAAAGAAGAAACATGATAAAAGGAATTTTCCAGTTAGAAAGGGAGATGGGGTTAGTATCATGAGAGGAGAATTTAAGGGGAAGAGTGGGAATATAGAAAGTGTGGATATGAAGAAAATGAAAGTAGTAATTGATGGAATTTATAGAACCAAGAAAGATGGTAGTAAGGTTGCTGTAAACTTTGAGCCTTCAAATTTACAAATTAAAGAATTAGATTTAACAGACAATAAGAGAAAAATTGCTATTGAAAGAAAAATGACTAATAAAACTGAACTTAAAGTTAAGGAGACTAAGAAAGATGCATAAAAATAGACATAATATGGGGAATTTCTGGCCAGTGGCTAAGAAAGGAAATAAGTATGTTGCTACTAGCACCCATAATGTTAGTTCTTCAGTCCCATTATCTGTATTAATGAGAGATGTTCTTAAATTAGTTAGGACAACTAGAGAACTAAAAAAAGCATTGAATGAAAGGCAGATAAAGATTAGTGGTAAGGAAATTAGAGAGACTAATTATCCTGTAGGATTATTTGATATTATTAGTGCAGGAGATAAAACATTTAGAGTTATTATTGGAGAGAATAAGAAGTTCAAGTTAGAAGAAATTAAAGATAATGGTACAAAGATTGTTAAGATAATGGGGAAGAAAAATATTGGTAAACGTGGAGTCCAATTTAATTTGATGGATGGAAGAAATGTAATCTCAAAGGAAAAAGCTGCAGTAGGAGATACGGTAGTTTATAGCTTTAAAGATAATAAAATTAGTAAGATTATTAAAATGGAAAAAGGAAATGAAGGATTTGTAACTATGGGTAAACACGCAGGAGCTAGAGGGGAAATATTAGAGGTAGTAGAATTAGGTGGAAAAGATATCGCAGTAATTGAATACTCTGGAGAATCTAAAAATTCCTCAGATCCTAAAACTTTAAAGAAAGTTTCAGGCCATAAAGAAAAAATAAATGTTTGGGTAAAGAATATTATCGTAATGTAAGATGGAACAAGAAATGGAAACTAAAACTGAGAAAAATATTGAAATTAGTGAAACTAAGAAGGATGAAAATAAAATTAATCCAATGCAGGAAGTGGAGATAGAGAAAATGGTTTTACATTGTGGTGGGACTGAAGATAAACTAGAGAAATCTATTAAGCTATTGGGAATGTTGATTAAGAGTGTTGGGATTGAGAATAAAGTTTATACTGTTCAATCTACAAAAAGAATCCCTGCATTTGGAATTAGTCCAGGTAAGAAATCAGGTGCAAAGGTTACAATTAGAGATCCAGAAAAGATTCATGATTTAGTAGAGAGATTTTTGATTGCAATAGATAGTACAATTGGAGAGAAACAGATAACAACTAATCAAGTTTGTTTTGGAGTTCCAGAGTATATTGAAATTCCTGGTTTAGAGTATAATAGAGATATTGGAATCTTAGGTTTTGAAGTTATGATTGTTTTCAAGAGAAAAGGTAAAAGTGTTAAGTTAAGAAAGATTAAGAAAGGAAAATATCCTAAAAGGCAGAGTATAAGCCCTGAGGAAATTGAGAATTACCTAGATAAACATTTTGAGATGGAGATAGAATGACAGCAAGCGATTGGAGAAAAATGTTGAAGCAATTTCGCAATAAACCTGTAATGAGAAATAAGCTTATCAAACATAATAAACCTAAAGATAGGACCACGGGAATTGCGCAGAAGAAGTGTGAGAGATGTGGAAGGTTTGGAGCTATGATAAGTAGTTATGGATTAAACATATGTAGACACTGTTTTAGAGAAATTGCGGAGGACTTAGGTTTTAAGAAATATAGTTAAGATGAGTCAAGATATAGTAGCAGACGGATTGAATGTAATAATGAACGCTAAAAAAGCGAGAAAGACAAAGGTAGTTATAACTAAACATTCAAAATTATTGAGGCACCTTTTGGATCTTGCTAAGGAAAGTGGACTTCTTGATTATGAAATAGATGGAACCCAATTAAAGGTTGAAATAAAGGATTTGAATATGATAAAGTCAATAAAGCCAAGATATACAGTTAAGAAAGATAGAATCAACTTCTATGTGAGACGTTATTTACCTGCCAAGGATTTTGGATTTGTTGTTGTGAGTACAAATCAGGGACTAAAGAAACATATGGAAGCTGAAGAAGAAAATTTAGGGGGATGCTTAATGGCATATATGTACTAAAAATGGTTAATGAAGAAAATAAACAAATTGAAGGGAAAATGGAAGACGTAATTGAAGAGAAAGCTGAAGAAGTTCAGGAATCATCTAATACTGACGAAACTGAGGAAGACGTAGTTGAATCTGTAGTTGAAAATAATCCAAGAGATAGCAAGAAGGAAGATAAGAATAGTTTATATGAGGAAATCGAAATTCCTGAGGGAGTTAACGCAGCTATTGAGAATGATGTTATCACTATGATTAAAGATGGCAATGAGATTAAGAGAGTTTTAGTAAGTTTGGTGGAAGTTAAAGTTGAAGGAAACAAAATAATTATTAGTGCTGAGAGAAATAGAAAAATAGAGAAGAAATTATTCGGGACATTTAAGGCTCATATAAATAACATGATTAAGGGACTAACTGAAGGCTTTGAATATAAGTTAAGAGTTTCAAATGTGCACTTTCCAATGAATGTTAGTTATGACGCTGGGGGGAAAATATTTACTATTAAGAACTTTTTAGGTGAGAAGAAAGACAGATTGATTAATGGAATAGATGGTGTAGATATTAAGATTGATGGGGAGGATGTTACTGTAACTGGATTTGATATTGAGAAGGCAGGTCAAGTTGCAACTAATATTGAGAAAGGTGCAAAAGTTCATGGAAAAGATCGAAGGATTTTTCAAGATGGAATTCACATGATAGCTAAACCAGGGAGGATTTATTTAGAATAATATTAAAATGACAAAAACAAAACCAATATTTAGGCAAGTAGATGCTCATAAGTATTCAAAACTTGGAGTAAGAAGGAAGAAGAAAGTTAAGTATAGGTTCCCTAATGGTCGTGATAATAAGATTAGATTGAATTATGCTGGAAGATTGAGAAAGGTTAAGGTAGGGTTTAAGAATGAAAATGCTGAAAGATTCTTAATTAAAGACAAAGTAGTTGTAAGAATTGAAAATGTTGCTGACCTGAAAAATATTGGGAAAGATATGATTGGGATTATTGGGAAAATTGGAAATAAGAATAAGAAAGCTATTGCTGAAAAAATTATCAAAGATAAAATTGAAGTTTATAGATTTGATGCGGCTAAGTTCCTTAAAGATCTAGAAACTAAGATGAAAGAAGCTAAGGATAAAAAGAATAAAAGAAAATCTGATAAGATTTCAAGGGATAAAAAGGCTAAGGAAGCTGAAGATAAAGCTAAGAAAGATGCAGATAAAAAGAAGGCAGATGCAGCAAAGAAAAAAGATGATAAAAAAGATAGTTTAGAAAAGAAAACTGAAAAGAAGGACTTAAATGTTGAAAGTAAATCTAAATTAAAGGAGAAGAAAAAATGAATTTAGCAAACAAAAAAACACTAGCGGCAAAGGCACTTAAGGTTGGAAAAGGAAGATTGCAATTCAAGCAAGAGAATCTTAGTGAGATAAAAGAGGCTATTACCAGGGAAGATATTAAGCAATTAAATCAGGAAGGAATAATTAGTATTAAACCAATTAAAGGTAGAAAAAAGAATGTTACTAGAAAACATAGAAGAGGTCCTGGAAAGATTAAGGTGAAAGTGAATAAGAGAAAGCAAGAATATGTTAAGATTACTAGAAAACTAAGAGCCTATGCAATGAGCCTAAGAGAAAGAGGAGCCTTAGATACTGCATTATATAAAAAGATAAGAAATAAGATTCGAATGAGAGAGTTTAAGAGTAAGGCTGGAATGAAGGACTTTTTGAATAAGCATGACGATGTAGATTTTAACTTTGTGAATAAGGAGAAGAAGGTTGAGACTAAGAAGATAAAAAAGATAATTGCATTGAAAGCTCATAAGGCCTCAGATCATGTTAAAAAAACTGAGAAAAAAGTTAAGAAAGAAATTAAAAAAGTAGCTACTAAGGAGAAAAAGAAATAATATGAAAAGACTAGATCGAAGAAGACGAAGAGAAAGTAAGACAAACTATACAAAGAGATTGCTTTTGTTAAAAGGTAATAAGCCCAGGCTAGTTGTTAGAAAGACTAATAAGTATATTTTATTGCAAATTGTTGAAAGTAAGCATGCTCAAGATAAAATTGTTTGTGTTGTGAATACTAAAGAATTATTGAAAAATGGATGGCCAAAGGACAAGGCAGGTAGTTTGAAAAGCTTAGCTGCAGCATATTTGGCAGGAATATTAATTGCTAAGAAAGCTAAAGATAAGAAGATTGATAGTGTAATCTTAGATAGTGGATTGAATCCAAGTACAAAAGGTAGTAGAATCTATGCTGCTGTTAAAGGTGTTGCAGAAGGCGGACTTTTGGTTCCACATAACGAAGAAATACTACCGACTGACGAAATGATTAATAAATACGATTTTGTAGATAAAGTTAAGGGGGGATTAAAATAATAGACCATGGCAAACGATAGACGCCCTCCAATGAGAGGAAATTTTAGAAGAAATGATCGGCGCGATCAGAAACCTAGAAGTAAGGCAGAAATAGAAAAGGCTAGAGCGGAGAGGTTGAAGGAACAGCAAGCTCGTGAACTTGAAGAATGGAAACCTGTGACTGCATTAGGTAAACTGGTTAAGACAGGCAAGGTGAAAGACATTGATGAAGCTTTAACAAAGAAAATCCTTGAGCCATCTATAATTGATACCTTAATTAAAACAAAAGAAGATATTTTGAACATTGGCCAGGCTAAAGGTAAATTTGGTGGTGGAAAAAGAAGAGCTTGGAGACAGACTCAGAGAAAGACTAAGGAGGGAAATGTGGCTACATTTTCGTGTATGGCAGTAGTAGGTTCAGATAGTTATGTGGGATTAGGTTATGGTAGGGCAAAAGAAACACTCCCTGCAAGAGCAAAGGCGGTTAGAAAGGCTAAATTGAATTTACAGAAAATTAGATTATCATGTGCTAGTTTTGATTGTACCTGTGGAGAACCACATACAGTCCCATTTATTGTAGAAGGTAAGACCGGAGGAGCTAGGGTTAAACTTATGCCTGCGGCACAAGGTACAGGCCTAGTTGCTGGAGATGAATTGAAGAAAATTTTAAGAGTAGCTGGAATAAAGGACGTTTATAGTGTTACCACAGGAAAGAAAAGAACAACATTAAATATGGCTAAAGCACTAATAGATGCACTTAGTAAAACTACGGAGATGTAGAGATATAAAAATGGAAGCATATAAATTTGTTAAATTGAAGAAGGAAGAGTTTGGTATAAAGGAATATATCCGAAGACATCTTGGAAAAGGAAAGATTAGTAACTTGGATATTGAATATACTCCTGTGGGAGAGAAGATCATAATTTCTACTAGTAAACCTGGACTTGTTATTGGTCGTAAGGGTGAGCAAATACAGCAATTAACTGAGATCTTAAAGAAGAGATTTAAGTTAGAAAATCCTCATATTGAGATTAATGAAATTGAACAGCCATTATATGATGCGCAGGGAGTTGCAGATGAAATTGCAATGGCTCTTGAAAGAATGGGTAATTTGAAATTTAAAGTAATTGCCTATAGAAAGTTACAGGAGATCATGAGGGCAGGAGCATTAGGTTGTGAATTAAGACTAAGTGGAAAGTTACCTAGTGAAAGAGCAAAGTCATGGAGATTTGCTGAAGGATATTTAAAGAAAGCAGGAGATAGTGCTAAAGAGGTTAATAGGGCACAAGCTACAGGTTTAACTAAAACTGGGATAATTGGAGTTAAGGTTGCCATAATGCCACCCACAGCAAAAATATATGATAGAATTGTTGTTGATGATGCTATGAGGGCTAAATTGGGGATGGTTGAAGAAGTTGTTGAGGAAGAAACTGATAAGATTAAACCTGCCAAGAAATCTACTAAGAAAAAAATGAATAGTAAACCTGATAAGGATGCGGAATCTGTTGCTGTTGAGGCTGGAAAGGTTGCTAAAGCAGAAGAGGAAAGAATAGAAGCTGAGAAAAATACTAAGGAAAACATTGAGGCCTCTGGATTAAAGGATGGAGATGTTGTAAAGGAAAGCATAGAATCTACTGGAGATGCAATGAAAATAGAAGAAGAGATTGAAGAGGGAGTTACTGAAGAAGATAAAGGCGCTATTGCAGCTGAAGAGATAGATGCAAAGATGGAAGAAAGTGTTAATAAAGAAGAAGAAACTAAGGAAGGTAAGGAATAAAAATGGCAATAATAAAATTAAAAATTTTAAATTACCATCTTTATGGAGGCAATGAATAAAAATGGCAATATTAAAAAATAAAGATATAGTAAAGATGAGCAATAAGGAACGAGACGAAAAAGTTAAAGATCTTAGAATGGAATTGATGAAGGAAAGAGTTAATGTAGCTAAGGGTGGAAAGGTTAAGATTAAAGAGATTAAGAGAACTATAGCAAGATTATTAACATTCAATAGACTAAACAAATCTATTGAAACAAAATAATATGGATATATGTCCAAAATGTGGATTGCCTTTGCAAGCATGCGTTTGTGAGGAAATTGCGAAAACAGAACAAAGAATACAGATAACAACCGAAAAGAAAAAATTCGGAAAGCTTATCACTGTGGTCTCAGGGTTCACCGATGTAGACCTTAAACAGATCGCAAAAGATCTGAAGCACGCCTTGGCGTGCGGAGGGACAGTAAAAGAAAATACTGTTGAACTCCAAGGAGATCATCAAAGGAGAGCCAAAGAAGCTTTGGTTAAGCTTGGGTTTTCGCAAGATAGCATAGAAGCTGCGTAAAGGTTATAAATGAAGGTGAAGATGAGAGATCATCAAAGAGAACAATATGGTAGAAAAAACAGAAAACAAATCAAAAGAAACGCCAAAAATGGTAGCTGTAATTAGGATTGCAGGAATGGTAAAAGTAAGAAGCGATGTAGCTGAGACCTTGAATAGATTAAGATTAAGAAGAAAATATGCTTGCGTTATCGTTGATGCAAATAACATTAATGTTGCGGGAATGTTGAAGAGAGTTAAGCACTATATTGCCTTTGGAGATATTGATCAAAAGACCTTAGAGAAATTAATTATGGAAAGAGCTGAAAGTGAGATGGGTAGAAAACATAAAGTTGAAGTTAATGCAGCGGAAGTTGCAAAAGGAGTTTTAGCTGGAAAGAAGTTATCTGAATTTAAGTTGAAAGAATTTTTTAGGCTCCATCCTCCAAGAAAGGGTATAGATAGTAAGTTGCAATATCCTATTGGGGTTTTAGGAAATAACAAGAAAGATATTAATAAATTGATAGCGAGGATGTTGTAGGATGGTAATGAAGACTAAGAAAGTAAAGAAAGCAGTAGGCCAGAGAGGGAAAACCAATCATGGGCATGGGGCTAGAAAGAAATGGAAGAAGAGTGGACATAAGGGTGGGATTGGAATGGCTGGAACAGGAAAGCGAGCAGATCATAAGAAAACTTTGATAAACAAGTTGTACGGGAATGATTATTTTGGTAAGCAAGGAATAACAAGTCGTGGAACTGAAAAAGATAGAAGAAAGAAGATTAATGTGGGGGATATTGAAAGGCATATTAATAAGTTTAAGCTTAAAGAAGGGTGGATGGATTTGTCTGACTTTAAGATCTTAGGTAATGGAGAGATAACTATTAAGGTTAAAATTAATGCGTTAGAAGCTAGTAAAAGTGCTACTGAAAAGATAAAAAAAGCTGGTGGAGAATTGAAAATTATTAAGACTAAAGAAGATGATCAGAGTAATGTTAAAGATGATAGTAATGAAGATAGCAAATAATCTTAAGCATTCTAGAAATTAATATGGCGTTTAGAGATATACTGCATAATTTACCTGAAGTAACCCCTCCTACTGAAAAGAAGTTAGGTTTTAATGTTAAGTTAAAATGGACCCTAATAATCTTGGGTACATTTTTTATTATGTCTAATATTGCACTTTATGGTGCAGATCCCGGATTCTTAGAACAATTTGAATTTTTAGCAGTTATCTTGGGGACAAATTTTGGTTCAATAATTAGTTTAGGTATTGGCCCAATAGTAATGGCAAGTATAATCTTACAGTTACTTGTAGGAAGTCAAATATTGAATATTGACACTAGTACTGTTGATGGTAAGAAATTTTTCCAAGGATTGCAGAAATTGATGGTGTTTTTCTTTATAATCTTTGAAGCTATAATTTATGTGATGATGGGTGGTATTCGAGCTGCCCCAGGATTTACGGGGATTGTAATTGCTCAATTAATGTTGGGAGGTTTGGCAATACTATTTATGGATGAAGTTTGTCAGAAATGGGGATTTGGATCTGGAGTTAGTTTGTTTATAGCTGCAGGAGTTGGTTGGCAATTGATTGCAGCAAGTTTCGGATTCTTAGGAACTCAGGGACAATTCCAAGCTACTGGACGGGTTATTGCATTAGTTGTTAGTTTAATGAATGCAGATAGTCAGGGAGCATTACTTGCAGGAGCTGCAATAATTGCAACGATAATATTATTTATGATGGTAGTCTGGATTCAAAATCTGAAGATAGAAATCCCTCTAAGCTATGATAGATTAAGAGGGTATAGCATGAAATGGCCATTGCAATTTTTATATGCTTCAGTAATTCCAGTTATCTTAACTAGCGCATTAATTGCAAACTTTACCTTGTTTGGAGGATTGCTACAGAATTGGTTAGGACGTCCTACATTTTTAGGTAATGTTGTTAATGGTCAGCCTGTTAGTGGGTTTTTATATTGGGTTGGGAGTACAAATATTGTTGAAAGAGTTATTACAGGGAGTTTTGAATATTCGCTAATTGGACAGACATTCGGACACATAGTATTCTATATGTTCTTTTGTGCTTTGTTCTCAGTCTTTTGGGTGAAGACTAGCGGAATGGATGCTGGTGCTCAGGCAAATAATATTCTAAAATCGGGATTACAGATTCCAGGGTTTAGAAAAGATCATAGAATTTTGGAATCTATCTTAAGTAGATATGTTATGCCACTAACTGTAATGGGTGGATTAGCTATTGGGCTCTTAGCAGCAGTTGCAGATATTTTGGGAACCTTAGTTGGAGGTACTGCATTACTATTAGGTATAATGATTACATTCCAGTTCTATCAAAATATTGCACAGCAACACGCTATGGATATGAATCCTGCAATGAAGAAAATGATGGGTGTGTAAACATCATTTTCTGCCCCTTCAAAAGTAAAACTTTCATCAGGTGAATAAAATGATGGGCGTGTGACACTCTATTTTCTAGATCCTTGAAATTATAAATTCCCTTGGATGAATAAAATGATGAGTGTTTTAGGTAGTAGATTTAAATACTAAGTTTTATTTTATACAAAATGATTGATATAAACAATTGGATAATGAGTAACCCTAAAGGTTCCATAATTGCAATAAGTTTTCTAGTTACACTTTTTATTACAATAGTTAGATATTATATGACTGACAAAGAAAAGATGAAGGAGCTTAGAGATAAGCAAAAAAGATTGAGGGTGGAGATGAAAGAGCATAGGGATGATCCTGACAGGATGATGCAGATCAATAAACAGATGTTGGAGGATATGCCTGAACAGATGAAAATGAGTTTTAAGCCAATGTTAGTTACTATGATTCCCATTTTAATTGTATTTGCATGGATGAGGGCAACTTACATGTTAACAAGTTTGGCTGGGAGTTGGTTATGGTGGTATATAGGATCCTCAATAGTATTTAGTATAATTTTGAGTAAGAAAATGGGATTGCAGTAAATTATCTCTTCCTATTTGTCCAATTACTGTAAGCGAAAGCTGTAAGAATGATTCCGGAGGAATTTATTAGGATATCTTTATTGGATACAAATCGTCCAGGAACAAATAGTTGATGGATTTCATCTAAGATCCCGTAGATGATTGATAAAAGGATTCCGATAATAATAAGTGATTTATTGGGCTTACCCTTTGTTAGGCTGATTAATAAAAATAGAGTTAGATAAGAGAATGCTGTGAAGTGATAGATTGTGGCCATTGGAGAGGGGTTACCAGTTCCTGTAAAATTTATTGAGGAAATAAAATAGATTAAAAATGTGCAAATTAGAGTTAGAATTACTGCTATTCCTCTGTTTTTTTCTAGTAAATTAATCATCTCTGATTGTGTGAATTAAGAGTGATTTTTAAGGATTATTACAGTGTAGAAAATCTAAAAAATCAAAGATTTCTAGGACCTTCTAACCTAAAAATTGAGCTTAGAAAGCTTTAAAAGTGGTGAATATTGGGTAATATTACTATGACAGACAATGTATATTATCAGGCAATAAGAAAGAGATTTCCAGAGTTAGGATTAGATCAAAGATCTGGGCCCTTAGAGGATAAATCTGCCAGTCCAAGAATTTCTGGATATGGTAGAATAGTGGAATTTGAGGCCAAATCTGGAACAAGTTATAACGTGCCTGGCAGAGTTGTAAAGGATAATTAGGATGGATCAAGAAGCAATTATGAAGATACAAATGATGGAACAAGAGACTAATTCTTTGAACGAGCAGTTGAAAATGGTTGATCAAAATGTTGCTGAAATGAATGACTTAACTACTAGTTTGGAAGAAATTGATAGTAATGATACTAAAGAAATTATGGCTAATTTGGGTAAGAGGATTTTTATTCCTGTAGATATAAGAGAAAAGAAATTACTTGTAGAAGTTGGAAAGGGAAATTTTGTTAAGAAATCTGTTAGTGATACTAAACTAATAGTTGTTGAAGAGAGTGATAAATTAGCAGAAGCTAAGAATCAAATAATGGGAAGATTGAATGAACTACAAGAAGATATGAATAAGATGATTATGGAATTTCAAAAAGCTCAGATGGAAGAACATAATAAAGCTCATGCAGATGCAAAAGATGGTGCTGAAGAAGGGCATATGCCTGCAGACGCAGGACATGTTCATGGACCTGATTGTGATCATGATCACGAACATTCAGAAAAAGAAGCTTCAATTGAAGATATTGCAGAAGGCAATTAATTATTTAACTTTTTTTAGAAATTTATCATAAGTTAAACTTCCCAATTCACTAACTATTTTAGTAATATACTTTTTATCTACAAATTCGAATGCAGGGTTTTTTATCTTGATATTTTTGGGTGCTTTATCCCAAATTTCGTTAAGTTTTCTTTGTTCGATAGGGGGATTTTTAGAAGAATATTTCCAAGAATCTGCAATTACATATAATGGAATTTTATGTTTCTTGGCTAATTCTGCTAGCATTCCTGAACCTACTTTGTTGATTACTCCTTTTTTGGTAAGTGCATCTGCTCCGATGAAAATTCTTGAGACTTTCCTTGTGCCTTGTTTCTTTTCAAGAGCGATAGCCATAGCAGAATCAATGAACATAGTTACCTTTATTTTGTTCTTTTTTAATTCCTTAGCAGTTTTTCTTCCTTGAAATAAGGGTCTTGTTTCAGTATTGTAGACTTGGAATTTCTTTCCATTTTTCTTTGCATTGATTAAAGAAAATGTTACATTAGTAGAATGACAATGTGTGAAAATTATATCATTAGAATGAATAATTTTTAGAACTTCCTTGTTTATTTTATCCTGGGCCGTTGTGAAATGATTTAAAATTGATTCAATAGGTTGATTTTCTGCTAGATCTAAAACATGCTTTAACATAGGTTCAGTTTCTCTTAGTGCTAGGAGTTTTTTCTTTGAATCTTTTGTAGGCCTTAATTGATATGCTTTTAATCCTGCTTTAGCTATATTTCTAGCACCCTGAATTTTAATTGACTTTATGTCTTTGCATATTTGTGAGAAGGTTTTCTTTTTCATATTCTTTGTAATGTTAATTGTTATTTAAATTTATTTCTTAAGTGGCCCTAAGGTGTTGGTGACTGAGATTTTATTTTTTCTTAATAGGTTGATGGAGGGTTGCATAGATTTTGAACCTAGAAGACAGATTATCATTTTTGAATTTTTGTTTTGTTTTTTGAAATCTATTATCACTCTAGAAATCTCTTCTACATCAGTCATTGCCTGAGGGGTGACAATTAATAAAATGTTTTCTTTTTTATGTTTGTGGAGTTCTTTTTTGTATTCCAAGGAAGTTGCTGTCCCTAATAGATCAATCATCTTGGTTTTTATGTTTCTTTTGCTTAGATAATCTGAGGCTAGTGCTCCTGCGCCACCTGCATTTGTGATTATGAGAGTTTTATTAATTCCTAGATCTAACTTTATTTTCTTTTTTCCTATTGGCTTTCCACTTGTTTTCTCTAAGGCTTCTTCTATAGAATTGCATAAAATAATGTTTGTTTGTTTGAACATCCCCTTGTATATTTCATAATCTGTTGCTAAGCTTCCAGTATGGCTTATTGCTGCTTGGACCCCTTGTTGAGTTTTACCTGCTTTGATTGCGTAGATTGGCTTTTTGCATTTCTTGGCTATTCTTATGAATTCTTTGCCATTAGAAATTTTCTCTATGTAGAGCATGATAGATTTAGTTTGTTTGTCTTTGTTTAAATAATCTAAAACTTCAGGAAACCCTAATCCTATTGGATTTCCTAGGCTGATGAATTTAGAGAATCCGAGATTTAGATCTGCAATATATGACCAAAGAGCTCCAGATTGCGAGATAAAACTAATTGTTCCTTTTTTTGGAGTTTCTTTAGCAAAAGTTGTGTCTAGATTGTTACTGCTATTTGTTATTCCAAAACAGTTAGGTCCCAAGAAATTTATCTCATATTTTGTGGCTATTGATTGAATTTGTTTTGACCCCTTTATATTTCCTACCTCTGAGAATCCCGCACTAATTATGATAACATTTCTTATCTTCTTTTTCCCACATTGTTCTAACACCTTTGGGACAAATTTTGCAGGAACTACAATTATTGCTAAATCTATTGATTTCTTGTATTGATGGACAGTTTTGTATTCTAATTTAGGATTTATTGGAATAATATCCCCATTGAATGATTTGAGTTTATTCATTAGGATTCCTCCAACTTTATGAGGATTAGTTGAAGCACCTATTACTGCGATAGTTTTTGGATTGAAAAAAGATTTCATTTTATTATCCTTGCATCCACTATTTTTGCATAGGTTTTATTTAGGATTATGGGATTAATATCTAGTTCCTTAATGTTTTTATGTTTTAGTCCTAGATTGTTTAATCTTAAAAGATTTTTGATAATTTCTGGTTTGTTTTTTATTTTGGCAGATATATCTTCAGTCATTTGTTTTGCATCATGCTTGGTTATTGGTAAGACCCTGAAGGTTATGTCTTTCTTTTTTTCTACATCTGTTCCTCCTGCCCCTAAGAGAATAGTTAGTCCAAAGTCTTTAGTTGATTTTAATCCCAAGATTAGTTCTTGGCCAAAGATTATTTCCTGTATAACTGTTCCTTGGAATCCCTTTAGTTTTGAAAGTTTAGTGAATGCTAATTCTGCTTGTTTGTAATTTTTTATGCCTAGAATTATTCCTCCATGTTTGTGTTTATGGATGATGGATTTAGAATAGACCTTCATTACCCAAGGAAATTTTAGTTTGACTTCTTTTATCTGAGATTTCTTTTTTATGAATGTTCTGTTAATAACGGAGAATTTGTTCTTTTCTAGGAAATCTTCTGCTTCTTTTTCCAGAACGATTGTCATCTTAATTTTCTTGTGAAATCCTTAATTAGCTTCCTATACGCTCCTAACTTGATTTGCCTATCTTGTAATTCTAGAACTGCCCTAGGTTTCTTTGAAAGTTTCTCCATTTGATAAGCAGCATCTTCTGCAGCAGCACCGAAGGTTATGAAGAAGGCTGTTTTTTTGAATTTGTTTTTTTGTAAGTAAGTTTTAACTGCAGGAGTGATCCCATCCCAGATAGGAGTTCCAATAATAACGAGATCATAATCTTTAGGATTATATTTTATTGGTAGAATTTTTGTAGGAGTTCTAAGTTCTTCGTCAAAGGCTCCCTGTTCCCAACTTTTTAGATGCTCTCGATTCTTAGTATCTCTAATAATCTCTAGATCTGCATTCATAAATTTTGCAATCATCTCTGCCGCATTTTTTGTATTGTTTGTTAATGAGTAGTATGCCACTAGTGTTTTCATTTTTTAAGATCTCCCCAAGTTTTTTTGGATTTTGCTAGTTTATGTAATATTGGCCATTCCTCATTAAGTGAATTTCTATGCTTTTGGTAGAAAATTCCTAATGGAATCTTTGAGTTTTCATTGTTGTAATTAAATTCTTGTGCATATTTTAGAGCCTGTTTCATAGATCTATTTTTATCTAGAAGTTGGTACATTCTTTTATCTCTGTTGTTTACTTCTAAGTTGAATACTACACAATCCTGGATTATCTCAATGAAGGAAAATCCTTCGTGTTGGATAGCTCTTTCAATTATCTTTTGGGTATGAATCTCATCTCTTGCATTGCATCTTCCTACAAAACTTGCTCCGGCTGAAAGTGCTAGATGAATTGGATTTAACGGTTGATTAAATTCTCCCAAGGGTTCTGCTTTTGATTTGTATCCAAGTTGACTGGTAGGAGTGGCTTGGCCAGTAGTAAGAGAAAAAGATTGATTATCAAAAACAATTAGAGTTATATCAGGATTAAAACGACAAGCATGAATGAAATGTGCCATCCCTTCAGAATATGTATCCCCATCTCCTGCGAAAGCTAATACGTTAAGGTTTGGGTTTCCTAATTTTATTCCCATTGCAGTAGGGATTGCCCTGCCATGAAGCCCATAGACTCCAGAAATGTTTAGATAGTCAAATATTTTCCCATGACACCCTACTCCGGTAGACATTGCAAAGTTTTCTTTTTTGTAGCCTTGTTGGATTAGAGACAATATTGCTCTTCTTGAGGATTCTAGAATCATGTAATCTGGGCATCCAGGACACCAAGATGAACTTTGGATGGTTCTTAATGGAACTCCCTTTTTGTCTTGTGTATTAATCTTATGTTTTTTCATACTAATTCTTTTAGTTGTTTTTTTAATTCATCTGAACGAAAAGGTCTACCATCATATTTTAAGATTCTATTTTTGATTGAGATTCCAGTTTTTTCTCGAATTAATCTGCCTAGTTGTCCCGTGAGATTACTCTCAACTAAAATTATCTTCTTTGCTTTTTTCATTTCTTGTTTTACTTTATTTGACATAGGTTTAAGATAAAGGACCTGGAGGAACTTGAAATCTTCTCCCTCAATAGCATCTAGAATTGCACCTTTTGTTGAGCCCCATCCAATGATTAAATTCTTGCTATTAGCTTTTCCATGGATTTTTGTCATGTTGAATGCTTTTGTTGCTTTTTTAATTTCATTATATTTTTCAAGTCTAGCATCAGCATTTATAATTGCAAATTTAGCTTCTTCTGTAGTAAGTCCATAATCATCAGTGTCGTAGCTAGAGGATTTAACAATTTGTTCATGGGGAAGTTTTCTAGTAATGTTTATTTTAAGGGATTTGTTTGGTTTTTTATTTGTTGAGTATTCAGATTCTGCAACATGCTTATCTGAAAGCAATATTGAAAGAGTTTTGAATTTTTCTGCTAAGTGCATAAGCTCGTTTGTAATTTCTATAGATTCTAATGGGTCTCCAGGACTTGCCACGATTCTAGGGAATTCTCCATGGCCAGCCCTTAGCGCTATATCTAAATCCCCTTGCATATTGTAGGTAGGAATTCCTGTTCCAGGCCCGACTCTTGAAGCTAGATAGACTGTTAAAGGGATTTCGGAGATTCCTTGTAAACTAAGTCCTTCACTCATTAAATCAAAACCCCCTCCACTCGTACCTACCATTGTTCTTGCTCCTGAGAAGCTAGCTCCTAACGCCATATTCACTGCTGCAATTTCTCCCTCAGGTTGAAATGTCATCATCTTATTTTCTACTTGTTTTGCAGCTAGTTCATGTAAGACTCCCGTTGCAGGAGTCATAGGATATGCAAAATAAAGATCGATCTTTGAATTTATTGCCCCAATAGCAACTGCTTGAGATCCACTCATAATTGTTAATTTGTTGTTAAGTTTCTTTAGATTAAATCTATTGGTTTGAGATTTGTATCCTGCTTTTGCAGATTGTAGAGATTGCTTGTTGTTGGTTTTAGGATTGCCTTTTATCTGAGATAGTAATGTTTTTTTGGGGATTCCCAGGGCTTTTGCTAGTGCACCTGAAAGTGCAATATTTAGATTTCTTCCAAAATTTAAGAAAGGTTTGTAATCAATTATAATTCCTTGTTTTTTTAGTTCGTCCTTATGAATGTGTTTTGTTAATTCATCTATTGCAATAATAATATCAAGCTTAGATTCATGGCTGCTTATGAGTTTATCTGAGACGGATAGAACATTAAAATTATGGCCTCCACGAATAATTGAGGGGTAGTCTCGGTAATTGAAAGTGAAGTATCCCTGACTGATTAAAGTTTTAGAAACTATTCCAGAAACTTTGTTAATGCCTTGTCCGGCCTTGCCACCTATTAGAATGTTTAATCTCATGTTACCCTTTTTTATTGAGAACTCTATTTAAGTTCTCAAAGAATAACTTTTCTCTAATTTCCTTCGGAAATAGCTTGAAGAAAAGTTATCTATGGATGAATATGGTTGAAGGTGTATAAAAATGTGTTGATGAATTAAATGATTCTAAGAATGAGGATTTCCCAACTAAGGAAGAAATTAAAGAAGTTTTCTCAGAGATGGAATAAAATTTATTCTTAGAAACATTTATATATAGGTTAACCCTATCAAGTTTGAAAGAGAGGATTTAAGGTTGCTCACAATGAGTGTGATTGCATCAGCCAATGTCTTGTATCTTTAGTAATATTGTGAATGAACATTCATTATATGAAACTTATGCATGTTCAGCTTGTATGTTGCGCGAATATATCGACTTTCAATATCATAAAGTTAGATAGGATTGATATTGTTAGAGCATTGTTTGGCCGAGTTCGATTTTCTCTTTCATTATTTTTAAAATGAAAAAATTTAATAAAGAAATGTATTTGAAGGAAGTTGGAGGATTATTTTTGATAATAGGTTTGTTGCACTTATGGAGAGCCATAAGTGGATGGCCAATGTTTATTGGTAGTTGGGTGGTTCCAGCATGGTTTTCATATATTGTTGCAATAATTTTATTAGTAATGTCCTGGAAAGCATTTCATTTTAGTAAGAATAAGTAGTTAAAAAAAATTAATTACAGGCGAAGATTTTTAAGGTTTGTTGATTAAATGTTCTTATGAATACTTGGCATTCAAAAGGAGTGGAACAGACATTTAAAGAAATTAAAAGTTCTGAAAAGGGTTTAGGTAATAAAGAGGCTTCAAAAAGGTTGAAGAAAAATGGAAAAAATGAAATTGTAAGGAAAAAGAAATCCTTGTTAATTATAAAATTATTAAAACAATTCAATAGCCCATTAATTTATATTTTATTTGTAGCTATGATTATTTCATTTATATTTAATCATTTAATTGATGCGTATGTTATACTTATCGTAGTTTTGATTAATGCAGGTATTGGTTTTGTTCAAGAAAGAAAAGCAGAAAAGGCAATTGATGCCTTGAAAAAAATGGTTATTTCTTATGCTAAAGTTTATAGGGATGGGGAACTGATTAAAATTCCTGCATCACAAATTGTTTTGGGGGATGTTATTATGCTAGAAGAGGGAGATAAAATTCCTGCTGATGCTCGCCTATATAAGGTGAAGAATTTTAGGACTCAGGAATCTTCCTTGACTGGAGAATCTTTGCCCACTGTAAAAGATTTGAAAATTCTTAGTACTAAGGCATCATTAGGTGATAGGAAAAATATGGTTTTTATGGGGACACTTGTAGTTTCTGGGAGTGCTATGGCCGTTGTTGTTGAAATAGGGAATAAATCTCAAATAGGAGTGGTTGCAAGTTCATTAAGAGAAGTAATTCAACCTAAAATGCATTTTAATGAAAGAGTTAGTCAGCTAGCATTTCAGATGGGGGCTTTTGCAGTTATAGGGGCAATACTAACCTTTATTATTGGTTATTTTTTTCAAAGATTAGAGTTTTTTGAAATATTTCTTTTTACTATAGCCTCCCTAGTTTCAGGGATTCCAGAGGGACTTCCTGCTGTTTTGATTATTGTTTTGGCAATTGGTGCAGGAAGAATGGCAAAGAAAAATGCTGTAATTAGGCATCTTCCTGCTGTTGAAACTCTTGGAGTAGCTACGGTTATAGCTACAGATAAGACAGGCACCCTCACAACTAACTCACTAGTTGTTGAAGAAATTGTAACTGCTGAAGGAGATTTTTCAGTAACTGGAGATAGCTGGAAGATTGTAGGAAAATTCTATGATTGGATATCGAAAAAACTAATAAATACTAATGATTTTTCTTCCCTAAAAAAAATGCTCCTAATATCTATACTATGCAATAAGGCTAATGTGTTTAAGAAAGGTAAGAGTTATGATATAGTTGGGGATCCAACAGAGGCGGCATTATTAGTTTTGGGGGAAAAATCAGGACTAATAAAAAAAGAAATGGAAGAAAGAGTTATAGATGATTTACCATTTAGTTCTGAATTGCAATTTCGAGGGAGTTTAATTAATAATTCAATAGGTAAGGAAATTTTTGTAATTGGTGCCTTTGAAAAAATATTAGAAAAATCATTTAAAATCTTGAGGGGTGGAAAAATTGTTAATTTTGATAATGAAATTAAGGAAGAATTTCTATACAAGGCTGAATCTATGGCTAGAAAAGGATTTAGAGTATTAGCTTTAAGTTATAAAAGTGTTCCCGGAGATACTAATTCATTTTCTGAAGAGCTTGTAGAAGATATGGTTTTTGCAGGTTTTGTTGGAATGAAGGATCCTCCAAGAAAATGTATTAAAGAATCTATACAAAAAGCTAGAAATGCAGGAATTAGAGTTATAATGAAAACTGGAGATCATAAAATTACTGCACTAGCTATTGCTAGAGAAATTGGTTTAGCTAATGAAAATGAGAGAGTTCTAACTGGAAATGATTTAGATAAACTTTCTAAGAAGGAATTTAATAGGGCAGTTAGGGAAGTTAATATCTTTGCTAGAGTGGAACCTAAAATGAAAATGAAAATTGTTATTAGTTTACAAGAACAAGGAGAAATTGTTGCAATGACAGGGGATGGGGTTAATGATGCGCCAGCACTTAAAAGAGCAGATATAGGTATTGCTATGGGTAATGTAGGAACAGATGTTGCGCGTGAATCATCTGAAATAGTCTTGAGTGATGATAATTTTTCTTCAATCGTTGATGCTATTGAAGAAGGTAGAACTGTTTTTAGAAATGTACGGAGGACGAGTTTTTATTTGGTTACAACTAATGTTGCTGAAGATGTGACAATAATAAGTAGCTTGGTGTTAGGAATGCCACTACCATTCTTACCTATTCAATTACTTTATTTGAATTTAGTTACTGATGGAATGAATGGGATTGCTCTAGCAATGGAACCCTCACATTCTGATGTTTTGAATAGGGGGCCTAGAGATAAAGATGAGAAAATTTTGAATCAAAGTATAATTCCATTTTTGTTGATTTCTGTAGGACTAATGGTGATTGTAACTATTCCAATTTTTAATTATTTTCTAATTGATGGAATAGAAAAGGCTAGAACAGCTACTTTTGTTTCAATGTCTATGTTTCAATTATTTAATATCTTTAATATGCGCTCCTTGAAAAATTCATTGTTTAAAATAGGAGTATTTACGAATAAATGGGTGATTTACTCATTATTGATTTCATTTTTATTTATAGTAGGGATTATCTATCTCCCGTGGATTTCAAATATTTTCCAATTTGAGGCACTGAGTTTAGTAGAATTTCTAGGAATTTGTTTAATCTCATCCTCAGTTTTTGTTGTTGGAGAAATATATAAGAAGTTGAAGTTTGGATAGATATGATAATACTGATGAATTATTGGTGGTTTTGATGGATGCTATAGGGAAGTTTGAAATAATGCAATTTCAATCTTCTCTAAGAAGAACTTTGCCACGATTTCCTTCGGAAATGTCATTTATGCAAAGTTCCCTATAGAAAAGTCTAAGCAAGAGGATAGTTTTGGAGCTAGTATAATGAAAGGTGCAAAGATATCAGATTTGTATTTTGATAGTTATTATGATGATAGGATTATTGGGTTATTACCCTAATAAGAAAATTAGAGGGGAAATATTAAAGAAAAAGGTCACTAAGATGAAACAAGAAAGAAATGCTTTGATGGGATTGATGAAAAAAATCCAAGCGGATAGATTTAAGAAAAATATAATTTTAGGATTGGTTTATAATATTAGTGTAAAGAAATATAAAGAGCGATTGCATGATATAATACAAGAGCTACAGGTATTAGAAGATAGATATTTGAAGATTACAAAACAAATAAAAATCGATAAAAAAAGGTTATTAAAAAAAATGAAAAAGGGAAATATGAAAGTAGGTAAATCAAATAAACTTGATTAAGGTCTCCTATGTTTGAAATGTTGATTAATCCAGTTAAAGCTGAAAAGAGGCCCTGGGAAATGTTTTTTATTGGGGCATTTTATGCTACACTTTCATTATTTTTAGTTCAATGGATTTTCTCTGGAGATCCAGTATTATCAAACTATTCAGGAATATTAATTGTAACATTCTGTGTTATGTTTACAATCCCTTTTTTGTACTTTGCGATAAAATATGAGGAAGAAAAAGATTTGCAGAATGTTGGATTTTTTAGACTACTTAAGGAACATGGAAGGGCATTAACATATCTTTTATTTTTATTTATGGGATTTGTAGTTGCCTTTTCATTTTGGTATATAGTATTTGAAGATGGTAATCAAAATTTTAGAGCTCAAATTGAAACCTATTGTTTAATTAATCGGCCCACTAATTTTGAACAATGTATATCTGACTATGGGATAGGGCATGAAGCAAGAACTACAGGATTTTTGTCTGCAAAAGATAAGATTGTTAATATTTTTATAAATAATGTCTATGTCCTGATATTTACCCTGTTGTTTTCCCTGATCTTTGGGGCTGGAGCCATATTTATACTTGCATGGAATGCAAGTGTGATCTCTGCTGCAATTGGAATCTTTTCTAAAGGTAGTCTGGCAAATCTACCATTAGGCGTTGCTAGATATATGATCCATGGTTTGCCTGAAATTGCTAGCTATTTTGTAGGGGCATTAGCCGGAGGGATTATTAGTGTTGCAATTATAAAACATGATCTTCGATCAGATAAATTTTGGACTATCTTGCAGGATTCGTTGAATCTTATTATTGTTGCAGTTTTTATTTTGTTTATTGCAGCATTAATGGAAGTTTTCATAACCCCGGCATTATTTTAATATGGGATACCGATGTAAGAACTGTAATAGTACTCATCCAGAAGAAGTTGAGGAATGTAGTTTTTGTGGAATGAATGATTTACTAGAAGAAAAGAGTGCAGGAGATTTATTGGATGAGATGGGAAGGATGTTTGGTTGAGTTGCTAAAACTTTAAAAACATATTATAATAAGTATTTTGATGGATGAAATTGGGGAATCAAGAGTGGACACTGACTTGATTAGAGATAGAAAAGAAAAGATTTTTAAGTTTTTTACAAAAGGGCAGGCCTGGGTGATCGTGTTTTTAATTATAGCATTAATTTTAGGAATGTATATTCGCGCATTACCCATGACAGATCATGGTGGAAATCCTGGGTTATATGATATTACTACAAAAACATGGACTTTAGGTCCAGATTTAGATCCATGGTTATTCTTACGTAATGCAGAGACAATTGTTAATGAAGGTAGCTTACCATTAATAGATCATATGAGAAATGCTCCATTAGGATTTGATAACTCCATTGAGAGTCAGTTATTGCCCTATATGATTTCATATACACACAAAATCATAAACTTATTTGGAGATTATCCTATTGAGTTTTCAGGGGCAGTTTTCCCAGTGATAATGTTCGGGTTCACAATAATAAGCTTCTTTTTATTTGTTAGAGAGATATTTCTGAGAAAAACTAAAAAAGGAATTCTAAGGGCAAACCTAATTGCTATAATCTCTACGTTCTTTATGATTGTTACCCCTGTATTTTTATCTAGGACTATTGCAGGAATACCTGAAAAAGAAAGTGCTGCATTTTTCTTTATGTTTCTTGCATTTTATCTCTTTTTGAAGGCTTGGAAAGGTAAGAATGTTAAAAATTCAGTCATTCTTGGGTTACTCGCAGGAACCTCCACAGGATTAATGGCCCTAATCTGGGGAGGAGTAATTTATTCATTTATTTCTATTGCAGTTGCAACATTATTTGCATTTATACTGGGGAAAGTTAAGAAGAAACACCTTTATGCATACGGATTGTGGGTGATTAGTTCGATATTTATCATGGTTAATTTCTCTAATAGGTATGAACTCATTGATACTCTGACATCTATTTCTGTAGGGAGTGCTGCTTTTGTTTTCTTTGTGATCTTAGTTCATTATGCTGTTTGGAACACCAAGTTAAGAAAAATTAGTATTATTAATAATAAATTGCCTAAGACAATTAACAGTTTCATTGTTGCAGTGATACTATTGATGGCATTACTAGTAGTATTTATGGGACCTAATTTTATTATTGAAAAGGCTAAAGCTATTCATCAGACCATCTTTAAACCGGTTTTTGGAAGATGGAATATTACAGTGGCGGAGAATAGACAGCCTAGTTTCCAGGAATGGAGTGGAAGCTTTGGACCCTATTATAAAAATGTTCCATTAATGTTCTGGCTATTTACTATTGGATCTATTGTATTATTTAAAAAGATGTTGATGAAATTAAGAACTAAAGATCAATGGATATTAACGGGATCTTATATATTCTTACTAGCTGGAATTGTTTATTCTAGATACTCCACAAGTAGCGTTTTTAATGGAGAAAACTTACTTAGTAAATCCTTTTACTATATTGCAGTATTATCTTTTATCTTTTTTGTAGTTAGATATTATATTCAATATTCTAGAGAGGGTAATCGAGGTTTCACAATGATAAGATATGAATATTTGTTATTATTTGCATTATTTATTGTGACGTTATTTACGGTTAGAGGGGCTGTGAGATTAATTATGGTTCTAGGGCCAATATCTACAATATTTGTGGGATTTTTAATTGTTGAGATGATTGATAAATATTTTAAGACTAAAGAAGATATAGGTAAATTGATCATAGGATTGTTAGTTATACTTGTCCTAGTTGCTAGTTTGTATACATTTTATGTTTATCATCAAGCAGTTAGTGCTCAGGCATATAGCTTTGTTCCATCTTCATATAATATTCAGTGGCAGAAGGCTATGGAATGGACAAGAGATAATACTCCTCAAGATGCAGTTTTCTCACACTGGTGGGACTATGGTTATTGGGTGCAGAGTATTGGAAGAAGGGCTACAATGGTTGATGGGGGTAATGCAATAGTTTATTGGAACTATTTAGTTGGAAGGCATGTTTTAACAGGAGATAATCAAGGTGATGCATTAGAATTATTGTATAATCATAATGTTAGTTATTTCCTAATAGACTCTACAGATATTGGAAAATATACTGCCTTTTCAAGTATTGGAAGTGATGAAAACTTTGATAGATATTCATTCATGAGTCCATTCCTATTAGATGAAAGCCAAACTCAGGAGACCGGCAATCAAACCTCTTTTATCTACCCTGGAGGATTGGGACTTGATGAAGATCTTATAATCGAGAGAGATGGTAAGGAAGTATTACTGCCAGCTAATTCTGCAGGGGTAGGAGCCATAGTAACTCCAGTAAACTCTAACGGAGGATTTGATCAGCCAAGAATGATTGTAGTTTACCAGGGGCAGCAGCATAATGTTAATTTAAGATACTTGCACATTAGGGGTCAAATAATTGACTTTGGATCTGGAATTGAGGCAGCAGCATATATCTTCCCTAGGCTAGATGTTAGTGGAGGTCAGATAAGATTAAATGAGCAAGGTGCAGTGTTATACTTATCTCCAAGATTAATGAAAGGTATGCTTGCACAAGTGTATATATTAGATGATGCTCTTGGAAATTTTCCTAACTTCAAGATTGCCCATACAGAATCTTCACTAATTATTGATGACTTAAGAAACCAAGGTATGGAATTGCCTGAAATTGTTTATTACCAAGGTATTCAGGGCCCAATTAAGATCTGGGAAATAGAATATACTGGAAACGAAAAAATTAAGCAGGAATACTTAGACAAGGATTATAGGCAATATATTGATTGGAGGCTGTAGGTTATAATTTAAAAGGGGAAATTGGTTATTTAAAAAATGGAGAGCATATTAATAGTTTCAATATTTTTAAGTTTTATTTTAGCATACTTTGCCCTGCCTAAGTGGATTAAGAAGTGTAGAGAGGTAGGATTACTTTGGGAGGATATGAATAAAGTTCATAAAAATAAGTCTGTTGCAGCATCTGGAGGCATAATTGTTGTAATAAGTTTTGTTGTTGGAGTTTTGAGTTATATTGCAATTAAGACATTTATAATTGGGGCTAATGGAGAAGTTACTCAAATATTTGCACTTTTGACAGTCATTCTCCTATTAGCGCTAGTCGGTTTTGTAGATGACGTCTTAGGATGGACATTTAGAGGACTATCTATCAGGTTTAGATTATTCTTAGCATTTATGGCTTCAATCCCTTTAGTAGTTATCAATGCAGGCTCTAAAATAGTAGATATTCCATTTTTAGGAGTAATTGACCTAGGGATTTATTACCCATTAATCTTAATTCCGTTGGGAATTGCAGGAGCTACTACT